>JADMIO011089265.1_pt1 | contig 152479 bp, 139 predicted proteins | sample 8958161 | NCBI WGS metagenome assembly JADMIO01 (sample SAMN16585339, study PRJNA669376) | soil metagenome | isolation source: Crop rotation soil | place: USA: Cullars Rotation, Alabama | collected 2011 | reverse complement strand
CCGCGACTTCAAGTCACGTGAATTCCAAGCTTCGGATCCCACTGTGCTGGAAAGGAATGACGAAGCGGAGCGTCGCCTGATCCATCAATGCGCTCCTGCGAGCACCGGCCCCTGACGGCGCCAGTCAGCGGGCAGCGTGCAGCGTCCCTCGCGCACGTGCGCTTCGTACTCGTGGCGGAACAGCTTCAACGTCGTCAGCACCGGCGTGGCCGCCGCATCGCCGAACGCGCAGAGCGTCTTGCCGACGATGTTGTTGGCGACGCCGAAGAGCAGGTCGAGGTCCTTCTCCTGTCCCTCGCCGCGCTCGACGCGCTGCAGGAGCTTGTAGAGCCAGTCGCCGCCTTCGCGGCAGGGCGTGCACTTGCCGCACGATTCGTGGCGGTAGAAGTGCAGCAGGTTCATGGCCAGCCACACCATGCACACGGTGTCGTCGAGGACGATCAGGCCGGCCGAACCAAGCAGCGAGCCGGCCTTCTGGATGGCGTCGAAGCTGGCCGGCGTGTCGAGCTGTTCGGGGAGCAGCAGCGGCACCGACGATCCGCCGGGAATGATCGCTTTCAGCTTGCGTCCGCCACGGATGCCGCCGGCGTAGTCGTAAATCAACTCGCGCAGCGTCGTGTTCATCGACGCTTCGTAGACGCCTGGCTTGTTGACGTGACCGCTGACGCAATAAAGCTTCGGCCCGCCGTTTTTCTCGGGGCCGAGCTTCGCGAACCACTCGGCGCCGTTGAGCACGATGAGCGGCACGTTGCACAGCGTCTCGACGTTGTTGACCGCGGTCGGACAGTTGTAGAGACCTTCGACGGCCGGAAACGGCGGCTTGAGGCGCGGCTGCGCGCGCTTGCCTTCGAGCGATTCGATGAGCGCGGTCTCTTCGCCGGCTTCGTACGCTCCGGCGCCGCGGTGAATGAACACGTCGCAGTCGAAACCGCTGCCGAGGATGTTCTTCCCCAGAAATCCGGCCTTGTAGGCCTTCGCCAGCTCCGCCTCGAGAATCTCCTGCACGTGATAGAACTCGCCGCGGATGTAGATGTAGGCGACCTTCGCGCCGATGGCGTAGCAGCCAATCGCGCAGCCTTCGATGAGCAGGTGCGGATTGCGCTCCATCAGCACGTGATCCTTGAACGTGCCGGGCTCGCTCTCGTCGGCGTTGCAGCAGATGTATTTCGGCTTCGGCGTGTCCTTCAGCACGAACTGCCACTTCATGCCCGTCGGGAAGCCGGCGCCGCCGCGGCCGCGCAGCCCCGACGCCTTCACCTGCTCGATGATGTCGTTCGGCTTCTGCGTGAGCGCCTTGCGCAACCCTTCGTAGCCGCGCAGGTTCTTCTGATAGAAGTCGAGCGTGAACGAGTTCGGCTCGTTGATGCGCGACGTGAGAACAGGTTCGTAGGCCATGTCTCTCCGGGCCGCCTAGAGGCGGCCCCTGCGTACAAGCGCCGTCATCGGTGGGGTCCGGCCTTAGCCGGACCTTCCTTGTGCAAATGACAACCGGTGAAGGCTGATTGGCCGCGGGCGCGGATGTCGTCGATGAACTTCGCGCACTGCTCCGGCGTCAGGCCCTCGTGCCAGTCGTCGTTCACCATGACGACGGGCGCGCGGTCGCAGGCGCCGAGGCATTCGACCTCCATCAGCGTGAACGTCCCGGTGGCATCCGTCTCCCCCGGCTTGATGCCGAGCTTGTGGCTCAATTCCTCGGTGACGCGCTCGGCGCCCAGCAGCGCGCACGACAGCGTCCGGCACACGTTCAACACGTACTTCCCGACGGGACGCGTGTAGAACATCGTGTAGTACGACACGACGTCTTCCACATCCGCCGGCGTGCAACCGATTTGCTCCGCGACGTGCCGCATGCCGGCGGCCGTGATGTAGCCCTGCTGGTTCTGGACGAGATAAAGCGCGTAGAGAATCGCCGACTTGCGCCGATCCGGCGGATAGCGCTGCACGACCTCGTCGAACTTCGCCTGGTTCTCGCGCGTGTAGGTGAACGGCTCCCCCGGCTCCGCCAGCTTGCGTTCCGAGCGGTGGAACCTCGCCGGCGCGTACTCCATCGGTGGATGAAAGCTCACCGGTCGCAGTCTCCCATGACGACGTCCGTCGATCCGATGACCGCGATGACGTCGGCAATCATGGCGTTCTGGATGATCTTGGGCAGCGCCTGGATCGCCATGAAGGATGGCGCGCGCATCTTCACGCGCCACGGCCGGTTCGTGCCGTCCGACACGACGTAGCATCCGTGCTCGCCGCGCGGTCCTTCGACCGGCACGTAGGCATCACCCGTCGGCACCGTGAAACCCTGCGAGTAGATCAGGAAGTGCTGAATGAGCGCTTCCATCTCAGTGTAGACCTTGTCCTTCGGCGGCGGCACGACGCGCGAATCGTCACAGGCCCACGCGCCTGAGGGCGAGATGCGCCCGGCCGCCTGCTTCGCGATGAGGACGCTCTGCCGCATCTCCTCGACGCGCACGCGGTAGCGGGCGAAGACGTCCCCTTCGGTCGCCGTCGGCACCTTGAAGTCGTAGGTCTCGTAGCCGGTGTACGGGAAGTACTTGCGGACGTCGTAGTCGGAGCCCGACCCGCGCGCGATCGGGCCGACGAGCCCCCAGGCCAGCGCTTCTTCCTGCGTGATGACGCCGACGCCCTGCGTGCGCCGGTTGAACATGTCGTTCTTCGTCAGCAGGCCCTCGAACTCGTCGATCTTCCTCGGGAAACGATCGAGAAAGGCGTTCACCGCATCGTGGAACCCGCGCGGCAGGTCTTCACGCAGGCCGCCGACGCGGAAATAGCTGGGGAAGAAACGGAAGCCGGCGACGAGCTCGTTGATGTTCAGCAGCAGCTCGCGTTCGCGGATGGCATAGAAGAGCATCGAGACCGCGCCGATTTCCATCGCGTGCGTGCCGATCCACACCAGGTGGCTGGCGATGCGCTGGAGCTCGGCGAGCAGGACGCGGATGTCCTTCACGCGCTGCGGCATCTCCAGACCAAGCAGCTTCTCCACGCTCAGCACGTAGGCGAGGCTGTTGGATTGCGCGGCCAGGTAATCCATGCGCTCGACGAGCGGGACCACCTGCTGCCACTTCTTCTGCTCGGCGGTCTTCTCGATGCCGGTGTGCAGGTAGCCGATCGTCGGCATGCACGACTTGATCGTCTCGCCATCGATCTCCAGCACGAGGCGCAGCACGCCGTGCGTGCTGGGGTGCTGGGGCCCCATGTTGACGGTCATCGTTTCCGTGCGGAGTTCGGCCATCGGTCTTAAACCACGAAGCACGCGAAGAACACGAAGTTCTTTGTACTCTTCGTACCTTCGCGGCCTCCGTGGTTGAACATCATCATTAATGTGCTCGCTTCATCCGATCGCGGGCGATGTTCGCCCTGAACTCGTCCTCGCTCACCTCGAGCGGCTCGTAGGTCTGCGCGGCCTTGCGAATCTGCACCGGGTAATCCTTCCGCGCCGGGTGCCCTTCCCAGTCCTCGGGCATCAACAGGCGCCGCAGGTCGCCGTGGCCGGCGAAGATGATGCCGAACATGTCCCAGACCTCGCGCTCGGGCCAGCCGGCGGCCGGCCAGATGCTCTGCACGGTCGGCACCACGCCCTCGATTTCGTTCGACGCGACACGCACTTTCACGCGCAACCGCTGGCGGTTCGGAATCGACAACAGGTGATAGACGACCTCGAAGCGTGGCTCGTTCGGCAGGTAGTCGGCCGCGGTCACCTCGACGAGCACGTTGAAGCGCAGCGACGGCGTGTCGCGCAGCGCGCGGCACGTCTCGACGAGCGAAGCCGCGGACACATAGATGGTCGCGAAGTCGACGCTCTTCCCTTCCTCGAACGAGGCTCGGGGAACAGCGGCCTGCAGCGTCTCAATGATTGAAGCAGCGTCCATTTACGCGCGGGAACGGGCGATTTTTTCTTGCAGCTGCACGAGTCCGTAGATGAGCGACTCGGGGCGCGGCGGGCAGCCGGGGACGTAGACGTCCACCGGGACGACCTGATCGACGCCCTGCACGATCGCGTAGTTGTCGAAGACGCCGCCAATCGATGCGCAGGCGCCCATCGAGATCACCCACTTCGGGTCCGGCATCTGGTCGTAGACGCGGCGCATCGCGGGCGCCATCTTGCGCGACAACCGGCCCGCGACGATCATCAGGTCCGACTGGCGCGGCGAGCCGCGGAACACCTCGGCGCCGAAGCGCGCCACGTCGTAGCGGCTGGTGGCCATCGACATCATCTCGATCGCGCAGCAGGCCAGGCCGAACTGCGCCGGCCAGATCGCCGAGCGGCGCGCCCACTGGATGAGCCACTCGAGTTTCGTGGTGAGGAAGCCGAACTCGCCGTCGGCTGCGTGGTCGTGGCCGTGTGCGTGCGCAGGAGCGTTCATGAAATGCTTTTTGGTCCCTAAGCGACTTTGCGCGGCGACGATACGACGCGGCGCCGCGAACCCCAGTCGAGCACGCCTTTGCGCCAGACGTAGACGAAGCCGATGGCGAGGATGATGAAGAAGGTGACGATCTGCACGAAACCCGGCCACCCGAGGTCGCGCAGCGACACCGCCCACGGATACAGGAAGGCCACCTCGATGTCGAAGAGGAGGAAGATCATCGCCACGAGGTAGAACTTCACCGACTGCCGCTCGCGCGCGTCGCCGACGGCCGGCATGCCGCATTCGTAAGGCGCGAGCTTTTCAGGAGTCGGATTTTTCGGGCCGAGCAGCACGGACAGCCCAATCATCACGCCGGCGAACCCGACGCCAAGCACGACCATGATGACTACGCCGAGCCAGCCGTCCATTGTGTGAGCCTCTACCCCTGAGGAAGCGCAAGCAGGTCTTCACATCGCTGGCCACACAGCGGCGCTTGTGAAGAGTTTCCCAAACCTGTTCATGCTATAGAAACCAACGGGCTAAGGTCAATCACGCACACAGTCTCGCAACGGCTCAGAATGCGCATCGCCTGGTTTCGCGCCACCGCGCCCGACACATCCAGTCCGCTCGACGACAGCGCCCTGCTCATTGGTGAGCTGCGCGCCGCGCACGATATCGACGTCATCACCGAAGAGCGCGCACACGATTTCGTCTGGCAGCAGTTCCTCCGGCCCTGGGATCTCTGCGTCTACGAGCTCGACAACACGGCCGCCCACCGATACGTGCCGGCGTATCTGATCAACTACCCCGGCGTCGTGATGCTGCGCAGCACGGACCTGCCGCATCTGCGCGTCCCGCTGCTCGCCTCGCGCTGCGTCGTCACGTCGAGCGAGGCCGCCGCCGACGTGCTGCGCGCGCGCTATCCGGACGCGTGCGTCCGTGTCGCACCGATTGGCATTCACGCCCGCGCGACGACAAGCCGCGGCGATGGCGTCGCGACGTTTTCGGTCGTTGACGACCGGCCACGCGACCCAGAGGTTGTTCAGCGCGCCTTCCGGCGTGCACGGGATGCGGGGACGCGGTTCAAGACGATCGAAGATGCCGGCGCGTGTGACGTGCTGATTGCGCCCGGCTGGCCGCCGGGGCATCACACGGCGACGGCACTCCTCGCGGGTCTCGCGTCCGGCACAGCCGTCGTGACGATGGAGGTGGATGCGACGGCGGGATGGCCCGCGCTCGATCCGCAGACATGGCAGCCACGCGGGCTGGCGGTGACCGAGCCGCCGATTGCCGTCACCATCGATCCGCGTGACGAGGAACATTCGCTGGTGCTCGCGGTGCGGCGCCTGTCGAGCGATGCCGCCCTGCGCGAGCAGCTCGGAAACGCCGCGCGTCAGTGGTGGGCGACGCACGCCACGCCCGCGCACGCCGCCGCCGCGTGGCTGCCCATCGTCCACGAAGCGGTCAGCCTGTCACCGCCGCCGCGTCCTCGTGATTGGCCCGCGCAATTCCGACGGGATGGAACCGAGCTCGCGCGCGAGATCCTCAGCGGGTTCGGGATCACGCCTCCGTCTTAGGCGGCGGCGCGGGTCCGCGCTCCCATGAATATCCTGGCTCGCTGGTAAGGCGCGTATCTTCGACCGGCAGTCCCATCGAGAAGTGATAGAGGCTCTGCCAGGCGCGCCCCTGCAGGCCGAGCAGCTCGTGAACAGGGTCGTCGTAGTAGCAGCCGATGCCAGTGGCTCTCGCACCCGCGGCTTCCGCTTCCAGGTACAGCACCTGTCCGATGAGGCCGCATTCCCAGAACAGCCGCCGATAGAACCACTCGCCACGCTCGCGCAGCGGCTGCTCGAAGCGCGCCAGCATGGCCAGAGCGAGGAACCCGTCGCCGGCGATGTCCTGATCGCACGAGAGGCGGTTGGCGATGCGGCCAGCCTCGATGGGAACGAGGAGAAACAGGCCCGCATGCACCTCCTCCCAGAGGAACTCGGAGCGCATGGACGAGCGCCATTCCTCGAGGACCGCCGGGTCGCGCAGGTAGGCGTAGACGCCCGGCGTCAGGTCCTCCACGCGATGGATGAAAAGCACCAGGTGCACGTGCGGAGGCCAGTCAACCGCATCCCACGGCGGCGCATCTGGCTGCAGGCGCGCGAACATCTGCAGGAAGCGGTCGCGCGATATCCATCCCCGCGAGTCGAACGCGAGCGCGCTGCGCCGTTGCAGGATCACATCGCGGGCCGCTGGGCCCGAAGTTGGAAGTTGGAAGTTGGAAGTTGGAAGTTGGTGGTTGGAAGTTGGAAGTTGGTGGTTGGAAGTTGCAGTTTGGAGGTTCGAAGTTGGAAGCTGACCGAAGGTCGCGCTCGCACCCGGATAACGAGTCGCCGCCGCCACGTGGTCGATGATCGGCCACTCGACGCGATCGCTGCTCAAGCGGTTCGCGTGACCGTACCACGTTGCGCCGCGCGCCGCCTGAACGAATTGATCAGGATCGAGCCGCGAGGCCGCGGCCCCCACCACCGCAATGCACTCCGCCTCTTCGCGCTCCGCACTGGCGTAATCGATCTCGCGATCCAGGCCGAGCAGCGCCGCGATCTGGGCATCCGACCAGTCGGGCAGCAGCCGCATCTGCCATCCGAGCAGCGCCGCGGCAAAACGCAGCGCTCCGATGGCATGGCCGGCGTCGTGCTGACAGTACCGGAACGCCCGCTCGCCGTACTTCCACGCCTCGCGCCAGACGATGGAGGTGAGCGCGACCAGAAAACAGTCGGCGCGATTGCCGGTCGCGCAAACAGATCTTTCCTCGAGCGCGTGTTCCCTGGATGCGTAATGCCAGACGCGGCTGTCGTGGACGATCCACGCTTCGGTCGGGTGCAGGTTGCCGCTCGATGGATTGACGCGCAGCGCCCAGCGTGACTGCCCGTACTGCTTCCAGGCGGAGAGTCCCATCGAGCAGCGCAGGAACTCGCCTATCGAATGCCCGTCGATCGGTCGTGCGGCAACGGCGCCCGTGAAGAGCGCCTCGTAGGGAACGCCGGTCGCCAGCGGTTCACGCGGCAGCTCGCGCAGCGCCGCGCCGGCGTAGCGGCGGAAGGGGTCCGGTTGCGTCGCCCAGTCGAGGTAACCGAGCGAACGCGCGAACCGATTGAAGTGGTGCTTGGTCGAATCGTGGTAGCTGACGGCGATCACGCCGACAGTTCTTTGATCCTTTTGTCGATCTCGGCCAGCGCCTGCGTGATCTGCTGCTTGCGCGCCGGATGCGTCGTTTGCTCGAGCTGGCGCTCCAGTTCCGTGCGAGCGAGCTTCAGCGATTCGACCTGGCGCACGCGCTCCGGGTCGGCACCCTTGCCCCCCTGCCGCGCCTTGCGTTTTTCTTCCTCGCGCTCTTCCATCCGCTCGGCGAGGCGGGATTCCGCGTCGACGAGTCCTTCTCCGGCGTCACCCATGTCTAGTCCTGATATGTCTGGTCCGATCGGAAGTCGATCTCACTGTCTAGAAAGGAGTGCCGAACATTATAGATTGAGGTGTGGCGCGGAGCGATGTGCTCGAGCTGTTCGACCCGGCGGTGCGGCAGTGGTTCGCCGCCTCGTTCGCGGCGCCGACCCGTCCGCAGCAGCTTGGATGGCCCGCGATTGCACGCGGTGACTCGACGCTCATCCTGGCGCCTACGGGCAGCGGGAAGACGCTGACGGCGTTTCTGTGGTGCCTCAACCGGCTCATGTTCGAGCCGCCGCCTCCGCTCAAGCAGCGCTGCCGCGTGCTTTACATATCGCCGCTGAAGGCGCTGGCCGTCGACGTCGAGCGCAACCTGCGGGCACCGCTGGCGGGCATCACCAACCTTGCGCGCGAGGCGGGACGCGAGGTGCACGTGCCGGAAATAGCCATCCGCACCGGCGATACACCGGCCATCGAACGGGCGCGCTTCGGCCGCGAAGCCGCCGACATCCTCATCACGACGCCCGAGTCGCTCTTCCTGCTGCTCACTGCGAACGCGCGCGAGCGGCTCACGTCGGTCGATACGGTCATCATCGACGAGATTCACGCGCTCGTGCCCGGCAAGCGCGGCGCGCACCTCGCGCTGTCACTGGAACGACTCGAGGTCATTCGCCACGCCGCAGGGGCCGACCTCAGGGTCGGTCCCTCCAGCCGCCCCCTGCAGAGGATAGGGCTCTCTGCCACGCAACGCCCGCTCGACGAAGTTGCACGCTTTCTTGGCGGCGCCGAGCCGCGTGCGGTGACGAAACAGCGGACGCCGGCCAAACGGTCGAAGAAACGCGAGGCGCAGCCGGTCGAGGAGATCGAAAGCGAGCTGCACGACGAGTTTGCGGCGGACGACAAGGCACCTGCGTATCGTGCGGTGACGATCGTCAACGCCGCCGAGCGCAAGCAGCTGCGCCTGCGCATCGAGGTGCCGGTGGAGGACATGGCCCGCCTGGCCAAGCCGGCGGAGATCCCGAGCGGACCGGCGGGCCAGCCGGCCCCGCGTGCGTCGATCTGGAGCTCGATTCACCCGCGCCTGCTCGACCTGATTCATGCGCACCGGTCGACGCTCATCTTCGTCAACAGCCGTCGGCTCGCCGAACGTCTCGCCGGCGCGTTGAACGAGCTGGCCGGCGAAGCGCTCGTCCGCTCGCATCACGGCTCCCTCGCCCGCGCCGCGCGCAGCGAGGTCGAAGATCTGCTGAAGGCGGGCCGCATCAAGGCGCTCGTGGCCACCTCCTCGCTCGAGCTCGGCATCGACATGGGGGCCATCGATCTCGTCGTGCAGATCGAGGCGCCGCCGTCCGTTGCCAGCGGCCTGCAGCGCATCGGACGGTCCGGCCACCAGGCGGGCGGCATCAGCGAGGGGATTGTCTTTCCCAAGTTCCTCGGCGACCTCGTCGCCTGCGCCGCCGTCGCGCGCGCGATGCACGAGGGGGCAGTCGAATCGACGCGCTATCCGCGCAACCCGCTCGATGTCCTCGCGCAGCAGATCGTCGCCATGGCGGGCATGGAGGCGTGGGACGTCAACGACCTGTTCGCGCGCGTCCGCTGCGCCGCGCCCTACACCGATTTGAGCCGCCGCATGTTCGAAGGCGTGCTCGACATGCTGTCCGGCCGCTACCCGTCGGACGAATTCGCGGAGCTGCGGCCGCGCATTACCTGGGATCGCGTGCACGGCACGATTTCGGGACGCGAGGGCGCCAAACGCGTCGCCATCGCGAACGCCGGAACGATTCCCGATCGCGGTCTCTACGGCGTTTTTCTCGCGGGCGCGGATCGGCCCGTGCGCGTCGGCGAGCTGGACGAGGAGATGGTCTTCGAGAGCCAGGTCGGCGAGACGTTCACGCTCGGTGCCTCGACCTGGCGCATCGAAGAGATCACCCACGATCGCGTGCTCGTCTCGCCGGCGCCCGGTGAACCCGGCAAGATGCCGTTCTGGCACGGCGATCGTGAAGGGCGGCCGATCGAGCTCGGCTACGCCATCGGCAAATTGGTGCGCGACCTTCGCGGCACCTCGCGTCCCGCGGCGATCGAGCGTCTCGTCAAGCAGCACGACCTCGACAGCGCCGCGGCGGAAAACCTGCTCCGCTACCTCGACGATCAAGCGGCCTCGGGTGCCGTGCCCGACGACCGCACGATCGTCATCGAGCGCTGCCTCGACGAGCTGGGCGACTGGCGCGTCTGTCTGCTGTCGCCGCTCGGCAGCCGCATCCACGCACCGTGGGCGATGGCCGCCACCGCCCACATCCGCAACCGCACGGGGATGGACGTCGAGGTGATGTGGGGCGACGAGGGTTTCGTCGTCCGCTTTCCGGAGGTCGAAAACCCTCCGGACCCGATGCTGCTCATTCCCGACGTTGACGAGGTCGAGCCGCTCGTGCTGCGGCAACTCGGATCGACGTCGCTCTTTGCCGCGCGCTTCAGGGAGACCGCGGCGCGGGCGCTTCTCCTGCCCCGGCGGCGGCCGGGGATGCGCACGCCGCTGTGGCAGCAGCGCAAGCGCGCGTCGGATCTGCTCGCCGTCGCATCGCGCTTTGGATCGTTTCCGGCGCTGCTGGAGACGTATCGCGAGGTGCTGCGCGACCACTTCGACATGCCGGCGCTGGTGGATACGTTGCGCAAGATGGGCACGCGCACGCTGCGCGTGGCGACGATCGATTCACGCGTGCCGTCGCCGTTCGCCGCGTCGCTGCTTTTCAGCTACGTCGCCAATTACATCTACGACGGCGACGCGCCGCTCGCCGAACGGCGCGCGCAGGCGCTGTCGGTCGATCAGGCGCAGCTGCGCGAGCTGCTCGGCGACGCCGAGCTGCGCGAGCTCCTCGATGCGGACGCGATTGTCGCGCTCGAACGTCAGCTGCAGCACCTCGACGAGAAGTACAAAGTGCGCACGAAGGACGGCCTGCACGACCTGCTTCTGCGCATCGGCGATCTGGAGGCGGAGGAACTGCAGGCGCGCACCCTGCTGGCCGACGCGTCCGCCGCCATTCATGAATTGGAAGACGAGCGCCGCATCGTCTCCCTGCCGATTGCAGGGACTCGGCGTTATGTCGCGGTCGAGGACGTGGCGCGATATCGCGACGCGCTTGGCGTGCCGCTGCCGCCCGGTCTTCCCGCGTCGCTGCTCGAACCCGTTCGCGATCCGGCAGGAGACCTCACGCTCCGCTACGCGCGCTCGCATGGACCGTTCACCGTACGCGAGCTCGCGGCGCGTTATGGCCTCGGCGTCGGCGTCGCCACCGGCCTGGTGCTGCAACTCACTGCCACCGGCAAATTGATCGAAGGCGAATTCAGGCCCGGCGGCAGCGAGCGCGAGTGGATCGATCCCGACGTGCTGCGCAGCCTGCGCCGCCGGTCGCTCGCCAGACTGCGCCAGGAGATCGAGCCAGTCGATGCCGAAGCGCTTGGCCGGTTCCTCGTCTCGTGGCACGGCATCGGATCGGGTCGCAAGGGGCTCGAAGCGCTGCTCGATGCGATCGAGCAGCTGCAGGGCGCGGCGGTTCCCGCGTCCGTCCTCGAACGCGAGGTGTTGCCGGCGCGCGTGGATGACTACACGCCGGCGATGCTCGACACGTTGATGAGCGCGGGCGAAGTGATCTGGGTCGGTGTCGAACCGCTGGGCGAGCGCGACGGACGGGTCGCGCTCTACCTGACCGATCACCTGCAGCGGCTGCGGCCGCCGTTCGCGGCCAGGCCGGAGGTCGAAGGACGCGCGGCGGAGATCCTCGTGTATCTGCGCGAACATGGCGCGTCCTTCTTCGCGGCGATTCACGAAGGTACGGGCGGTGGGTTCCCCGCCGAGACCGTCGATGCGCTGTGGGGTCTCGTCTGGCAGGGACTCGTCAGCAACGACACGATGCAGCCGCTGCGCGCTTACACGCGCACCGAGGAGACGCGTTCCTCGAAGCGGGCGCGCGGCGTGCCGTTCCGCTCGCGCCGCCTCGTCCCGCCGCGGGCGGAAGGCCGCTGGTCGCTCGCGGGTGGGGCGCGTGCGGCGACATCTTCCGCGACCGAATGGGCGACCGCGATGGCGCACCAGCTTCTCACGCGACATGGTGTCGTCACGCGTGAGACCGTCGCCGCCGAATCTGTCGCCGGCGGCTTCTCCGCCGTCTATCAAGTGCTGAAAGCGATGGAGGATGCCGGCCGCATTCGCCGCGGCTACTTCGTCGCCGGTCTCGGGGCGGCGCAGTTCGCGCTTCCGGCTGCACTCGATCTCCTGCGCTCCATGCGCGACGTGCCCGAGGAGCCACGCACCGTCGTGATGGCCGCCACCGATCCGGCAAACCCGTACGGCGCGATCACGAAATGGCCAGAGCTGCCTGATGCGCCGCCGGGGCCTGTCCCGAGCGAGCGAAGCGAGTCGAGGGGGCCTGTCCCGAGCGAGCGAAGCGAGTCGAGGGGGCCTGTCCCGAGCGAGCGAAGCGAGTCGAGGGGGCCTGTCCCGAGCGAGCGAAGCGAGTCGAGGGGGCCTGTCCCGAGCGAGCGAAGCGAGTCGAGGGGAAGAGGGCCGACGCGCAGTGCAGGGGCGCTCGCGATTCTGGTCGACGGCCAGGCGGCGGCGTACCTCCGTCGCGGCGAGCGTGAGCTCCTCCTCTTCCTTCCCGACGCCGAACCGCTGCGCTCGCGCATCGGCCGCCAGGTCGCGCGCATGCTGCTGCATCTGGCGGCGACCAGGGAAGGGCGCCGCGGCATGCTGATTTCCGAAATCAATGGCATCTCCGCCAGTGCACACCCCGCGGCGCGGCTGTTCATCGAAGAGGGCTTTGCCGCAACCGCGATGGGGATTCAGGCGCGCACCGATAAGCTGCGACCTCGTGGGTATGGGTCTCTCGACCCTTCTGGCATCGGCATTGCGGCGGCCAGCGGCGGAGGTGGACGCATGGCTGAGCAGCGGAATTCTTCGCTCAACGAGACGCTCGACAACACGCGGCCGCGCGCGAACGAGGACAGCGAGACGGAGCACGATCGGGTGCGCTCCTCGAACGATCGGGATCAGGCGATGGAAGAACAAGGTGTCGAATCGACGCGCAACCGCGGCTACGACGGCGCGGTCCGTGGCGAAGACCTCGGCGACGTCGACGATCGCGAGCTCGATCCCGACAGCGCCTATTCGGATGTCGATCGCGAAGACACGGTCGACGAATAAAATCCCGAAGCCCAAGTCCCAAAGCCCAAATCCCGACGCGTGCTTAGGATTCGGATCTTGGGATTTGGATCTTGGGATTTGGGATTTGGAATTTCCTGAATGCCCGAGGGCGACACGATTTTCCGTGCGGCGCGGGCGCTCAACGAGGCGCTCGCGGGCCGCACGGTCACCCGGTTCGATTCCGTTTTTTCACACCTGACACGCGTCGATCACGATCTGCCGCTGCGCGGCAGGACCATCGAGCGTGTCGACGCCCGCGGCAAGCACCTGCTGATCTGGTTTTCCGGCGATCTCGTGCTGCGCACGCACATGCGCATGCACGGGTCGTGGCACATCTACCGTCCGGGTGAGCGCTGGCAGCGTCCGCGGTCCGACATGCGCATCGTGATCGCCACGCCGGATTACGAAGCCGTGGCCTTCAGCGTTCCCGTCGCCGAGCTGACGAGCGCGCGCGAGCTCGAACGGACGTCGCCGGTGCGCGCGCTTGGACCCGATATCGTCGCTGACGACTTCGACGCGACCAGCGTCGTCCGCCGAATTGAATCAATGCCGGAGATCGAGATCGCCGATGTGCTGCTCGATCAATCCGTCGTCGCGGGTATCGGCAATATCTTCAAGTCGGAGTCGCTCTTCGCGGCGCACGTGCATCCGTTCGCGCGTGTCGCGGAGTTGTCGCGCGCGGAGATCGAGCGTGTGGTCGACGCAGCGCGGCGTTTGATGCGTGCAGCCGCCATCCGGCGCCCCGCCACGTTTGCCGTCTACAGCCGCGGCGGCGAGCCGTGCCGGCGATGCGGAACGCCGATCTCCAGCCGCAAGCAGGGCGAAAACGCGCGCATCACCTATTGGTGCGAGCGTTGTCAGAAAAGACCTGCACGCGATGTATGAACGACTCTCGGGCGCCGGGTGCCGCCAGCGATTCCTCGTCGATCGTCGGCAGCTCGGGCATCAGCGCGGCGAGCGCTTCGGCGAAGAGGCCGCGCCCTGCCGCGGTCGGCTCGCCGATGGCGTGGTGCACGAGCACGCCCGCAGGACCGCAGCTCGGTGAGCGCGCCTTCAGCACGAACCCGCTGATGCGCTGCGCTCGGAGTTCGCGCACGCGTGCGCGCGCCCATTCGCGCATCCGATCGGTCCAGTCTTCGCCGCTGCTGACACCCTGCAGGCGGACGTATTCGTTGGCGGAGGGAACGCCGTCAGCTCGCGCGATGAGTTGAATCGGCTCGCGCGGCACGCCCATGCCGACTTCGACTTCAGGACAGACCGGCACCCAGTCGACGCGTTCGCCAAGGGCGATGACGGCCGCGCTGCGCTTGTTTGTTCCGTCGTAACGAACGTCGTCGCCCAGCAGGCAGCGTGAGATGCCGACGCGCGGCTTCACAGCAGTTTTCCGGCAGGCCCCAGATCGAGATTGAGCTCTTCGGGCCGGATGCCGAATTTCGCGGCGATATCCGTGACCGTCTCTTCGAGCTTCATCAGCGCGCGGCCGATCTCTTCGGTCTGGGCGGGGGTAAGCGTCCCTGCGTCCATGCGCCGGATCGCCTGGCGCTCGAGCAGCTGGCGGATGAATTCGACCAGCGTCAGCACCAGCTGCGCCACCGATCGCTGCACATCGTCCGGATCGGCATTCCAGCGAAGCGGCGACGACGACGACTGTCGACTGGCGCGCTCGAGGTCGCGACGGAGGTCGTCGAGTTTCGCGACCTCGCTGATCGTCAGCCCGCCGCGCGTGACGACGACTTTCCGGCGCTTCGTCGTCGCGGATTTTCGCGCCGATGTTTTCCGCGTCCGCTTCGCCATCTCACCACGTGTCGGCAAACGCGTACGGCGGCCACGGGCCGCTGACGATCAGCCGCACATCATTCTCCGCCGCGGCGCGCTGAACCGCATCGAGGTAGCGGGCCGCCGCGCCGCGCGCGATGAGATGGTTGACGGTGGCAATCCCTGCACGCTTCTCGACCCGTTCATCCTTGATATACGTGCGGACAGCGGCGCGAACCGGCCGCATCTCCGGCACACCATTCGCCTTCCGTTTCAGATACTGCGTACCTTGAGTCGCCCCGTGCGCGAGTCGGAGTCGTGTACGCCTCGTCACCGTACTCCGACTCGCAAATGGGTGATCACCTGACTCCGACTCCGAGGGGGTGAGCAGGCGGATGGTCATCTGGACGCGGCCGCGGACGGCACGCAGCCGCTGCTCCCAAACTGCGTGCCGCGCGTGGACAATCAATGTCAGCTCTTCGACGTCGCGAACGGTGGTCGCATATCTGGCCGGCAGGATGGCGGGCACCTGCGCCGCGATCGCGTTGACGAGGCGCGCGTATTTCCGCAGGTTCGCCGTGCTGACCGCAGGAGAACGCCGGATCTCACCGACGACAACAGCGAGCCGTCCGATGCGGATGACGCGCAGCCTTTCGCCTGCGATTCCGGTCAGCCGGAGACGTTCCGGCGGCAGGCCCGCCTTCGCGTCACCGCTTCGGCGAGGCAGGCTGACGAGTGCGTAGATACACAGCCTCACGCTCGCGACCGGCTGCGTTTCAGGCGCAGCTCGCGACGTCGATTATGACGCTCCATGAAATCCGTGCTCTCACCGGGCAGAACACGATCCGCGGCCGACAACAGCAGGGACAATCGCACGTAGACGAGATCCACCTGCGCCAGCGCGAGCGTCACATCGCCGGTGAGCACGACGCCTTTGTTGAGCAGGTTGTCGACGATGTCGAGCAGCGATGCGTCTTCCGGACCGAGAATCTCCTCGGCCTTCGTGCGGCGCGCTGTCGTTTTGCGCGGGTTCATTGAATGAAGTTGTAGGGCGGCCAGGGGCCGGTCAGCGAGACCTCGACGCCTGATGGCCGGAGCTCGCGCGTCTGCTGCTTCACCGCCGACTTGAACGCCGCCGCTTTTGCCGCCGGAACGAGGAACGCGGCATCGAGCAGCAGCCGCGATCCCGGCGCGGCGCGCTCGAGGCTGGTGCGACGCTGCGCCGCGGCCGCCTGCCGCGTCATTGCCTTGTACACGTGGTCGGCCTGCTTGCGCGCCGCCGCCAGGCGCGTCCGGCTCACGTCGAGGATGTCCCTCTTTCGGGCGAGGAATTCCGCGCCGCTGCGCGCCTGTTTGCTCGCCGCCTTGTCTCGCCCGGCTTTTTCATTGAACGTGAGGCGCAGCCCCCATTCCACCTTCTTTTCGATCCGCTTGAGGATGCGGGTGATGCGCGCGCGATCCGAGCGCACGTGCTCCGCGACTCGTTCGTCGGACGTGAACAGGGTGAAGAGCTGCATCGGGAGAAGACCAGGCGCGGCGAGAAACGATTCGATGACGCGCTCGTGCGCGACCGCGCGGGGACCCACCCAGTCGAGATTCTGCAGGCCGCCCGCGAGCGCCGCCTCCCCGTACTCCGAGCCGGGAACGCTCTGCACGATCGCCCAGAGATCGTCGCCAACGTCGATCGCCCGCAGATCTTCGCCGCCGGGCATACCGTCGGTGATGCCGCGCAGACTGGGGCGTCTGGCGCTCCGCACCAGGCAGAAAACGTAGCTGAGCGAAGAGCTCACCGACGTCTCGTTCGAGCCGTTCGAGCCGTTCGAACCGTTCGCGGCGTTGCCGCTCTGCTCGTTCTTTTCGTTCCGGGGCGGGATGTCCTGGCAGGAAGCGGAAGCGCGGTTTCTTCGAGCGTCTCGGCGCGCGTCGGCTCGATATCGATGACGCGTTCGGTCTGGCCACGCGTCGTGCCGATGATCCCCGGACGAGCGCGCTCTTCTTCGACGATGGTCGTATGCGGCGCGGATGCGGGCTCGTGGAAATCGCCCGAGACGCTCGCTTCGATCTGAAAGCGGCTGTCCTTGTCGGCTTCGATCGGCTGGCCGGCGCCGAACTCGAGCGGCCCCGAGCCGCCCTCGCGCCGCTCCTTGATCTCGCGGATGCGGGCGAGCAGGTCGCGCTCGATCTCACGGAAGTCGTCGTCCGTGATCTCGCCCATCTCGCGCTGCATCTCCGCCGCCAGCAACTGTTCGCGCAGCGCCGTGTCGTCGTTCATCTCCGCTTCCGCGGCCGTGACGACAGTCTTCAACGCCCATGAAATCCCGCTGATCATGAGCGAGTCGAGCAGAAACATGCTTCAGTCTAATGCTGGCCGGCGCGCTCGAGCTTCAGGCGGATATTGACGAAGTTATACGGCGGCCACGGGCCGGTGTACTTGAACGTCAGCTTGTCGAAGGTGGAGGCGATCTCCTTGATGCGCCGGTCGAAGGCGGGTTCCTGGTCGCGCTGCACGAGGAAGGCGGCGTTCATGATCATCTTGTCGCCGATCGCGCGGTTGACGCGCGAGGCGACCGACACGTCGCGCAGCCGCTGCAGGAACTCGGCGACGTAGCGCTCGGAGCGCTGCTGCAGCGCGCCGTCAATCAACCGCCCGTACTGCATCCGCGCGAAATACGTCGAGCCCTTCTGCGAGGAGATCTCCGTCTTCAGCCGGTGGATGTCCTCGTCCTCCTGCTCGATCTGGCGGACGATCTCGTCGCGATCCCACAGCACCTTGAGACCGAATTCGAGCTTGTCCTGCATCTTCGAGAGCACGTCGGCAAACGCGTCGTAGGCCGAGCGCAGCAGCTCGACGATGTCCTCGCGCGTCTTGAAGATGGTGCCGAAGGACATCGGGATGACGGTGTGATCGCGCATCACCGACTCGTTGACGCGCTCGTGGGCGAGCACGTTCTCGCGCGTCGAATCGAGCGGCGCCAGCGGGATGTCGGACACGACCGCGGCCATGTCCTTGAAGTTGATGGTGTAGACCTCGGGCCACTGCTCGTCCATGCCGATGGCGCCGAACTTCAGCGGCTGGCTCGCGCGGATGATGCAGTAGACGTAACGGCCGCGGCCGGCGGAGCGATCGACGTCGGGAAGGCTCGGTTTCGGCGCGCGCTCGACGACGCGTTCGACGCGCGTTTCGGTGCCGCGCACCTCGGTTTCGTGTGTGACGCGCGTGACGGCCGTGTCGTCGGCCTTCTTGCGCGGGACGGCACGCACGGCGCGCGAGCGCGACGACGTCGCCGGCCGCGAGGGCGCGGCCTTGCGCGCGGCTGCTTTTTTCGGAGCCTTCGCCATGTCGCTACTATGCCTCAGGCCTTCTTGCCGGTACCGAGCATACGCCGCACCTCGACCACGAGATCGTCCGGCAGACATGGTTTCGTGACGAACGAATCGCAGCCCGCCTTGCGCGCCCCTTCGGAGGCGCCGGCCAGCGCGTGTCCGGTCAGCGCCACGACCGGAATGTGCTTGGTGCGTTCGTCGGCCTTGAGCACGCGTGTGGCTTCCCACCCGTCCATTCCCGGCAGCGACAGGTCCATGAGAATCAGATCGGGACGAAGCGAGAACGCCTGGGCCACCGCCTCGTTGCCGTTGCGCGCCTCGGCGACGCGAAAACCTGAGAACTGCAGATACTCCGCGTACATTTCGCGGGCGTCCTGGTAGTCGTCGACGACGAGAATCAATGGGGCATCGGATTGCGTCATTGTTCTGTTTCCGCGGGGATAGTCAACGTAAAGATAGAGCCTTTGCCCATCGTGCTTTCGAGCGTGATGCGCCCGCCGAGCGCGGTGGCCAGCCGGCGGCAGATCGCCAGGCCGAGGCCGGTGCCCCCGTACTGCCGTGACGGCGAGTCGTCGACCTGCCGGAAGTCCTCGAAGATCTTTTCGTGGTGTTCCGGCGAGATGCCGATGCCCGTGTCGGCGACGGACACCGTGGCGGTGCGATCCACCTGATCGTAACCGACCGTGATCTGAATGCCGCCTTCATGCGTGAACTTCAGCGCGTTGCTCAGCAGGTTGACGATAATCTGCTTTACTTTCTGCCGGTCGCTGTAGACGAGCGGCAGCTCCGGACAGAGCTTCGGCGTGACGGTGAGCTTCGACCGCGCGATCACCGGGTCGAGCTCCGCCATCACTTCCGGCACCAGCTCGTTGAGATTGAACTCGCTGAGCTGCATCGGCATCTTGCCCGCCTCGATGCGGGTGATGTCGAGGATCTCGTTGATGATCGTCATCAGGTGCCGGCCGTTGCTGTCGATGCGCTGCAGCTGGCGCTTGACCGCCGGCAGCAGCTCGCCGGCCACGCCCTGCAGCAGCATGTGCGTGTAGCCGAGGATGGCGTTGAGCGGCGTCCTGAACTCGTGCGACATGTTGGCGAGGAACTGCGACTTGAGGCGCGACGCCTGTTCGAGTTCAATCGCCTGGCGCCGCAGCAGCTCGTTCTGCGTCGCCAGTTCCGCGGTGGCCGCCTGGACGCGCGCCTGCAGTTCGTCGGACGCCGTCTTCAACTGCTCGTAGAGACGGGCGCGCTCCAGCGCTTCGCGGCGGTCGTGCAGGATGGTGACGACGGCCGTTAATTCGCCCGTCTCGGTGAGCACCTTGCCGGCGATCGCTTCGACCGGAATCGGTTCGCCGGTCGACGGATTCATCAGCCCGATCTCGCCGCGCCGGATCTCGCCCGGCCCGGTCTCGCCGAGCAACAGGCCCGAGATGAACGAGGAGAAATGCGCGTCGTTGGCCTGCACCGTCCGCGACGCCGATTCGCCGGCGCTCGGCACCAGCGTGAAGAGATCTTCGGCGGGCGCGTTCATCAGCACGGTGGCGCCGGTGGAATCGGTCACCAGAATGGGGTCGGCCACCGAGTCGATGATCAGGTTCAGGCGGTCGCGCTCGGCGCGCACGGCCGCCTCCGCCACGCGCAGACGCTGATAGTTCTCTTCGATCTGCTCGGTGGCGCGCCGCAGGTCGGTGATGTTGCGCAGCACCGACACGACGCCGGTGCCTTCGCGCGGATCCTCGACGGTGGTGGCCAGCACTTCGAAGAGCAGGTCGGAACCGTCGCTCGGATCGACGAGCAGCAGCTCGCGCGCTTCCTGCGATCCCTCGACCGCCGACCGCGACAACGCCGCGGAGAACAGCATGTTGTTCAATTCGACGGCGCGCCGGCGGCCTTCGCTCTCTTCTTCGCTCGCCGCGAACAGTTTTTCCGCGCGCGCGTTGGCGACGATCAGCCGGCCTTCGATGTCGGTCAGCATGATCGGGTCGGTGACGGCGTTGATGATGGTGAAGAAGAGCGTCCGCTCGCGCCGCAGCTTGCGCGCTTCCTCCGCGAGGCTGCCGCGGCCGCGCACCTGATCGATCTTCTGGCCGAGGACCGTCACCAGCCAGTTGATCTCGGGGTTCAGCGCCGCCGCCCGCACCAGCAGCAGGCCCGGCGCGACCTCGCCTTCGCCGAGCGCGCCGGCGCGCAGGCCGAGCGGGATCGCCGAGAACGGGCCGCGGCCCATGGGCGTCGACGAAGGCTGCGCCGCGTAGCCGTTGGCGCGATACGACTTGAAGTGCACGGCCACGGGCGACTGCAGCGCGGAGATCAGCGGGTTGTGTGTGTCGGAGATCGGCCAGGAAAAGAGCTCGACGTCTTCGCCGATGGTGCCGTAGGCGGCGATGCCCACCAGCATGTTCGATTCCGCATCGACGGCGAGGCAGGCCGACTGCTTGACGGCGGCGTGGCGCGACAGCCATTCGAGACTGATTTGCGCGCAGCGCACGATGTCTTCCTGATGCGCGAGGAACTGCTCGAGCAACTCCAGGCGCGCCGCGTGATTGACGGCACCGCCGGCTGTCCGAGTGAAGGTCGTCCGCGCCTGAAGCGAGCTCATGTCTTACCCTGTGGTTCGGTCCATCGCGGCGTCACGAGGGGACGCGCAACTATTGCCGCGTGGTTCGACGGCGGGCGCCTGCGGGCGCACGTGCGCCGCCGCCGGCCGGACCGCCTTCGAGCTGCGCGCGAAGCGTGACGTTTTCCGCCGCCAGTTCATCGTACGGACGCGGCGCCTCGATCGTCGGCCGGGCGGCGGACGCGGCCGCACCGACCGCTTCGGAATACTTCAGGTATGTGTCAATCGATGCGACGACGACGCGCGCTTCGACCGTAATCAGATCGATCCCGACGAGCGAGACGCGCACCCAGGCATCGATGACGATGCCCTTGTCCAGGACGCGGTCGAGGACGTCAATTAGACTTGTTCCGCCAGCAGCTCGTTCGACGGCCATCGTGAAGACTCCTTAATCGGACGTGTCTTTGCCGGTCGCACGCGCGCGCCGGCGGGAGGGTCGCGTCAACGACGCGATCCGCCGCTCGAGCAGCCGGAGCTGCTCCCGCAGTTCAAGATTTTCCTGCATCATCTGCTCGCGTCCCGGCGAGAGATAGCGGTCGTACTTCCACCAGTCGAGACCGATCTCCTGCGCCTTGTCGATCGAGCAGATCATGAGGCGAATGCGGATCGTGAGGAGCTCGACTTCCGCCAGCGACACCTTGATGTCGCCCGCGACGACGAGACCCTTGTCGAGCACACGATCCAGAATGTCGACCAGCCCGGCATTGCCGCGGGTCGGTGTCCCTGTGAGGTCGGTCGGCATGCAGAAGTGTGATCGGCTGGCCTTTCGTCGCGCGATCGCAGGCGGATGCCTGAGTGATGCTCGCGCGAACCGACGAAGTATAGATCAGGCCCTTCGCTGAATCCGACTCAGCTGTGAGGGAAATAACAAGACTGTGCGCTACCATGTGAAGCCGAATGACGACGACGCAGTGCTCGTTCGACATCACGTCGAATGTCGACCTTCAGGAAGTCGACAACGCACTCAACCAGGCGCGAAAGGAAGTCGCCCAACGCTACGACTTCAAGGGAGCGAAAGCCTCGATCGACTTCGATCCGAAGGAATCCAAGCTCATCCTCGCTGCCGACGACGAGTTCAAGCTCAACGCGCTGTGGGAAATCATCTCCACCCGACTCGTCCGGCGTAACGTGCCCGTCAAGAACCTCAACCGCGGCACCGCGCAGCCCGCAGCCAACAGCACCGTGCGGCAGGAGATAGCACTGCAGCAGGGGATCCCCACCGAAAAGGCGCGCGACATCGTGAAATTCATCAAGGACGCGAAGCTGAAAAAGGTGCAGGCGTCGATTCAGGGCGACCAGCTCCGGGTCACCTCACCCTCGCGCGACGAGTTACAGGAAGTAATGCGGCTGCTGCGCGACCAGGACTTCGGCGTGGCGCTGCAGTTCGGTAATTACCGCGGATGAGAACCACGAAGGTCGCGAAGGACGCGAAACATTAACTTTCGTGTTCTTCGCGTGCTTCGTGGTTTCATTTCTTGGTTTTCTTCTCGTCCCACGCCACTTCGGTTTCCCCGTTCTTCCCAATCGACAGAACCGCGTTGGCGATGCGATCGGTGCGCGTGTGCAGCGGCAGCTCGGTGTCGTAGATCAGCTCTTTCTGACCGAGCGTGCGCATCTCGTACTTGACGTGATAGCGCCGCAGGATCGCTTCGATGTCGCCGCGCAGCGCCGCGGGATCGCCGGTCGAGACTTTCAATTCGAAGTGCTTGGTCAGCTCCGGCTCGATCGACTCCACCGCCCATAACACGCCGAGCAGGAACACGGTGGCGAACAAGGCCAGCCCGTACAACTCGACGCCGCAGCACAACCCCATGCTCAACGTCGAGAGCATGACGACCGCATCCTTCGGGTCGTCAATCTTCGCGCGATACCGAATCAGGTTGGCGGCACCGACGATGCCGAAGGCGCGGGCCAGGCTCGAACCGACCACGAGCATCACCGTCGCGCCGACGACGGCGAGGACGATCTGCGTTTCGATCACCGGCGCCGACCGCGGCGGCGTCCCGCGGCGGCGCGGACGGAACGCGAGCGCGGCGCCGAGGACCGTGGCAATCGGCAGCGAGAGCACCGCGCGCTCGACCATGTCGAAATGCGACACGAGGACCTGCGGCAGCGACTCTGTGAGCTCGGCGGGCGGGGGTTGCATGTCTGTGCGTCGAAACGATCAGCGCGTCGACTGATCGGCCGGCCGCGCGCGCAGCGCGACCGCATCGTCAATCTTCTCCTTCAACTTGGCGAGGAAGCGGTTCGCGTCGCTGTCGGAGTAATTCGCCGCGCGGAAGGCGTCGTGCCACTGCCGGTCGGTGAGCCGCGACATGTGTTCGCCGGCCCACTTCACATCGGCAGGATGAATCATGGTGATCAGTTCCTGATGCCGTCCGACATAGTCGAACTGCACGTGCTCGCCGTCGATGGCGGTGATGAAGCCGTGCTGCTCGAAGCATTCGAGACAGTTGCGGCGCGGATACATCTTGCCGGTCTCGCCGAGCGCGGCGCCGAGATCGCGCACGACGAACCAGTTCTTCGCGCCTTCCATCGGCTCCTTGAACTTGTAGATGCTGTTGTTGTCGTTCTTCAAATCCGTGCTGTTGAACATCAGCAGGACGACGAGCAGCCCGTTCAATTCGTGCGTGCCGACGAGCGGGTTCTGCTGCCACCACCAGTACTCGTCGAGGCGATCGAACTCCTTCAGCTTCGGACGGAAGCGCGCCTCGCTCTCGGTGGACTTCACGCCGTCGTGCTGCAGCGTCCACGACGGCAGGTAGTAGATCGGCTGCTGATGGAAGCCGAGCCCCCACAGGATGCGCGACAGCAATACCTCGGTCTGCGCTTCGGGACCGATCTTCGCGCTCCACTCCGTGTCGTGCGGGCCCTTGACGGTGTACTTGGTGCTGAACCCCGTGGAGTCGCGCTCCTTGAACTTGTAGACAGCGTCGGGATCCGGTGCGTACTTCTGGCCACCGATTCCCCAGAACAGGTCGCGTGGTTCACTACCCGGATCGACCCATAACTGCTTGACGATGTCCGCCGTCGGCGGCTGCTGGGGCGGTTTGATCTCGATTCCGCCGCCGCACGCGGCCAGGCCGAGTGCGAGGAGAGCAACGGTTGAGGTCCAGCGGCGAAGCACGTCAACTCGTCAGCAAGCGACGTTCCAATGGCACCTCGTTTGGTTGACATACCTCGGCCATGTCTCCCGCCGTCGTCCCCGCCGCCACTTACCGCCTGCAATTCAACAAGTCGTTCACCTTCGAGAATGCGACGGAGATCGTCGATTACCTGGACCGGCTCGGCATTTCGCACTGCTATGCGTCGAGCTACTTCAAAGCGGTACCGGGGAGCACACATGGCTACGACGTGGCCGATCCGACGCGGCTCAACCCGGAGATCGGTGATCGCGACCGCTACGACCGCTGGGTGAAAACGCTACGCGAGCACGGGATGGGTCACATCATCGACCTCGTGCCGAATCACATGGGCATCGCCCAGTCGTGCAATCCCTGGTGGCAGGACGTGCTCGAGAACGGCCCGAGCTCGCAGTACGCGTCGTTTTTCGACATCGATTGGCATCCGCTGAAGAAGGAGCTCGAAAACAAGGTCCTGCTGCCCATTCTCGGCGACTCCTACGGCGCGGTGCTCGAGCGCCAGGAGATCACGCTGCGCTACGCGAATGGCGCGTTCACGGCGCAGTACTTCACCACCGTTCTTCCGATTGCGCCGGGCACCTACGACCGCATCCTCAGCGTCGACGCCGACCGGCTGCTCGCGGAGGTCGGCGAGACCGACCACGGCGTCGAGTTCCTGAGCATCCTCACGGCGATTCGTCACCTGCCGGGGCGCGACGCGCAGACACCCGAGGAGCGCGCCGAGCGCAATCGCGAGAAGGAAGTCATCAAGCGGCGCCTCGCACGGCTAACCGAGGAGTCCCCTGCCGTGCTCGCGCACATCGGCCGCGCGGTGGCGATATTCAACGGGACGAAGAACGATTCACGCAGCTTCGATCGCCTCGACGACCTGCTCTCCACGCAGCCCTACCGGCTCGCCTACTGGCGCGTCGCGGCCGAGGAAATCAACTACCGCCGCTTCTTCGACATCAACGACCTGGCGGCGCTGCGCATGGAAGATCCGGCGGTGTTCGAGCGCACGCACGCCTTCGCCTTCGAGCTGCTGCGCGAAGGCTGCATCGACGGCTTCCGCATCGATCACGTCGACGGCCTCTACGACCCCGGCGACTATCTCGACCGGCTGCAGGCCCGGGCGCGCGAGGTGCGGCCGGATCTCTTCGCCGACGACCGCCGCCTGTATCTCGTCGTCGAGAAGATCCTCGGACTCGACGAGTGGCTCCCCTCGTGGCCCGTGGAGGGAACCACCGGCTACGAGTTCCTCGTGCGCGTCAACGGGTTGTTCGTCGATCGCGCGAACGAACGCGCGGTGAACGAAGCGTTCGAACGGTTCACGCGCCTGCGCGCGCCGTTCCGCGAGTTCGCGTATCGCAGCAAACAGCTGATCCTGCGGATGAGCATGTCGAGCGAGCTGCAGGTGCTGGCGCACGGGCTGAACCGCTTCTCCGAACGGAACCGCCACTTCCGCGACTTCACGCTGAACATCCTCGTCCAGGCGATGCGCGAGATCATCGCCTCGTTCCCCGTCTACCGCACCTACGTGAACGGCCGCGATGAGGACGTCAGCGCGCACGACCGGCGCTACATCGAGCACGCGGTCAGCGACGCGAAGCGGCGCAACCCGGTGTATCCGCGGCAGGTGTTCGATTTCATCCGCGGCCTGCTGCTGAAGAAGGCGGACTACATCCCCGACGAGGAATGGAGCGACTACCTGAAGTTCGTCGGGAAATTCCAGCAGGTGACGAGTCCCGTCACCGCCAAGGGCATCGAAGACACCGCGCTCTACATCTACAACCGTCTCGTCTCGCTCAACGAGGTCGGCGGCGAGCCGGACAAGTTCGGCGTGCCGCCCGACGCGCTGCACGCGTGGCTCGTCGAACGCGCGCGGAAGTGGCCGCACGCGCTCTCCGCGTCGTCGACGCACGACACCAAGCGCAGCGAGGACGTGCGCGCCCGTATCAACGTGCTGTCGGAGATGGCCGCCGACTGGCGGCAGGCGGCCGGACGCTGGGCGCGGATGAACCGCAAGGCGCGCGTGATCATCGACGGCGAGTCGTATCCGAGCCGCAACGAGGAATATCTGCTCTACCAGACGCTGCTCGGCACCTGGCCGGCGCGTGAGATGAACGAGCAGGAGGAAGAGGAATATCGCCGGCGCATCCGCGAGTACATGCTGAAGACGATGCGCGAGGCGAAGGTGTTCACGAGCTGGCTGAACCCGAGCGAGCCGCACGAGGAGGCGATGATGCGCTTCGTGGATACGGTGCTCGCGCCGGGCAACGCCGCCTTCCGCAAGGACTTCCTCGAGTTGGCCACCCGCGTGGCGCGGTGCGGCCTTTACAATTCGCTGGCGCAGCTCGCCATCAAGATTGGCGCGCCCGGCGTTCCGGATTTCTATCAGGGAACGGAGCTCTGGGACTTCAGCCTGGTCGACCCGGACAATCGCCGCCCCGTCGATTACGCCAGGCGGCGCGAGCTGCTCGACTCGCTGCCTGATCCGTCGGCCGGCGGTCTGGCCCCATTCATCGCCGACCTGCTCCGGCAGCCCGAGGACGATCGGCTCAAGCTCTTCGCGACGACAACGATGCTGCGGGCGCGCAGGGCGGCGCACGACGTATTCCGCTGCGGCCGTTACGAGCCGCTGGCGACCGAGGGCAGCGCGCGCGAACACGTGTTCGCGTTCGCCCGCGTACACGGGCCGCAGCACGTCATCGTCGCCGTACCGCGGCTGGTTGCCGCGCTCACGCGCGACGGCGCGGCACCGGTCGGCGGCGTGTGGGACGACACCCGCATCGCGGTTCCGGATGAGCCGCCGCGTTGTTACCGGCAACTGTTCACCGGCAGCTGCGCGCCGGTCGTCGAGCAGGACGGCCGCCGATGGATCCGCGCGGCAGACGCCTTTGCCGAGTTCCCCATCGCCTTCATGGAGACTGCATAAACGTGGGCTGGACGATCATCGCCGTCGGCTTCATTACCTGGTTCGTCCTCGTGCTGTTCTTCACGCCGAGGATCGATTACAAAGTGTCAAATCCGATTCGTCCCGATTCCGACGAATTCCTCAACGTCATCCAGTCCACCTGCCAGGCGGCGATTCATTACAACAACAAGGTCGAGATCCTGACCAACGGCGCGCAGTTCTATCCGGCGATGCGCGACGCGATTCTCGCGGCGCAGTCGTCGGTGAACATGGAGGCCTACATCTTCAAGGATGGCGAGGCGGCGAAGATGATCGTCGGGGCGATGATCGACCGCGCCCGCGCCGGCGTGGAAGTGCGGCTGACGCTCGACGCCGTCGGCAGCTTCATGATGGGGTTCAGCCGCACGGCGCGCGAGATGCGCGACGCCGGCTGCAAGGTGCAGTTCTACCAGCAGATCATGTGGTACCGCTTCCACCGGCTGAACAACCGGACGCACCGGGAGCTGCTGGTCATCGACGGCAGGGTTGCCTTCACCGGCGGCGCCGGCGTTGCGGATCAGTGGCTGAAGCCGCACGACCGCCGCGCGGCATGGCGCGACACCATGGCCCGCGTCGAAGGGCCGATCGTCGCGGCGCTGCAGGGCGTGTTTGCGGAGAACTGGCTGGAATGCTGCGGCGAGATCCTCACCTCGCCGCGGCACTGGCCGCCGCTCGCGGCAGCAGGCGAAGCGGAGGCGATGCTCGTCAAAAGCTCGCCCTCCGACCGCGCCACCGCCTCGCGCGTCGTCTTTCAAATGCTGATTGAAGGCGCGGTGAACTGCATCGACATTCAGACTCCCTACTTCCTGCCCGACCGATCGCTGCGCCGCTCGTTGATTCGCGCGGCGAGCCGCGGTGTCCGCGTGCGGGTCATCGTCCCCGGAAAATACTCGGACCAGCGGCTGGTGAGGCTCGCCAGCCGGCGGATGTATCGCGAGCTGCTGCAGGGGGGCCTTCGCGTGTTCGAGTACCGGCCGGGCATGACGCACGTGAAAGCGATGATGGTCGATGGTGTGTGGGCGGTCATCGGCACCACAAATGTGGACAACCGCTCCTTCGAGCACAACGATGAAGTGAACGTGGCATTCCGCGAGAGCGCCCTCACCAGCCGCCTGCGGCGCGATTTCGAGTCAGACCTGGCGGCGTCCGACGAAATTACGCTTGAGCAATGGGGCCGGAGGCCCGCCCTGGAGAAATTGGTCGAGCCGGTCTGCTGGATCCTCGAGCGTCAGCAATAAGCTGGTACGTCCGTTGCTCGTGATCGGGCCGAGGTAAGTAACGTGGCTCGAAACATCGTTCGCTCGCTGGCACTCATACTCCCACTCCTCGGTCTGACCGGCACCGTCGGATCCGCCAAAGATAACGTCGAAATCCGGCTAAGCGGCCGCTTCTTCTCCGAACCCGCGACCGTGCAGATGATCATCGCCGTCGAACCAAACGCTGACAACCGCACGCTCCGGGTGGAAGCCGATGGTGACAACATGTTCACCGCCACGGAGTTGCCGCTCGAGGGCGCCCAGGAAAAGCGGCTGCACACCATCGAGTTCAAGAACCTCGCAGCCGGCGGGTATACGCTGCGCGCGCAGGTCCTGTCCAACAAGGACGTCCGCTCCCAGGCCGAGCAGGAAATCATGGTCGCCGGCGACGGCACGGCGCCCGGCGGCTGGTAGTACCGGCTGGCGATCAGCGATTAGGGATTTGTGATCAGCGGATTGTGATCAGCGATTACTGAATCGTGATTGCTGATTTACGATTTTCAATCGCCAATCACTAATGTGATTTGTCGATTCCCGCCGTCCACTCCGCGACCTGCTCCGGTGTCATCGATCCGCGTGGCGTAAGGCGCGCGTCCTCGTAGCCCCAGTCGTCGATATCCACCAGATACTGCGCGCGCGACAGCAGCGTGCCCTGGCAGACCTTGCTGTCGCGGGTCGGCACTTCGAGCTCTCCCTGCACGCGATTCATCAGGTCGCGGATCACCGCTGACGGAATGAGCGAGCGCTCGCCGGGATAAATGAAGCCGAACAGGATGAGGTGGCTGAGCATGACGCGCCAGTGCGGGCCGAAGCGTCGCACGAGACGCTCCCAGTTGATGAGGCCTGCGCAGTGCCGCAGCATGTGCGCGACGTCGGCGCCGTCGAAGCGCTCGCGCTCCATGATCAGCGCCTTGGTCCAGATCATTTCTTCCGCGGGAACGAGCTTGACCGGCGTCCCCAGCACGATTTCGTCGACGGCGTGCGCGAACCATTCGTCGTCGACCTGCGCGATGCCGTTGCCCGAGCTGTAGATGACGTCGATGAACTTTTCGCCGTGGTGCGCCTTGGCGAGCCAGTGGTCGAAGGCAATCTCCGTTTTGAACCCGCAGCGCATGAGCACGTCGAGCACGCGGCGCACGTCGCGCGCGCGCACGAAGACGTCGAAGTCCTTCGTCGTCCGGGCGATGCCCGCGTAGTACTGGAACGCGTAGGTGCCGCCCACCAGATAGGGCACGCCGCCGCGGTTCAGCATTTCGAGCGCATCGCGATACAGCTGCGCTGTATCGGGCGAAGTGAGCAGCGGCACATCAGTGTCAAACACGGCGCATTTGTCCCCGGGGCGGTTGTGCACGTTTCAAGCCGTCGCTACAGGCGTTTCAGGCCGACTTCACGAGCGGTTTGCCGCGCGGCTCGGCCGCAGGCGTTGCCGTTTCGTGTTCCTCGAGCGGAATCTCAACGATGAGGAACGGCGGGCGATCAGGGTTGGCGCGCAGGAGCAACGGCATCGCGACGTTGTGCACGGGAACGCCGGCGGTCGTGCGGCCTTCCGGTGTTCCGCGGTGCGCGTGTCCGTGAAACACGGCGCTGACGCGATAGCGGTTGATCGGCTCCTCGAGCCGGCTCGAACCGAGATACGGGAAGATCTCCGGCGGTTCACCTTCGACCGTGGCGCGAATCGGCGAGTAGTGCAGGAGCGCGACACGCTTCTGCGTGCGCAGCCGCGCGAGCGCCGCTTCGAGCTTCAGCGCTTCGTCGACGGCTTCCTGCACGAACGCCTTGATCGCTTTCTCGCCCCACGGACCGAGTGCGCCGCGTCCGAATCCGCCGGCAAATCCCTTGACGCCGGCGAAGCCGACACCATGCACCTCGGTCGCCTCGCCATCGAGGACCGCGACACCGGCATCCATCAGGATCTTGCGGATGTCGTCGGGCTGCCCGCCTTCGTAATCATGATTGCCAAGCACGGCAATGACCGGAATCTTCATCGCGGCGGTGAGCTCCCGGGCGAGCACCCGCGCCTCATCGGCGAGGCCGTAATCGGTAAAGTCTCCGCAGAGGAGCAGCACATCCGCCGATTCGCTGATCTGCGTAAAGAGCGGCTGAAAGGTGCCCTGCGAATTCTTCGAGACGTGCAGGTCGCCCATGGCGGCAATGCGCAGATAAGGCCGATTGACGCGTTCGGGCATGCTCAGGTGTTCGTACTCAAACGAGGTGCCTGAATCCGGCGGGGATGAGGCGGATGATACGAGGCTTGCCGAAGACCGGCTCGGGTAGGGTATTAGTTGAGCATGGCTGTGCTGCATCAGATCTGGATCAAGCGTGCCCATCGCGGACAAATGGACCCCGCCACCGCGGCTACGCTCGTCGCGGGACGCGGCATCAAAGGCAGCGCGAACCAGGGCGGCATGCGCCAGGTGACGATCATCAGTCTCGAACACTGGCACGAGCTGATGGACCTGCTCGGCGCGGATCTCGACCCCAGCACCCGGCGCGCGAACCTCGTGGTCGACTCCCTCGATCTCTTCGACAGCCGCGGCAAGACGCTGCGCGTCGGGACGACACGGTTGCGGATTGGCGGCGAGACGCGGCCGTGCGAACGGATGGACGAAGCGCTCCCGGGGCTGCAGGTCGCGATGCGCAAGCACTGGGGCGGAGGCGCCTATGCCGAGATCGTCGAGGGCGGCGAAATTGCGGTCGGCGACGCGGTCGAATTCGTGATTAGTGATTCGTGATTTGGATCTTGGGTTTTGGGACTTGGTTTTTGGGATTTGGTTTTGGGATTTGGTTTTTGGGATTTGGGATTTGGGATTTACGTTGAAGGCTTCCAGCTTACCGGCGGCAGCCACGGTCCGCGCGTCGCTGTCATGTGCGGCACGATGATGCGCGCCCAGCGGGACAAGGTGATCGATCCCAGTTCGTCCGCCGAGAAGTACCGCGCTTCGACGATCTCTTCGCCGTCGGCTTGCAGCGAACCACCCGTCGCGCGGCATTCGAAGACGGCCATGATGTAGCCCACTTCGTCGCCGTTTGCATACCAGACGCGATACTCGGGGCCGCCGAACACGCCACGCAGCTCGGTCGGTTCGACGAGCAGGCCCGTTTCCTCCCACACCTCGCGAACGACCGCATCCTGCGGCTGTTCATCGGGGTCGACAGCGCCGCCCGGGGCGACCCACACCGTGTCGCGCGTCGACGGCCGGACGAGCAGCACGCGCCGCTGCTCGTCGAACACCAGTGCCGTCACCGACGGCATCAGGAGGAACTCGTTGCCCATCTTCGCCCGGACCCGCCGGACGTAACTCGACATCGGCATGCCGATGTTTTAGCACTTTTATTCGACGAAGATTCCTCCCGAGCCGGTCGTCAGCTCCACGCGCGGGCCGCCGCCGCGGACGAGACCGTGGACGCGGCGCCGCGAGGTGGGTTCGAGCGGCGTCAGCGTCCCGCTGGTCGCGATGCCGCCGGAGCCGGCACGCGCATCGAGCTCGAACGCCATGCGCTCGGGCATCGACACCTTGATGCCGCCGCTGCCCACCCGGGCCACGATCCCGCCGTTGACGCCTTTCACGCGAATGCCGCCGGAGCCGGCCGTCGCGCGCACGGGCCCCTCGATGTCGCTCACCTCGATGCCGCCGGACCCGGCCGACACATCAATCGCCCCGTGCACGTGGCGGATGTCCTGGCCGCCGGAGCCGGCGACCGAGTGCACCTGCGTCGCCTGCGGCACCGTGACCTCGTAGGCGATGCTGACGTGCTCGTAGAGCGGATTCCCGCCGACCTCGCCGATGCGGATGGTATTGCCCTCCTGCCGGATGGGAGGGTTCGCCTCGATCTGTTTCACGCGCGACTCCGCATCGCTGCCGGACCACCCGTTGACGCGGACGCGCGCGATGACGTGCACCGTGTCCGAGGCGCCGGTATCGATGCGGATCCCGCCGGAGCCGGTCCGGATGTCGAGCGTGACCGGACCCGTTACCGTCAGCGTGCGATCGATCTGCCCGTCAAAGGGGGCGGCGTAGAGCTCGCACCCGGCGCATAGAGCCACGGCCGACACACAGAGGAGCATTCGCGGCAGCGTTCGAGCGGCAGTCATACCCTCACCTCGTTGCCCGTTATACGGGCGACCACCAGCGGTGGTTTCAGCGCGGAAAACCACGTCGCCAGGAAAAGGTTACCGGGTAAGATGTGCGGCCAATGAGAACCTGGGTCGGTATCGCTGCTGTTCTCAGCCTGTTCACGGCCGGCGTTCGGGCGCAGGATCAGGCGCACCCGGACCTGTCAGGCATCTGGGAAGTGCTCAACACCGCCGCCTGGGACATCCAGGATCACGCGGCGTCGCTCGGGATTCCCGCCGGCCAGGGCGTCGTCGTCGGCAACGACATTCCCTACCGGCCCGAGGCGCTCGCGAAGAAGCGTCAGAATTTCGCCAACCGCCAGACCGCGGACCCGGAGACCAAGTGCTACGAGCCCGGCGTCCCGCGCGTCACCTACATGCCGTTTCCGTTTCAGATCGTCCAGACGCCGGCCTACGTCGCCATCCTCTACGAGTACAACCACGTGACGCGTCACATCTACGTGGATGGCACGCCGCATCCCAAGGGGCCGATCGACAACTGGTTCATGGGCGATTCACGCGCGCACTGGGAGGGCAACACGCTGGTCGTGGACGTCATTCACTTCACCGACCAGACATGGTTCGACCGCGCCGGCAACTTCCACAGCGACGCCCTGCACGTCGTCGAGCGCTACACGCCGACCGATCGCGATCACATCCAGTACGAGGCGACCATCGAGGATCCGAAGATCTTCACGCGGCCGTGGACGATGAGGATGCCGCTCTACCGGCGGCTCGAGCCGAACGTGCAGCTGCTCGATTACGAGTGCTACACAATGCTGCAGGAATCGAAGGCCGGGCGCTAACGGTCCGGCTGAAGCCGGACACTACCCTCTCCCTACCCCTCCAGCCTCTCCAGCCCCTCCAGCCCCTCCAGCCCCTCCCTGCAGGTAACCTTCTCCGCGTGCCGCGGTTTTCCGGAAATGACGAACCTGTGACGGACGAAACGCTCATGCACGCCGTGCGCAACGGTGACATCGCCAAGCTGGGAATCCTGTTCGAGCGCTACCATCGGCCGCTCTTCGACTTTCTCGCGCGGATGACGGGCAACGCGGCGGCGGCCGAGGACCTGGTCCAGGATGTGTTCGTCCGCGTTCTCAAATATCGCGCGACGTGGCGCGACGAAGGCAAGTTCGAGACCTGGCTGTTCCGCATCGCGCGCAATGCGCGCGTCGATTACTTCAAGGCGCGTGTCGCGGATGCGCCGATCGACGAAGCGTTCGAGCATCCGTCGGACGCCCCGCTCGCCAGCGAGACCCTGGCGCGCGACCGCGAGGTGGCACGGCTGCAGCGCGCGCTGCTGCTGCTGCGCGATGACAAGCGCGAGCTGATCGTGCTGGCGCGCTACCGCGGGATGAAGCTCGAGGCGATTGCCGATCTGCTCGGGGTCGAGGTCGGCACGGTGAAAGTGCGGATGCACCGCGCGGTCAAGGAACTGCGCGACATCTTTCTTCGCTTGAACGAAAGTCCAACATGGAACACGAACCACTCAGTCGGCTCATTCCCGACGGCGTAGACGAGCGCGAGGCACACGACCTGGATGCCACCTGGCGCATGCTGGGCGCCGTCGATGCCCCGTCGCCGGATTCCGAGCGGATGCGCGCGCGGATCGATGCGGTGATCGAGGCCATCGAAAGCGGTCCCCGCGTCCTGCGGCCGTCACGATGGCACAGCCATGTGCTGCAGGGACTGGCGGCGGCCGCGGTGCTGGTGATCGGGATCGGGATCGGATGGTTTGCCGGCCGCGGCGGGTCCGCCGCCGGCGGGCTCTCGACCGTCGGCGGCACCCGCCCTACGGCGGAAGACGCGACCGGCGGCGGCGGGACCCACCCCACCACGGAAGACGCGACCCAGCAGATCGCCGCCATGCGCACCGAGATGCACGACCTCCGCGAGATGGTGTCGCTCTCGCTGATGCAGCAGCAGTCGGCGGCTGAGCGCCTGAAGGGCGTCTCCTGGACCGGCCAGCTCGATCGGCCGAGCAGCGAGGTCGTCTCCGCCTTGCTCGACGCGCTGATGCACGACCCGAACGTCAACGTGCGGCTCGCCACCATCGACGCGCTCGAGCGCTTCGCGTCGCAGGACGAAGTGCGCCGCGGCACCATCCAGGCGGTGCGGCAGCAGCCGTCGCCGCTCGTGCAGGTCGCGCTCATCGATTTCATGGTCAAGACACACGAACGCGAATCGCTGCCGGTGCTCCGTCAGCTGGCGATGGATCCGCAGGCCAACGACGCGGTGCGCGCACGCGCCGCCTGGGGCCTGCAGCAACTGGGGTAAACAGCATGCGACAGTTTCTCTCCTCAACGCTGGTGGTCGCGGCAATGTGCGCGCCACTGGCGGCGCAGGACGCCGAGGTGGCGCGTCAAACGATTACGCTCGGCGATCCCGGCAAGCCGGCGACGCTCGACGTCAACATGGTGATGGGCAGCATCACCGTGAAGGGCAGCAACCGGAAGGACGTGCTCATCGAGACGCGCGGCTCTTCACCCGCTGCCGGCGCGCGGCCGCCGCGGCAGAACCGGCCCGACGAGCCGCCGCCCCCCGGGCTGCGCCGCCTGACGCAGCGTCCGCCGATCGACATCGACCAGGACCGCAACACCATCAGCATCGACGTCGACTCGCCGCTGCGCTCCGTCGACTTCACCATCGAGGTTCCGCTGCGCACCAATCTCGACGTTGAAACCGTCATGGGGTCGGTATCCGTAGAGGGAGTCGATGGCGAGGTCGAGGTCGAAAGCGTCAACGGCGCGGTCACCCTCACCAACGTCTCCGGCTCCGTCGTCGCGCACACGGTGAACGGCAAGTTGACCGCCACCGTGACGCGCGCGGCGCCGCAGCAGCCGATGGCCTTCACCTCGCTCAACGGCTCGGTGGATGTCACCTTGCCCGCGGCGGTGAAGGCGAACCTGAAGCTGCGCAGCGACCAGGGCGACGTCTACACCGACTTCGACCTGCAGCAGGTGCGTCAGGACTCGTCGAATGCGAATCCGAACCCGAATCCTGACGTCAATCTTTCGCGGCGAGGAAACCGGAGACGCGGCAACGACATCGACAATGCGATCTATGGCTCGGTCAATGGCGGCGGACCCGACTTCGAGATGCGGACCTTCAATGGAAACGTCTACGTGCGCAAGGGAAAGTAAACGGCAGGCCGTCCCGTCCACCGGCTTCGCGCTGCGCGAAGCGACCCGCGAGCTGCTCAAAGGCGATGCGCGCATCCGGCTGCAGGAACAGCCGTTCCAGATCCTCGAACTGCTGCTGGCGCGCCCGGGCGAGCTCGTCACGCGCGACGAGCTCCGCGATCGGTTGTGGCCCAACGGCACCTTCGTGGATTTCGAGCACAGCCTGAACGCCGCCATGAAGCGCCTCCGTGCGGCGCTCGGTGACGATGCCAAGGCGCCACGCTACATCGAGACGCTGCCGCGGCGCGGCTACCGGTGGATCGCCGAGACGATTCCGTTCATCGCGGAGTGGTGGACGCCGTCCGACGCCGGCCGAATCCAAATCGTGTGGAATTGAGCATCGTTTCCACGTGCGGACGGCGCGCCCGGCTCACGCCGACCTCCGAGCCGTCCGACAACACGAGCAGCAGCCCGTCGCGGTCGAGCAGCTCGCGTACGTGCGCGAGGTTGACGATCGCCGCACGGTGCACCCGCGCGAAGCGCGCGGGGTCGAGGCGCGCTTCGAAGACCGCGAGCGAGGCGCGCAACAGGTGGCGTCCGCGCGTCGAGTGCACCAGCACGCAGTAGTCCTGGGCCTCCACCCAGATGACCTCGTCTTCGCTGACGACGACGGTGCGATCGCCGAGCTTGAGCGACAGCCGCCTGGCTGCGGCCGCGCTATCGCCGCCGCCGTCCACGATCTCGCTGGCCATCTCCCCCAGCCGGCGTTCGCGGACCCGGCGCTTCGCGCGCGCGAGCGCGTCGAGCAGCCGTTCGCGCGAAAACGGCTTCAACACGTAATCGGTCGCGGCGACGTCGAAGGCCTGCACCGCGTACTGTGAATACGCGGTGGTGAAAACCACGACGGGTCCAGGCGGCGGAATCCGGTCGGCAAGCGTCAACCCGTCGACGCCCGGCATTTCGATGTCGAGAAAGACGATGTCGGGACGGTCGCGCTCGATGGCGGCCGACGCCGAACGGCCGTCGCCGCACTCGGCAATCGCCTCGACTTCCACGTCGCCGCTGACCAGCGCCACCACGTCCGCGCGCGCCAGCGGCTCATCGTCGACGACGAGCACGCGGAACTTCGTCATCCCGCGACCTGCATGGTCGACGGCGCGGCGACGGCGGGTATGGCGATCTCCACCTCGGTGCCGCCGGCGGCGCGCGGGACGATCGAGAGCGACGCGGCGCTGCCGTAGCCGCGTTCCAGCCGCGACTGCGTGTTGCGCAGCCCGACTCCGGCATGCGAGGAGAGGCTGAAACCCGGGGGCAGGCCGGCGCCGTTGTCGCGAATGCCGATCAGCAGGCGGCCGGCGTCGGTGCGTGCGGAGATTTCAATCGCGCAGGCCCCGGCGCGGCGGCCAATCCCGTGGCGGAACGCGTTCTCGACGAGCGGCTGCAGCAGGAACGTCGGCACCTCGTAAGCCTCGCAACCGGGATCGACGTCGTAATGGATCGACAGGCGGTCCATGAAGCGCACGCGCTGCAGGGCCACGTATCGCTCGACGAACGCGAGCTCGTCGCCGAACGTCGTCGTCGGTCCCGGCGTGTCGAGCGTCGCGCGCATCAGGTCGCCGAGTCCAACGAGCATCGACAGCGCGCGATCCGGTGAACCCGCGCGAATGAGCGAGGCGATCGAGTTGAGCGTGTTGAAGAGGAAGTGCGGTTCGATCTCGAGCCGCAGCGCATCGAGCTGGGCGCGCGCCAGGTCGGCCTCGAGACGCGACTCGCGCAGCGCGAGCCGCTGGGCGCGGTGGGATGCGACGGCGCCGTAGCCGATGAGCAGCGGAATCGTGCTGGCCAGGATGTCGAACATCCATTCCGCTTTGAGAGCCATGGCCAGCGCCGCCGGCAGCGTATAAGTGACGATCGGCACAAACGGCTGCACGGCGACGAGTACCGCGGCGTAGATGACCATGTGCGCCGCCATCAGCACGAGCGCCAGCGCAATGGTCCGCCGCCACTCGCGCCCGCGCCGGCGCGCCGGGTCGGCAAAGCGGCCCCCCTGCGCGACAAGGAGGGGCGCCACGGCCGCCCAGAACGCCCAGCACGCAGACTCCCACACCAGGATCCGGCCGAACGTGTGGCCGTGCACGCTCATGGACATGTAGGTCTGCAGCGCACCCGACACCGCGGCCGCTGCCGCCACGGTGAAGCCGCACAACCAGATCGACCGGCGGGACATCGAGCTGCACATTACAAGGCGAAGCCGGCGGCGGCAACAGGCGTGCAGCCAACGGCCCGCCGGCTGCAGCGAACGGTAATCCGGCCGGTTCGCTGCAAAGTTGTTGTGTTCCGGATGCGATGCCGCGAAGATTCGCCCATGGGAAAAATGCTGACGACGGCCTCAATCGTCCTCGTCGCGGCCATCGCCGCCGCCGCGCGCGCCCAGTCACCCTCGCCAGCACCGGTCGAACCGCGCTATGACGGCCAGCGCGCGCTGATTCTGCCGGCCGGCTACCAGCGCTGGATTCTCGCCGGCACGTCGCTCGGCCTCAGCTACACCGAGGGCGCCGCGCCGCATCCGATGTTCCACGAAACGCTCATCGAGCCGACGGCCTACCAGCACTTCGTCGAGACCGGCGAGTTCCGCGAGGGAACGATGCTCGTGCTCATCGTCCACGGCGTCGCGGACGGCGCCGTTCCCAGCCGTCACGGACAATATGCGGCCGAAGTGCACGGCGTCGAAATGGCCGTGAAAGATCGCGCGCGCGTGCCGGAAGGCTGGGCGTACTACGCGTTCGGCGACGCGCCTCGCGCCGGGTTGTCCGCCGCACAGCCGAACCCGGCGAGCGGCTGCTACAGCTGCCATGCGAAGAACGCGGCGCGCGACAACGTGTTCCTGCAGTTCTACTCGCTGCTCTCCGCGGCCGCCCCCGCGCCGCGTACGCGATAGATCATGTCCAGCGCTGGCGCGCTTGCGCTGTGCGAGGCCACGCGCGAGCTGGTGAAGGGCGATGCCCGCATCCGGCTGCAGGAACAGCCATTCCAGATTCTGGAAATGCTGCTGGAGCGCCGCGGAGAGGTCGTCACCCGCGACGAACTGCGCGATCGGCTATGGCCCGACGGCACCTTCGTGGACTTCGAGCACAGCCTGAACGCCGCCATCAAGCGACTGCGCGCGGCACTCGGTGACGATGCGAAGGCGCCGCGATACATCCAGACGCTGCCGCGGCGCGGCTACCGCTGGATCGCGGTTCCCGTCGCGCCGTCTGTCTACGACGAATGCATCAAGATCGTGTGGGCGTGACGTGCACGTGGCCGCCCTCGCGGTGGCCGACCATGACGAAGTCGAACAGGTCGCGCTGCAGCGCGAGCACGATGTCTTCTCTCGGCCGATAGTGATGCTCGCCGCGCAGGCTCGCGGCGATGTCGGGGTCGTGCAGGCACTGCCACACGGCGCGCAGATGATCGTACGGCGCACCCGTCAGCAGGTGCTGCAGATAATCACCGCACCGCTCGTCCTCCACCGACGGCCGCACGCCTTCAAATCCCATCGCGACGATCGTCACCCTCGTCTCGCCGGCGCGGATGCGCGCGCGCTCGCGGATGTATCTGGCGGTTGCCGCCGCGGTCATGTAGCTGCCGAGGATCACCTCGTCGGCATGCGTTGCGGCGGCAAGCACGCCCTGCGTGCCCGCCGACGATCGCGCCGCGACCCGGCGGCCGCTGAAGAAGCGCTCCCCCTTCGACACGATGTCGGCCGGCGAGTTGCCGATGTCGAAGCCCTCGACCTTGATGCCCTTTACTTCACCGGCGACCAGGTAATCAGCATCGCGTTCGCGAAACGCGAGCGCCTCGTCCACCGTCTTCACCAGCGCGAGGTCGCGAATCCCGTAGTGAAACATCAGCGCGCTGCAGCTGAACGCCCGCAGCACGTCGATGACGATGACAATGCCGCGCGCGTCCGCGGCGCCGTCGAGGAGGCTGCGGCGCTCGACGATCATCGGCGTGAAAATGACGTCATCTTGCAGATTGTAACGGTCGAGCTTGACCACAGGCTCGGCCAGTGGGATACAACAGAGGAGCGCGACCGTTGTCGCACCAATGACGCGACCCCCCGAAGTGGTCCTCCTCGTCGACGATATCCGCGACCACGCAGTCAATTATGAAACGGCGTTGACCAGGCATGGCTTCACCGTTCACGTGGCGACGACCGGGGAGGAAGCGTTGCGCATCGCGCGCGAAACGCTTCCGGACTGCGCCGTTATCGATCTGCGCCTGCCCGATATGTCGGGGTGGGATCTCTGCCGCGAAATCCGCAAGCCTCAGGAGAAGAGCGACGACGGTCCGCCGCCGATCATTGTGCTGACGCCGGAAGTTTCGAAGATGTGCGCCGAGGACAGCGCGAAGGCGGGATGCAACGCCTGGCTCGCGCATCCCACCATCGCCGACGATCTCGCCCGAACGGTGCGCCAGGTACTGGACTACGAGACGGACTCGCCGCCGTCCGCCGACGCCGCGCTCGTCAATATGAAAACCTGCCCGGTGTGCGAGTCCAATACCATCCGGGCGACGCTGCGCGTCGGCGCGATCCAGTACTACTGCTGCAAAGCGTGCAGCTTCTGCTGGCGCGCCGAAGCGCTCACGAAGGTCTAGCGCGCGTCAGACGGCGCGCCGGCGAACGACCATCCGGTACAACACCAGCAGCAGCACCGCGCCGGCGAACGACATCAGGAACCCGGCGGCCTGATTTGGACCGTACCATCCCATCGACCGGCCGATGAAGCCGCCGAGCAGCGAACCAGCGATGCCGAGAAGCATCGTGACGATGATGCCGCCGGGATCGCGGCCAGGCATCACGAGCTTGGCGAGCGCACCGACGATCAGACCAAAAACAATCCATCCAATGATGGTCATGCGTGTCCCTCCTGCGAAATGTATGGTCCAGGCGTGACGGGCGGCGGCGGATCCTGTACGGGTGTCGGCGCCGGCTCGTCAAACGGAGTGTCCGGAATCTCGTCGTCGCGGTCGTGGTCGCGCGGCTGAGGATCCCGAGGCGTACGGCTGGGCTCTGGCATCTGCGTCTGCATGACGAGACGTCATGCGATTTCGCTGCCGCAGGCGCGTCCGGCGGAGTAACCTGTTCCGCTATGAAGAAGCTGCTGGGCCTGGCTCTCGCAACGCTGCTGGTGGCGACCGCCGCCTACGCGCATCACTCCTTCGCGCGCGACTACGCGGAGGACAAGCAGATTTCGCTCGAAGGCGACATCGTCGCGTTCGAATACCGGAATCCGCACGCGTGGGTGTACTTCACGGCAAATGACGGGAGCGGCGTGCTGCGCAAGTTCGGCGCGGAGTGGGCGAACCCGCGACGCTTGCAGCAGCAGGGAATCGGCGCGACGGATCTGAAGCCGGGTGACCACGTGATCGTCAGCGGCGCGCCGAGCCGCAGTTCAGCCACGTACACCCTGCATCTGAAGAGCATCCGCAGACCTGCGGATGGCTGGAGCTGGCCCGGCGGGCGCGATCGCTCCCGGTAGACCTGCGCTAGCCGCTAATCGCGCTGACCCGCTTGTTCGGTGGAACCGCGAGGACTTGATCCTCGTGGTCGTGCACGTGCGTATGGAGATCGCAGACTTCCTGGTAACGGTCCGTCTGCTTGTAGAAGTTGCCGATGGCGTAGCCGCACAGCAGCGAGAACGCGTGCGTGTCGGCAAGGTTGTTCCACAGCACCTCGAGGCGAATCGCCGCTTCGGACCGGCCCTGTTTCCACAGCACGTCGACCATCTCGCCGTAGGCACGCACCGTCGTCCCCTCGCGGCCGCGCAGCGTCTGCATGATGACGTCGCCGATGCTGCGGCGGAACAGCGACCCGATCGGCATGTCGTCGCCCATGAATGTCCCGAGGGTTTCTTCCGCATCGAGCATGACGAGGTCGCCCAGCCGTTTCGCGGCTGAGACGTCGATGAGATGCTCTTGGAGGACCTGCTCGATCGCGGCCCGATGCTCGGGCGTGGCAATGACAATCGCTGGTTTGGCCGCAGCGAGGCCTTCGCTGAGAAATGCCCCAACGGTTTTCATCAACTCCAACTGATTGCCGTAGAACTGCACCCCGTGCTGATGCACGGACACACCTTAGCACCACCAACGCGAAATGGAGTCCCGTCCTCACAGTATTTCGAGAGTCCTACTCAGCCGTGCGCTCAAGCTCTGCCCATACTTGTTGGGCCGCGTCGATGGCGGCGCGGGTTTCGTAACCTGATCCTTTCGGCATGCCCCGCGCCGGAAACCCGATGCGCCGGTACTGCTCGCCAAGCGATCCCACGTCCACAACTGACGGCGTGTCAGCGATTTCCACCGCGTGCCGCAGTTCATGACCGAGCGCGGCGATCATCTCCTGCGCGTTCAGGCGGCAGGCGATGCGGACGTCGAGATAGCGCCGTCCTCCACCGGCGCCCATGAACGCGAGGCGTCCGAAGAACCGGTGCGACATCGCGCATTCAGCTTCGATGTAGACGATCACATCGGAGGCATCGAGTTGCGCGACCAGGTCGCGGAACAACGGCGAACGTGCGAGCCCCTCGTCGATGACCGCGCGCATGTGCGGATCGATGGAGCGAACGTGACCGCCGTCGCGCACGGACGCGTCGGCGGCGAGTGAAGTGAGTAGAAGCAGCATTCCAAGCGCGATGTTCATGACAGACGGATCCTCTGCGGCTGCGGCGACGCCCGCGCGACGGCTGCGAAACAAATCGGTATAGGCGCGGCGTCGTCGTGGTGCGCGAGCAAAGAGCAAGCGCGAGTCCACTGTGAGGACCCCGGTGGGTTGCTAAAGTTTTCGTCGATTCAACAGGAGTGTCGCGGCGCGACTGACAACGGTGTCGGCCATCGATGTCGCGGCCGCGATCGGACGCGACACTAATGCGTGGTGCGCGGACGCGCGGCGGACGGCAGCGCGCTGAGGACACTGCGGTGCATTACCGCGATGGCGGGATCGGCCTGCAGTACGGCGTCGTAGTGTTCACGGAAGCCGCCCGGCGCATCGCCGGCGGTGAGCAGCTCGCGCGTCTCCATCATCAGGATGTCCGCTTCGGCGCTCACCTGGTCGGGCGTCATCGCCGGACGCGCAGGCGTCGGTCGCCGCCGTTCGTTGGCGTTGCTGATCAACTCGTCGACGCGGACGATCAGTTCGGAAATGGGGTGGAGCCACGAGAAGGCGGAATCGCGAATCAGAAGCTGCAGCATCTCCGCCGGCGAGACGGCGCCGTGGCTGCGTTCGTACGCGGCGCGCTCGCGCTCGATGAGGGCTTTGTGGAGGTCGAGGAGACCCTGGCGAACCTGGCTGAGGCTTTCTTGCGAGCTCATGGTCTAGTTTAAACTGTTCCGTGTAGCGGCGGACCTGACAGGACCGCTCCTACCGATGCCGTGCGCGTTATCGTCCTGGTCCTCACGCTGGCAGCAACTGGTGCGGCGTGTGCCGCGCACACTCCACCGGCACGGTCAACTTCCGCGCTTCCGTCGGACCCGGCGGCCTCAGCCACCATCGACGCGCTCGTGCAGCGCGGGTGCTACCGCTGCCTGGAGCAGGCGCACGAAGCAGCGCTTGCCGCCGGCGATCGCCTGCGCATCTTCGAAACGGCGCTGCTGCTGGCCGCGCGCGCGAAAGAGCTCGGCCTCCCCTTCGCCGCATGGCTGGACGACGCGCACGCAGCCATGCCAGCGGGTGCGGACTGGTCCGATTACCTCACCATCGTGCGGGCGCTGCGCATCGATCCACTTGCCGACGACCGTGATGTCGTTCTCCTCGATACGCTGAAGAACCGCGCATCGGCCGAAGCGATCGCCGGGTGGCGCACCGACCTGGCGAGCGGCGCCGGGTCGGCGCTGCTGCGCAGCTACCTGGAACTCTCGCTCGTCTGCCAGTACGCGCCGAACGAACGGAACAGCGCCGTGATGCAGGCGGTGCAGCGCTTCCCCGACGTTCCGCTGATCCGCTATCGCGCGGGCGCGTGCGCGCCGGCGTTTGCCTCGAACCTGGCCGTGGCGCGCGAGGCCGTGCCGGAATTCGCCGACATCGATTTCGTGCTCGGACGCTTCGCGCTCGACATTCCACAGCAGCCCGATCTGGAGGAGGCCGTCCGCCGCTTCACCGCGGCGCGGGCCGCGTTCGCAGAATCGCCGGCCATCGTCGCCAGTCTTGCCGGCGTACGACGCGATCGCGAAGAGTGGTCTGAAGCGTTGGACGCGTACGACGCCGCGTTGATGCTCGTGCCGACGCACCGCGACGCGATGGTCGGACGCACGGTCACGCTCTCGCACCTGGGCCGCTACGACGATGCGATCGCGGAGGCGACGCACCTGATCGAGCTGGGCAGCTGGTTCACGGGGGAGGCGTACTACTGGCGCGCGTGGAACGAATATCACCTCGCGCGCATTGCCGATGCGCGCGCCGATACGGATCGCGCGAAGGGCCTGATGCACAACGCCCCGGTGCTCGTGCTCTCCGGCATGATCGAATGGCACGAGCGGCGGCTCGACGAGAGCGAGTCCGAGCTGCAGAACGCCCTGACGCTCGACGCCGGTCAATGCGAGGCGGCGTTCCTTCTCGGCGCCGTGCGCGCCGAACGGCGTCAGTGGATGTCGGGCGCGGCGGCCTTCGAGCTGGCGCAGCGCTGCTACGACCTCTCGGTCACGCTGCGCCGCGAAACGATCGCGCGGATTACCGCCGGCCCGGGTTCCGACGAAGGCAAGGCCCGCCTCATCGCCCGGCAGCAGCGCGCGATGACCGAAGAAGCGCAGCACCGCGACGAGGCCGCCGAAAACGCGGCGCAGCTGCAGCGCCGCGGCGGCGTCTAGGCTGAGCCCTGATTCCTGATTCCTGAGCCCTACAGATAGAGATGCAGCTGCGCCAGGACGGTTGACGTGTTCGTCTCGAACGTGTGGTTGTGATCGTGGTAGTAGGACACGTCGACGTTCCAGTGCGTGCGCGGCAGCAGGTCTGCTTCGAAGACCAGCCGGCGCAGCTCCGAGAAGCCAACCTGTCCGCCTGACGTCCGCAGCTGCGGAGAGAACTTCAGCCAGATGCCGCGATAGGCTTCGACCCCTGTTTCGTTGACGACGATCCACTGCGTGCCGCCGCGATCCTGCGTCTGCAGGTTCGCATCGACTTCCGTCCAGACGCTGACGCGCGGCGTCGGCGCGAAGCCGAACGCGCCGCCGGCCGCACCGGTTTTCGGATCGAGGTCTGTCGACTGGCGGAAGATGGCGGAGGCGACAAACGTCGAGCGCGGCGTGACGTCCAGCTGCCAGCGTCCGGCGACGGATGCGCCGCGATGCGCGCGGTCGTGCAGGATCGCTTCGGCCTTACCGGGACTGAACGTCAGCTGCAGGAGCGAAGGCCCCATCGTGTCGCTCACCTCGACACCGTAAACCTGATCGTTGCGATCGAAATCGAGATAGATGCGTGAGTAGGCCGTGTGGTCCGAGAACCGCACGCCATAGGCGGGCATGAAGCGGCCGGCGCGGATGCCGAAGCCGCCATCGCTCTGATAGCCGACCCAGTGCTCATACGACACGAATGCCGGGTCGCGCTGCACGACGCCGTCGCGCACCGCGGAGTTCGCCGGCTCGCGCCCGGCCATCGCATAGGCGGTCCATCCGTTTTTCTGAACGGCGCCGATGGCATCGAAGTTCATCAGCAGGTTCATGTCCTGGTGCCCGCCGGGAAACCCGATGCGCAGGTGCGACGGCCGCATCTCGAGTCCGAGGTGCAGCGGCCCGAGCGCATCGCCGAGCGCGCCGTAGAGGAACGCCTGCTCGCCGTGCGGGTCGTCTTCGGTCCCCGCGGCCGGCGCCGTCGCGGCGGCGCCGGTGGTCGACAGCTCCCGATGCGAGAGCAGACGGCCGTACGGCGTCAGCAACCCGCCGCCGGTCGGCGAGTAATGACACGCAGTACAGCGCGTGTACTGCTTGGCGAGAAACATCGGCTCGGCGGATGCGTGTGCGGTGAGGAAAACGAAAACGCCGGCGAGAAGAACGTACGTAGGGAGAACGGTCGTAGGGGCCGGCCTCAGCCGGCCCAGTATTTTGATCATGATGGTGTCGTGGTGAAGGTCACATCGACCTGCACCGTATTTTTCACTCCCACGCCAAGATAACGCGGCTCGGGGATGTTGTAGTCGGGAAGGTTCACAGGAAATGAGGCTTTCACGCGGAGGCCCCCTCCGGCCTTCCGCACCTCGATGGGGCCGCCGACGCTTTTTTTCACGCCGTGCAGCGTCAGCATGCCGGTAAAGGACCCTTTACCTTCCGGCGCATCGCCGTTGACGCCCTTCAGCTCGATGTCCGAGAGCACCGCCTTGTCGAACCCGGCTCCCTTGTCGACCTCGAGATAGTTCTCGCGCATGTGGTTGTTGCGCAGCGCGATACCCGTGTCGAGCATACGAAGATCCACCGCCAGGCTGCCATCGATGGCGGTCGCGCCACTGCTCGTGAGCATGCCGCTCAGCGCGGACGTCTTCGCATCGAAGCTGCCGCCGATGGTCATCGGGCACTTCACGCTGATATCGCCCTGCGTGACGCGCCACGCGCCCGCGGCCAACATGTGGAGGCTCGTGACGAGAACGATCGAAATTCCAATTCCCAACCTCCAACGGCCAGGCGGAATGCGCCGGACGTATGCCTCCTGGGAGTTGGGCGTTGGCGGCCGGTAGTTGCTTTTCATAGTGAGATCGTGAGCACGTTGTTGGAAAACGACGTGGCAAAGGATCGCAGCGGCGAATTCGCGGGACCGTTCACCACGCGGCCGCTGGTCGTGAAGCGCGAGCCGTGGCACGGGCAGACGAAGTTGCTGCTGTCGAAGCCGGTGATCGTGCACGTCTCGTGCGTGCAGACAGTCGTCAGCGCGCTGAAGCTCTCCTGCGCCGTGCGGGCGACGAGGAACGCTCCTCCGGAGCTGCGCACGAACGCCGCGCCGCCAACCGCGGCCAGCGGCGACGAGCCGTCAATCTGCACCTGGACGGTGCTGCCCGCGACGCTGCCGTTCACCGTTGTGAGCTGCGGCACGTTGCTCGGCCCCGAACCGCCGCCGCCGCACGCTGCCGCCAGCGCGCCAAGCGCCAGGCACGATGCCGCCTGGCAGGCCTGAATGCAAAATGTCCTTCGGTTGATGTCGTGTTCTGATGACATGTTGAGCTGTTTCTAGCGCTGGCAGCGCGGACGCGAATGTCCGCGGCGCTGATTGAGCAAGAGATGTGCCCGCGATTTTCGCCGCGACGCCCGTGCGGTCCGTGAAACGGGTTACCGGCATGGAAAGGCACTTACGCGTTGCGCTGATTCTGGGTATGTTTATCGTCCGACCGCCTCACTGACAGGAGAAGAAGATGCGCAGCCTGATCGCGACGCTCGTGGTCACCGCCGGTGTGCTGCTTGCCGCGCAGCAGGCGCCGCAATTGCCCGCCCCGTTTGCGACCGAGTCGGCCACCAACCAGCCGCGCGTTGTCGATCCACCGGCCGGCGCGCACCTGCAGGTGCCGCAGGGATTTTCGGTGGAGACATGGGCCACCGGCTTCGACATGCCGCGGTTCATGCTGCTCGCGCCCGGCGGCGAAATCCTGCTCTCCGATAGCGGTGCCGGCAACATCTACGTCTTTGCCGGCGGCAACGGCGCGGACAGGCGGATGCTCATCTCGGGGTTGAACCGGCCCTTCGGCCTCGCTATCTGGAAGAACTACCTGTACGTCGCCGAGACCAATTCTGTGAAGCGCTATCCGTACGATGCGAAAGCGCTCACGGTCGGCCCCGGTGAGGAAGTGGTGAAGGTGCCCGGCGGCGGCAATCACTGGACGCGCGCCATCGTCTTCGATCGTGCCGGGCAGAAGATGTATGTCTCCGTCGGCTCGTCGTCCAACATCGCGCCCGATCCGGAGGAGCGCGCGGCGATCAATCGCTACAACCCCGATGGCAGCGGCCATGAGATCTACGCGGCCGGCACGCGCAACCCGTCGAACATCCACTGGTATCCGAACAGCGACACGCTCTGGACGACGGTGATCGAGCGCGACGGACTGGGCGACAACCTGCCGCCCGACTACTTCACGCACGTGCAGCAGGGCGGCTTCTACGGGTGGCCGTGGGCGTACTTCGGTGCGCATCCCGAGCCGCGGCACAACGGCCAGCATCCGGAACTGGTGGAGAAGACGATCACGCCGGACGTGGCGCTCCCCGCGCACAACTCGCCGCTCGACTTCGCGTTCTACACGGGTACCGCATTCCCCGTGCAGTATCGCGGCGGGGCGTTCATCACGCTGCACGGCACGTGGAACCGGTCGCAGCGCGCAGGGTACAAGGTGGTCTACGTGCCGTTCGCCAACGGCAAGCCGTCAGGCGCCCCGAGAGATTTCCTCACCGGCTGGATGATTGCGCCGACGAACAAGGCCGTCTGGGGCCGTCCTGTCGGCGTGATGCAGATGCGCGACGGCAGCCTGCTCGTCTCGGATGACGGCGGAAAAAAGATCTGGCGCGTCTCGTATAAAGGCTAGCTGCGCAGATCCTTGTGATCCTTGTGTACTCCCTCGAGCACAGACGGGAAGCACTCCGGACAGATGCCGTGGCTGAATTCGGCGTCGGAGTGTTCGGTGAGATAGCCTTCGAGCTGCTGCCAGTACTTGTCGTCGACGCGAATCTTCTTGCAGTAGGAGCACATCGGCAACAGGCCGCGCAGCTGCTTGACGCTGGCGAGCGCCTGCTCGAGCTCGGCGAGGCGCCGCGCCATGCTTTCCTGCAGCGCCACCATGCGCATGCCCACCTGCGCGCGCGCCTTCAGCTCCGCCGCGTTGAACGGCTTGATGACGTAGTCGTCGGCGCCGGCATCGAGTCCTGCCGTGATGTCCGACGTCTCGGCCGCGCTCGTGACCATGACGATGTAGAGCGGCGGGAACGTGGGCAGCAGCCGCGCGCGGCGGCATAGCTCCACGCCGTCGATCTCCGGCATCATCCGATCGAGAATGAGCACCGTGGACTGCGTCCGCTCCTGGATGCGCATCCACGCGGCGTTGCCGTCTTCGGCAATGGCCACGTCCGCGCCGCAGCCCGTCAGCGCGTGCATCGCCAGCCGCCGGCTGATCGGGTCGTCATCGGCAATGAGAATCTGCATGGTCTTGTCCTTGGGCGCCGCCGGCTGCCTTACGGTGCCCGCTGCGCAGAGGCGGCAAGAGCAGGGAGCGTGCCGGGTCCGTGGCGCGAAACGGCGGGATTTTATGGCGATTTCGCGCCGTTGCACGCTCGAAACGTGCGCAGTACGCACGAAACTGTGCACCCGGCGCACACCGGGCGGCGGCGTCGCTAACGGCCCGCGAAAAACGAAGGCAGCGGCAGGTCGCGCATCGTGCGCAGGCCGGGCGCAGCGGTAATCACGTGCGGAATCGAATTGACGGTCATCGACGCGGTGGCGATGTCACCGTGGATACCGCCCTGCACTTTTGAGTAGATGCGCGGCGATCCGTCAATCAGCACGGAGTCGAACGACTCGGGCGCGCCGAGATAGGCGTCGAGCTGCAGGTGAATCTTTATCTCGTCGCCGATGTAGCCGATGCCCTCCTGGCTGATGCCGGCGACGTAACCGGGATCGACGGCGAGCAGTTCGCTCTGCACTTCTTCTTCCGCCATCCACGGGCGCGCCACGTCGGTGATGCGCGTGAGCGTCCAGCCCATGGCATCGGCAATCATCTGGATCGACTCCGTAAAACCGACGTGACGAACGGTGCCGGCCACGAGCTGCTGCTCGAACTGCTCGCGCGTCAGGCCGGCGCCGATCTTCTGCTGGAACGGCAGCCGCCGCGTGCGCGCATCCTGCACGCGCCGCACCTCGATGCGGTCGACCCGCTCGCACACGGAAGAAAGCGCGATCGGCAGCGCATCCATCGTGAAGCCGGGATTGACGCCGGTGCCGAGCACCGCCACCTTCGCCTTGCGCGCCAGCTCGTCGATCCGCTTCGCCAGCCGGCGATTGCGCGGCGTGGGATACGCGAGCTCCTCGGTCGTCGAGACAATCGGCAGACGCAACTTCAGCAGCTCTTCGACCTGCGGCATGACGCTGTTGAGCGAAGAGGCGGTGCAGAGGACGGCGACGTCCGGCTTGGCGGCCTTCGCCGCCTTGCGCACGTTGTTGCCGATCTTCACGCGGATCGGCCGGCCCATCTCGGTGACGACTCCCACATCGCGTCCGACCTTGTTCTCATCGATGTCCACGGCCGCGACAATGCGGAAGCCCTTGCGCACCGCGAGCTGGCGCGCCACCGCCGCGCCGATCGGTCCCAACCCGACATGCATCACGCGAATCGTCATATCGAACGCCTAATGTAACATTCGGCCGTGCGCCGGCTCGTTCTTTTCGCGGCCGCGCTCGTGCTTCTGTGCACGCGCAGCGTCCAACCTTCCCAGCGTTTCGATCAGCCGGCGCCCGGCGCGCGCTCGCCGCGCAACGCGAGCTACGACATCGACGTGCGTCTCGAGCCGGCCGACCACTCGCTGCACGGCACCGAGCGCATCCACTGGCGCAACATCAGCGCGAATCCTGCAACGGAGCTGCAGTTTCACCTCTATTGGAACGCGTGGCGCAACGCTGAATCGACGTGGCTGCGCGAGCGCCGCCTCGGCGGCAACAACAACACGCCGCGCGCCGATGCGTGGGGCTCGACCGTCATCCGCTCGCTGCGCGTGATCACGCCCGGACGCACGGACGAACTCACCCCGCGCCTCCATTTCATTTCACCTGACGATGGCAATACGGCGGATCGGACGGTGGCAGCGGTCCCGCTGCCGCGGCCCGTCGCGCCGAACGAGGCGATCGACATCGAAGTCGAGTGGAGCGCGAAGATTCCTCGCCCCTTCTCGCGCACCGGCTTCGTCGACAACTACTACTTCTTTGGACAGTGGTTCCCGAAGCTCGGCGTGCTCGAGGATCAGGGGTGGAACACACATCAGTTCCACGCCGGGACCGAGTTCTACGCAGACTACGGCGTCTACGACGTGCGCATGACCGTGCCGCGCGATTTCGTCGTCGGCGCCTCGGGCCAGCAGGTCAGCGTCACGGACGGCGCGGGCGGAATGCGGATCCATCGCTATCACGGCGAGGACATTCACGACTTCGCCTGGACCACGAGCCCTGACTTCCTCGTGCGCACCAGGATGTTCCGGAATCCGAAGCTGCCGCCGGTGCAGATGCGCCTGCTGCTGCGGCCTGAACATGCAAGCCTCGAAGCTCGTCACTTCGCCGCCACCGAAGCGGCGCTGGCGAACTACGGCGAGTGGTTCGGCGCCTACCCGTACGACAACGTGACGGTCGTCGATCCCGCGTTCCAGAGCGCGAGCGGCGGCATGGAATATCCGACGCTCTTCACCGCCGGCACGCGCTGGCTGCTGCCGCGGCGCGCGATCGATCTCGAGGAGGTGACCATCCACGAAGCCGGCCACCAGTGGTGGTACGGCGTGGTCGGCAGCAACGAGTTCGAGAACGCGTGGATGGATGAAGGCATCAACCAGTTCTCGGAAGCACGCGCCGACGAGGCGGCCTTCGGCGATCGCAACTACCTCGTGCGACGTTACTTCGGCGGGTTCATCCCCTGGGTCTTCGACGACATCCGCGTCGAGCGGCACTGGGATGAAGGCATCAACGGCTACCGCGCGCAGGCGGAATCCGATGCCGAAGCGACGCCATCGTTCCGCTACTTTCCATCGACCGGTGGCAACATCACGTACTTCAAGACGGCGCTCTGGCTGCATACGCTCGAGAAGTCGCTCGGGTGGCCGACGCTGCAGCGCGGCATGTCGACGTACTTCGCACGCTGGAAGTTCCGCCATCCGCAACCGGCCGACTTCTTCCAGGCCATCAGCGAGGCCGCCGGCCGCGACATGACGCCGTTCTTCGACGAGGTGTATCGCGGCTCGAACACCTTCGACTACGGCGTGCAGCAGTTCACGAGCACGCCCGCCGGCAAGGATCACTTCCGCACCACCGTGGTCGCGCGGCGCTTCGGCGAAGCAATCTTTCCGCTGGACGTGGTGACGACGTTCAACGACGGGACGAAGAAGACCGAGCGGTGGGATGGCGTCGAGCGGCGCATCATCTACCGCTACGACTCGAAGGTGCGCGCGCGCTCGGTGCAGGTCGACCCCAATCGCGTGCTGATGCTCGACGTCAACTACACCAACAACAGCCGGACGCTCCAGCCGCGCGGCCGCGAAGCGAGCCTCAAATGGAGTCTGAAGTGGATGGCGTGGCTGCAGGACCTCCTGGTGACGTATGCGTCCCTGGTTTGACGGCCTGCGGCGCCTGCGCTCGGCGTTCCCGGCGGTCGTCGGCGTCTATCTGCTGACGCTGCTGATGGCGCTGCCGCTGGCGCTCACGCTGCGCGACACGCTGCAGGATCACCTCGGCTCGAGCCTCGCCGCCAACGACGCGGCGGAGGCGGTGAACTACGACTGGTGGCAGGAGTTCAGCGGACAGGCGAGCGGGCTGGGGACGACCTTTACGCCGAGCATCATCGGATTCGCGACGACGCTCGACAGCGTCAGCTCGCTGCTCGACGAGCGGACGCTCATCACGCCCATCGTTGCCGCGCTGGCGATCTACCTGCTCGGGTGGGTGTTCGTTGCTGGCGGCATTCTCGACCGCTACGCGCGCGGCCGGCGGATGGGCGCGTATCACTTCTTCGCCGCATCAGGCACTTTCTTTCCCCGCTTCCTCCGGCTCGGCATCGTCGCCGCCATCGTCTACTGGTTCCTGTTCACCTACGTTCACGACTGGCTGTTTGCGAAGTGGTACGTGAGCCTGACGCGCGATCTCTCGTTCGAGCGGACGGCCTTCTACTGGCGCCTGCTGATGTACGCGATCTTCGTCACGCTGCTCGCGATGACGACCGTCGTCTTCGACTACGCGAAGGTGCGGGCCGTGGTCGAGGATCGCCGCAGCATGGCGGGCGCATTGATCGCGGCGGTCCGCTTCATCGTGCGCCACCCTCTGCGAGTGGGTGTTATCTGTGCGCTCAACCTGCTGCTGTTCGTGGTCATCGTCGGAATATGGGCGCTCGTCGCGCCCGGAGCAGGCGGGGCAGGACTGTCGATGTGGGCGACGGTCGTCGCCTCGCAGCTCTATATGGTGGCGCGGGTCGTCGTGAAGCTGCAGGTCTTCGCCTCCGAAACCGCGCTCTTCCAGCACTCGCTGGCGCACTGGGGCTATGTCGCTGCGCCCGTCGCCGTCGAACCAGATCCGCCTGGTTTGCCAGCCACCGGTAGCGTCCGGCTTTAGCCGGACCGAGGAAAATCGGTAGTGTCCGGCTTCAGCCGGACGAGGAAATCGGTAGTGTCCGGTTTTAGCGGACAAGGAAATCGGTAGCGTCCGGCTTCAGCCGGACGAGGAAATCGGTAGTGTCCGGCTTTAGCCGGACGAGGAAATCGGTAGTGTTCCGGCTTCAGCCGGACGAGGAAATCGGTAGCGTCCGGCTTCAGCCGGACAAGGAAATCGGTAGTGTCCGGCTTTAGCCGGACAAGGAAATCGGTAGCGTCCGGCTTTAGCCGGACAAGGAAATCGGTAGCGTCCGGCTTTAGCCGGACGAGGAAATCGGTAGCGTCCGGCTTTAGCCGGACGAGGAAATCGGTAGCGTCCGGCTTTAGCCGGACGAGGAAATCGGTAGCGTCCGGCTTTAGCCGGACGAGGAAATCGGTAGCGTCCGGCTTTAGCCGGACGAGGAAATCGGTAGCGTCCGGCTTCAGCCGGACAAGGAAATCGGTAGTGTCCGGCTTTAGCCGGACAAGGAAATCGGTAGCGTCCGGCTTCAGCCGCACGGCGTCGGCCGAACGCCGCGAAAGGGATCCGGCTTTGCCAATCCCGCCGCATGCGCACAGGCAAACCGGAACATCTCGAAGGCTTTTCTTACGTCGGCATTCATCGATATTCCCTGACATTCTGCACAAAAGATCGGAAACGACTGTTCATCAACAAGGCCGCCGTCGATCTGGTCCTCGCGCAAATTTCGCGCGCTGCAACCGAGCACGAATTCGCGGTTCTTGCGTACTGCTTCATGCCCGATCACGTCCACCTGCTCGTGGAAGCGCAGGCAGAACATTCGGACTGCAAGCAGTTCATCGCCCGCGCGAAGCAGTATTCGGCGTTCTACTACTCGAAGCAATTCAAGCAGCGCTGTGGCAGCGTTACTCGTTCGAGCACGTGGTCCGCGACAACGAACGATCGACGACGATCGCGCGCTATATTCTGCAAAATCCAGTACGCGCCGGACTCGTTACGAGCATTGCCGATTATCCGTTCGTCGGATCTCTCGTCTGGCCCATGCCGGAGTTGTTGGAGTGGATGATGACGGATGGATTCGTGTGAGGTTCGCCTGAAGGCGGACACTACCGCAATCGCTGGTCCGCCTGAAGGCGGACACTACCGGAATTGCCGGTCCGCCTGAAGGCGGACACTACCGAGAATCGCCGGTCCGCCTGAAGGCGGACACTACCGGGAATCGCCGGTCCGCCTGAAGGCGGACGCTACCGGGAATCGCCGGTCCGCCTGAAGGCGGACGCTACCGGGAATCGCCGGTCCGCCTGAAGGCGGACGCTACCGGGAATCGCCGGTCCGCCTGAAGGCGGACGCTACCGGGAATCGCCGGTCCGCCTGAAGGCGGACACTACCGGAATCGCCGGTCCACCTGAAGGCGGACACTACCGGAATCGCCCGTCCGCCTGAAGGCGGACACTACCGGGAATCGCCGGTCCGCCTGAAGGCGGACACTACCGGAATCGCCGGTCCGCCTGAAGGCGGACACTACCGGAATCGCCCGTCCGCCTGAAGGCGGACACTACCGAATCGTATGACGGCCGAATCGGTAGTGTCCGGCTTTAGCCGGACGGCGGGTTGCATTTTGAATTTTGAATTAATGCGCGGCGCCAGCCGCGACCCGCCCCTTCGGCCTCCGCATGATCAGGATGAGCGGCAGCAGCGCGAGGAAGATCCCGCCGAGCAGGCGGAACAGCCAGACGAACGAGACCATCGATGCCTGCTGCAGCAGCATGCCGTGCAGCGCGGCGTAGGCGCGCTCGGTGGCGGTGACGGCATCCGCACCTCTCGCCATGAACGCGGCCTTCATCTGCGCCAGCATCGTCTGCGACTTGGGATCGTAGATGGTGATGTGCTCGCCGAGCACCGCGCCGACCGTCTGACGCTGCCGGGTGAGCATCGTGCCGGTGACGGCGATGCCGACGCTGCCACCGATGTTCCGCATCAGGTTGAAGAGGCTCGTCGCGTTTCCCATCCGCTGCGGCGCAATCGCCTGCATCGTAGCCGTCGTCAGCGGGACGAAGGTCAGCGCCATCCCCGTCCCCTGCAGCGCCTGCGGCCAGAAGATGTCCCAGTAGCCGGCGTTCAGGTTGAGCGAGCCGAGCCAGATCAGCGTCAGCCCGGCGATCGTGAAGCCGCACGCGAGCAGCTTGCGGACGTCGATCTTGCTCGTCAGCATGCCGACGATGGGCATCATGATGAGCGACCCTATGCCGCGTGGCGCCATGGCGATGCCGGCCTGCATCGACGGATAGCCGAGCAGCGTCTGCAGCATGATCGGCAGGAGCACCATGCTTCCGTAGAGCACGAAACCGAGCATCGTCATCATGAACACGCCGGCCGCGTAGCTGCGTTCCTTGAAGACGCGCAGATCGATGATCGGATGTTCCGTCGTCCATTCGTGGTAGATGAGGACGAGCAGCGTCACGCCGGAGATGATCGACAGGATGAGGATGTTGCGGTCGGCAAACCAGTCCGCCTCCTGTCCCTTGTCGAGCACGTATTGCAGCGCGCCGATGCCGACGACGAGCATGCCGATGCCCCAGTAATCCACCTTCTCGGTCTCGCGCCGCAGGTAGGGCGGGTCGAAGATGAACATGTTCGTCATGATGATCGACGCGATGCCCACCGGCAGGTTGATGTAGAACACCCAGCGCCAGCTGTAGCTGTCGGTCAGCCACCCGCCGACCACCGGACCGATGATCGGCGCGACGACGATGCCGAGCCCCCAGAAGCCCATCGCCTTGCCGCGATCGTGCGGCTCGAACGATTCGAGCAGCACCGCCTGTGACAGCGGCTGCAGCGCGCCGCCGGTGGCGCCCTGCAGAATGCGGAAGAAGATCAGCGACCCGAGGTTCGGGGCGATCCCGCAGAGGAACGACGACAGCGTGAAGCCGGTCACCGACATCATCAGCAGGCGCTTGCGGCCGAACGTCGCGGCGAGCCAGCCGGTCATCGGCAGGATGATGGCGTTGGCGACGAGATACGACGTCAGCACCCACGTCGCCTCGTCAATCGTCGCCGACATCGTCGCCGCAATGTGCGGCAGCGACACGTTGACAACCGTCGTGTCGAGCACCTCCATGAAGGTGCCGAACATCACCGCGATGGCGACGATCCACGGATTGACCTTGCCGTGTTCAGTCATCAACTACCAACCAGCAACCACCAACTCCCAACCTATTTTGTATACACCTTCGCGGTCACCGACATGCCTGGCCGCAACATCTGCTGCGCGTCCTGCTTCTCGTCGATGGCGATGCGGACGGGCACGCGCTGCACGACCTTGACGAAGTTGCCTGTCGCGTTTTCGGGCGGCAACAGGCTGAAGCGCGAGCCGGTCGCCGCGGCAAGGCTTTCCACGTGTGCCTTGAAATCGCGGCCGCCGTAGGCATCCACTTCGATCGTTGCCCGCTGGCCGGGACGCATGTCCTTCAACTGCGTCTCCTTGAAGTTGGCGGTGACCCACACTTCCTCGAGCGGAATGACGGTCATCAGCGGCTGGCCCGGCTGCACGGTCTGCCCGACCTCCACCGACTTCTTGCTGACGATGCCCTTCACGGCCGCCTTGACCGTGGCGTACTGGAGATTGAGTTCGGCCTGCTGCACCGCGGCGCGCTGCTGCAGCACACGCGCATCCGCGGACGAGGCGCGGGCACGCTGCGCGGCGACCTGCTCGGGTCCGGTTTGCGCGGTCTGCAGCTGCGCCGTCGCCTGCGATGCGCCCGCGCGCGCCTGCATCAGCTGGCTCTGCGCGACCGAGATGCCGGCCTGCGCCTCCGCGACCTGCGACTTCGCCGAATCGGCGGCGGCGCGTGCGGCATCCGCGCCGGCGACCGCGGCATCGTACTGCTGCTGCGAGATCTCGTCCTTGGCGAGCAATCCCTTGAAGCGATCGACGTCTTTCGCCATCTTGGCGGCATTGGCTTCCGCCTCGCGCTGGCGCGCCTGCGCCGTTGCCAGCCGCGCGGTGGCCGCTTCGACGCCGCGCTGTGCCCCCTCGACTCCGGCCTGCGCCTGCTCGACGCCGCCGCGGGCGGTGGACACGTTGCTGGCGGTCGCGGTGGTCGTGATCGGCACGTTCACGCGCGCCGCGGACGCGTCCGCTTCGGCCGTCGCAAGCTCGGCCTGCGCCTTGGCGAGCGCCACTTCGTAGTCCTTCGGATCGATGACGACCAGCACCGTACCCGCCTCGACCTGCTGGTTCTCCTTGACGGGGACGCTCGTGACCATGCCGCCGACGCGCGCCGCAATCGGCGTCACATGCGCATCGACCTGCGCATCGTCCGTCGTCTCCTGTCCCGCCGTCGCCCACAACCACACGCCTGCAGCGAGCACCAGGACCAGGACGACCCCGATCGCGATGCGAATCCGTTTATTCATCGGTGTCTTCGCGCTCCACTTGTCAGATCCCTCACGGCGCCGCCGGGGCGAGCAGTCTCTGCACGGCCGCTTCCGCGTCGCCAAGCGATCGCGCCAGCACCGCCTTGGCGACGTTGAAACCGAGCAGTGCGTCGATGTACTGCTCTTCGGCGGTGGTCACGGATTGCTGCGCCTGCACCACCTCGATGTTGTTGGCCACGCCCGCCGCGAACCGATCGCGCGCCTGCATCAGCTCCTGGTTGGCCAGTTCGCGCGACCGCGTCGCCACCTGCAGTTCCTCGCCGGTCGCCTGCAGATCGAGGAACGACGCGCGCACGTCGTAGTAAATCTCCGAGCGCATGTCGTCGGCTTCCGCGCGCCGCTGGCGGAGGTCGGCGTCCGCCTGTGCGACGCGACCCTGCGTGCGGCCTCCCTGAAAGATGGGAATGCTGACGGAACCGGCCAGCCTGTAGGTGCGCACGGTATCGGTCGCCTTCAGCCCGAGCGCGCCGTAATCCGCATCGACCTGCACGGACGGCAGCTGCTCGCTCGCCGCCGCGGCACGCGTCGCTTCCGCGGCCCGCACACGCTCCTGCGCGGCCAGGTAGTCGGGCCGCTCCTTGTACGCCTGTTCCAGCGCCTGCTCGAGCGTCATATCCGGCAACGGGACGTTCGGCAGCTGCGCGCTGACCGCGAACGGCTGTCCGATCGGCAGGCCGATGAGACGCGCCAGCTGCAGCCGCGTCTTCTCGAGATCGTTCTGCGAGGCGGTGACGCGCTGGCGATCGCCATTGAGGCGGACCTCCGCGCGCACGACGTCGATGCCGGCAATGATGCCGCCCTGCCGCAGATCCTGCGCCTGTTGATAGATGGCCTGCGACGTCTGCATCTGCGCCCGCGCCGACTGGGCGCGCGCATCCGCGGCGAGCGCCTCGAGGTAGGCGTTGGCCGCGACGAGGACCACCAGGTCGCGGGCGCTGCGGTAGGAATGGCGCGCCGCTTCGAGGTTGTGATTCTCCGCGCGCGTTTCGTTCATCGCCCGCAGGTCGAGGACGGATTGCGTGAGGAAGACGCGCGCGTCGAAGTTGTTGAACGGACCGACCGCACGCTCCAGGCCGAACGCCGTCGGCGAGAAGCCGAAGGCTTCGAGGTTGATGCGCTGCCGCGTTTCGGCGACATGGCCCGTGATGTTCGGCAGCAGCTGGCTCAGCGCGATCGTCCGCGCGCCGCCGGCGCGCGACACGGACTGCTCCGACAGGATCACGCCGAGGTTGTGCTGGAGCGCGCGTTGAATGATGTCGGTGACGGTCAGCTGCAGCGTTTCGCTGGTCGGCTGTCCCTGCGGGACGCCGCCGCCGAACGGGCTGCCGGGCGGCAACTGCCGTCCCGAAACGGTGGCCTGCTGGGCGCCCACCGGCGCCGCGCAGGCCAGGAATGCAAGTAAGGAAAGAAAGCTGGTCGTGGAATGACGAATCACAGTACGGTGCGCCTCAGAAGACTGAGACGCCATCGTACCTACGCAGGTCCCAAAATCCCAAATCCCAAGATCCAAATCCCAAATCCCGACCTCGAGTTTGGGATTTGGCGTTTGGGATTTGGGATTTGGGATTTGGGATTTCGCCTAAGCCTGCAGTCGGGCCTCGATCAGTGCATCACGCACGGCCGGCGGGAACGTCGTCGACGGCACCACGCTGGCGGCGAGGAGCTCGCGCAGCCGATCGGCGTCAACCGACTCTTCCTGCAGCAGCTCTTCGGCAAGCGCCTTCACCGCGGGACGCTGCCGCTCGATGATCTGCCGCGCGGTCTCGTAGCCGCGCATCACCAGCGTGCGGATTTCGTCGTCGACGCGGCGCGCGGTCTCCTCGCTGAAGCCGGCGGCGCGCGAGTCGTTGTCGAAGGCGCTCGACGGGCGGCGGTAGTGGAGCGGGCCGAGCGGTGACATGCCGAGCTCGCACACCATCTTGCGCCCCAGCTCCGTCGCGCGCTCGATGTCGTTGCTCGCGCCGCTCGTCATCTGCCGCAGGAACAGCTCCTCGGCGATGCGGCCACCCATGAGGATGGCAATCTGCGTCTCGATGAACGGCTTGCTGTGCGTGTAGCGGTCGGCCTCGGGCAGCTGCATCGTCACGCCCAGCGCGCGGCCGCGCGGAATGATCGTGACCTTGTGCAGCGGATCGGCATCAGGGAGGAGTGCGGCGACGATGGCGTGGCCGGCTTCGTGATACGCGCAGGTGATGCGCTCACGCTCGCTCATGGCGACGGACTTGCGCTCGACGCCCATCAGCACCTTGTCGCGGGCAGCGTCGAGATCCTTGTTGCCGATCGTCTTGCGGCCGGAGCGCGCCGCGATGAGCGCCGCCTCGTTCACCAGGTTCGCCAGATCCGCACCCGAGAAACCCGGAGTGCCGCGGGCGATGGAGCGGAGCTCGACATCCGGCTCGAGCGCCACCTTGCGGGCGTGCACGCGCAGAATCTGCTCGCGTCCCTTGATGTCGGGGTTGCCGACCATCACCTGGCGGTCGAAACGGCCAGGGCGCAGCAGCGCCGGGTCGAGAATGTCGTGGCGGTTGGTCGCGCCGATGATGATCACGCACTCGGACTGCGTGAAGCCGTCCATCTCGACGAGCAGCTGGTTGAGCGTCTGCTCGCGCTCCTCGTGGCTCAGCGAGTTGCCGCCGCGATTGCGGCCCACGGCATCGAGCTCGTCGATGAAGATGATGCACGCCTTGTGGCGGCGCGCTTCCTTGAACAGCTTGCGGATGCGCGACGCGCCGACGCCCGCGTACATCTCGACGAAGTCGGAACCGCTCGCCGAGATGAAGGGCACGCCCGCTTCGCCCGCCATCGAGCGCGCGAGCAGGGTCTTGCCCGTTCCCGGAGGTCCGATGAGCAGGATGCCGCGCGGGATCCGTCCGCCGATGTCGGCGAAGCGCTGCGGCTCTTTCAGGAAGTCGACGATCTCGCGAACTTCGTCCTTCGCCTCATCGACGCCGGCGACGTCCGCGAAGGTCACCTTCACGAGTTGCGGATCGATGGTCCGCGCCTTTTCGAGCGTCGGCACGCGGCCGGTCACCGCGCGAAACAGCACGAGACCCGCGAAACCGAGGAGGAGGAGACCGAACGCCATCGCGCCGTAGCTGCTCGCGGCGTGCGTATCCTCACCCGCCTTGACGTCGAAGGTGACGCCGCGCTGCGCGAGATCGGTGACGAACGTCGCGTTCGACGCGACGTAGCCCTGCGGGGCGATGGTCACGTGATGCGCGCCGTCGGCCAGCTCGTACTCGAGCGCGTCGCCGTCCTGCGTGATGTGCTTCACGCGCCCGTCCTGCACGTCGTGCAGGAACGTCGAAAACGCCGCCGAGGTGCGCTGAGGCTGCGCAGAGGGACGCAGAAATACAAACGAGATGATCGAGAAGATGACGACGAGAGCGCCCGCAACCATCCAGAACAGGCGCGTGCGAGGAAGTTTGCCTCCGAACACAGTAGTCCCTCTGCTGTAGAGCCAAAGCAGCCGGGCATACCGGGTGCAACAGCCCAATTGTTAAGGAAGGCGCGAGGTGAAGAGTCCGTCGCGCCTGTTGATTGTATCGGACGGTTGCAGGACTGTAAACAGTGGGTCGGCAAGAAGTTAGAGAGCTCGACCGTGGAAAGCCGGTTCTTTCACGCCCGCCTGCCCGGCGCATCCGCATCGGCTGCTCGGGGTGGCAGTACAAACACTGGCGGGGCGACTTCTACCCCTCGGAACTGCCGACCTCGCGCTGGTTCGCGCACTACGCGCTGACGTTCGATACGGTCGAGATCAACAACAGCTTCTACCGCCTGCCGCCGGCTGGGACGTTCGCGAAGTGGCGCGAGCAGGCGCCATCGCGCTTTCTCTACGCCGTGAAGGCGAGCCGCTTCCTGACGCATATGAAGAAGCTGAAGGATCCCGACGATCCGCTCGCGCGCTTCTTCGATAACGCAAAGCAGCTGGGACCGCGGTTAGGACCGATCCTTTACCAGCTTCCACCGCATTGGCCGTTGAACCTCGAGCGCTTCGAGATCTTTCTTCGTGCACTGCCGCGCGGCTACCGCCATACGGTAGAGTTCCGCGAGCCCAGCTGGTACGACGAACGCGTCTACGAGTTGATGCGCCGTCATGACGTTGCGCTCTGCCTCCACGACATGCAGGGCTCCGCCACCGGCAAGATCATCGTCGGGCCGTTTATCTACGTGCGCTTCCATTTCGGGACGAAGAAATACGGGGGCGCGTACTCCGACGAGCGGTTGGACGATTGGGCGGAATGGCTGGCGGCGCGCGCCGCTGAAGGACTGCACGTCTTCGGCTACTTCAACAACGATACGGGCGGCCACGCGCCGCGCGACGCCGTACGGCTCCGCGCCAGGATTCTGGAACGCCTCGGGCCCGGCGCCGAAATACAATCCACCGACAATGCCGACACCGGCGCCTCTCGCGCTTACGCCGGAGATCGACGCGTTTCGACGGGAGTTCGCTCGACTCGCGGATGACGCCGACCTGCTCGTCTCGACGCTGACCGACGAGCAGTTCATATGGGCCCCGCCGGCGAATGCATGGTCCGTCGCGCAGTGCATCGATCACCTGAACGTCACCGCGCGTCTTTATCTGCCGCAGCTCGACGAGGGGATCGCCAACGCGATTCGCCAGGGCGTCTACGGCGAAGGGCCGTATCACTACTGGTGGCTCGCTCGCATGTTCGTGCGCTGGCTCGAGCCGCCGCCGCGCTTCCGCATGAAGACGCCGGCCGCGTTTCAGCCGCCGCCGGCGCGCACGCGCAAGGAAATCATGGCGGCGTTCCGCGCCTACCAGGTCCAGTACATCGACCGTCTGCGCCAGGCCAACGGGTTCGACCTGGCGCGCGCGAAGGTCCGCTCGCCTGTCGCATCGTGGATTCGCATGCCGCTCGGCGCCGGCTTCGCGGCAATGGCCGCGCACGAACGGCGGCACCTGTGGCAGGCGCGGCAGGTGCTGGAGATGCCCGGCTTTCCGAAATAGATCCTAGACGTCCGCCCGATCGTGGCGTGGATGGCGCCGGAGCGTGTCTGCGTTCCGCAACGCGTCTTTCGAGGTCTTGTGCTCGAGTGCGCTGACGGCATCCTCATACGAGTACCAGCCGTGGCCGCGGTCCCGCTCGCTCGGACGTTCCGCTTCCCCGGCGCACGCCTTCATCAGATAGAAGCGCACGGTCACCGGTTTGCCGTCCTCTTCCCATCCGATCGACGGCAGCGGCGCTTCAATGGATGCCCACACGCCGGTCTCCTCGCGCACTTCGCGCACCGCGGTTTCGCGTGAGTGCTCGCCTTCTTCGACGTGCCCCTTGGGCAGTACCTTCTCTTCGGGATTGTTCTTCGCTTCGACGAGCAGGTACTCGACAGCGGACTCGTTGTCGCGTCTCCGGTAGACGATGCCGCCGCCATGCGTCGTCGGCTGCGGCTCCTTGCTCCGCGCCGGTTCGATTTTCTTCGGCGTTGGCGATTGCGCTTCGAGCGTGAGCACCGACCAGTACGCCTGGTTGGTCGCCTTCAGCCGCTGATCGGCGTAGCGCCAGAGCGCCAGCGGCAGAAGACCTACGGCGACGAAAGACAGTGCGGGGCGAATGGTCCACGCGGTCAGCGCCACGAACAACAGGACGACGGCGAGGCTGCGGAAGAACTTCGAATCCGCTTCGAACCGACGCACCGTCGCCAGCGCATCGGCGTGGCCGGCGAGGTGCACCTTCGCCCATTGAAATGTATTCACCGCCCCGGAGGCGCGCAGCGGGCCGAGGTAGGCCTCCTTCAATCGCGCGGCGCGATCCACCGCGCGGTTGCTTTCGCGCTTGAACAACAGCCAGATCAGCCCGCGCTCCAGTTTCGACGGCAGCGTCCCGTGCCACGCCAGCTGATGGATCTGATGCTGCAGCGTGCGGCCGCGCAGCACGTCGTACGCCTCGTCCAGCCACCACGCGCCGATGAGGAAGACGAAATGTCCGAGCAGGTAGCTGACGACGAGGAACACCGCCACGCCTTCTTCGCCGTCGAGCATGACGAGGCGGTTGACGAGCACGACGTCCACGTGCGGCGCCGCCAGCTTGAGGAGGTAGGCGACGATCGCTCCCGGCAGCAGGATCGAGAAGAAATCAATGAGGCCGATGAAAAACTTCTCCGGCTCGAACATCGTTTCCTTGCCGCGAGGCGCCGGCGTTCAGCGCGTTGCTGCCTGCAGGTAGGCGATCAAATCGTCGCGCTGCGCCTTGTCGCCGATGCCCGCAAACGCCATGCGGTTCCCGGGAATGAACGCCTGCGGATCGGTGAGGTACTTGTCCAGCGCCGCCGCGTCCCAGGTGACGTCGCTGCGCTTCATCGCGGCGGAGTAGCGATAGTCTTCGAGCGATCCCGCCTTCCGGCCGATGACCCCCTTCAGCGTCGGACCATCGGTATCGCCGCCGCCGTCGAGCGAATGGCAGGCCGCGCACTGCTCGAACACGGCTTTGCCTTTCTCAACATCGGCTGCGCGCACCGGTGTCAAAGCAGCCGCGATCGCAACCGCGCACGAACCGACGACGAACCACGAACCGCGGACCCACGAACCGCCAACCACCATTACGTCATCAGCCCCGGACGGTTCCTGAACTTCGATTTGATTGCGTCCGCGGTCCAGTAGGCGAGCGCGCCGACGGGGCCCGTCGGGTTGTAGGCGGAGTTGTGCGGAAACGCGCTCGCGCCGACGACGAAGACGTTCGGCACGTCCCACGACTGCAGATACTTGTTGACCGCGCTGTTGCCGGGTGACGTCCCCATGATCGCGCCGCCGGTGTTGTGCGTCGACTGATACGGCACGATCGAATAGTCGCCAAGCGGCGCGGGACTCGTCATCATCGTCGGCTTCAGGCTGCGTCCGATCTCCGCGGCCTTCTGGCCGACATAGGCGACGACCTTCCGATCGTTTTCCAGGAAGTTGTAGGTGAGGCGGAGCAGCGGCTGGCCGAACGCGTTCTTGTACGTCGGGTCGAGGTCGAACGCGTTGTAGCGATTCGGCATGTTGCTGGCCGTTACGCCGATGTTCATCGACCGCTGGTACCACTTCGCCGTCGCCTTTTTCCAGTCCGCGCCCCAGCGCGGCGTTCCCGGCGGCACGGGGCGGTAGCCGATCGGACGGCCGTTGCTCTGGCCGACGGCGATCGTCGCGCCGCCGACCGCGCCCATCGCCGCGCGGTCGAACGTCTCGCTCGCGTGGAAGTCGTCGAGCGCGACGCCGAACGCCCCCGTCGCCATGAACGGGTTGAAAATCTTGTCTTCGAAGAACAGCGTCACGCCGCCGCCGCTGCCCGGCTGGTAGCAGTAGTTCTTGCCGACGATGCCCTTCTGCGTGGCCGCGTCGTAGGGTGAGCCGATGCCCGAGAGCAGCATCAGGTGCACGTTGTTGATCGCATACGCACAGAGCGCGACGATCCCCGCCGGCTGCTCGTATTCCTCGCCCGTCAGCACGTTCGTGTAAGCGACGCCGATCGCTTTCCGCTTCGTCGAATCGAGCATCACCTTCGTCGCCCACGCATGCGTGCGCAGCTCGAAGGTCGGCTGCGCCATCGCCTTGGGAATGACGGTGATGTGCGGGCTGCCCTTCGCGTTCGCCTCGCAGCCGAAGCGCTCGCAGTGGCCGCAGTAGACGCACGCGCCGAGCTTCGAGCCATCGGGATTCGTGTAGGCGCGCGACGCGTTCGCGCAGGGACGCGGAAACGGGTGATATCCGGACTGCGCGGCCGCGTCGTTGAAGATCGTCTGCGAGTAGCTCGGCTCGAGCGCCGGCAGCGGGTAATCCCTGTCGCGCGGCTGCTCGAAGAAGTTGCCGCCGGTCTGCTTGACGCCGCGCAGGTTGCCGGCTTTGCCGCTGACGCCGCACGTCCGCTCGAACTTGTCGTAGTACGGCTCGAGCTCCGCGTAGGTCATCGGCCAGTCCTGGATCGGCATGTCCGCCGGAATGAAGGCCTTGCCGTAGTGCTGCTCGTAATGCGACCGCGCCGCATGGTCGATGCCGGTCCAGCGCCACGTCACGCCGTTCCAGTGCACGCCGGCGCCACCGAGGCCCTCGCCCGGCAGGAACGATCCCAGCTGCCGCATCGGCAGCGCGGGTTCCGACGGGCTGTGACGGAACGTCAGCGTGTCGCGCGCCGTGTTCATCATCAGGTGATTGCGCACCGCGTATTTCAGTTCGTCGCGAATCTGCGGAATCGCAAAGTCCGGGTTGGTGCTGCGCATCCCACCGCGCTCGAGGGCGACGACGTGCATTCCCGCCTCGCTCAGCTCCTTCGCGAGAATGCCGCCCGTCCACCCTAGACCGACGATGACGACGTCAACTTCCTTCAGGCGTGTCGCCATGACGACTGTCCTCTGAAAATGACCCCCGACCCCATTTACGAGAGGTCGAGAATGCTCTTGGGTTCGACGTCGTACTTCTTGTTGCGGTAGGTCTTGATGTGTTCGGAGTAGATCGCGATCACGCCGGGGAAGCCGATCATCTTCCACGCCACCTTGTCGCGGTTGCCGCCGTAGATCGGATCGGCGAAGAACCCCTGCATCGCCGTGGCGAGCAGCAGGTTGAAGAACTCCTGGGCGGAGACGCTCCCCTCGAAGGACACCTTCCCCTGCTCCATGTCCTGCAGGACCTTGACCTGCTGATCGGCGGTAAGCCGGTCGAAGTCCTTCTGCAGCGTCTTCCGGGTATAGGCGTTCGTGGAGGCGATGCCGACACGGAAGAACTCCGCCGGCGTGAGCGGCGACTGGTAGCCCTGCGTCGGCACGCCTTTCTGCCACGGGCCCTGCATGTACAGCCGATCGCCGGTGCCCCACGCGCCCGCGAGCTGGCGATCGATGAAAATCGCCACGCCGCAGTCGGTGCCGCCCGGCGTCAGGTCGTCCGCCGGAATCAGGCGATCGACGGCGGATTCGATGAACGCGGCTTCGGGTGCGCTAAGAAAGGTGTAGGCGTGCGATACGGGTGTCGCGGCGGCCTTCGGCGCGGGCGCCTGCGCCTCGACAACCGCGTCAGCACCAACGGCCGCGGCGATGCCGGTGGCGCCGACGGTACCGACCGTCTTCAGGAAGTCGCGTCGATTATTTTTTTTCATGTTGTCACCGCCGCCACGATGTGCCGTGACGAAATCCCGTAGTGATCGACGAGCTGTTCCGGTGTCCCGCTGCGCGGGATCTCGCGCACGCAGAGCCGTTCGACGGTGAAGCCGCTGCTCGCCACGCAGGCGGCGACGGCGTCGCCGATGCCGCCGGCGGCGTAATGGTCCTCGACGGTGATGATCCGCTTCGTCTCGCGCGCGCAGCGCAGCAGCGATCGTGAATCGATGGGCTGCAGCGAGTAGAGGTCGATGACGCGGATGCTGATGTCGATCTTCTGCAGCTGGTCGTAGGCCTTGAGCGCCTCGAACACCGTGATGCCGCCGCCGATGACGGTCGCGGTGTCCTTCGGGCTCTCGCGCAGGATCTTCAGCCCGCCGATCGCGAACTTCTCATCGGGGCCGTAGATGACGGGCAGTTTCGGCCGCGACGTGCGCATGTAGGCGGGACCGGGGTGATAGGCCATGAGCTCGATGAGCCGTTCCGTGCTGACCGCGTCGCATGGATAGAGCACCGTCATGTTCGGCTGCGCCCGCATCATCGCCAGGTCCTCGAGCGCCATCTGCGACGGCCCGTCTTCGCCAATCGAGACGCCGGCGTGCGAGCCCGCGACCTTGATGTTGACGTTGCTGATGCACGCCATGCGGATGAAGTCGTAGGCGCGGGCGAGGAACGCCGCGAAGGTCGACGGAAACGGAATCGCGCCGCGCGCGGCGAGCCCCATCGCCGACCCGATCATCACCTGCTCGGCGATGAAGTTCTGGAAGAAGCGATCCTTGTGCTTCTCCTCGAACCGCTCGCTGAAGGTCGAGTTCTTCACGTCGCCGTCGAGCGCGACGATGCGATCGTCGCCGTCGCCCATTTTCGCCAGCGCGGTGCCGTACGCTTCGCGCGTCGCCACCAGGTCGCCGAGCGCGTAGGCGGGGGTGCCGACGGTCCCCTTCTTCGGCGCCCGCGCCGGCCGGCTGGCGTCGCGGCGCGTGCGCGGGCCGTCGGGCAGCTGCGCGGGCTCGTCTTCCGGGAGCAGCTGCGATTCGAGCTCCTTGAGGACGCCGTCGGCCTCGGCGCCTTTCTTGAACGCCTTGCCGTGCCAGCCGCTCTTTCCCTCGGCCAGCGAAATCCCTTTGCCCTTCAGCGTGCGCGCCAGGATCATCGTCGGCTGGCCTTTGGTGCGGCGCGCCTCTTCGAAGGCATCGAGGATGGCGGGAATGTCGTGGCCGTCGATGACCAGCGCGTGCCACCCGAACGCACGCCACTTCGAGGCATAGGCCTCCATGTCGTGATCCCAGATCGACGGACCGCTCTGCCCCAGCCCGTTGACGTCCGTGATGCCGCAGAGCGAGTCGAGCGCGTCGTGGGCGCCAGCTTCCGCCGCTTCCCACACGGACCCTTCGGCGGACTCGCCGTCACCGAGCAGCACGTAGGTGCGGTAGTCCGACTTGATCCGGCGCGCGTTGAGTGCGCTGCCCAGCGCCGCGCAGATGCCCTGGCCGAGCGAACCGGTCGCCACATCCACGAACGACAACCGCGGCGTCGGATGGCCTTCGAGATCGGAGTCGAAACGGCGCAGCGTCAGGAGATCGTCGCGCTTGAGGAGCCCGACCTCGGCCCACGCCGAGTAGAGAATCGGCGCCGCATGTCCCTTCGACAGCACGAACCGGTCGTTGTCCGGATTCTGCGGGTTCCGCGGGTCGTAGCGCATTTCCGAGAAGAACAACGCGGCGACGATCTCCGCGGCGGAGGCGCACGAGGTGGGGTGACCGCTTCCCGCCTCGGTCGTCGCTCGAACGGAATCAATGCGCAGCCGCGTCGCGACGTTCTTCAGCGCCGCCACGCGTGATGAGGTCTGCACGGGCATAGGAATTAAAGCTCCAAGCTCCAAGATCCAAGATCCAAGCTCCAACCCCCAAAAGCCTTGGAACTTGGAACTTGGAGCTTGGAATTTGGACCTTTCAAAGAGGGTCATAGTAGCAGAAGGAACCCAGCAGGATGGTGCCCCTATAATCACCGGATGCTCGCGCTGCGGTACGTCTATGTACTCGCACTCGTCGTGTGGCTCGGCGGCATGCTCATCCTCGGCGCCGTCGTCGCGCCGACGACATTCCAGATCCTCCAGGAGAGCGCGGGCGCGGAAGGACGCGAGATGGCGGGTGCGGTCTTCGGCGCCACGCTCGCGCGGTTTCATTACGTCGCTTACGCCGCCGGCGCGCTCCTGCTGCTGACGCTCGGGGCGATGCGCGTGCTCGGGCCGCGCCCCGCGCACAGCGGCCTGCGCGCGATCATCGTCGCCGTCATGCTCGGCATCGCGCTCTATTCCGGCCTCATCGTCCTGCGCGAGATCGATGCCATCCAGACGGCTGCGGGCGGATTACCGTCGCGCCTCGCCGCAGGCGATACGCGTCGCGTCCGCTTCGACGCCCTGCACCTGCTGTCGACGCGGCTGATGATGATGAACATCGCGGGTGCGCTCGTGCTGCTCTACTGGGAAGCGCGCGAGTAGTGGCGACGCATCGCATCACGCTCATTCCCGGCGACGGGATTGGTCCGGAGATCACCAGCGCGGTCGTGAAGATCGTCGAGACCGCCGGTCTCGACGTCGAGTGGGAATCGCACCTCGCGGGCGCGGCCGCCGTCGACGAGCATGGGACGCCGCTGCCGCCGGAGCTGCTCGCGTCGATTGTCAAAAACAAGGTGGCGCTGAAGGGACCGCTCACCACCCCCGTCGGCGGCGGCTTCGCGAGCGTGAACGTCGGGCTGCGCAAGGCGCTCGAGCTCTTCGCCAATCTGCGGCCCGTCTGGAACATTCCGTCCGTGCCGTCACGCTATAACGGCGTCGATCTCGTCATCGTGCGCGAGAACACCGAGGACCTGTATGCCGGTCTCGAACACGAGGTCGTGCCCGGCGTCGTGGAGAGCCTGAAGATCATCACCGCCGAAGCGTCGACGCGCATCGCCCATTTCGCGTTCGAGTACGCGCGCCGCCACGGACGCAAGCGCGTCACCGCCGTCCACAAGGCGAACATCATGAAGATGAGCGACGGCCTGTTTCTGCGCTGCGTGCAGGACGTCGCCGCGAACTATCCGGAGATCACGCAGGACGATCGCATCGTCGACGCGGCGTGCATGCATCTGGTGATGAAGCCGCAGCAGTTCGACGTGCTGCTGCTGCCGAACCTCTACGGGGACATCGTCTCCGACTTGTGCGCCGGGCTCGTCGGCGGCCTCGGCGTCGTGCCCGCGGCGAACCTCGGCACCGATGTCGGCGTCTTCGAAGCGGTGCATGGCAGCGCGCCCGACATCGCAGGGCAGAACGTGGCGAATCCGATGGCGCTGCTCCTGTCGGCGCTGCTGATGCTGCAGCACATCGGCGAAACGCCGATGGCCGAGCGCATCATGAAAGCGCTCGGCGCGGTGCTCGCCGACGATGGCGTGCGCACGCGCGACCTCGGCGGCACCGCGAGCACGACGGAGTTCGCGGCAGCGATCTGCCGCCGCCTCGCCGCGTAATCATCAAGCTCCAAGCTCCAAGATCCAAGCTCCAAGAGCCAAGGGTTGGAATTTGGATCTTGGACCTTGGACCTTGGAGCTTGGAGCTTTTCGGGTATAGTCGCCGTGGCACGAATGGTCGACGAAATCACCCAGGCGGTTTTGTCGCGTGACGACATCGCTCGCTACCTGCAGGATGGACACGGCGGCCGCGCCGCCCGCGCGCGCATTCATGCTTACCTGGAAGAGCTGCGCACGACGCAGCGCTACTTCATCTACCGCGCGCTGAAGCATCCGCTCTATCCGATCCTCCGCAAGATCGAACGCATCGGCGAAAACGTCGAGAACGTGGAGGCCGCGGCGCGCGCCGGACGCGTCGTCTACGCGTCCAATCACAAGAGCCACACCGACTATCTCGCCGAACCGCTCGTCCTCGACGACCACGGCGTCCGCCCGCCGATTATCGCGGCGGGAATCAACCTGTTCGGCGGCCCGCTCGGCCTGCTGCACCGGCACGTCACGGGCGCGATGCCGGTGCGACGCAACACCAAGGACCCGGTGTACCTGGTGACCTTGAAGGCGTACGTCGCCGAGCTGCTGCGGCGGCACGATCTGTTTTTCTACCCGGAGGGCGGCCGCAGTTACAGCGGCGATCTGAAGAGTCCGAAGACAGGCCTGCTGCATGCGGCGCTGCAGGCCGACGTGCCGCGCATCGCGATCATTCCCACGGCGGTGGCCTACGACCTGGTGCTCGAGGATCATGTGCTGGCGCGCCAGCGCATCAAGCGGACGCAGAAAGCATTCAGCCGCGAATTTGCAGAGATGGTCCGCTACGCGGTTGGCTACCGCTCACGAGCCATCGTCACCTTTGGCAAGCCGATGTCGATCGAAGGGATCGATCCGACGTCGCGGCGCGAGGTGCTCGACCTCGCGCACGCCATCATGGGCGCCGTCGGCCGGCTGCACAAGGTGCTGCCCACCGCCGTCGTCGCCAACGCCATGCGCCCCTCGATTGCACGCCGCGATCTCGAATCGCGCGCCGACGCCGTGCTCGACGCGCTGCGCTCGGCGGGCGCCAATCTCGGCGTGGAGTCAGGCGCCGAGGCGGTGGCGCAGGCGCTCGAGCCGCTCGAAGCGCGCGGCATCATCGTTGCTGAACGCGGATGTGTTCGTGTCCGCGATCGCAATGTCCTGCGCTACTACGCCCGCACGCTTGATCACCTTCTCGCCTCGCCGTCCCGTCGCACACACTAGAGTTTCCTGATGTACGCCGGCGCCAAAGCGCTCTTCTATGCGCTCTCGCGCAGCGCCACCCTCAAACGCCTCGCCTCGAAATACGGGATGCGCTCGCGCGACAGCTTCGCGCGGCGGTTCATCGCCGGCGAAACCATCGACGAAGCGATTGAAACCTCCCGCACCATCCAGGCGCAGGGCCTTCATCTCACGCTCGACTACCTCGGCGAGAGCGTCCGCACGTCCGAGGAAGCCGACGCGGCGACGCGCGCGTACGTGCGTCTGCTCGCCGCCATCGTCGCGTCGGGCATCGAGCGCAACATCTCGCTGAAGCTGACGCAGCTGGGCGCGGGCATCGACCGCGCCACGTGCGTCGACAACCTGCGTCGCATCCTCGAGCCCGCCGGCCGCGACGGGTTCTTCGTGCGCATCGACATGGAGAACTCGCCCTGGACGGAGATGACGCTGGAAGTGTTCGAAATCCTGTGGCAGCAGGAGTATCGCAACGTCGGCATTGCGCTCCAGTCGGCCCTCCACCGCACCGAACAGGACGTGCGGCGGATGAATGAGCTTGGCGCGCGGGTCCGCCTGGTCAAGGGCGCATACAAGGAACCCGAGAGCGTCGCGTATCAACGCAAGACGGACGTCGATGCGGCGTACCTGCGGCTGATGCGCCTGCTGCTCGACGACGGGAAATACCCGGCGATCGCGACGCACGACCCGGCGATGATCGAGGCGACACGGGCGTACGCCCAAGACAGACAGATCGGGAAAGCCCGCTTCGAGTTCCAGATGCTGTATGGAATCCGACGTGACCTGCAGGCTCAACTGTTCTCGGAGGGCTACAACATGCGGCTCTACATCCCGTTCGGCCGCGAGTGGTTTCCCTATTTCATGCGGCGGCTCGCCGAACGACCGGCGAACCTCGGCTTTGTCGTACGCGGAATATTGAACGAACGGTAAAGCTCACCTCATACTGAGCCGTACATTACCCAGCGGTAAGCCCGGCCGTAGTAGTTCATGGGCAACGCCGTTCACAGTTCGGACAGCCCGCAGTGGGATCCCATCACTTCCCGTGACCTCTTTGATGGATAAATGGGCCGCGGGGCTGTACGGTCGCGTTCGGTCTTTCGTTAATCCCTTTAGCAGCAATTGCTTACAGATCTCACCCCAAGCGTGGCATTTGTCTTGAAATGTCGGGCTGTGAACGGCGCGGTGCCCGGCAACCAGAGCCAGGTCAACAGGCGTCATACCGGTGAGTACTTGGAAAGGGGTTTCGGCGCAATGGTTACCGACAAGGTTCGGCAGTTCCTCTGCGGTCTCCACGGCCACGACGCGCTCCTCCACTTCGAGGGCGCGCGGATGTCGTTGCAGTGCACGTCATGCGGGTTCGAGACGCCGGGATGGGACCTGCGCGCGAGCGAGGAGCAAGAGCCCTCGCAGCAGGCTGCTGAATTCAACACGTCCCGAATCGTGAGGATACCGTTTGTCCGTCAGCGTCGCGTTGCATAGGAAACCGGCCTTCGCCCGGTGATTCATCGCGAAGCCTGGTTTCATCTACACCGAGCATAAGAAACGGACCTGCGGCGTCGCCGCGCGTCCGGTTTCGCATAAAGGGTCAGGCCGACGCCTGGCCCTTTTCTTTGACACGAAGGTCACGAAGCTCCGCTGAACACGAAGGTCACGAAGACAAGATAATTTCCTTGTGACCGATCAACTGGAGGTTGCGCGCCGCGTCGCCGGAGCGGCTGCCGCTGCCGGCGGCCGCGCGCTCGTCGTCGGCGGCTGGGTGCGCGATCGATTGCGCGGCACGCCGTCGAAGGACGTCGACATCGAGGTGTTCGGCGTTGGCGAGGAGCGCCTGCCGGCGCTGCTCGCCCCGCTTGGCCGCGTCGAACCGGTCGGTCAGAGCTTTCCCGTTTACAAGCTGATTCCTGCAGGCGGCACGAGCGGCGAGATCGACGTGGCGCTGCCGCGGCGCGAATCCAAGCGCGGCCGCGGCCACAAGGGATTCGACGTGCACGGCGATCCCGCGATGTCCGTCGAGGAGGCGGCGCGGCGCCGCGACTTCACGATCAACGCCATCTCGTGGGATCCGCTGACCGGCGAGTACGTCGATCCCTGTGACGGCCGCGCCGATCTCGAACGCCGGCTGCTGCGCGCGGTCGATGCGGCGACCTTCGCCGACGACAGCCTGCGCGCGCTGCGCGCCGTGCAGTTCGCGGCGCGTTTCGAGTTCGTGCTCGAGGAGAAGACCGCGGACCTCTGTCGTCGCCTGCGGCTCGACGATCTGCCGGCCGAGCGCATCTGGGGCGAGGTCGACAAGCTCCTGCAGGCGGACCGCCCGTCGCTCGGCTTTCAGCTCGCGCTCGATCTCGGCATCGTCGAGCAGGTGATGCCGGAGCTGCTGCCGCTCGTCGGCTGCGAGCAGGAGCCCGAGTGGCACCCCGAGGGCGACGTCTGGACGCACACGCTGATGGTCATCGACCAGGCGCGCGCGCTGAACCGCGACCTCGATCGCCCGCGGCTCGTCACCGTCATGCTCGGCGCCGTCTGCCACGACCTCGGCAAACCCGCGACGACCGCCTTCATCGACGGACGCATCCGCTCGCTCGATCACGAGCAGGCGGGCGTCGAGCCGACGGTGTCGCTGCTCGATCGCCTCAACATCCACACCATCGACGGCTTCGACGTGCGCACGCAGGTGGTCGGCCTCGTCGCGCATCACCTGAAGCCTGGCGCGTTCTACAAGTCAGGCAACGTCAGCGACGGCGCGTTCCGCCGGCTCGCGCAGAAAGCCGACCTCGAGCTGCTCGCTCGTGTCGCGCGCGCCGATTGCCTCGGCCGCGGCGGCAACTTCGATTGCTCCGCGATGGACTGGTTCGTCGAGCGCGCCCGCGCGCTTGGCGTCGAGCATCAGCCGCCGGCGCCGCTGCTGCTCGGCCGTCACCTGCTCGCGCTCGGACTTGCGCCGGGGCCGCGCATCGGGGAAATCCTGCGGCAGGTCTACGAGAAACAGCTGGACGGAGAGATTACGAGCGTCGAACAAGGAGTCGAGGAAGCGCGCCGGATGCTTTAGGCGCCGGATTCTCGGTAGTGTCCGCCTTTAGGCGGACCCCGATGTCCTTCAAGCGGACCGTATATATCGCGCGTAGTCCTCCGGCGCGACATTTCCGCCGGAGATAATCGCGACCGTCCCATCCGCAGCCCGCGCGTCGCGCAGCACGGCGGCCACACTCACCGCCCCGCTCGGCTCGGCAACGACGTTCGCGTTGTCGAAGAGCCACTTCACCGCGGCCACGATCTCGTCTTCCTTGACCGTGATGACCTCGTCCACGAGCGCCTGCACGTGCGCGAACGTCAGGTCGCCGGGGCGAATCGACAGCAGCCCGTCGGCGATGCTCGCGGTTTTCGGCAGCGTCACCGGATGACCGGCCGCCCGCGACGCGGTCATCTTCGGCGCGCCCTCAGGCTCCACGCCGATGACACGTGCGCGGGGACGCAGCGCCTTCAGCGCCGCCGCCATCCCGGAGACCAATCCCCCGCCGCCCATCGGCACGTACACTGACGACACCGCCGGACACTGCTCGATGACCTCGAGTCCACACGTTCCCTGGCCGGCGATGATCCACGGATGATCGAACGGCGGCACCATCGTCAGGCCGCGCGCTGACGCTTCGGCTTCCGCGCGCGATTTGCGATCGAGCACCGTGGTTCCGGCGAACAGCACTTCCGCGCCGAGCCGCCGCGCACCATCGACCTTCACCTGCGGTGCCGTTTCGGGCATGACCACCACGGCAGGGATGGCGAGCATGCGGGCGGCGAAAGCCATTGCCTGGCCGTGATTGCCAGACGAATAGGTGATCACGCCAGCCGCACGGTCGTCCGCCGGCAGTTGCGCGATCATGTTGTAGGCGCCGCGGATCTTGAAGGCGCCCGCCGGCTGCATGTTCTCGCACTTGATCGCGAAGGCGCGGCCGCCCGCCGGATCGCTTACGTCGATGAGCGGCGTGCGTCGAGCGACGCCGGCGATACGCGCAGCCGCGGCGCGAATCTCGTCGATTGAAACAAGGGTAGTCACCAAGACGCTGTCGGGGCGGACCGTCGGGTCCGACGCGCCTAGTATAGTTGCGTCATGGCGCGCTACACGTTGGTCTACGGCATCCGCCTCGTCCCTGAAGGCACGCTCGACGGCGCGGAGGACGCGCGGCTGAAACTCAAGAATGGAACCGAGGCCGGTCTGACCCTTCACACGATTGACGGAACGGTTCCGCAACTGCGCCGCGCGCTCGACCGCAGCCTCGATGCGTTTTTCGATTTGCTGCCGGGCGCCGAAGACGAGGACCGCGAAGATTAGGGCCTGCAGTTTGCACGTGGCGTCTGCGTGGCGGACTCGTCTGTACCAACCTCGCCCGAAAAAGATCGGGTGCAGGTCAATCAAGGCCCTCCGTACCGAGAACTCAACGACCGGATTGTCAGCGAGCTGATTGACGCGGTCAAAGGCATCCTGCGCAAGGAGCAGTCGGATCGGCTGCGCGACATCTACCTCATCGGCGACATCGAGAAAGACACTGCGCGCGGGGTGATCGAACGTCTGCGCGAGCTGGCCAACGACAATAACCGGCCGATCACGCTCTACATCAACAGCGCGGGCGGCAACGTCACGGACGGCCTCGCCATCCACGATGCGATTCGCGAGGTTGTCGGCCGCAACATCGAAGTGACGATTGTCGTGCAGGGGATGGCGTATTCAATGGGCTCGGTCGTCCTGCAGGCGGCGAGCACCGGGCGGCGGCTCTCGTATCCACATTCGTGGATCATGATCCACGAGCCCGCGAAATGGGCGGGCTGGCAGTCGACCTCCGCGGCCGCGCAGCATCTCGACCGGCTCAAGCAGATGCAGGCGCAGATTTACCAGATTCTCGCGTCGCGTTCGGGAAAGCCGCTGCAGAAGATCATCCGCGACACCAAGCGGACGGACTTCTACCTCGACGCGGTGAAAGCGCTCGACTACGGGTTGATTGACGGGATTCTCGACGACGGTGTGGTGAAGACGACGGCGCCGCTGGAGGAGCCGGTAAAACCAGCCCCTACGCCGCCTCCCGCCTCGTCCTGAACTCTTCGAGCAGCCGCGCGACGTTACCCGATACGGAATGCAGCGTCGGCGACCACCCGAGCGCGCGTGCGCGCGGGCTGCGCACGCGCTGGTCGAGCGCGAGCGCGTCGGCATATGGACCCATCTTCGCGCGCGCTTCGCTCAGCGGGACGTGCCGGACGTCGGGACGCATGCGCACGTGACGCGCGATCGACTCGACGATGTCGACCACGCTCTCGTCCGCCTCGTCGTTGGCGTGATACACACCTGACGCATCCGGATTCGTGGCGACTCGAAGGTAGACGTCGGCGAGGTCGCGCGCGTAGACGCACGGCCAGTGGTTCGTCCCTTCCCCGATCACGCGCACCAGCCCGTTTGCGGCGTCTTTCAGCAGATCCGCGATGATGCCGCGGTTGCCGCCATAGACGATGCCCGGCCGGACGACGGCCGTGCGCGGGGTGCGTGAACGGCCGGCGTCGAGCACGATGCGTTCGTGATCAGGGCGCCAGGCCACGAGCGGAGTCGGCTTCACCGGCGCATCCTCGGCGGCCAGACCCGTCGTGTCGCCGAGCACCCACACGCCGGAGGTATAAACGAACGCCGCCGGTCTGCCCGACGCGGCACGGCTCGTCGCAATGGCAAGAAACGTCTCGATGGCGAGCCGATCGATCTGGTCGCGGCGGTTCGAGGCGTCCATCGCCGTGTGAATAATCGCTTCCGCGAGCTCGGCATCCGGGGCGTACGACGCCGCTTTGCCGAGATCGCCGATCACCGGACGCGCACCGCGGCGCGCGATGTACTCGGCTTTCTCCGGATCGCGGACGAGCGCCGTCACCTCGTGTCCAGTCCGGAGGAGCGCCTCGAGTACTGCGGATCCAATGTAGCCGGTAGCGCCGGTAAGGAAGATTTGCATAAGGGGTGCGCCGCGCCGAGCGTGCGGCGAAGGCGGGCGCTTATTCTAATCGCAGATGACAGATTGACCGCCTTGGTGATCTGCCCAACGAAAATGTTCCCCGTCGAAACGATTCCCGTCCTCGCGTCACATCAATTTGACGTCACCAATCTCGAGGACTACCTGCGCGGCCGCATCGAGATCGAGCCGCCGCTGCTGGTCCGTCAGTTTCGCGGCGGGCAATCGAATCCGACCTACTACATCGAAACCCGAGGCACGGACGTCAAGGGCGTGCGTCACGGGTTCGTCTTGCGGCGAAAACCGCCGGGCCACCTCCTGCCCTCGGCGCACGCGATCGAGCGGGAGTATCGGGTGATGCACGCGCTGCGCGACAGCGGCGTGCCCGTGCCGCGAACGTATCTCCTCTGCGAGGATGCGAACGTCATCGGCACGCCGTTCTTCGTGATGGAGTACGTCGGCGGCCGCCCGATGACCGACGCGGCGCTGCCGGATCGGTCGTCCGATGATCGCCGCGCCATTTACCGGTCGATGATCGAAGTCCTCGCGCGACTGCACACCGTGGACTGGCGCGCGGCCGGCCTGCAGGACTTCGGAAAACCTGGCAACTACGTCGCGCGGCAGATTCACCGGTGGACGGCACAGTACCGGGCATCGGAAACGGAGCGCATCGACGCGATGGAGGGGCTGATCGAGTGGCTGCCGGCGCACGTTCCGGCCGATGAGGCCGCGTCCATCGTTCACGGCGACTATCGTCCCGGCAATCTGCTCGTTCACCCGGCCGAGCCGCGCGTCGCCGCCGTCGTCGACTGGGAGCTGTCGACGATCGGTCATCCACTCGTCGATCTCGCGCATCATGCGCTGATCTTCAGGACGGGCCCCGAGGACTTCGGCGCGTTCGCCGACAGGCCGCGGCCTGAAGGGATCCCCGGCGAGGAAGAGCATCTCGAGACCTACTGCCGGATGACGGGCCGTGCATCGCTGCCCGACTGGGATTTCTACGTCGCGTTTGCGATGTTCCGCTTCGCGGCCATCTTCCAGGGAATCATGGGACGAGTCGTCGCCGGCACCGCGAACGATCCCGAGGCACGCAAGGTAGGCGCGCGCGCCGCGGCGCTGGCCTCCAGGGCGTGGCAGCTCGTCGGCGCACGCGGGGGGCGCTGACGCGGCCTGCGGCGTCGCTATTCGCTGTGCAGCAGGATGGTGACCTGCCGATCGCGTGGACCCGTCGCTCCCGTCTTTCCACACGTGGAGATTCCCGCGCCAATCGGCGAGCATCCCGCGCCAGGACCGATCGACGGCGCATCGGCAATGCGGCTTCGCGAGATCCCCGCGGCCTCGAGGGCATCGGCGACCATCTGCGCCCGCCTGCCGGCGAGTGACGTGTTGTAGTCGTCGCCCCCTTCAGGCGATGCGCGTCCGACCAGTTGCACCTTCAGGCTCGTGTCGTCCGTGAGCGTCTTCACCAGCGCGTCGAAGTTCGCCTTCCCTTCCTTCGTCGCTGCCTTGTCGAACGACTTCGACGACTCGCCGCTCGCCGGCCGATCGAACTCGAAGAAGATCGGCGGAATGACCGGCAGCGCCGGCTTTGGCGCCGGCGGCTTCGGCTTCGGCTCGACGGGGATGCCGCACACGATTCCCTGCGGGACCTCCGGCGGAAAGCAGCATTTGCCGAGCAGGTTCGGTTTCGACGGTGGCAGGCACGTCGGGAGCATCGGCGGGACGTCCTTGCTCTTGACGCACTTCTGATCGACGACGGCTTCGTCCGCCGTGCAGCAGCGGCCGGCGATGGACTCGTTGGTGGCGATGCGGCCCGGCGGGCAGCAGTTTTCTGCGCTGGCGATATCGCTCCTGCAGCACTGCCCTTCGAATCCCTTTGCCGTCGTCCCCTTCCAGCCGGGCGGACAAATCGTCGTCGGCTCCGTCGACTTCGGGCAATCGAACACCTTGCAGACGGTGCTGCAGCCCGGCAGCGACGGCATCTTGCCGCAGACCTTTGCCGCGCCCGATCCGCAGATCTGTCCGAGGCCGGGCGGCGTCACGCACACATCGGGCTTGAAGTCGTCGAATGGGCCCTTGCGCTGCACGGCCGGACCCGCACCCGAACCTGACTGCTGAACGACGTGCGCGAGCTCGTGCGCGATCAGCCGCCGGCCGCCGGCGGACGCCGCATCGAATTGGCCGGCGCCGAAGACGACGTGCCGGTCGTAGGTGTAGGCGAGGGCATCGAAGTCCCGCGCCGACTGCGCCGCTTCGCTGTCCGTGTGCACGCGCACGCCGCTGAAGTCGAACCCGAATCGCGGCTCGAGCTCGCCGCGCACGCGTTGCGGCAGCGGCTGGCCGCGGCCCTCGAGACTGCCAAGGTAGCTGTCGCCGCCATGCGGCTGATGGCGCGTGGCGCCGGCTCCGTTCGACGCGCGCTGGACGATGGCGCGGGCCGCTGCATCGAGCCGGCCGGCCCCGCCGTGGCCCGTGACGGCCTCCGCGACGCGATCGGCCTCGCGTTCTGATGCTTCGTCTGGTGACGAGACGCGAACCGAGGTCGCGAGGCGGCTCCAGGGCGTCGGCCCGTCAGTGGTGGCCTGGCGAAGAACGCTGCGCGCCGTGCGTCTGACCACCGCGGGCGCCGACGCAGAACCGCGAACGGGATGCGCGCACGCGAACATCAAGCGCCTCCTGCCTGCTCTTCCTCCTCGCAGGCCGGACAGGATCCGCCGCTCGCGCACTCGGCGCACTTACGCTGCACGACACCGCCGAGCGCGAGATCCGTCCACACCGAGTTTACCGCTCTCGGCGGTACGGCGGGACGTGAACTGCGGGTCTCGGCGGCGCCGGTCGTCCGATTCGATTCGCGTGAAGCTGCGGTGAACATATTGAACCTCTCGTCACACTCGTTCAGTCACACCGGTATCGGGGCAGCGGCCTCACGGCGTTGGGCCAGCGGGTGAGCGCGTCCAGATGTGGGCGCCTCACGCTGTTGCCGCTGTGAGCACCAGCGGGGTGTCCTCGCTGATGCCGAGAAAAGTGGCGACCGATCGCGTGCGCGCCAGATCGTCTTTGGTCGCCTTGTTGAACGGATATGGCCGCACGACAAACAGCATCCCGCCACCCGGCACGTCATGCACCTCGCACGGCACTTGCCGCACACGCTGGTCACCACCCAGCTTGGCCACGCCGCGCGGACCGAGATGAAGGATCGGAGGCACGAACCGCAGCCGCCGCAGGCCCTCCTCATCGAACGCCCCATCCATGTCTGCGTAGTTGAAGATCAGCCCCATCTCCGGGCGACTGGACGCCGGCAGGCGATCGATGAGATCGAGATACCGGTCCGCGATCGCCATTTTCGGCACAGGTATCTGCATCCCGATCGAGATGCGACCGTCGCGGCCGCTGCACTGCAGGTAGCGCCGCGTGTCGTTGCCGATGAACCACGAGAACGCCGCGCGCCCCGTGCAGAGGCGAACGAGCTCCGCCAGTCGCGAGTCGTCCCACGGACGCTCCTCCACGATCTCCCAACCGGGGCCGCTCGAGATACGAAATCCCTGCGGCCGCAGGTCCGGATCCCACGACCACAACGCGTCGAACATGGCGTCCCAGTCCTGGCTGTTATCGTTTTGCCAGAAGCGAAGCTCGATACCGAGCGTCGGCGGCGCCTTGCTCATTTGCCCTCCGCGAGGTAGTCCGCGCGCGTGATCCACTTCTGGTTGCCGAACTTCACGCGGTAAATCGGACTGCCTTCGTCGAATAGCGTGTCGAGCATGGCCCTCCGGGTTCGCCTGCCGGCCGCGGGGTCATCGGCACGCAGCGGATCGCGCAGGAACTGGATACTGTACTTGTCGCCTGCCGGGAGGTTACCAGCCTCCTTGGTCGCAGCTTTTCGATAGTTGCTGGCGGCCGCGACCCCTTCGGAATATGTGCCGCTGCGGGGACCGGGCAGACCTGCAGCCAGGACATCCGACTTGATGTTCACCCACTCCACCACGCCGGCAACCGTCTGCGAATAGTCGGGAATCGTCGGGTCGACGAGTTTGCCGCCAACGACCTTGCCCATCGCCGGCCCTTTGTACTTGGGGACTCCCGGCGGCCGTCCCACGGCCTCGCCAATCGCGCCGCGCAGGCTGTTTCTCCAGTTCCCAAGCGTCGTCTTCCAGGCGGCCTCGACAGCCGCGGGATCTGTCTTGGCCGGATCGGTCGACGTGACGGGTTCTTTGGCGACGTCCGCCACGAGCGCGTCGAACCTGTCGAGCAGATTTTCGATCGCGTCCTGATTACCCGACCACTTCTCGAACTTGCGGTTCATCGCCTTGGCGTGGATCTGCAACAGGTCGGCGATGAGATCGAGCGCCTTCGGCGTCGCAGTCACGGAATGATCGTCGGCGAACTCACCGGCAGCTTTGCGCTTGGCCAGCCACTCGGTGCTGCTGCGATTGACCCCGAGGGTCTTCTTGCTGACCGGGGTTTCGCGCGGCAGCTTCACCTTCGGGTCGAGGATCTTGTCGAGCGCCGCCTTGTCGCCCTTGAGGAGGTCGTCGATGAATTCCTGCCGCGCGGCGGGTGTCTCGGCGCTCTCGAGCGCCGTCTCCGCCCGCAGCAGCAGCGTGTCGAACGTCGTCCAGCTGCCGGCGAGTCGATAGATTTTGATGACCGCACTGCCGCCATACACCCGCGCGAAATCGATCGCCGCGGGATGGTCGGCGATGCCTGTGAAGAAATCGAGGCCGGTCCGCGGACCGATGGTGAACGCGGGGTCGGCCATCGCCCGCAGGAATTCGGGAATGAGCTCGACCGGCACCGAGCCGAGAATGGCGTCGACGTTCTTCTGGGAGAAACCTTTCGCCGTCGGCCCGGCGCCCTTGAGTCCTTCGTTGAGGCGCGCCAATCCTTGTGCGGCCTTGGCATCGCCCTTCGCGGCGAGCACGGCGGCATCGCGCGCGGCGATGATATCGGCCGACTTGGGAATCCCTTGCGGGAACGCGCCCTCGGGAACGTAAAAGGTCAGCTCGCCATTGGGCAGCCGTCCCTCGAGGACACCCGGCATCGTGTCGGACTCCTTGAGCGATTTGCCTGCGGTCGACGGGTCCGCTGGATCGGGCTTGTAGAACTTCTCCAGCATCGGCTGCGCCTCCGGCGTGAAGGCGACGACGCCTCGCTGGATCGGACGGAACATCGTCCCGCCCGGCATCGGCGCCTCGATGCCGAGTTGCGACAGGCGGAGCTGCATGCCGCCGATGTGCTGCGCGTAGGCGGAGAGCGCTCCTGTCAGTTCCTCCTCGGTCAGCACCTTGCGGCTGAAGCCTTCGTCAACGAGCTTCAGCTCCTCGGCCCACAGCTTCTCGACGTCTTGCAGCGTCTTCTCGATTTCCGCCGGTCCGGCCTCGCCGCGCGACAACGCCTCGAGACTGGCGATGAGCGGCTTGCGCTGCGCCGCCAGCGAATCGATGCGGGCGCGCAGCTTGACGTCGATCTTCAGCTTGCTGATCAGCGTCTCGGTCAGACGCGCCTCGAGCGGCGCGGTGATGAAGCGGCCGGCTTCGAGACCGACCATCAGCGCGACGTTCTGGAAAATCGCGTTGACGCGCTCGTCGTTGGTCATCGGCTTGCCGGTCATCGCGAGGTGCTGCACCTCGGCGATGCCGTGCAGCGAGATCATCGCGGTGGCGGTGCGGCCGAGCCCGAACCGGATCTTCGCAACGTTCGGGTCCAGACCTTTGAGTTTGAAGACCTTGAGGAATCCGTAGTTGGCGGCTTTGAGCACGCCAAGCGTGACGGTGTTCCAGAACCAGTCGACAAAGAAGTTCCCCTCGACCTTGCCGAACATGATCTGCTGGCCGCCGCGGCTGACGGCTGTAAAGACCAGGCCGCCGATCACCAGCTCGCCCGCCGTGGCGACGGCGACAGAGGCGCCGACGGCGCGCAGCCCCGCGAACGCCAGCGAACCCGCGCTGCCGCCGGTCAGCGCCGCGGCGGCGATGATGAGCGCCAGCTTGCCGAGGAACGCGATGCGATTGACCCACTTGATGCGCGTGCCGAAGTCGTCGAGATCCTTCTGGAATTGCTCGGAGGATCCGAGGTCGCTGAGCTCCTTCAGCGCGTCGGCGATGAGCTCCTTGTCGCTCTTGTCGCTGAGGTTGTATCCGGACCCGTAGACGATCTTGATGCCCGACAGCCGAAGAACGAGCATCTGGAGCTGGTGGGAATATTTATGGGCGCGCTCCGTGCGTTCGCCCCAGAACGTCTTCTCCATGCCTGCGTTGATCAACGAGGCATCGAGCTCGTAATAGATCGCCGACAACTGCTCCGCCCAGATGATCGCGGTGAGCAGCCCGATGGCATGCTGAACCTTGGCGTAGAGCAGCTGGATCGAATCGAGGACGTCCGGTCCCTCCCTCCGCCAGTCGATCTCCGCCGATTCGCGCCTCCGTCCCAACTCGCCGGCGAGGTCGCCCGACCCCAGGAGCTCGTTGGTGATCGGCGTGTCCAGCCATACCCTGCCCTTGCTGGCGCGGATTTCGTACACCTCCTTCACCAGGCCAGGGATCTGCGAGATGAGGCTCTTTACGCCGCGGTCGTCGCGCAGGTAGAGGAACTTGATCCAGTCGGGGAACGCGGCCATGGCCTTGTCCGCTTCGGCGAGGCTCGGCGTCTCACCGGGCGGTGAGTACGCCTCGAGCATCGCCTCCACGTACAGGTCGGTGATCCGGTCCACTTCCTCCGTCGCGACCGACGCCAGATCGCCGAGGTACTGTTCCGGCTTGCCCATCTCCTCGAGCATCGGGAAGACCGGACCGAGGTAGGTGAGAAGGTCGAGCAGGCGGCGCGCGTTGCGCGTGACGCCCTCGTCGTCACCAGCCTGCGTGGCCGCCTTCATGTCCGCGTCGAGCTTGATCCGCAGCATCCATGTGGCGGCGGAGATGGGCACGTTCAGCGCGTTGAGGCGCGCGACGATCATGTCGAGCAGCATCCCGGTCGGCAGCTGCGGGCCGTTATCGGGATCGGGTTTGAAGGTCGGGGTCGCGACGGTGCCGACCAGGCCGGCTTCCGGACGCAGTTGAACGCCCTGCGTATCGATGCTGGTGAGCAGTCGGTGTCCGGCCCACTGACTGTTTTCATCGAGCTCGATGCGGTGCAGCTCGCGCTTGAGTGGTTGCGACCACTCGATGGTGTGCCAGAGATAGTGGATGACTGTCCCGTCGCCGTAGACATCCACCTTGATCGACTCGCTGCCGAACTCCGTGATCTTGGCGTTGATGCGACGGCTGTGCGGCGTCCCCATCACCCAGGGGCCGCCGGGATCGCGCTCCATGGTGAAATCGAGATCGTCTGGATCCGCTCTAAAGCTTCCGAGGTAGTGAAACTTGTACTGCATCTTGACGTCGCCGTACCCGGTGGTACGCGTCGCAAACGTGATCTGAAAGCGCTCGCTCCAGTCCACGATGATCGGATCAGGAAGCTGATCGCCTTCCTTCGTCGTGAAGTGCTGCGGCGCGCCGAAGCGCGCCGCGCCCTGGATCTCCGCGTGGCGGCCGGCCACGACGTCTTCCGCGACGCGGCCCGCTTCGGCCTCGAGCGTGGCATCGCCGGTCCCCGCCGCCGCCGTCGTTCCACCGCGCCGCTGCTGGACAACGTGCGCCATCTCGTGCGCCAGCACCGTGCGTCCTGCCGGCGCATCGAGCGGCATCGGGCGCGCGAGATAGACGTCGCGGCCCATCGTGACCGCTTCCGTCCCACGCGCGCGTGCGACGTCCGGCGCGACGTGCACGCGCACGTCGCTCAAGTCGGCGGAAAACGCGTGCTCCAGCGGAGCCAGCGTCGGAGCGCCGAGCGCGAGCATCGTCCAGGTGGCATTGATCGAACCCGCGGAAGCCGCGCCGGTGGCTGATGGCGCGCTCTCGCTCCGCTGACCCTCGCTCTTCTTCGGCTCGGAATTGACCGCCGCAAACATGCCGCCTTACCCTCTTGACCGAAATTCCCGTGCGAGCGCGGCGTGGTAGTAACGGTCGCGATACGTCTCGAGCGAACACGGCGCAAATCCGGCGACGCGCACGATCACTCCGGTCTCCGGCAGGACGCCGATGGCGAGACCTCTGTCGGCGAAGACCAGCTCGGCGCCGTCGATGCGCCGATCTCGCCACTGGAGATCGACACGCTGTGACGGCTCGCCGAGCTCCTTCAGCAGCGCGCCGCAGCGCACGGCATCGAGCGACCAGTACTCCGTTTCGATGACGCGCAACGCGTCGCCATCGAAATAGAACGTCACGCCTTCGTCGAGACCGGCGTGGCGAAGCACCCGGAAAAGGTACTCGACGTTGCTCGTGCCCAGACGGGCGACGCCCTGCCCCTCCGCGAACGGCAGCTGCGCCACGTCCGCTGCCGTACAGGCTGTGTCCAGCCCGGTCCAGCGAGCGAGATCGCGACGCAGAAACCGATCGATCCGCTCGAGGCAGTCGCTCATCGCGGTGCGGTCACCATCATTTCTTTCCAATCAACTCGACCTTGCCGAGGAAGAAGGCCGCAGCGACGTTGCGGATGCCGACGACGCCCGCCAGACGCTCGGCGTTCTCCGATTCGTCGTAGGTGTTGAGCGGCTGTATGGCGAACTTGTTCACCGGATCGTGAAACGGCCCTTCAATCTTCTTGCGCAGCGCGTCGGTGATGGTGATGCTGTTCCATACGACCTTGGTGAAGTAGTCGGTGGTCCCTTCGCGCAGCGTGAATCCGCCCTTCTGTTCCCCGAGCCCGCCGCGATAGGCAATGTGATCGGGATGCTCGAGCGTATGGATGTACTCGTGGATGAAGGTCTGGAAGAAATCCCACATGTCGAAGCGCTGGCGATCGGCCGTTGCGCCCTTGAAGATCTGAATGAAGATCTTCCCCGCGTCGGCATAGCCCGGCCATCCCTTGTGCGTCTCCAGCAGCTCGGTGGGGTACTTCGCGAGCATGTCGGACTTGATCTTGTCGACGATCGCCTTCTCCGGCGCGCGTGACTGGATCGCGCCGTGCTCCTTGTCGATCGCCTTGACCGCGTCGTCGCCCGTCAGAATCTTCCGCACCCGCCAGTCCCTCGCCGCGTCTTCCGCCGCCTTGCCGCCGGCGGTGAGCTGCTTCACCTTGTCGTCCCACGCGTCGAAGATGTTCACGCCTTTCTTCAGCGCCGGCCCCTTCTTGTACTCGCCGAACACGTTGTCGGCGGAGGTCTTCGATTCGGTGGCAATCGCTTCGATCGCCGGCCAGTCGTAGAGCTTCGTCGGGTCGGCGTGCTGCGCGGCCTTGTTCTTCCCCATCGAGTTGTATTCGGAGACGATCTCGGCATCGACGGCCGTGCGCAGCCGGTCCTTGTATTTGCCCTTGAGCGGGATGTCGGGCACGAACGTCGGCGGCAGTCCGGTAATGGGGTTGACGGGCGGCTCGGTGGAGATCGCCTTGGCAACTGCCTTCCGTTCCTTGTCGTCGATGCTCTGGGTGTGCGTCAGCAGGTTGGGTGCCTTCTGCTTGCCGAGGACGTCGCGTTCAACGGTGTAGCCCGCGGAAAAATCCTTGTCCAGTTCGTTGAACGTCGTCTGGTCGACCTGTCCGGCCGGGGCCTTTCCTTTCAGCGCCGGCTTCGCATCCTGATACTTCGACACGGCAGTCGTCACTGGGATGTCGAAGTTCTCGTCGATGGCGTCGATGGTGTAGTGCCCGAGTTCGTGCAGGGCGACGGTGACGCGAATGACCGCTTCGCCTTTGTCCCCCTGCTTCAATACCTTCTTGCCGTCTGACACCTCGTCGAGCGTCGGTTCGTCCTGGAAGCGAACGGCCTTCGCCTTGCGCTGTACGAGCGGAACGCCTCGCTCCGTTTGCATCCGCTGCTGGACGACGTGTGTCAGCTCATGGGCGAGCAGCCGCTGGCCGCTCGACGTGCCCGGCGCATAGGCGCCGTCGGCGAACGCGATGTGCGATCCGGCGGTAAACGCGTCCGCGCCGAGCTGATTGGCGGTCAGTCCGGCATCGGCGCCCGTGTGCACGCGGACGTCTCCGAAATCGTGGCCGAAGCGCGACTCCATCGCGGTGCGCGTCTCGTCGTCGAGCGCGCGCCCGCTGCCGAGGGCAACGGCGCGTGATTCCGCGCTCTGCGGCGCAGGCGACGCCTTCGCATGCGGCGCCGCGCTTTCGACGGGCGCGTCGCCGGCCCTGCGCGGCGCGAGCGACTTCACGCATCCTCCATCAGAACGTTCCCGTGACCGTGACGGTCAGATTCAGTTCGTTGATGAACGGCGCGTAGGCCGTCGCGCTCCGCTCGTGCTGCAGCACCCAGAAGCCGAAGAGTCCGTGCGCGTACAAATCGGTCTCGTCCACGCCGAAGTTGTCGCAGATGACGAAATTCAAATCAATCGAGTAGGTGCGCATCGGGACGCTTCCGGTGAAGCCGTTGGCCCACAACGTCTCGCCGTGCGTGCCGCCGATGACGGCCTTCAGCGGCGCGCCGTCCGGGAAGCCGAAGGCCGTCGCCGGCGGCGTGACCGCGAGCGCGCACGGGTCGAGCGCGCCGGTCGCGGCCTGCGCCGCCAGCTGCGTCTCGATGTCGGCCTTCACCGTCGCGACCGTCGCGAGGAACGATCCGGAGACGAGCGCCAGCGCGCCGAGCGATGAACTGTTGCCATGCGTGACCGTGCCGCCCGCACCCGACACGAACTGCGTGAACGCGGCGTGGCCGTCACCGCCGGCGAGGGCGACGAGCACGCCGTCCATTTCGAGCTCGCACTCCGTGTCGGTCACCAGCGATCGGAATGGCCCGCGCGACAACGGCCGCGCCGCCGCCCAGCCGGCGAGCTTGGCCGCAGTAGACAGCGTGTTCGGCGGGTAATCGAAGTGACCGAAATCGGGTCCGCTGCCACAACCTGTTCGCCCGGTGCCGATGAGCACCGGGAACGTGCATGTTGGTGGCGTTGATGTCGGCGGCGGTGGCGGCGGTGGCGTGGGAAGGCTGATCGTGGCCTTGCGGTTTGGCGCCAGCGCCGGCCCGGCCTCGTCGCTTTCCCCGTGGGCGAACACCTCGATGCTGCCGGCCGGAACGCCGGCCGACCCGTCCCTCGGCGTGTTCAGCTCGCTCTGCACGGCCTGCGCGCGCCGGCACGACAGGTTCCAGTTGTACTCACACTGCCCCTCGGCGCTGGCGAAGCCATCCACGCGCAGCGTCGTCGAGCCGCCCGCCGTGTGCCACGCGCCGGCGGCCGCGTCGATCTCGGTACGCTGCAGCGTCGACAGCGAGGCCGAGTCCTGCGCGAAGAGGAACGTGTGGGCGACCGCGCCCACCGGCGACGACGCCGGCGTGCAGGCCATGCCCTTGGGCGGAGGACACGATTCAGGGGAAGGAATGGGCGCCGCGCCACCGCTGCGCGCCGGCATGTAGATACCTCGCAGCGGCCTGTCGCCTTCCCCTTCGCCGTGCGTGACGTTCCCGGGGACGGCGCTGCGCCGAATCGCATGGCCACCTTGCAGCACGTGCGCGAGCTCGTGCGCGAGCAGGCGCCGGCCGCTCGCCGTCTGCGGCGAGTAGCGGCCATCGGCAAACGCGATGTGCGAACCGACGGCAAAGGCGTTCGCGTGCAGATCGCGCGCCGCGCCACCGGCTGCCGTATCGGTATGCACGCGGACCCCACGCAAATCGGTACCCATGCGCGTCTCGAACCATTGCCGCGTCGGCGTGTCGATCGGCGCGCCGGAGCCGAGCGCCGTCGCGACGCCCGGTGTATGCGCCGCCGGCGCAGGCGCTCCTTCGGCGGCCGATCGCTGCACCCGTTCCTCTTCCTCGCACGCCGCGCAGCTTCGCTGCACGCGCGCGGACGGCGACTTCCCGACCGGCGCCGCCGATCCGCTCATCACCTGATCGGCAATTCGATCGGCTTCGACCTCACTCGCATCACCAGGTTCACTGACCGTCAGCGTTCGAGCGCCAAGAGCGAGGCTCTCCCACACGGGATTGGCGTGCGCGGCCGCCGGCGGACGACGGCCGGCGGTGTCCGCGACACCGCCGGCTCCGGCGGACTTCTCGCGCCCGCGCTCGTGGCTGGCGATCAGTCCCATGTGTCACACGAACTCCAGGAACACAATGTCGTCGAACGTATTCGGATCGCGGCCGACGCGCGTCAGCTCGGCGCGATCGTGGGCGGTGAGCGCCACCATCGCCTGCCGCGCGGACGGGATCGCCGGCTTGCCCGCCGCCGCGAGCGCGTTGAGCACCGCCTGCAGGCGCGTCTTCGCGCCGGCGTCCGGCGCCGCCTTCGTCGTCGCCAGCGTCACGCCTACCACCGGTTGATTCGGCGTCAGGCCGCCGATGAACGTGGCGAGGGCATTCCCCACCGGCGCGTCGTTCGAGAAGTCGAATGGCGCCGACGGCGAGGGCGGCAGGTTCGCGATGGCGCCAACCGGCGGCGACAGGAAGTGACCCCGCTCGGTGGCGCTCACCATGTCTGAATTGCAGTAGATGGCGAGCGCATGACGCGTCGTCGCCTGCGACGACACCGTCACGATCAGCATGATGCCGTCGGCACCGGCCGGAGCGGCTGCACGCGGATACGGGATGATCGCTTCCTCCTTGGTCGTCGCCGTCTCGTGGCTGTCGGCGTTGATCGCGGTCTCGAATGTGCCGAGCCGCCGGATCTGCAGCGCCGCGTCGATTTCGTCCACCGCGCCGATGGCGGCGTAGACGATGGTGTCGCCCGGAGTGAACGTCTTCCAGTCCGACTCCGCCGCGGCCAGGTCGCTCTGCGCGGTCGCGGTATTCCCAGCGAACTTCACGAACAGCTTCACCGCCTGCGCGCGCTCCTGTCGCAGCAACAGGTCCTGAATGAACGGTACGATCGCGGCTTCGTCGTGCAGCCGCTTGACGAGCGCATCAACAGTCGTGTTCGCTTCCTCGAGCGTCTTCGCCGTGAAATTGATGACGCGGTAGGTGCGTGGCGGCGGGGGCGGCGCTGGTGGCTCGACGATTGCGCAGTGCTTCTCGCGGCGCCGCGTGAACGCCACCCAGTCGCGGACCGCCTCGATGGTCAGCTCGGTGATCGCCTTTGACTGCACCGGGAAGAGCACCGACTCGGCGTTCGCCTTGATGTTCGGTTCGCTGACGATGAGCGCGGCCTGGATGATGTCGAGGCCGTTATCCGCATACTGATGAAACGCGTTGCTCGCGTTGACGATGTCGGCGTCGGGCACCAGGCGAAGCCGGCCGAGTGTGACCGAGGTGGTGTTGACGGCGGCCGCACTGCTCAGGCGAACGTTGTCGAGGGAGAGCGCCGACGTCGTCACGATCGAGAGCTCGTAGGTGATCGGTGCACCCTGCCCGGACATGATCTTGACGAAGCGCAGGTGCATGCCGCGATTGACCGCGTCGCCGCCAATCGCCACGCCCGCGGTGTTGAGGTCGAGCGCAATCGTGCCGTTCAGTCCGTCGCCCGACGTCCCGTAGGTGATCAGCACCGGCCAGTTGAAGCGCTCGGTCACCTCCGTTTCAGTCGTTTGCTGGTTGGCCTGGTTCTCCTTCAACATGCCGATGGCGATGATGCCGTTCAGCGTTCCCGTCAGTACCGGTCCGGCCGCGACGCCGGTGATCGTCAGCGTGCCGTTGAAGGTCAGGTCGATGGCCATCGGCGATGCCGGACGGGTGCCGATCACGATGCGCGCGCTGACGGCCGTGTGGTCGTCCACGCCGAGCGATCGCCACTCGCGATCCGACTTGACGGTCATCCACAGACCGTCGACCGTACCGTAGCTGGCGGTGATCCGTCCCTCCGATGCGAGGTACTTCTTCCTCAGCGCTTCGTTCGCTTCGCCAGCCGTCATCCTCTGCGCCGCCGACGAGACGTTGGCGACGAGGCCGTCGAGACGCACGCCCGCCGTCCTGGGTGTCGTGACGAACACGTTGCTGTCCACGTTCGGCGTGATGTTCACGGCCTTGGCCGTCGCCTTGGTGCTGGTGAACGCCTTCGCCATCGTCTGGAACCTGGTGACCGCCTTCTCGCTGAGTCCCGCGGCGGCGAAGGACAACGACAGACCGCCTGACGCCTGCGTCTCCTCACGTGCCGCGCCGCGGTAGACCACGCCTCCCGTCTGTTCGGCGCTGAAGTTCAGCACCCCGTCGTAAAGGTCGGGCGCCGCCGTGGTGGCCGTGGTTATCGTGCCGTCAGGCACGAGGATGTCGACGTGCGGCTTGTCGTTGGGATCGTCGAGCCCCTGCAGCAGCGAGATGCGATCCATGTGCTGCGCTTCCTCGATGGCATGCGCGACGTAATCGGCGGTCGTGACGCAGAAGCGGAGGTCGAGACCTTCTCCGAGCAGCGCCCGCACCTGGTCGTTGACCGTCAAGTCGCTGCGGCTGACGACCGGCAGGTAGCCCGCCGACGGCAGCTCGATGATGCCGCCGCGGATCAGAATGCGATCCCTGGCCGCCACGCCGGCGCCGCTGGAGATCACGCGCGTCAGCTTCTCGTGCACGTCGACGACCTGGGACAGCGAGAGCGCCAGCGCAGCGGGCTGGTCCGCAATCGTCTCCCTCGCCGCAGACCGGTAACTGACGAGACCCGTACGCACCTGCTGCAGGAGATCGGCCGCCTGCTGCAGCGCCTCCTGCTGGCGCGCGCAGGGATCGACCGCGCGGCCGCCGGGCGTGGCCACGCCGGCGAGGAGGTCCGCCAGTTGGCACTGGAACTGGAGCATCTGCGCGAAGAACACGTTCCACGGACGCATGCGCATCGTCCACTGCCAGTAGCGGCGCGACGGCGCGTCCATCCGCTCGCGCCGCACGATCCACGGGTCGAGAAAGATGGTCGTGTTGCCGGCGCGCGCGACGACCGCGAGCGGCACCTCGCAGCAGCTGCTGTCGTACTGCGAGCCGAGGCACCACACCTCCGACAGCAGGCCCGATCGCGAGATGGCGTCCGGATGCTTGCGCACTTCGTCCGCAAACCACGAGTGCGCGACCTTCGATCGCAGGTAGGCGTTGCCGCCGAGCGATACCACCTTCGAGGTCGGAAACGGCGTGACCAGCTGCAGCGGTATCGCGCGGATGACAATGCCGTCGAGACGGTAGGGGCGATCGGTGGAGGTCACGCATGCGTCCTCGCACAGCTTGCCGAACACGTCGGACTGCCCGCAGAGCGCTTCGGCGGTGCAGATGGCGATGACATAGATGTCGCTCACCGCCACCACCGTCGTTGGCGGCGGCGCGGCAACCTCGATGCAGTCGTTGAACACACCGCGACTCGCCGTCGAGAGCGCGCCTTTCGCCTTCGTCAGCAGCGGTCCGCTCTGCAGGCGCGACCTGTCGATCAGCGTCTGGATGTTCTGCGTCGTCGCCGACTGCAGCAGCAGGACGTTGCCGGACGAATCGATGGCCAGGCCGGGACCGATCTCCAGCGTGTCGCCGCTGCCCAGCGTCACGTCGAAGCCGTTGACGACGCCGGCGCCGAGACCCTGGTTCGACAGCGCGACGAGCCGGCGCAGGTAGTTCTGCTCGACGTCGAAGTCGCTGGCGCGCAGAAACTTTCCGTCGTAGTAATTCAGCCGCTTGAGCGGAGTCGACGGGTTGACGACGGTGATGCCGCCCCGGTCGTCGACGACCAGTAATTCCGAGCTGCCTGTGTTGGTCGCGGTCGGCGCCATTGCTAGCTCCTCTTGAACATCTTCACGAAGTCGGTGCCATCGTCGGCGCCGCCGGCTCCCGGCGCACCGAGCGGAACGTGGTCGTCGGCGGCGAGCAGCGGCAGCGGCCCCGTGCCGCGCGCGATCAGGCGCACGAAGTCGCCGGCCGGCGTCTCCTTGAAATCAATCTTGATGTTGCCGTTGGCGAGCGTTGTCACCGTCTTGATCTCCACCTCGGCCCACCCGTCGTCATCGTCGTAGGCGCTGACGGAGAACGCATCGGTGCCGAGTGAGGCCTCGGCGATCGCGCGGCTGACGGTGAGCGTGATCGACTTGGCGGCAAGCGTGGCGTTGGTCACCGTTGGCCCGGTGGGCGCCGGCGGGGGCGTCGCACCGCCGCCGCCACCACCAGTGCCGGCGAAGAGCGGGCCGCAGAGCAATTCCTGGATCGTCCCGGTCGCGATGTGCGCCGGCCGAACGGTAACCACCGGCTTCGGCGCGGGCGTGACGAGCGTCCAGCTGTCGCCGGTCGCTGGCTGGACGCGAATGTCCGCAATGTCAGCGAGAAGGACTTCCGTCGGGTCTTCCGGAAAGATCGACTGCGGCTCGGTCGCCGTCGCCGCCTGCGGCGCCAGATCGATCTCGTCGAGCGCCGCGAGCTTGCGCAGGGCGTCGAGGTAGGCGGCGGGCTGCTGATCCGAAGACAGCGCCTGGATGTTCTGCCGCGCGGTCTGCGCGTCCGCATACGCGGCGCTGTCGGGCTCGAGCTGGAACAGGACGCGCAGCCGGTGATAGCCCGGATCCTTCGGCGTATGCAGATTCGGCCGCAGCAGCAGTTCGATCGTCTCGAACGCGCGCGAGTACGCGGTGTCGTTCTCGACGCCCGCACACGGTTCGACGATGGCCGGCACCGGCCTGGTCAGGCACGCCTTGAATTTCGCGACGACGTGAACGCTGAACTTCTTCGCCGTGCCATCGTCGGCAAAGGTGAAGTCAGGGTCGTCCTTGTGCTTCGCATACCACTGCCCGACGTCGAGGCACGCCTGATGGTCAAGATGCAGCTCGTGTCCCGCCGCATCGAGCGCCAGGCCGGGATCGACGACGAGCTCGCCGCGATCGTTGAAGGAGACATTCAGTCCCCACACGACGCCCTCGCGATGCAGCCAGCCGTTGTGCAGCCGCGTCTTGCCGCGTGGATACGCCTGCGCGGTCTCGAGGTCGTCAACCCCGAGCAGCATGCCGAAGTGATATTGCAGCGCCGTGAACGGGCTCACAGGCAGCAGGCCGCTTTCCTGCCCCTGCCCGGCCGCTTCGCACGCCGTCTTGTCGACAATCGTCGCCATCGTGTCTTTCTCCTTGGGCCGACCTGCCCGCCTTGCGCGCGAAGCGCTTCGGCGGGTCCGGCGGAGGCGGAAAGGTCGGCCATGCCGCCATCGATCGGCCGCTACCGCCGCCGTCTAATAGCTATCTCCACGGATCGCGCTCGGCAGTCGCGCACCAATCGCCCCTTGCGCGGCGTCGAGCCGGCCCTGCCGCCGGGCGATCTCGCCGGCAAGCATCGCCACCTTGCGCTCGGCGACGGCCGCCGTCTGCAGCGCGGTTGCGTAGTCGTTTTCCGCGTTGTCCATCGCCGTGGCGAGCGTCGCCGGCGTAATGCCGGACAGGTCGGTGAGCGCATCCATGCCGCGCTCGTAGTCGAGCAGCACCTTCCACGCAGGATCGGGAATCGCCGCTTCCCATTTGTCGAGGTCGCCCTTGTTGGCAAACGAACCGAGCGCGGTGTTGAACGTGTTCCTCGCCGCGGTGATCGCGCCGCGCCTGGTGGCGACGGTGGCGTCGGTGGCCGCCGTGTCCGGATCGGCGCTGATCGCCGCGAGGATCTGCGCGTCGAGCGCGCTCTCGGCGCCGAAGACGGCGTTGATGTCGGAGTCGAGGTTCTCCGCGGTCGGCTCCGCCGCGGCGCCGGCGGGGGCGAGCGACGTCCGCACGTCGTGCTTTTCGGGATCGGTCAGGATGTCGGCCGCCTGGCCCGGAGGCGCCGTTTCGATCGCGTCGAGCATCCGCATCACGACGCCCGCCTGCGCATAGCGGCTGGCGGCCGTGGCGACGTAATCCGCGAGCGCGGCCTGCGCACGCTCGAAAGCGATGCGCTTCTGCTCCGCCCTGCCCGCGACGCCGGCGTCGGCAGCGTACTCGTTGCCGAGCGCGTCCTCGGCGTTGTTGATGCTCCCCTGCAGCGAGGCGAGCCGGTTCACGCGTGTGTCAACACGCTTGTCGGCGATGGCCAGGAGCTCGTTCGGGAAGTTCTTGCCGATGCGCGTGGTGGCGTTGGTGACCGTCGCGCTCGCCTTGAACGCGGCGGCGTCGCCCTTCAGCGTGCTGAGCGGCGGCGCGGCAATGGCATCCTTCAGCTTCGTGCGCCGCTCGTCATCCGCCGTGGCCTCGTCGACGGCGGCGTCTATGTCGGCGAGCCGCGCGGCGGCGCGCGCACCCGCCGCCGCGGCGGCATCGGCGTCCGCCTGCGCCGCCGCCGTCTCCTCGAGATCGTCGAGAACGGTTCCCTGCTGGCTGCGCTGCGTGATGATCAGCGTGGTGAGGTCGGCGACGAGCTGCGCGGCATCGGCCGGGCTCGCCGCGATGGCCAGTGCGGCGCGCTTCGCCGCGATCGCCGCGCCCGTGTTGGCCAGCGTCTTCTGGTCGCCGTCCCTCAGCGGACCCGGTGCCGCGCCGGGATCGCCGTCCAGCTTCTTGCCCGCGGCGGCGAGCCGCGCCTGCGCGGCTGCCAGGTCGCTCTGCGCCTGCGTCCGCTCCGTCTGATAAATCGTCCGCTGTTGCTGCCAGTATTGAACGAGGGTCAGGGCCACGATCTCCTCCTTACGCCGGGACGATGCCCGCGGGCACGCCCGGAAACGCCTTGGCCGATTTGTCGTACTCGCGCCGGATTGCGCCAATCAGATGCGACCGGCCGATCGGCACGCCGCTCGACGCGGCGAGGAACGCCGCGGCGACCGACGCGTTGCGAATCAGTCCGCCGACCATCGGATAGAGCGCCGCCAGCTCGCACAGGTTGACGTCGGAAGCGAGCGGCGCCTCCGCCGGCAGGTGGCAGCGCCAGAGCGCTTCGCGCTCGGCCACCGACGGCTCGTCGAAGTCGATCGAGAACTCGAGACGCCGCATGAACGCGGGATCGATGTTCTGCTTCAGGTTCGTCGAGAGAATCGCCAGCCCTTCGAAGCGCTCGAGACGCGACAACAGGTAGGCGGTCTCGAGGTTCGCATAGCGATCGTGCGCGTCGGAGACGTCGGTGCGCTTGCCGAACAGCGCGTCGGCCTCATCGAACAGCAGGATCGCCTGCGCGCGTTCGGCCGCGTCGAACGCCTGCGCGAGATGCTTCTCCGTCTCGCCGATCCACTTGGAAACGACGCGCGAGATGTCCACGATCATCAGGTCCACGCCAAGGCTCGAGGCCATCACTTCCGCGGACAGCGTCTTGCCCGTTCCCGGCGGACCGCTGAGGAGGATGCGCACACCGCGTGCCCCCGGGCGTCCGTCGAGGAACCGCCAGCGATCGAGCACGGTGCCCTGATGCGTCAGCCGGTTCAACGCCTCGACCAGCAGACCCTTGCGGTCCGACGGCAGGATCAGCTGACCCCACTGCGCCGTCGGCCGTGTCAGCTTGACACCGGCGCCAAGCGGAAGGTTGAAGCGCACGCGCACGCAGTCCGCGATCGCCGCCAGATCGATTGCGCCGCCGTTGAGACCGGCGCGCGACCGCAGATCCACGGCGACGTCGGCGACCGCTGCGGGCTCCATCACGTAGCGTGCGGCGAGCACCGGTGCGTGGGCGGCGGCTTCAGGCAGCAGCTCGCGCCACATCCGCTCGCGCGACTCCGCGGCAGGCGATGCCGTATCGATGACCATGACCGGAAGCCTGGTCGTCATGTCGGCGGTGCCTCGCCGCGCGCAGACGATCACCGGTCCGGGGCAGACGTCGAGCCTCGGCATCGGCGTCGGCCCTGAACCATCCGCCGCGGACACCTTGAAGAGCGGCAGCGCCCCGCGCGCCAGCGCGTGCACGAACGCGAGCCGGTCGGCGTTGGGCGCCATTGCCGATCCGAACTCGAACGCGATCCATGGGACGTCGCACGCGGCAGCGAGGGCCGCGGCGCGCGCGGCCGCCGTGGACTCGGAGGCGCCGACGACGAAGATGACGCGCGGGTCGCCGGCTTCAATGGCGCGCATCGCGGCGCGGACCTCTGGCGAGGCAAGCCAGGCATCGAGCCCCGCTGCCGCCACCGGAACAGGGATCGCGCGAACCGCCGGCGGCACGACATCGAGGCCGCAGAGCACCGGCCACAATCCGTCGGCAAGCGTCAGGTTGCGCTCGAAGAACGGCGCGTCGTTGCCCAGTGCGATCACGCCCGCGCGCACGGCCGCTCCCTGCTCGAGCGTCCGCCGCAACTCGAACCGATCACGCGCTTCCTCGCACAGCAACTGCGCGGCAAGACCGGCGGTGGCGTACGGCTCGCTGCGCGGGTTCAGGCTGCGCAGGACGCTGGCGTAGCCTTCGTGTTCGTCCGCCATCCCCGCGAGGACGATGAGATCGACCTCGAGCCGCGTCAGTGAGAGATATGCGGCCAGACGATCCAGCGGGTGCGTCTCCGCCAGCGGCTGCGGCGATTCAGCGGCATGCGCGTCGAACATCGCGGACAGAAACGCCTGCCCCTGCGCCAGCGGGCTGTTCGGCGGCATCGGCGATCGCTCGAGCAGCTGCACGAGACGCCCCGCGGACATGGCGACCTCGCGCGTCATGCGCGCGGCGAGCGCAAACGCCTGATCGCTGCCGTCCGATGCGACGCGGAGAGCGTCAGGCATAGATGAACCTCAGGACGATGCCAAGCCACGGCACCCAGTCAGGATCGCGATCGAGACCCGTCCGCCTGATGTCGAGCGATACCTCGTCGGCTGAAAAGTGCACTTCGATCCATCCCGGATCAGCAACGATCCGCGCGGGTCGTGCGCACACGTGTTGTAGAACGCGCTCGACGGAGGCGCTCTGCTCATCACCCTGGTGATTGAGCAACTCGCCCAGCGCGGCGGCAGCGGTTCCGCGCAGCGTGTCCAACGCGTTGCGCTCGGATTCAGTCGGCGGCTCCTGCTGCGCAGCGGGCGGCAGCGAACCGGGCACGAGACCGGCGAAGGCAAGCGCCGCGGCATCGTCCGGCTCGATCGCGGCAAGGCTCATGGCCAGCTGGTGCAACACCCAGCGCAGCCCGCGACTCGACCAGCGCGTGTCGGTCACGATGCCCTCGACGAGGTTGATGCGTGACAGGAGGTTGACGATGTACAGCAGTCCGCCGTGACCCGTGCTCACCGTCGCGCGAACGTCGGACAACGTCTCGCCCGCGCGCGGTGCGTCATCCACACTCTCGTGCGCAGACGAACGGCGCTCATTGGCCATCGGGCCTGTCGTCTCGTCGGCGTGGATCGGCGTGCGCGGACGCTGCCGTGCGTCCATACCAGGAGAATCCGCCGCGTCCTCGTCTCCGGGCGTCCGGGCCGTGCGGCCCTGCCGGGCAGCGTTCTCCCTGGTTGCGACGCGATCACGGTCTCCATCCGTCGCGGTCTGTATGTCACGGGACGCCGACGCGCTCAGCGCCATCAACTGCTCGATGGTCGTCACCAGCCGCGACACATCGTCACGGCGGGCAGCGGACGGCTCGGACTCGAGCAGAACGAGCATCGAGAGCGCGCGGCGCGTCTCCGCCGATGCGCCGGTCCACTGCTCGATCGACGCGTGCGCAATCGCCGAGCGCGACAGGGCGCCCCGTGCGATCGATGCGAGTGCCTGCACGACTCGAGAGTCGTCCTCCAATTCCTGGGGGTTCGTCTTCGCAACGGGTGACGAGCTGGGCAAAAGGGCGCCGTCCCGTACGGCAGCGATCGCGCCGTGCGCCAGCGCCGCCCATGATTTCGGCGTTGCGCGCGTGATGAGCGCGTGAAACGCACCGCTGCGGACACGCGCGAGATGCGCAGCGACGGCGACGGCGCAAGTCGGCTCCTTCGCCAGCGACCGGACGATCAAGTCGGCTGTCAGGTCCGCGCGCACCGGAAAGTCGGCGGTCCAGACACCCACCTGCGCCCACGCCCAGCTCCGGCTGAAGTCCCCTGCCAGCGCACTCGACGCCAAGTCGATCAGGGCGTGCACGCGAGACGGATACTCGACCACCAGCGGCGAACGTTCGTCGATCAACTGCCGCACGGCTCGGGCGATCGCCTCGCCGACCCCTCTCGTCAACGCCGCGTCGGGATCGCGGAGGCGCATGTTGATGACCGCGTGCACGTCGCGTATGCAGACGTACGACTCGCGGCCGATGCCGTGCTCCTCGATTGCCGTTTCGAGCGTGCGCTCGAAGGCGGCATCGACAATGCGCTTCAGCCGCGCCTGCTCGCGCAGCGCCGCCGGCGGCAGGCGGTAGCGCGCGTGGACGCGATCGATGGCGATCGACAGCATCGCTAGCCCACCCTCGCGTTGCCGCCAAGCCGGCTGTTGCCGACGGTCCCACCTTCCGCGGGCCGTCCGAGAATTGCGCCGCGGCCGATGGCACTGCCGGTCTGGAACGTCGTGAAGCCGCCGGTCGGTCCGATCACCGACGAGATCGCTGCCATCAGGCCGCGGCCGACGCGCATTCCGACGCCAGCCGTGCAGACGTCGAAGATGGTGTGCGCGGGACGGTGGATGGTGATGATCTGGCGCACGACGTCGAGCTGCTCCGCGCTGAGCCGCGCCGGCACGATCACGGTGAAGCGATGCGCGTGCGTCCGGAACGCATCCTCGACGGTGCCCGTGATCGGCAATGCGGTCTCGGTTCCAACCGCTCCGCCCACACGGAAGCCGACGCCGACGACCGAGCTGCTCGAGGCGGAGCCCTCGTCGCCGAGGACGGCAGCGCCGATGCCGCGCATCCGGTAGTGCTCCATGATGAGCACCGGCACGTTGACGTAAAGCTCGATGAACCGCTTCAGCCCGGGAACCGTGCCGCGATAGCGAAACAGCCAGACGGCCTGACGGATGATCTCGCGCCGCGCGTCGATGACGCCGCGTCCGTCCGGCGACGGTGCATTCGCCCAGCGCTCGTCGAGCACGAGGCCGACGAAGCTGGCGAGCCACGGCAGACATTCGGCGGGTGCCGAGCGCGGCTCGAGCAACAGGTCGCGGTCGACGCTGCGCGCCTCGGTCTCGCCGAGAAAGCCCTCGAACATCGCCAGGTAGCGCAGCAGGAACGAGGCGGCGGCCGTTTCGCGCGACAGCGTCTGCGGCAGCCGCCGCAGGTAATCGTGCGCGGGATACTCGGCGCGAAGGCAGCGAACCTTCGGCGACACGCGGGTGTTGCCGCGCAGTTCGAGTGTGATCCAGAGGAACCGTCCCGGCAGCGCGTCGATTGGCGCTTCGAAGGTCTCGAAGCGGTCGCCCTCGGCAAACGGGGTCCAGGGCAGCTCGCGTCCGCTCTCCCGCAGGTGCAGCGGCCGCGTTACCTCTCCTGCATCGGGAGCGAGGCCGACCGGCGGCATCGGCGGCGACAAGTCGGGCCGCCTGATCGTGATCGCCTCGACGTTGGCCGGAGGCACGCGAAGCATCGGCGCGTCTTCATCCGGCTCGTCGGCCGTGATGTAGTGCACGCGCAGATCGGCGCCGGCCGGCAGGCAGGCATCCACGAAGAGCCGGCCCCACACGGTCTGATATGCGCCGCTGTCCAGCCGGAAGGTTGTGACTCGACCGGTGCGCTCGAAGACCGCACGCGCCGGGACCGCGTCGCGGAATCCCTTCGCCATCCAGTAGCCGATGCGCCGCCCCTTGTTCGCCGCCGTCGTTCCGTCGAGGCAGTCAGGGGTCGCGACGATGCCGAGGCCGTCGTAGCCACGCGCGCGCAGCGACGGAAGGACGACGACTTCCCCGCTCTTGATCTCGAAGCGATGAAAATCCGCGCCCGGCTGCCGCGCGACGACGAGAATCTGGTTCGATTGCCACTCGACGTCGGTGGCCTGCGGCACGTCGATTGAGGGGAAGCGCGCGTCGCTGAACCAGACGCGTGCATCCGCGGCGCCCGCCTTCTCGAGAATGGCGAGAACACCTTCGCTTGACACCGCGATGCGCGCCGGCTCGGTGCAGCCGGCGGGCAGCGCGACTGGAACCACGGCGGAGCGTGCGGTCAGCCGGACGATTGCGCGGGCCGCTGCCAGGACAACGTAAACGTCGTTGCGGTGCACGGCGAGGTCGGTCGGCCGCGTGCCGGGGAGAACGACGCGGCGCATGAGCCGATCGCTCCACAGGTCGTAGACGAGGATGCGATGGCTGACGGCCTCGGCGATGAACAGCCGGTCGTTGACGTCCACCGCCAGGCCGCGCGGCTCGGCCAGCGCGTCCGCGCCTGGCGCGGTCGCGAAGTCGCCGACCGTTCCGCCCATCTCCGCGCTGCGGCGCGCGAACAGATCGATCGGCTGCGGCTGATCGGCTACCGGCCCAAGCGGATCGACGGCTTTCCACAGGATCCGCTCGACGCGATTGCCGTCAGGCAGGCTGTGATAGAGCCGGCACTCGTTGTCGAACGCGAGCCCGGCACCGGCCGGCGGCGCAGCATCGTCCGACTCCTCGGTCAGGGTCGTGCGGGCGAGCTCCACGATGCCGGCGTCCACGTCGAGGAAGGTGTCCTCGAACGAACAGCGCATCCACTGATCGCCGGTGCGCAGCAACGCGTATGGACGCAATTCCGACATCTCAGCACTCGCTCTTGATGGTCGGAATCGGGATGGCGACGAGCGGCGGGACGACCGGTCCCAGCGCCTGCCCCGGCGGCAGCGCTTCACCCTGCACGACCGTGATCTCCGCGACTTCGGGAACTTCCCACTTCGCGAGCGGGATGTTCTCGCGCGGCGCGCACGCCGCGCCGGTGGCGGCGCTCGCCTCGGCGTCGGCTTCCTTCCACGTGCCGCTCGCTTCGTCCCAGACCGCGAGGCGCAGGCACTCGATGAACTGGACGCCTTCGACCTGCAGCGCCGCGGCTTCGAGCTCCGGGCCGTAGACGGCACGGCCGAGCGGCCAGCCGCCGCCGCTCGGGCCATACGGCGGCAGCGGCGCGAGGTACTGGCGGATGACGAGCTCGACCCAGCGGCGCACGGCTTCGATCCCGTATCCGGGCTTGGCCTGCAGGCCGACCGACACCGCGATCTTCCGATAGGTCGGCGGGATGACGTTCAGCTCGGTGGTCACGAGGCGCCGCGCGTCGAGCCAGCGGCACACCTGCGACAGCAGCGTGCGATCGGGCATCGGCGCATTTGGATGCTTGAGATCCACGCGCGGCCACACGACGACGGTGACCACGCCAGCCGCGTCGTCGGCCTTGGTGCGCGGATCGAAGAGCGCGAGGCAGTCGGCGCGCCCGACCGGGGCGCCCGGTGTGGCGAGCGCGAGCTCCTGGAAGTCGCTCTCCGTGACGGCGCGATCGTGGCGGCGGAATTCGCCGGGGACACGCTCGAGACCCTCAGCCACCGATTCGCTCTCCGCGCCGCCGAAGGCGGGCAGCGGGTTCGAGACCTTGACGTTGTCAACCGCGATGACCTTCGAGATCGCCTTGGCGGCGACGTTGCCCGAGGCACCGCCTCCGTAGCGGTATTCGAGCGCGCGAATGCGCTCGCCGATCTGCGGCGCGTGGCCGCGGACGCCATTGCCGAAGGTGATCGTTCCCGCCTCGGGATCCAGCACGTAGTGCCGCGAGTCCTCGGTGCTGTTCTCGAAGCCGTCGACCGACTGCCAGTCGGTCCATCCGCTCGTCTCTTCGACCTGGATGCGCGTCGTGCCGGCGACGACCGGCTTGTGCACCAGCGTGTAGAGCTGCGACGCCTGCGCGGTGCCGGTGCCGACGAACTCCGCCGGCGCGGACACCATCTGCGCGACCTCGGTCGCGTTGATGCCGACAAAGAGCAGTTTGCCGAGCGGCCGCGCCGGATCGCGCCGCGTGGCACGCAGCCAGAACAACACGGTGGCCGCGAGCTTTTCGTCCTCGATCTCCGGAGGAAAGCTGTCGGTGCCCGCGCGGTCCATGTCGTCGAGCGCGTAGACGCCGAGCGAGGTGATGTCGTCCGGGAGACGCAGCTGCACGCATCCCTGCTGCGCGAGACCGCGCGTCGTGTCGCCTTCGACCTTGATGGATGTGAACGTCGGCAGACCGTTGCCGTCGATGACGCCCGTCGAGGCCTCCCAGATCATCTCGGGGCCGTTGTCCGTCGAGACGAGGCCCGGGCACGGCTCGACCTGGTCCATCGAGGCGACGACCGGATCGGGAACGAAGCCGAGGCTGATCGGCTGGCTCGCCAGCTTCGACAGGACGGTCGTCTTCGTCGAGCGCACGGCAATCCAGATGGCGCCGTCCACCGACTTCTGGTAATCCACCGGCTCGGTGGCGATCGAGAAGTCGATGGCCGCGGCGTCGAGCGCCGAGGGATCGCCCGGCACCACGCGGCTGATGTAGTACGCCGCCTTCTCGCCCGCCTGAATGCCGCCGCGCGCGTCGATGGACGCCTGCGCGAACTCCTTGCTGTCCGGTGCATCGGGCTCCGGCGAGACGATCTTGCCCATCGCCGTGATTTCGAGCGGCCAGGCGAGCACTTCGGTCGACGACTGGAAGGGCACGGCGCCGGCGCGCATCTCGGTGCCGATCGCCACGAGCACTCCGGCGCCGGCGGGATCCGTGTTCGCCATCGTCACCATCGCGCGCGCGGTGGTCGCCGGGCGCAGCGGGATCTGCAGCATGCGCAGGAACGCCAGCTTGGTCGCATCCGGGATCTGGTTGAAGCGGAAGAGGAGGTTCTCGCCGAGGAACGCGAACAGCTCGATGAGCGTGATGCCCGGGTCGCTGGCGTTGCGGTCGGTCCATTCGGGCGCGTAGACGGGAATCCGGCGGATCAGCTCGTCGCGCAGCTGCTGGTAGGAGCGATCGTCGAGGATGGGACTCGGCAACGGCACGTGGCGCTACTCCAGGAAGAACGGGTAGACGAGGTTGCCCGGACGGTTATCGCGCACGGTGACGTAGGCAATCCGAATGAGGACGAGCGCCGGATCGTCGCCGGGCGTCACCTGCAGATCGGTGACGGTGATGCGCGGCTCGAAATTGGCGAGCGCCACCTGCACGTCGTGGCTGATCAAGGCGCGCGTCGCGCTGGTATTCGGCGCCATGAGATACCGGCGCAGGCCGCAGCCGAACGTGGGACGCATCACCCGCTCACCGGGCGAGGTGTCGAGGAGGATCCAGATCGACTGCGCCACCTTGTCCGGTCCGGCGGTGTACTCGAGCGCGCCCGCACGGCTCGGCGCGATGGGATACGTCCATCCCCTGCCCAGGAACGTGGTCGCGCTCATGCGTGCACGACCTCCGGCTCGAACTGCAGGTTCGCCACAACCGACACAGGGTTGGCCGGCACGCCGGCCTGCGCGCCGGGACTGGCGTCGGATACCTTCGCCGCCGACGCCGATTCGATCTCCGCGTTGGCAACCGCAATCGCGGAATAGCCGGCGAGCAGCGCCGCCGATCCCGCGGCGCCGATCTCTCCGGTGAGATTGGCCTGCACCGCGCCGCCGATGTTCGCCTCGATCGAGGCGTCCACGTCGAGGTCGGCTTCGATGCCGATCTTGCCGCTCACGCCGATCTCCGCCGTGATGCTCGCGTCGAGCGCAATCTCCGGCGGAATGCACAGCTTCAGCGCCAGCATCCACCAGAGCTGGAAGAGCAGCATGATGATCGGCAGGAACAGGTTGAAGACGAACGTCGCGACGATGGTGATGAGCGGGATCGGAAAGAAGCAGATCTCGAACTTCGTCGATTGTCCCTGCTTGACCGGCGTCCCGTCGTCCTTGCCCGTCACCATCAGCGAGCCGACAGGCTTGGCGAAGCCGACGCCGAGCGCGGGCTTGGCCTGCGCCGCGAGCTCGTTGAGGTCCGGCAGCTGAATGGTGACCGGCTGATGGCTGGTGCCCGTCAGGTCGAAATGCGACGCGAGCTTGTAAGGACGCGTCGGCAGGCTCCAGAACGTGCCGTCCGGACACGGGCACGGCTGGTCGGGATCGTGCGGCACCTTGTGGCGGCGCACCCAGCAGCGCACCTCGTAGAATTCGCGATCGTCGAAGCGTGCGACGCCTTGTTCGTCGGTCTCGTGCGAGGAGGTCGGCAGCAGCCCGAAGTAGATCGTGCCGAAGTTGCCCGCATGCGCCGGATCGTTGCCGTCTGGGATGAGCGGGTAAAGCGGCGTGCTCGATTCGAGGCCGACGTCATCGGGCATCTCCTCGACCTTCCCCCAGCAGCCGACCTTGTCGAAGCCTTTCGGCGACGGGAACCAGCCGTGCAGCTCGGGAACGACGTTGTACTTCGTCACCCAGCTCTCGAACCGTTCGCGCTCCTTGGTGATGATGGTCTGCAGCGAGGCGCGCGTCTTGACCAGCGATTCGAGCTTGGCGCTCGAGAACTTCGCCGTCGAACTGCTGGCCACCGTGCTGAGCGCGACCGTCTCCAGCTCCGCGAGCTGGCTGACGCGGCCCAGCTGCGCCCGCGTGCTCGCCAGCGTCTTCACCGTCGGCCCAATCTCCTTGACGCAGCCTGCCGGCGTCTTCAGCGCGCGGCGGCGGACGACGAAGCCGGCCTGGCAGATCTTGTCGCGCGACGCTTTCGGGAAGCCGGGGCCGTCGCAGTGGACCGAGCAGACGACAAGATAGAAGCGCTTGTGGGTGTTGAGGAAGATCTTGCGCGTGTCGGTGCCGTCCGGCAGGTAGCGTTGATCGATGATCGAACTGCCCAACCGCCGGGCGCTCAGCCGGAACAGCTTGTGGTTCTTGTTCTCGTGCGGCGCCGGTTGCGACTGGACCGAGTGCACGAGATCGTCATCGACGAACGCCAGGCACCGCTGCGGGTTCTTCAGGAAGTCGTTGACCAGCTTCGGCGTGTCGTACTTCTGAATAATCGGCCGCGTCGAGCGGCCGGCGATCGGATCCGGAACAACCGCGGTGTGTGGGGGCACCGACGCTGGATCGGTCCACTGCCACCACGGCGCCACGATCATCCAGTCGCGTTCGGGCGGGTGCTTCATCGGGTCACCACACGTTCCCCGCACCCGGCGTGTACGAGGGCGACACTACGGAATTGGTGATGAGCGACTGGCACTGGACGAGGCCGTCGAAGATGGCGGCGCCGGCGTGCACGTTCACCGCCGACGCGGTGATCTCGACGGTCGAGTTCGCGGTGATGCTCACCTGCCCGGCGGCGTTGATCTTCAGCATCGCCCCGTTGGAGTGCTGCAGCTTGATTTCCTGTCCGCCGGCGTCGAGCACGAACGTGTGCCCGCTCTTGGTGGAGAGCGTGATCTTCGGCGCGCCATCGGTGTCGTCGAACTCGAGGAGGCTCCCCGAGCGCGTCTTGATCAACCGCTTGTTGTTGGCCGCGTCCGGATTCTGCGGAAGCTTCTCCTTGCCGTTCCAGCACGCGCCGATGATGTAGGGCCGCGTGAGCAGCCCCGCCTCGAAGGCGACGACCACCTGTGAATCCACTTCGGGAATGACTTCGAAGCCCTGGTCGTCATCGGCGTAGGGCGTACAGAGCGTCGCCAGCGCGCGCACGGAGTCGCCGTCCTGGCCGAGCCAGGGAAACTTCACCTCGACACGCCCGAGGTTCTCGCCGTCCTTCGTAATGTCGGTGACGATGGCCGGATACACGCCGAAGTAGCGCGCCGCGTCGCCGTCGGGACGGAAGGCTTCGATTTTCACGTCAGCCCTCGTTCACCGTGGCGCGCTCCGCCTCGAAATGCGTGCGATGGCCGTTGGTCAGATCGTAGGTGTGCGACACGCGCGTGACGTAGTAGCCGGCGCCGTTGAACGGCGCGCCGACGCGATCGAGGTTCAGCTTGCTGCCGACGACCATGTCGGGCGAGCCGTCGGTCGTGCCGACGGCTGTAACGAAGCCGCGGCAGCGGCGCAGCATCTCCGCCTTCACCCACGCGCTCGCTTCCCCCTGCACCAGCGGGTTCTCGCGCACGCGGTACGACACGCGTTCGCCGAACGCCTGCTGCAGGACCGCGGGACCCGTACGGCCGCCCGAGATCTCTCCCTGGATCGCGTCACTTCCTGCTTCTTCGTCGATGCGGTCGCGTGCGCTCGCGTCGTAGCCGCTCGTCCGCACCTTCGTCCGCTGATGTGCGAGGTCGGCACGCACCTGAATGCTCAACAGGTGATTGCCCTGCACGAGCACCATCGACGTCGCCGAGCGGTTGCCGCGCGTCTTGAAACAGAGCTTGTCGTCCTCGAGCCAGACTTCGGCCTGAATCAGGCGCGCGCGCTCGCGGAGAAACGCGAGGTCGCTCTGATTCCACTGCTGCACGACTTTGTAGGTGGGGCCGTCCGCCGCGGTGTCGGCGGTGAGCCCGTTTTCCGAGGCGATCTGGGTGGCGATGTCGGCGTCGCTGACGTTCGCCCACGTCTTCATCCGCCGCGTCATCCGCAGGCGCATCAGCTTGTCCTCGGCGAAGACGGCGACGTGCGGCTCGGGTCCCTCTTTGAAGATCGCCTCGATGGCGCTGATCGCGCCTTTGAAAATCGTCCGCGACGCGTCGCCCGGGCCGATCGACACCTCGATCTCCTTGCCGAAGTCGACGATACGGCCGTCGAGATAGAGCTGCTGCTCCTCGGCGGCGTTGTCCTGCGGTCCCTGCGCGATCAGCCGCAGCGCCATCGTCTTCATGCCGTCGGTCGCTTCCTCGATCTCGAGCAGCGACAGGTCGCGGGCCAGCTCGCCCTTCACCTCGCCCGCGACCTTGAAGACCGGCGCTTTCGAACCGAAGAGATCAGTCATCGAACCCTTCCGCGCGCGTGCGCATCGCCTGGCGCGCGAGCGCTGCGAGCTCCGCGCGGACCGTCTGCCGCTGGTCCGGCGTGTCGCCGCTGCCGGCGTCGGCGGCGGCCTGTTCGTCAGCTTCCGCGACCACTTCCGTCGTCAGGTTGCCGATTGTCACGGGCATGTCGATCCTCCGTGGTGACGGGATCCGCTGCAGCCGCAGTTGCAGCCGCCGCGACGGCCGGACTGCGCGCGATCGGCTGCGCGCCTGCCGCCGTCGGCGGGAAGCTGCGCCCAGCCGGGCACGGTCGGATCAGTACCGGATAGAACGTCGGCAGACGTCGATCGCGAACGGAGGGGCACTCGTCCAGCGGTCGCGCTCGCGCGCAAGTCGGCGGCAGCTCCGGCGCGCGGCCGCAACGGCACGCCGTAGCCGAACGACGTCGCACGCGGATCTGCCAGCGGCGGCGCGGGAGCGGCCGGCGCGGCCGCCTGCACCGACGCCGATGGAAGGCTCTGTTGCGCCGTGCCCTTCTTCTGGAGCGGCGCGCGCGGTTGTTCCGGCATCGCGGGCCGCGGCGACGACGAGGGTGCAATCACGGGCGGCGGCGTCGCGGACGCGGGCACCGCGGAGGCAAACGATCGCCGCGCGTCTGCCGCGGCGGTCTGCGTCTTGACGATGGCCACCGACTCGATCGCCGCGCCGACTCCGCCGGCGGCGGCAAGCGCAAAGCCGGCGGAGGCATCAGCCGATGCGGACGCACCGGCCGAAAGCGATCCGCCCGCCTCGAGCCCGAACGAGGCGTCGAGCGACACGCCCGCGCTCGCCTCGAACCCCGCGGAGAAGCCGACGCCGGCGCCCGCGGACAGACTCGAGCTGAAGTCGATGGACAGCCCCGCCGAGAGCGACAGCGAGCTGCCGAGGCCGGCGTGCGCGGCGATGCCGCGCCAGGCGGCCGGATCGAGCCCCATGCGCGCGGCGAAGTCGGCCGCGGATTCGCCGGCGAGCGCGTCGGCGGTGCGATCGGTCGGACCGCCGCTGGTCGTCCCCGGACCGGTGCCCGGCTTCCCGGGCGGCGACGCGTCGATCGGCCGATTCGCGCCGGGACCCGACTGGAGCAGTTCGTACTTGGCGTCCTGCTCCTTCATCGAGACGCTCATCTTCGCGCGCAGCGGCGCGCCATTGGGCGCGAAGAGATCGAAGTCGATGGAGACGCTCTCGATGATCCCGTCGATGACGAGCTGGTCCCAGTGGAAGCGCGCTTTCGGCGGCGCCTGCTTGGCGTTGCCGCTCCCCTTCGGCAGCACGAACGCCTCGACGAGCGCGGTGCGCGTGCGCACCGAGACCGGCTCCTCCGGCGTCCCTTCGTCCGCGGTGTCGAAGTGCAGATCGAAAGAGAGCGTCGTCGACGTCTTGCCCAGGTACTGTCGGGACTGACGGCCCTTCGTGTCGCCGCCTTCAACCTTGTTGGCGAGGTCGAGCTTCAGCGACGCGGGGTTGAACTGAACCTCGATCTCCTCGCCGAGCGGCGAGGCGCTGGCGTCGGCCTTGATCTCCTGCAGCGTGGCTTTCTTGAGCGGTGGCATCGCCTGCTACACCAGCAGCCGCAGGCCTTCGTGCACGATCGTCAGCTCCTCGATCGCCACCTCGCCTGTCTTGGCATTGAACTGCGGGCCGGCAATCTTCTGCGGCAGCCCGCGATCGAAGGTCCATGTCGCCAGCGTCTGCTGCGCGTCCGCCGACCGCATCTCGATGATGCCGTCGTAGCGCGCGACGGGCCGCACGCCGTCGAGCACGTTCTGAATCCAGTTCCAGAGCTCGTTGTAGACCGTTCCGTTGTCGGGAAAAATCATGCCGCGCTTGAGCACGATGGGGCTGTACTTGCCGCGTCCAACCTGGCGAATGACGCCGTTGTTGCGGCCGCCCTCCTGCAGCTCCTGCACGTCCATCTCGATCTGCAGGCCGGAGCATTCCTGGAAGCCGCCATCGCCGAGCGCGGTTGGCTTCTGGCCATCGGTGCGGTTGAGCCACACGCGGAAATTGAACGTCCCCGCCAGTCCGCCAGCCGCCATTACGATTCCTCCGTCGTCAGCAGCGTGTCGCCCTCGCGCGCGAGCGCGAGTACGATGAACTCCAGCGGTTCCGCGGGTGCGATGCCGATCTGCGCGATCAACTGGCCGGCCTGTTCGACCGCCGGCGGGTTGAGGGCGTCGTCACACTTCACGAAGAACGCTTCTTTCTCGGTCGCGCCGGTGAAGGCGTTGGCGCGATAGAGCTGCCGCAGGTACGACTCGAGCATCCGCGACAGCCGGGAACGCAGGTCGGAGTTGTTCGGCTCGAACACCGCCCACTGCATCTGCCACTCGAGGACGCGGCGAATCATCGTCACGAGACGGCGGACGTTGAGCTGACGCCACGCCGGATCGAGCGACAGCGTGCGGGCGGCGGTCAACCGGAATCCATCGCGCTCGGCGATGTAGACGTTGAGCGCATGCTGATGAAGCTCGTCGTGCCGCGTGGCCGAGACGCGATCGTCGACCGAGACCGCGTCAACCGCGATCACATTGGCGGGACCGAACGGTACGCCGAACAGCCGTTCGCGCTGCGCGATGATGCCCGCCGCCGCCGCGGATGGGTTGACGCGGATGAGACCGCCACGCGTGTCGTCCACCCGCGAGATGTTCAGCCACGGGTAGTAGGCGGCGGCGTAGGCCGTGTCGAACCTGCCGCGCCAGTAGAGCATCCGCCGCTGGCTCAATCCGGGCGGAACGTCGAGCAGCACGATGAACGACTCGAGCTGGTCGGCGAGGTCCGTCAGCCGCCGCTGCAGCGCGGTAATCGCGTCGAGGTCGGTGTTCGGATCGAGGCGCAGGCCGGTGAGGTCTTCCGCTGGCGCGCCCTGCGGCGGCGCCGGCTGCGCTCCCACGCATTCCGCGAAATCGGGACCGGCCAGGCCTGGCGCAACGATGATCTCGATCGGCGCAAGCGGCCCGGGCGAGTACAGGTCCGGGGCCGCGACCAGCGACACGTCGTCGAGATCGACGATCGAATGGATGCCACGGCCCGATCGCTCGTCGCCCTGCACCCAGTCGTCATCGAAGAAGTCGTCCGGCACGATGTCCGCGTAGCGATCGCGCGCGTTTGTCATCGCGCCGCCCTGCAGCACGCCGAAGCGCACGGCTTCGACCGCGGCCAGGCCGGGATCGACGTCCAGATCGGAATCGAGCCAGCTGGCGAGCGGATCGCCGGGGAGCTTTGCCGGATCGTCCGATGGATAGAGCAGATCGGACTCGTTGACGAGCAACGACGCGAGCCAGCGTGGATGACTGGACGAAAGCCCGACGTGATCGTGCGCCTCAGTCGGGTTCACACCGTCGTCAATCTCGAGCAGACCCTCGACCAGCTCCGCTGCCGCCGCGGGAACAGCCGTGGGCGCGTCGAACCAGGCCCATTTCTGCCGTGAGCCGTCGAGTGGATTCCAATCCTCGATCACGTTCGCGATGCGGCGAACGACGCGAACACCCGCGCCGAGCTGCAGGCGCAGCGTCGTGCCGGCGCCGATGTCGAAGCCGATCGGCAGGCGCACGCGGTTGAGGAAGAAGTCCGATGCGTCGAGCGCCAGCACGCGAGCCGAGAACGATAAGCGGGCGCGGAGCGCGTTGCCCCAACTCCCCTCACTGCGCGCGCGCACCCAGACGGCGCGGCCGCCGCTCGCCGTGATTCCGGCGAACATGCCCCGCGCGATCCCCTTGTCGATCGCCGCGGTGTCCGGCGTGCCGTCGGCTTTCAGATAACGATGGACGATGCGGACGACGTAGGCGCGCTGGCCGCCGTTGTCGAAGAAGGATGCGACCGCGTAGGGCAGCAGGCCCGGTCCCTCGAACGATCCGAAGCGCTCGACGTAGGCGCTCCAGCTTTCCACGGCAACCGGCACGGCGAGCTGCTCCGTCTCCGACGGATCCGCCGGTTGCGGCGCCCACGACGCGTCGAAGTACGGCGCGCGCGCGGGGCCCCGCGGCGCGACGCCCGCAAACGCGCAGACGTCCATCCGCACGCCGGTGAGCGCCCGGATCGGGTTGTCGGGCGCCCGGTAGATTCCGGGCGCGCCGAGCACGAGCGAGGACAGTGAAGAAGCGGCCACCGCGGATCCGCTCTACCGGTACTCGATGCCTTCGTGCACGAGGTGGAGCTCCTCCATCGCGACCTCGCCGCCGCCCTTGGCGGCAAGCGTCGGCCCGGTCCACTTCTTCGGCTGCGCCTTCTGCAGCTTGAAGACCGCGACCGTGCTGCGCGCCTCGTCCAGCAGCGTGATCGTCACCGTGCGCGGATCGGCGGTGCCGTCGCGTACGCCCTTCAGCCACTTGAACAGATCGTCGGAGCCGACCAGACCGCGCTTGAGCGTGACCTCGTCGTTCTTGAACGTGTTCGGCACGTGCCGCACGGTGTTCACCAGCTCGTTGCCGTTGCGGTAATCCGAGTAGCTCACCTCGAAGCCGAGGCCGGACACGTCGGAGAAGCCGCCGATGATGGAGCCCTCCGAACCGTCACCCTGATCTCCGCCGAGCGCGACGATGAAATTGAACGCGCCGTACGGATTGTCGCGAAACGTCGCCATCGTAACCTCCGGTTAACTCTGCGAATCGGCCGTCCACTGGCCGATGCGGAAGATGACGAACTCCGCCGGGTAAGTCGGCGCGACGCCGATCAGGACGATCAGCCGTCCGTTGTCCAGATCGTTCTGCGTCATCGTCGTGCGGTCGCAGCGCACGAAGAACGCCTGTTCCGGCTTGTTCCCCATCAGCGCGCCGGACTTCCACTGCACGAGGAGGAAATCCTCGATGGTGCTGCGGATGTTGGCCCAGAGCCGCTCGTTGTTCGGCTCGAAGACCGCCCACTGCGTGCTCTTGTCGATGGAGTGTTCGAGGTAGATGAAGAGCCGCCGCACGTTGACGTACTTCCACTCCGGATCGGAGCTCATCGTGCGCGCGCCCCACACGCGGCTGCCGCGGCCGGGGAAGAAGCGCAGCGCGTTGATCCCCTCGGGGTTGAGGACGTCCTGGCGCGGCTTGTTGATGTTGATCTCGAACTTCGTCAGGCCGTTGACGACTTCGTTGGCCGGCGCCTTGTACACGCCGCGCAGGATGTCGGTCCGCGCGTAGATGCCGGCGACGAAACCGCTCGGCGGCAGCGTCAGCCTGCGCGGCGGCGCGCCCTGCTGCGGACGCTCCGTCGGATCGAGGATCTCGATCCACGGGTGATAGAGCGCGGCATACTTCGTGTCGAACTTGCCGCGGAAGTTGCGAATCTCCGTCATCGACGAGCCGGGCGGCGCATCGACGATGGCGATGCGGTAGCGCAACTGCTCGGCGTGCACGATGAGCGCGTCGCCGACCGCCTTGCTTTCGTCGAGGTCGTCCATCGCCCCGCCGTCCGGCGCCGCCACGATGGCGATGTCGTCCAGCTCGCCGAGCGCGGCCAGCCCGGTCGCCTTCTTCGTGGCGTCGTCGGGATCGGCGTCCTCGCCGGCAATGTCCGCGGCGCTCACCATGTCGCCGTCGTGGCCGCCGCTGAGACGCTTGTTCGAGTTGGCCTGCAGCGCGACCATCAGGTTCGCGGCGACGTCGTTGCCGACCGAGGTCGTCGGATCCCAGTCGAGCCAGACGACCGCGTTCTCGTTCTCCGGATCGTTCTCCTGGAGGATCTTGCCGATGTAACGTTTGGTCGCCGGATCGGTCTCGACCGCGTCGGTGACGAAGGTGTCCTGCTCGTCGGTGGTAACGGTGACGCGCAGGGTGACGTTCTGGATGATGTCGGTCGCCGCCGGCAGGAACGTCGCGCCGCCGCGGTTGAAGATCTGGCGGCCGTCGACGGGATCGATCGAGATCTGCGCCAGGTTGCCGAGCGTCAACGGGTCATCGCCATCGGGCGCCGGTGCGGCCGCGACGATCTCGACGACCGAGCCGACCCTGGCGCCGGTGACCTGCACGGCGCCGCCGAACCTCGCCGGGTCGGACACCGCCGCGTTCTTGCTGCGCAGCACCTGGACCTTGATCCATGCATTGCCCATCTCGCCCGGCCAGCGGGCGCGCCACGTCGCGGTCGTGCCACTGACCGCGATCGACAGCGAGGCGACGCCCCAGTCGTTGCCGCGCGGCGCGAACACGCGCGAGACGTAGAGCCGCGTGCCGCCGTTCATGAAGAAGGCGCGCGCCGCGTGCGCGACGTAGCTCAGACGCTCGTCCGCGATCGTCGGCGTGTGCAGGACGCGCAGGCCGCCGTAGACGCTTTCGAACTCCGTGAAGCTGGTGATGAGACGCGGCTCGCACGACGACGGGCCGTCCGGATACCGCACCGGGCCGTAGCGCGTCATGCCGGCAAAGCCGGTGGTGCTGGTCGGCACGCCTTCAATCGACTTCGATCGAAAGCTGACTTCCTCGACATACACTCCCGGGGCGAGATATTCGGGCATCGTTCGCTCCTTCTGACTGCGACTCGCGCGCTACACGCTGAAAAAGAACTTGTCCTGATTCGCTAACAGCCTCCCGAGCTCGAACGTCACCGGCCGCGTGCTCAGCGCCGTTGACGCGTACCCCGGAGGAAGGTTTTCTCCCGGCGAAATCGTGTCCGGGTCCGCGGCGAGCGCCTCGAGCGGCAGATCGCCGAACGGATCGTCGGCAGAGACAACGAGCGGCGCCGGCGGGCCGAACACGGTCACCTGCGCGACGAGCGGCGCCGGCAGATCGCCGAGGCCGCCTGCCTCGCTGCGCAGCAGCAGCAGGAACTCGCCGCGGTCGTCGCCATGCGCACGTCCGACGACCTCGCCGTTGATCACCGCTTCGACGCGTACCCACCGCGCGGGTACTTCGTTGACCGCCGGTTGCTTCCACGTCACCCGGCCGCGCATGCCCGTTGCCGTCTGCGGCACGTCGTACGCCGCGCCGGGGTAGAGCACCGGTCTGCGCACGCGTGACGGCGGCCCCTGGTTGGCGATCGGCACCGGCAAGGGATAGCTGATGCGGCGCGGCACGAACCGGCGCGCCGCGTCATACATCCGAATGGCGATCGGCGAGTCCATCGCCGGCGGAAAGACGAGCGCATGCCGGCACGAGTTGTGTCGCGGAACCGGATGCCGCGACCCGATCGGATCGGCGGCGCCGATCGCCACATCCCACGTCCTCGGCGCCGGCGAGAACGACGGCTTGTCGAGCACGACGTCAATCGGATGCGCGATGCGCGTGGCGCGCTGCGCGTCGCGAGGCTCGATGCCGAGAACGAGGCGCTCGACGCGCTCGACGAAACGGTCCGGCAGGAACTCGTTCACTGGACCGGCGTCGCTCCCCTGATGACCGTCGTGACGTCAGGCGCCGGCGTGGCGCGCTGGCCGTCGAGCCGGACGACGCGGGCGATGTAGGGAACGCTGATGCGGTAGTCGCAGGCCAGCGAGTCGAAGGTGCGCATCACCGCCTCGGTCGAAATCTCGTCCATCAGCAGGTTGAGCGCTTCATTCGGCGCCCAGTTGCCCGACTGGTGCAGAAGCGGACCGCTGACGATCGGCGTCTGGTCGAGCGCCTGCATGGCGCGGCCGAGAATGGAGGCTTCGGCTTCGGCGTTGTCCGCCCACGGGGTGAGCAGGAAGTGCAGGTCGAGCGGCAGGTGCGACTGACCGTCGTGGTGCGTCACGCCCGACCACGCCGCGCGCATCGTCTTGTTGAAGTCGACGCGGTAGAGAAAGATGGACAGCGCCGGGCGCACGATGATCGTCGAGACGGCGGCGCGGTCGAAATCCTCGGTCCGTACGAGGTTGGCTTTCGTGTTCTTACCGGGCACCGGCAGCGGCGGCTGCGCGAAGGCGGTGTTCAGGACACGTTCGATGCTCTTGCCCGCGGCGGCGATCGAATTGAAATTCGCCAATCGATCACCCCTCCTCTTTCCCGCCAGCGGCCGGCGGCGCCGGGCCGTCCGCATCGAGCAGCGCGCGGGCATCGCCGGCCTTGTCCGGATTGAGGCTGAAGAGCGGCGCCACGCCGGGCGCGCTCGTGAGGCGCAGATAATCGCGCTCGACCAGCCACGTGAGCGCGCGCTGCGTCTCTTCGACCTTGCGGCGAATGACCTCCTCGGCGAGCCGCCACCGGGCGACTCCCTCGAGATCGTCCATCGCCTCTGGATGGCGCACGAAATATCTCAAAACTTCTCTCACCACGACCGGATCAAATTCCGGATCCAAGCTCCGCGTGAGGTGGCAACGAGCGCGCCATACCGCGGCGCGTCATTACAGGCGGGAATTCAACGAGCGAAGGATTGAGGGTGGGACGCGGACGACCCGCCCCACTTGATAGGCGGGACGAATCGGTCCCGGGGGCGCGGCTAGCCGACGCTGCGGCGATCGATGCCGTGCCGCTTCACCAGGCGGCCGAAGGCGCGGCGATCCTGGCCGGCGCTGCGCGCGGCCTGCGTGATGTTGCCGTTGTGACGCTTGAGCATCTCGCGCACGTATTGGCGCTCGAATTCCTCGATGGCGCGTGCGCGCGCGACGCGGAAACCGTCCTCGGCTCCGGCCGCTCCGCCGCGGCGGCCGTCGGACGCGCGACGGTCGTCGGACTGTGGCGGCGCGAAGAGGTGCGCCGGCAGCGTGTGCGCCCCCTGGGCGCCGACAAAGGCGCGCTGCACGACGTTATAGAGCTCGCGTACGTTGCCTGGCCAGTCCTGGCGGCGCAGCTCCATCAGCGCCAGCAGCCCGATGCTCTTGCGGCTCACGCCGTCCTCATCGCAGACGGCGTCGAGGAAGTGGCGCGCGAGCAGCGGAATGTCGTCGCGCCGATCGCGAAGCGGGAGCATGTGCAGGCGCAGCACGCTGAGACGGAAGTAGAGGTCGGCGCGGAATTTCTGCTCGGCGACGAGCGTCTCGAGATCGCGGTTGGTGGCGGCGATGACATTCACGTTGGCATGGGCGACGCGGTTGGCGCCGAGCGGACGGTAGGTCCGTTCCTGCAGGAACCGCAGCAGCTTCGCCTGTGCCGGCGCCGATAGCGAATCGACCTCGTCGAGGAAAAGCGTGCCGCCTTCGGCGAGGGCAATCAGCCCGCGATGGTCGCGGTCGGCGCCCGTGTACGCGCCACGCTCGTGCCCGAACAACTCATTCTCGAACAGCTGATCGGGAAAGGCGCCGCAGTCGATCGGTACGAAGGGGAAATCGCGCCGCCTGCCGAGATGGTGGATGGCACGCGCGCACATCTCTTTCCCCGTGCCGGTTTCGCCAGTCACCAGCACCGGCCGGTTGCTCCGCGCGACGACCGGGATCTGGGCGACCACGCGCAAGTACGCCGGATCGCGGCCGACGAACTGACTGAGGCCGTGCTCGCCAATCAGCCGCTCCTGGACGGCCCCGATCTCGTCGAGCGGTTCGCCGAGAATGCGGTTGATGCGTTGCTCGATTTCGCCGCGGCGCACCGGCGAGATCACAAAATCCGTCGAAACCTCGCCCGCCAGCTCGAGCAGCGTGTGATCCGGATCTTCCGGCAGGACGACGAAAATTGGCATCGCCACCGGATCGTCGCGAAGCAGGCGGAGCCACCGCCCCGCCGGGTCGTCGGCGTGGGCGATCACCAGGAGCAACAGATCGGCGTGGCACGTTCGGGTGTCCGACGGTGAAATCGGAGAGAACTCCAGACGATCGCGCTCTGTAAAGCCCAGGGGATCCGCGGTGCCGGCGTGCACACCTCCCCCGCGCAAAACAGCAATACGCCAAGTCATGCGGCGTCTTTCTCGACGAAAAGGGGAGAAAACCGCGCGATTCTAGTCGAGCTTCCTCTCGCTCAAACAGCGGTTTGCACAACCTTTGACGTCAAAAATTTGTAAACGGCCGGCTCGCAGGTCCAGCGTCGTCACACCCAGTCAACGTTGCCGGCAAGTTCACCGAACATCCGGGAACGCGGAAGGTGCGCAGACTACTGATACTTCCGGAGCTCCAGACGTGCGATGTGGCGGCGATGCACTTCGTCGGGGCCGTCGAGGATGCGCATCGTCCGCGCCGTGGCAGCGAGATACGCGAGCGGGAAGACGCCGCTGACGCCCGCGGCGCCGAACACCTGAATCGCCCAGTCGAGTACGCGGCTGGTCATCTCGGGTACAGCAACCTTGATTTCCGCGATGGCCTGCTGCGCCGCCTTGTTCCCGGCCGTGTCCATCATCCACGCCGCGTGCAGCACCAGCAGCCGCGCGCGGTCGATTTCGATGCGCGCCTGCGCGATGCGCTCCTGGGTGACGTCGTTGTCGCTGAGCGGCTTGCCGAACGCGACGCGTTCGCGCGACCGCCGGCACATCAGCTCGAGCGCACGCTCCGCCACGCCGATCTGCCGCATGCAGTGATGAATCCGGCCCGGGCCGAGACGTCCCTGGGCGATCTCGAAGCCGCGGCCCTCGCCGAGCAGCAGGTTGCCCGCGGGCACGCGCACGTTGTCGAACAGCAGCTCTCCATGCCCGTGCGGCGCGTCGTCGTAGCCGAAGACGTCGAGCATCCGAACGAGCGTCACGCCCGGCGCGTCGCGAGGCACGAGGATCATCGACTGCTGCTTGTGGCGGTCGGGATCGTGGGGAGCCGTCTTCCCCATGAAGATGAGCAGCTTGCATCGCGGATCGCCGATCCCTGATGTCCACCACTTGTGGCCATTGATCACGTAGTGATCGCCATCGCGAACGATGGAAGCCTGGATGTTCGTGGCATCGGACGAGGCGACGCCGGGCTCGGTCATCGCGAAGGCCGAGCGGATCGTTCCTTCGAGCAGCGGCGTCAGCCATTCCTTCTTCTGGGCGGCAGTGCCGTAGCGCTCGAGGACCTCCATGTTGCCGGTGTCGGGGAACGAGCAGTTGAACGCTTCCGGCGCGATGGGCGAGTGCCCCATCACCTCGCAGAGCGGGGCATATTCCAGGTTTGGAAGCTGGAAGAGGTTCCACAGGCCTTCAGCTCTCGCCTTCGCCTTCAACTCCTCCATGACGGGCGGTATCGTCCAGCGCGAAGCCGCGGACTCGAGCTGCTGACGGTAGACCGCTTCGTTCGGGAAAATATGCGCCGCCATAAAGGCGCGAAGCTGCTCGAGGTATTTCGCGGTGCGGGCGCTCGGCGTGAAGTCCACTAGATGTCCCAGACGCGCTCGCGATCGTAGAACGTGATCTCGCCGTCTTCGCTGACCTTCAGCACGGGACCGAATTTGCTGGCGGCCATCGCCGCGGTCGTGCGCGCTCCTTCGATGAAGCCGCCTTGCTCGAGCTCCTGCGATGGCGGATGCCGCAGAATGGCGCCCGCCGCCAGCAACTGTCCCTCCCGATCGACGACGATGGCGCCATCGAGCGACGCGAGCGTCGACAGCACGCTCGGATCGAGATCGGTCGCGGTGCGGCCCTCGAGCAGATGCAGGATCTCGCGGCGCGACACGGGCAGCGTCGCCGCCATTTCGGGGCGCGCGGGAAGATCCAGGCGGTCACCAGGCGCGACGAGCTGAGGCACGGCTTCCTCGGGGTCGCGCAGCACGCAGAACAGCGCGCCCTCGCGCGCATCCGCGAGGTCGAGCGCGACCTGGAACAGACGCAGCGCCAGCGAGGGATTCATCAGCGCATCGGCCCACAGCTCGAACTTCGCCTTCAGGTCGAGCAGATGCCAGGCGGCGCTGTGGAAGGAAAAGACCTCCGCGCCGTCGGCAAACACCTTGATGTCGCGTGACGGGCTGAGGACGACGCAGACGCTGCGCTGCTCCATCGTCGCCCGCGCGTGCGCCTGATAGGCTGTTGCGCCCGGCACGTCGAGGATCGCGTCCGGCGAGAGCTGACGGCTCCATCGATCGATGTCGATGATGTCGAGCAGGCGTCCTTCGGCGTCGGCAAGGAAGACGGTGCGGACGCCGTCGGCGAGCCGATAGAAGCTCTTGATCGACGTGAGCGCCTGCATCTGCGATGGCGGATACGTCCGGCCGGTCGAGAGCTCGGGCCTGCACGGGTCGAAGTCGCCGCCGAGGAGCAGCACGCCCGTGGAAATCGGGCGATTCTCGTAGCTCGACAACGCCGCGATACGGAGCATCTCGATAATCGAGACGATGCGATCGACCACGCCGGCTTCGGACGCCGTGTATGGACGCTCGTCGAAGAACGCGCCGACGTAGCGATCCTCGATCGGTCCGCGGAACAGCTCGCCGCGCTCCGCGGCGACCTCCGGATTGAGGATGGCGCGGTAGCGCGCGCCGATTACCGCGACGATGGCTCGCGCCATCCGGATCTGATGGGGCGTGAACGTGCTGCGCCCGGGCATCCGCAGTGTGTAGGCGGTGCCGGCCCACCAGATACGCAGCATCGACGGATCGGATGGCGCCTCGATCGTCAGCGGCTGATCGGACATCGTGGCCGGTCCCGGATCGACCTCGAGCGTCGCGCGGCGGAAGAACTGCCGCAGCGCGGACTGCAGCATCCCTTCATAAAAGGCACTGAGAGCAATCGCGGGCGCGGGCGGGACAGGCATGGCAAGGCTTACGGGAAGCCTAAGCCATGATAATGCTGCAGTGCGCCGCGAAACGCTGATCGACTTTTTCCGCGACCTCATCACCATTCACGGCGAGTTCCTCGTATTCGACGACGGGTACAAGCGGCGTGGACACAGCTACGAGGAGACCGGACGCGCGGCGCGCGGATTCGCGGCGCGGTTGAAGGACGCGGGGCTGGGCAAGGACGACAAGGTCATCTTCTGGGGCGAGAACCGCCCGGAGTGGATCGCCTGCTACTGGGGCTGCATCATCTCCGGCGTCGTCGTCGTGCCGATCGACTACCGCTCGTCGCCCGACTTCGTTCGAAAGGTGTGTGGGCTCGTAGACGCCCGCATCGTGCTCATCGGGGACGACGTCGATGTTGCCAAAATTGAAAAATGGGGTCAGACCCCATTTTGGAATTTTGGCGATCTCGACTGGCGGGCCGACGGACCCATGCCGGCGGTCGAGGTCTCACGCGACGACATCACGCAGATCATCTTCACCTCCGGCGCGACCGCCGAGCCGAAGGGCGTCGTCATCCGTCACCGGAACGTGCTCGCCAACATCGTTCCGGTGGAGCGCGAGGTGGTCAGATACAAGAAGTACGCGCGCCCGTTCAAGCCGCTGCGCTTCCTGAACCTTCTGCCACTCAGCCACATGTTCGGCCAGTCGATGGCCACCAACGTCCCGCCGATGGTCGAAGGCACGGTCATCTTCACGCGCAGCTTCAATCCGCACGACATCCTTCGCTTGATCAAGTCGCGGCGGATATCGGTGCTCGTCTGCGTGCCGAAGATCCTCGACGTGCTGCGGGAGCACGCGGTGCGCGCCTGGCCGGAATCGGCCGAGGCGCCGCCGGACGCCATCTCCATTCCCGGGCGCTGGTGGCGCTACCGGCGCGCGCATTCGGCGTTCGGCATGAAGTTCTGGGCGTTTGTCGTTGGCGCGGCGCCGCTGCCGCCGGACCTCGAAGAATTCTGGCGCCGTATGGGGTTCGCGGTCATCCAGGGCTACGGCCTCACCGAGACGGCGCCGATCGTCACCCTCAACCATCCGTTCAAGACGAGCAAAGGGTCCGTCGGCACGCCGATCGGCGGCGTCGAAGTGAGGATTGCCGAGGACGGCGAGATTCTCGTGCGCGGCGAGAACGTGACGAGCGGGTATTACGAAAATCCCAAATCCCAAATCACAAATCCCAAATCACAAATCCCAAATCCCAAACCGCAAATCCCAAATCCCAAACCGCAAATCCCAAACGCCAAATCCCAAACGCCAGATCCCAAATCCCAGGTCTTTGACGACGAGGGGTGGTTTCACACCGGAGACATCGGCGAGCGCGACGAGCAGGGACGCGTCTTCATCAAGGGCCGCAAGAAGGAGATGATCGTCACGCCGGAGGGGCTGAATGTCTTTCCGGAAGACGTCGAGCGCGTGCTCAACGAAATTCCCGGCGTGCGCGATTCGGCTGTCGTCGGCGTCGCGCACGGCGCTGAAGAGCGCGTGCATGCCGTACTCGTGCTGGAACCGGATGCGGAGCAAGCCAGCGTCATCCGCGCCGCGAACAGCCGGCTGCAGGATCACCAGCGGATTCGCGACGCGTCGGTCTGGACGGCTGGCGAACTGCCGCGGACGGAAGGCACGCGCAAGCTGAAACGCGCGGCGATTCGCGACTGGGTACGTTCGGGCGAGAAGCCGCCGGCCGTGACATCCGGCGACACGCTCGAGTCGCTCATCGCGCGCTTCGCCCACGGCCGCGACGTCGCGTCGGAGACGACGCTCGAGGAGCTGGGACTCAGCTCGCTCGAACGTGTCGAGCTGATGATCGCGCTCGAGGATCGCTTCCAGACGCGGCTCGACGAAGGTCGCTTCTCGCAGGCCGCCAGCATCGCGGATCTCAAGCAGCTCGTCGCACAGCCCGCGCCCGCGGAGGAAATGGCCGAGCCGGTGGACTTCCCCGCCTGGAATCGCTCGTGGCCGGTGCGGATCGTCAGGCGGCTCGCGCAGGCGACGTGGATCGTCCCGCTGTGCCGCGCATTTGCCTGGGCGAAGGTGGAAGGACGCGAGCACCTGCGCGACATCGACGGGCCGGTCATCTTCGCCGCCAATCACCTGAGCCACATGGACGTGCCGGTGATTCTCGCCGCGCTGCCGCCGCGCATCCGCGCGCGTGTCGCGCCGGCGATGGCGAAGGAGTTTTTCAAGGCGCACTTCTTCCCCGAGGGTCACACGTGGAAGCAGTGGTTCACCAACAGCGTGAACTACTACCTCGCGGCGTTCTACTTCAACGCCTTCCCGCTGCCGCAGCGCGAGGCCGGCGCACGCCAGACGCTGAGTTATGCTGGTGCCCTGCTTGGCGACGGCTGGTCGATCCTGATCTTTCCAGAAGGCGAACGATCCGAAACGGGCCACATCAAGCCATTCCGCGGCGGCATCGGCATGATGGCGTCGCGCCTCGACGTGCCGGTGGTGCCGGTGCGAGTCGACGGCGTGGACCGCGTGCTTCACATGAAGGCAAAGATGGCCACTCCGGGGCGGGTGCGAGTGGCATTCGGCGCACCGCTGCGCCTGCATGGTGACGACTACGCGGCGCTCGCCGCGGACGTCGAGCGTCGCGTTAAGTTACTGTAAGAAAAAAAGATGCTGAAAGGATTGCGCCTTGCATCTTCCGTGTGGCACACTCGTTGCTAGCTTGGGCGAAAGGATGAGCTGTTGAGCAAAGACGATCTGATCGACATGCAGGGAACCGTGGTGGCGGTGCATAGCGGCGGCCTGTATCGGGTGCAAATCGATACTGGCCACGAGGTGCTCGCCCAGTTGAGCGGCCGGATGCGGCGCTTTCGCATCAAGGTCGTTCCCGGCGACCGCGTGACGGTCGGCGTCTCTCCCTACGATCCGGTCCGCGGAATCATCACGTTCCGAGCCCGATAGTTGTTCTGGTGACACTTCATACGAACGCCTCCTCATCGAAACGTCGCGGCCGCCGCGGGAGCGGCACGAAAGGCCCGCGCCGCCGCCGCGCCAGCGGACAACAAACGCCGGTGCACGCGCCGGAGCCGGCCGCCATGGCCTACCAGGCCGAAGTATTCGACCCGGCGCCGATTGCCTTCGACACCCTCAATCTGGATACGCGGCTGCTGAGCGGCATCCGCGATCTCGGCTGGGCGGAAACGCGCTCGGTGCAGAGCGGCGTCATTCCGCTCGCCATCGCCGGTGACGACGTCATCGCCTGCGCGGAAACCGGGACGGGCAAGACGGCCGCGTTCCTCGTCCCGATCCTTCAGCGGTTCCTGCGCGAAGGTCCGCCGAGAGAGCCGGCGACCCGCGCGCTGATCCTCGCGCCGACACGCGAGCTCGCCGTGCAAATCGAAGATCAGGTGCAGGGGCTCACCTATCACACGACGGTCTCGAGCATCGCCGTCTTCGGCGGCGTCGAGATGACGAAGCAGGAGCAGGCGCTCAAGGCCAACGTCGACATCGTCGTCGCCACGCCCGGCCGGCTGATGGATCACATGCGGCACGCCTCGGTCGACTTCACCGGGCTCGAAGTGCTCGTGCTCGACGAAGCGGACCGGATGCTCGACATGGGCTTCTGGCCCGACGTGCAGCGCATTCTCGCGGCGCTGCCGGCGGAACGGCAGACGCTGCTCTTCTCGGCCACGATGCCCGCCGAAGTGCTGAAGCTGACGAAGGAATTTCTACGGCAGCCGAAGTACGTGCAGGTCGGGCGGCGCGGTGGTCCCGCGCAGACGATTACGCACGCCGTGAAGACGCTGCCCGCCGGCGAGAAGGTGGCGTGGCTGGCGCGCTGGCTGCGCGACGAAGCCACCGGCCCGGTGCTCGTCTTCTGCCGGACGAAAGTCGGCGCGGATCGGCTGGCGCAGAAGTTGAGCGGCCTGGGTATCCGAACCGTGGCGCTGCATGCCGATAGAACGCAGCAGCAGCGCATGGCTGCTGTGGAAGGGTTCAGGACCGGGACATACCCGGTGCTGGTGGCCACCGATGTCGCGGCGCGAGGGCTCGACATCGACGGCATCGCGCACGTGGTGAACTTCGAGGTGCCCGATACGCCCGAAGCTTACGTGCACCGCGTCGGCCGCACCGGCCGCGCCGAATCAACGGGGAGCGCGCTGACGTTGGCCGCTCCCGAAGAGTTGCGCGCCCTCCGCGCGCTGGAGAAAGCTGTTGGCGTCCAACTTCAATAACAACACGCTCGCTCGCGGCATGGCAGACGACCGGGTCACTGCCGCGGCGCCCGTGGACTCCCCCGTCGCGCCACCCGTCAAGCCCGGCGAAGGTCCCGTTACGTCCGACCGTCCCGAATCGGCTGCGTTCGTCCGCTTCCGTTCCTGCCGCTGGATGCAGCCGGCCGAGAACGGCAACCAGGAGTTCTGCACGCACCGCGAGGTCAAGCCCTACGCCGGCACCACGGGATTCGATCCCGATGCCTGGTGCCCCGAGTGCCAGTACTACAAGCTGCGTCGCGCGCCGAAGAAGCGCAACCCCGCAGACGATTACACGTACTAAAATTCACGAAATTACGAATTTACGAAATTACGAATTTACGAATTGAAATTCGTAGATTCGTAGATTCGTCAATCCGAAAATTCTTTCGCCAGCTCGACCCATTCGCCGTTCGGCGCCAGGTTCTGATACGCCTTCCAGTGCGACCGCGCCTCCTGGGACTGCCCGTTCTTCTCGAGCGTCACGGCCAGGTAGAAGTGCGCGTCCGCGTAGGTGGGATTCAGCTTCAGCGCGCTGCGGTAACACGCCTGCGCCTGCGTGTAGCGCGCGAGGTCGTGAAAGATGTTCCCGAGGTTGAAATGCGCCTCGAAGACGTCCGGTTCGAGACCGATGGCGCGCTCGTAGAGCGCCTGCGCCTCGGCGATGGCGTCGCGCGAGTAATGGATGTTGGCAAGGTTGATGAGGGCGGGCACGAGGTAGGGGTCGATCTCCAGCGCCCGACGGTAGGCGGCTGACGCTTCGTCGAAATGTTCGGGATTGCCGTCGTCGAGAACGGACGCGGCGGCGAAGTACTGATCGGCGCTCGAGTCTTCGAACGCCGGCGGGGAATCCATCAGCGCCGCCATCGGCGGCGGATCGCGCCGCTTGAGCTGCAGCACCTTCGCGTGCTGCGCCTCGATGCGGAAGTCGAAGGCGAGCTGCCCGTTGCGCGAGGCGAGCAGGTTCTTGAGGACGGCACGGAACGTCGCGCCCTCGCTCAGCGCCTCATCCGCCTGGCGGACGATCGCGGCGTCGGAAAACGAGAAATAGGTTTCGCCGTTCCGGCGATGCGATTGACGGATCAACCCCCACTTCTGCATGTAGCGCAGGTGATCCTCGCGCACGTGGGTGTAGCGCTCCAGCAGCTGACGCCTGGTGATGCTCGCGGAGTCGGTGATCGCCACGCGCGTTCACTATAATCCACTGATGCTCCTCGCCGGCGACCTTGGAGGGACCAAGACGCTGCTCGGTCTCTTCGAACGCGGCGAGCGGCGCCCTCGCCAGCTCATCGCGCACGAATACCCGACGCAGACATTCGACAGCTTCACGACCATCCTCGACAACTTCGAACGCGACGCCGGACGACCGCTGACCATCGACGCGGTTGCCGTCGGCGTGGCCGGACCGATCGTCGACAAGCACGCGCGCCTCACCAACATCCACTGGGACATCTCGGTCGCGCAGATTGCCACCCGGCTGGCGATCGACGCGTCGCGCGTTGCGCTGCTCAACGATCTGGAGGCGATGGCCTACAGCGTGCCGGTGCTCGAAGGCGGCGAGCTCGCGCAGCTGCAGCGCGGCGAACGCAATGCCAGCGGCAACGCCGCGGTGATTGCGGCGGGCACGGGACTCGGCGCGGCGTACCTGCACTTTCTCGAGGGACGGCTGATACCCGTCGCGACCGAGACCGGCCACGCGGATTTCGCCGCGCGTTCCGACCGCGAGTTCGAGTTCGTGCGGATGCTGCGCGCGCAGTTCGGACGCGCCGAGGTCGAGCAGGTGCTGAGCGGACCCGGCGTGCTCAACCTGCATCGCTTCACGCATCAGGGTCTCGCGTGCGGCGCAACGACCCCGGCCGACATTTCCGAGTCCGGGCTGTCGAAGAAATGCCCGAAGTGCGTCGAGGCGCTCGAAATGTTCGCCGATGCCTATGGTGCAGAGGCAGGCAACGTCGCGTTGCGCAGCGTGGCGACCGGCGGCGTCTTCATCGGCGGCGGCATCGCGCCGAAGATCCTGCCGGCGCTGCAGGACGGACGCTTCATGAAAGCGTTCCGCGACAAGGCCCCGATGGCGCACCTCGTTTCCGCGATGCCCGTGCACGTCATCGTCAATCCCGACGCCGGGTTGTTGGGTGCGGCGGTCGCGGCTCAGAGCTTTCTTTAGGGTTCAGCAGGTTCAGTAGGTTCAGTAGGTTCAGTAGGTTCAGTAGGTTCAGTAGGTTCCGTAGGTTCCGTAGTTCAGCAGGTTCTCCCTCTACGCTCATTCTGCTGCGGGTTTCCGTTATTAGAAGCAGGGGGGCGTCACACATGTCTGAAACAGCGCTGCTCACGGGCATTCCACAGCGAACGGCCGGCGAAAGCTACCCGGAAGGGTTCGGCACCACGCTCATCAGCGACGAGTCGACCATCGATCTGGTCATGGCTGCGCGCCGGGGTAGCCGCCTGGCGCTCGAAGCGCTCCTCGAACGCTGCCTGCCGTCGTTGAAGCGGTGGGCGCACGGGCGGCTGCCGGTCTATGCGCGCGGGAACTGCGACACGAGCGATCTGGTCCAGGACGCGACCATGCACGTCCTCAGGCGCCTCGACAAGTTCGAGCCCCGCCATGTCGGCGCGATGCAGGCCTACCTCCGGATGTCGGTCATCAACCGGATCCGTGATGAGATCCGGCGCGTTGGCCGGCGTCCGGAGTCCGTGGAGCTGGTGGTCGAGCCGCCGTCAGATGGCGCGTCGCCGCTCGAGAGCGCGATCCGCGAGGAGGTCTACGAGCGCTACCGCGCGGCAGTCGACAAGCTGCGGCCGCGAGACCGCGAGATGGTCGTCGCACGCGTCGAGGTGCAGTGGAGCTTTCAGGAGATCGCGCATCGCTTCGACCTGCCGTCTGTCGATGCCGCGCGCATGGCGGTGACCCGCTCGCTCAAGCGGCTCGTCGCGCAGGTGCAGATGCAGGGGTCTATCTAGTTGCTCATGGCGTCGAGCGCCGCCACGCCCGAGCGCATGCCGCGCAGCCACGTCGCCACCGTGATGATGACGGCGGCGCCGTACGAGACGCCCATCATCACCAGTCGCGGCGTCGGAATCGGCCGCTGGCGCAGCTGATAGAACAGATAGGTCGTCGTCGGCCATCCGAGCAGGACGATGGTGACGATGATCAGGAGGACGGCGAGGATCATGAACGCGACCCCGCCATAGGAGCCTGCGACCTGGCTCGGGTTGTCGGCGGTGAACCGCGGATAGCGCGCGCCGAGTCCGGTCGCCAGGCCGACGAGCGCAAAGCTCAGGAGCACGATGGCGATCGCCGCGACGTACTTCAGAAACGGGTCGATGCCGAGCAGCTCGTTGGCGGCGATGGTCAGCGCCTCGGTCAGCAGCAGCACAGGAAAGAGGCCGATCCAGAACTTCGACCAGAGGAAGTCGTGCATCGTCACGGGCGATTTCCGCACCAGCCAGAAGGCGGGTCCTTCGGCCGAGACCATCGGAAACACGAACCGCACCGCGATCGTCGCCAGGACGAACCCCGCCATCCCGAGGTTGACGAACCCGTAGACGTTCTTGATGAAGCCGCTCATATAGGGAACGCGGCCGAGATCGAGCACGCTGAAGTTGTAGAGATAAATCAGCACGAGCGCGAGCAGGAGCAGCAGCTGCGACCACTGGCTGACATCGCGCAGGAAGATCTTCAGATCCTTGACGAGCAGTTGCCGGCGAACCGGTGACAGCGGCAGCCACCGCGCGATCACTTCGAGCGAGCGGAACCTGGTGAAGCGCGCCTTTGGCGCTTCCTGCGATCGGCTGTAGCCCGAGAATTGCCACCGCTCGTCTGCCGCGCGCAGCGCCACGCAGCAGGCCAGCGCGGTCGTCCAGAGCGCGCTCGCGTGCAGAACGTCCCAGCCGCCCTTGAGGCTGGCAAAGAGCAGCTCCCCTGCCCAGAACGACGGCAGCAGCGGCGTAACCGGCGACTGCAGCGTCGCGAAGAAGCCGGTGACGTCGGGCAGCGATTCAGCGCGCATCAACTGCTCGGGCCGGATCATCCGCAGCAGCACGACGATCGCGGCGGCGAACAGAAACCCCATGAGCATGAGGAGATCGCGCGCCCGTCGCGCCGGAAACACGTTGACCAGCAGCAGCGTGCAGGCCGTGCCGACGGCGACGGGAATGATGGCGAACGGCACGACCGTCAAAGCGGACGTGATGTAAAAGCTCACGGGCGCGCACTGCGCAAGCCCGACGCCAAGCAGCACCGGCGCGAGAAAGACGACGACCATCCACGAGGACTGGACGACCGTGCGCGCAAAGCGTGCGTAGAACAGGCGCCGCGCCGCCACCGGCGCCGTCAACAACAGCCGCAGATCGTCGGAGAGGAAGAACGTCGACAGCGCGGTGACGATGCCGCTGAAGGTGAGGAAAGCCAGGAAGGTCATGAAGACCCACGACAGCCCCAGACGCAGCAGGTAGTCGCCGAGCTCGTCGTAGTCCTGCAGCTGCCACGTCAACCAGGCCGACCCGAAGAAGAGCGCAAGGAACACCGCGACGGCGACACCCCCGAACAGCACTGCCCGCGTGAAGTCGCCCTGCTCGCGACGCTGCGCGCGGTTGCGCGACGCCCAGAGATGCGGCAGCAGGAGATAGGTGAAGGCGCCCTTCATACCGCTTCGTCGATCTCCTGGAGCGCGCTGCCACCCGTGAGACGGAGGAACACGGACGTCAAGTGATCGTCCGCTCCACCGGCGAGCCTGCGGACGTCGTCCACGGTCCCCTGCGCGATGATCTTCCCCTTGAGGATGATGCTGACGCGCTGACACATTTCCTGCGCGACTTCGAGCGTGTGCGTGCTCATGAGAATGGCCACGCCGCGCTCGCTCATGCGCCGGAAGACGTCCTTGATCAGCCGGGCGCCGCGTGGATCGAGGCCGACCATCGGTTCGTCCACGGCCACCGCGCGCGGCCGGTGCAGGAACGCCGCGCACATCACGAGGCGCTGCTTCATGCCGTGCGAGTAGCTCTCAACCAGCTCGTTCTCCCAACGGCGCAGCTCGAACAGATCGAGCATCTCGTGGACGCGATCCATGACGCCATCGCCGTCGAGTCCGTACAACCCCGCGTGAAAGCGCAGGAACTCCGCGGCCGTCAGCTTCTCGTAGATGAACGGCCGATCGGGAATGAACCCGAGCGACGCCTTGGCGCGCTCGGAGTCCTTCGCCATGTCGTATCCGTTGACGATCACCTGCCCGGACGATGGCTTCAGCAACCCCGCGATCATCCGCAGCGTCGTCGTCTTGCCGGCGCCGTTCGGCCCGAGGAATCCATGAATTTCGCCCGGCTGCACGTCGAGCGAGATGCCGTCGACGGCCGTGAACTTTCCGTACTGTTTGACGAGGTGGTGAACGGCAATCATCGGTTTGTCCCAGGAGCAGTCGCGGCGCCTGCAGGTTTGAACACGCGGTTGAACCAGCAGCAGTTCGCGGCGGACGCTGGCGCGGTGGCCGCCGGCGCGGTGATGGGTGTCAGATCCGATTGGCCGACGAGAATCGGCGTGGCCTTCGCATCGAGCTGCAGGTCGGTGACGCGCATCTTCAGGTGGCCGATGAGCGGCAGGATGGCCATCTGCTTGTCGAGGCCGCCGCGCGCGAGCCGCAGGTGCGTGGCATCCGCGGGGAACTCGTTGAGCGTCGGGTCAACCGGCAGCCACATCCCGCGCTCCGGCCCGTCGTCGATGTACACCTCGGGCCACGCGTGGTAGTAGAACGCGCCGCGGATGCCGCGGACGTAGGTGAGGCCGACGGCGATGCGCGCGGGGATGCCGATGGAGCGCGCCATCGCGACATAGAGCGCCGTGTGCTCGTTGCAGTCGCCGACCTTGGTGCGCAGCACTTCGCGGGCCGAGGGCAGGCTCACCGTCGGCTTCTTGTCGAGCAGCGCGTTGACGTAGCGCGTCAGCTTCTCGGCGCGCGCGCGCGTCCCCTGCGCGCCGGCAATGGCCTTCTCCGCCTCGGCGCGAATCTCCGGCGCATCGCTTTCGATGAGCGGTTCGGGTTTCAGGTAGGCGTCGACATCGCGATCCGACGGTCCCGGCTTCAACGTCTGGGGATCGGTCAGCTCGATGGTCGAGCCGTGCAGCGTCTGGGCACCACCCTGCAGATCGGGGTTGTGGAGATCGGCTCCGTCGAGCTCGAGGCGCATGAGCCGTACATCACGCGGCTCGTCGATGTGCTGCCGCATCGACGGCACCACCGCGGCCGCCTCGAGCAGATCGCTCTGCACGCGGCCGGGAACGGCGAGCGTCTGGGCGCGGTCCGCCGACTCACGCACGGTGATCATGCCGAGCGGGCTCTCTTCGCGCACCACATCGCCGGTGTCCGTGATCCACGAGGTCGTGCGCAGCCCCTGGTATTCCATGTCGACACGGAACGCAGGGATCGGCCGTTCGCCGACGTTGCGGACGATTTCGCGGTTGCCGACCTCGACGAGCACCGGCTGGTTGCGCAGCGTCGCCGGATCGAAAATCGCCCAGCGCTGCTGCGAGCCGGATTTCAACCGTCCGCCGGCGAGAAGCCGCGAAAAGTTCTGCGAGAGCACCGGCACCTGATCCAGCCCGCGCGTCTCGGTGCGCGTCGCGCCGGCCGACGTGATGGCGATGACGAGCCGCGCGCGTCCATTCACCTCTCCCGCCGTCCCGAGCGGACGGCCCGACTCGGACGGACCTGTCCCCGTCGAGCGACGCGCGTCGAGGGGCTCGACGCGGCCGCGGACGGCAATCGCGCCAGTGCCCGGATCCAGTGAGAAGTCGAAGGACTGGAGCGCGAAGTTGCTGTCGACGCGTGCGGAGGTATGCAGCGCGGCGGCTGTCGTTGCGCCGAGCAGCGCCATCTGCAGGCGCCCATCCTCCTGCAACTCGAATCCGCCGTCCCTCGGGACCGTCTGGCTGACCGTGAAGCCGATCTTCTCCCCGCGGTAGTAGACGCCCCGCCACTCGGCGCTGGAGCCGTAGCGCGCCAGATCGGTCGCCAGGTTCGCCGCCGACGTGTCGACGTAGGAACGCTTGACGAGCACGACCATCGACACGACCCAGAGAATGACGAACAGCGCCGACACGGGACGCGTGATGGAACGTGGAAGCGGTCTGAAGATGGTCATGGAAACGATGGAAATCCCGACTGGTTATCGGTCATATCGCGGCCGCGGATTACCGCAGCGCCCAGGCGAGAAAACGCTCCGTGTAATAGAGCGCAATCTGGCCGGTCAGGCCGTTGGCGACGGCGTCGAAGGCGTGATCCGCCCACGGCACCTCGAGCAGCACCGATGTGGCGCCGGCGCGCTGCAACTGGCCGTCGAGATCGCGGCCGAACCGCGGCAGGACGATGTGATCACGCAGCCCGTAAACGAGCAGCGTCGGCGGAACGCGCGCGCTCACGTAGGTAACGGGCGACGCCTCGCGGTATTGAACGGGCATGCTGTCTGGCGTGCCGCGAAGGAAGGTTTCAAGGATGGCGCGAATGTCCAGAGGATCGGGGCGCGGCAGCACTCGCCAGCCTTCGACGAGATCGGTCGGACCGTAATAACTGACAGCCGCGCGAATGCGCGGCGCTCCAGCCTGATACGCGGCAACGAGCGCGAGCTGCGCGCCGGCCGATCGCCCCAGCAACGCAACACGCGTCGCATCCGCTTCGTACTCCGCGGCATGCGCGAGCACCCATGCCAGGGCCGCGCGCACATCCTCGATCTGCGCCGGCCATGACGCTTCGGGTGCGTGGCGATAATCGATGGCGGCGACGACGTAGCCCCTGGACGCGAAGTAGGACGCAAATGACGCGTTGTCCGCTGGTGATCCGCGCTGCCAGGCGCCGCCATAGAGTTGCACCAGGATCGGATGCGGACCGGCAGACACCGGCCGGTACATATCGACAGTCAGCGGCACGCCTTGCGGCCTGGCGAACTCGGCGCCGCGCCTGACGAGGACGTCCGCACGCGCGATGCCGCGCAGAAAATCGAGCGGCGACAAGGCGTGCGCGCGCAGTGCCGCGCGCGGGCCATTGGGAATCTGCTCGACGTAACTGCGTCCCAGCCGTTGTTCCATCGCGCGATCGAAGGAGCGGAGCATCAACGGCGTGCGCAGCAGCGGATACGCGAAGGCCAGCGCCGCGGCGGCGGCGAGCGCCAATGCCGCGCGCGAACCGTTGAAGGTCACGCCGCAGATCGCCAGCGCCACGAGCAGGAGGTACGGACTGATCTCCGGAACGCCGACCGTCAGCGGCAGCAGCCCTGCGTGCAACGGTGGAATCACGATCCACACCGCGAGCGCGCACAATGCGATGGCGGCGACGAGCACTGAGGCATCTTAGCCCCGGTGGCTAGAGTACAATTCGGCAAGCCGCTCCAGTGCGCATTACGCTGAACGGGGATCCCTACGATCTCGACCAGCCGTTGTCGGTCCAGGAACTGCTCGAGCGGCTGAACATCGATCCGCGGCGCGTCGCCGTCGAGCACAACATGGTGATCGTCAGGCGCGCCGCCTTCGCGGCAACGCTCGTCGGCGATGGCGACACCGTGGAAATCGTCAACTTCGTAGGCGGCGGCTAGATTCTTCGAGGTAGCCCTTGGCCATCACAGATACTCCCTTCACCATCGCGGGCCGCACCTTCAAGTCGCGGCTCATCGTCGGCACCGGCAAGTACCCGTCGCATGCGGTCATGGCTCAGGCGCACGCCGCGTCGGGTGCCGACATGGTCACCGTCGCGGTGCGGCGCGTGAACATCTCCGATCGCTCGCGCGAATCGCTGCTCGACTACATCGACACGTCGAAGATGTTCATCCTGCCGAATACGGCCGGCTGCTACAGCGTGGACGAAGCGGTGCGCACGGCGAGACTGGGGCACGAGGCGGGGCTGTCGAACTGGGTGAAGCTCGAGGTGATCGGCGACGAGCGGACGCTCTTCCCCGACAACGAAGCGCTCGTCGAGGCGACGCGCATCCTCGTGCGTGAAGGGTTCGTCGTGCTGCCGTATACGACCGACGATCCGATCGTCTGCCGCAAGCTCGAGGACGCCGGCGCGGCGGCGGTGATGCCGCTCGGCGCGCCCATCGGCTCGGGCCTGGGCATCCAGAACGCCAACAACATCCGCATCATCCGCGAGTTCTCGCGCGTGCCCGTCATCGTCGATGCCGGCGTCGGCACCGCGTCGGATGCGACGGTGGCGATGGAGCTCGGTGCCGATGGCGTGCTGATGAACACGGCCATTGCCGGCGCGCAGGAACCCGTGTCGATGGCGGAAGCGATGAAACACGCGGTCATCGCCGGGCGCCTCGCCCATCTGTCGGGCCGCATCCCGAGGAAGATGTACGCCACCGCGAGCAGCCCGGTGGAGGGGCTCGTCGGCCGTTGACGCGCGAGCCTTCGGCGATTCCGCCGCCCGATCGGCATCAGCTCGAACGCCTCAACACGCTCTACCAGATCATCGATGCCGCTCCGTCGGCGGGCGGCGGGCTGAAGGCGCGGCTCGCGTCGGGCGCGCGGCGCCTGCTCGGCCGGGTGCTGTCGCGCCAGCAGGAATTCAACGCCGTGCTCGTCGATCACATCAACCGCAACGTCAATGTCGGCTACGAGGCGCACTACGCGAGCATCAGGACGCTCGAGTGGATCGGCGACGCCGTCGACAGATGCGAAAGCACGAGGGACCATTTCCAGCGGCATCTCGAGGCGCTGCTCGCGCGCGAGCGGCGCAACGATGCGGCGGTGACCGCGCTCGCCGCGCAGCATGAGGAATTACGCGCGTCGATCAGCGTCATCCAGCACGCCGTCCATTCGCTGAAACGCGCGCTCGAAAATCCCAAGGCCCAGACACCAAATTCCAAATCCCAGGAACTATCGAGTCCCGAGCTCACGGCGACGAGTTCCGGCTCGCAGTTCGACGACCTCGACAGTCACAAGTACGTGGGCTTCGAGGATCGGTTTCGCGGATCGCCGGAAGAGATCCGCAGGCGCGTCGAGGAATACCTGCCGATTTTCGAGAAGGCGAATGACGTGCTCGACGTCGGCTGCGGCCGCGGCGAGTTCCTGGAGCTGCTGCGCGAGCGCGGCATCCGCGCGCGCGGCATCGACGTCAACGCCGCGATGGTGGAGGTGTGCCGGGGAAAAGGACTGGACGCGCAGACGGGCGACGCGCTGACGTATCTGCGCGCGCTGCCTGATGCGTCACTCGGCGGGCTGTTCGCCGCGCAGGTCGTCGAGCACCTGGAGCCGCGCTACCTGACGCGGCTGCTCGACGCGGCGTTCGACAAGCTGCGGCCAGGTGCGCCGATCGTGCTCGAAACGATCAACCCGGCCTGCTGGTTCGCGTTCTTCGAGAGCTACATCCGCGACCTGACGCACGTGCGGCCGGTGCATCCCGACACGCTGAAGTACCTGCTGATCGCCACCGGCTTCCAGCACGTGGACATCAAGTACCGCGCGCCTTATCCGGAAAGCGAAAAGCTGCAGCCGGTCGTCGCCCCGACGCTCGGCGATGTCGTCGAGACGCTGAACGCCAACGTCGAGAAAATCAATCGGCTGCTGTTTACGTACCTGGATTACGCGGCGGTAGCGATTCGCGGATAGATCGCAGTCACAAGCCACGAAGGCACGAAGAACACGGAGAGAACATTTTTCTCCGTGTCCTCCGTGGTTGGTCTCACAGACGGAAGACGTTCGGCGCGTCGACGTTCTTCAAGGCGTTTCGCGTGTCGACGACCAGCCGGAATTTGTCCGCCATCTCGCCGTACTTGAACACCGCGTGGTTCGTGCAGATCACCGCGCAGTCGACGCCCTTGCCCGCGTCTTCTTCCGGCACCGACGTGAGCGACAGGTCCCCGTGGACGAGCGTCTCCACATAGGGATCGGTGTAGCTGAGGACCGCGCCGCGCCGATGCAGCAACTCGAGCACGTCGAGCGCCGGCGATTCGCGCATGTCGCCGACGTCCTTCTTGTAGGCGACGCCGAGGATGTGAATGCGCGAGCCGTTGATCGCCTTCTTCTCCGTGTTGAGCGCTTCGCCGATGCGCTCCACAACGTAACCCGGCATCGATCCGTTGATGTGGCCCGCCAGCTCGATGAAGCGGCACTCGAAGCCGCTCTGCCGCGCCTTCCACGAGAGGTAGAAGGGATCGATGGGGATGCAGTGGCCGCCGAGACCCGGTCCCGGATAGAACGGCATGAAACCGAACGGTTTCGTGCTTGCCGCCTCGATCACCTCCCACACGTCGATGTTCATGCGGTGGGCCATCAGCGCGATTTCATTCACCAGGCCGATGTTCACCGCGCGGAAGGTGTTCTCCAGCAGCTTGACCATCTCGGCGACCTGCGTCGAGCTCACCGGGATGATCGTCGTGATGATCGAGCCGTACAAATCCCTGGCGAGCTCGGTGCTCACCTCGTTGACGCCGCCGACCACCTTCGGAATCGTCTTCGTCGTGTAGGTCGGGTTGCCCGGGTCGACGCGCTCGGGCGAGAACGCCAGGTAGAAGTCCGTCCCCGCCTTCAGGCCGCCTTCTTCGAGCGCCGGCTGCACCACTTCATCCGTCGTTCCCGGATACGTCGTCGACTCGAGGATGACGAGCTGACCGGGCTTGAGGCGCGCGCGTACTGCGTCGACGGCGAGCACCACGTAGGACAGGTCCGGGTCGCGTGTCTTGCGCAGCGGCGTCGGGACGCAGATGTCGATGGCATCCATGTCCTGGAGCTTCGACATGTCGTCGGTCGCTTTCAGCTTGCCCGCCTTGACGGTGCATTCGACGTCGTGGCTCGGCACGTCGCCGATGTAGCTGCGGCCCGCGTTGATGGCCTCGACTTTCGACAGGTCGACGTCGAAGCCGGTGACCTCGAAGCCCGCCTTGGCGAATTCGACAGCGAGCGGAAGGCCGACATAGCCAAGACCGATGATGCCGATCTTCGCCTGCTTGTTGTGAATCTTCTCTTTCAGTTCCAAATCGTCTCCGTCACGATGCCGAGTGCCGCCCGGAGATCGCGGCGACAGGCGCCTTCTCCAGCCGCGCAACGTCGGCGTCGACCATCATGGCAATCAATTGCTCAAAGGTAACCGATGGCTCCCAACCAAGGACACGTCTTCCCTTCGACGCGTCGCCTATGAGGTGGTCCACCTCCGCCGGCCGCGTCAGGGCAGGATCCACGCGCACGTACCGCTTCCAGTCCAGACCAACGTGGCCGAAGGCGGTCTCCGCGAGCTTTTTTACAGAGTGGCTGACGCCGGTTGCAATAACGTAATCATCCGCCTCGTTCTGCTGGAGCATCAGCCACATTGCGCGCACGTAATCGCCGGCGAAACCCCAGTCCCTACATGCATCCAGGTTGCCAAGGTTGAGGTGGTCGGCAATGCCAAGCTTTATCCGCGCGACACCGTCGGACATCTTGCGGGTGACGAATTCCAGCCCGCGGCGCGGTGACTCGTGGTTGAACAAAATCCCCGAACAGGCAAACATCCCATAACTTTCACGGTAATTCACGGTGATGTAGTGCGCGAAGACCTTGGAAACGCCGTAGGGACTGCGCGGGTAAAACGGCGTCATTTCGGTCTGCGGCACCTCGCGCACGCGTCCGTACATCTCGCTGGACGAGGCCTGATAAATGCGAATGCCGAGGTCGACCTGCCGGATCGCTTCGAGGACGCGCGTCACACCCTGGGCGTTGAATTCCCCCGTCAGCATCGGCTGATCCCAGGACGCCGGCACAAACGACATCGCGGCGAGGTTGTAGAACTCCTGCGGCCGCACGTCCTGGACGATGCGCATGATCGAGAGCTGGTCGACGAGGTCCGCGGGCCGCAGCGTGATTCTGTCGAGCAGATGCTCGATGCGCCACAGGTTGGGCGAGCTCGAACGCCGGACGATGCCGGTGACCTCATACCCTTTCTCGAGCAGCAGCTCCGCGAGGTAGGAGCCGTCCTGACCGGTGATGCCGGTAATAATCGCGCGCTTAGCCATGCGAGTAATTCATTCTATATGGCTGGTCGAGGTTTCCGCGGGCATTCAGCCAACGTCGCAGCGCATCCTGCCAGGTAGGCATCGCGAACCCCGCATCAGCGAGTTTTCTGTTTGATAACGCGCAGAAACGCGGCCGCTCCGCCGCGAACCGGACCTCTGCCGTAGTCGTCGGCTTGAGCCGCGGCTGCACCTGAAGGAGTTGCGCGGCTTCCATCGCCACCTGCTGCCATGTGCCGTGGCCGGAATTCACACAGTGATACAAGCCGGGCGCGCCGTCGGCGTCGATTAAATGCCGCGTTGCGGCGGCGACATCCACCACGTAGCTCGGTGAGACGATGCGATCGGTGAAGACCGGCACCTCACGCCCGGCTTCGAGGCCGGCGACGATCGTCTCGATCGATCCGCGCCGCCCCGTCCACGTCGCCGGCAGCCCGAACAGACTCTCGACGCGCAGCACGAACGCGCGCGGATATTCCAGCGCCATCCAGTCGCCGACCAGCTTCGACGCGGCGTAGACGCTCCTCGGCGACGGCTGCACCGATTCGTCGTAGGGCGGTGTATCGGGTCCGTCCTGGCCGGCAAAGACGAAGTCGGACCCGTAGTGCACGAGCGCGGCGCCGTGCGCTTCTGCGGCGCGCGCCAACGTGCGCACGGCGAAGGCGTTCACCGCGAACGCATCCGTCGGATTCGTTTCGGCCGCGTCGACCTGATTGAACGCCGCGCAATTGATGATCACGTCCGGCCGCGCCTCGTCCACGGCGCGCGACACCGAGTCGATGTTGGTTACATCGAGCGTCGTCCGCCTGTGGGCGAAGACGAGATCGTCGGCGAACGCACGCACGATCGCGTCCGCAAGCTGTCCGGCGGCGCCGGTGACGAGCACGCGCCGGCTCACGCGATGCACTCCGCGATGCTGTTCACCACGTGTTCCTGCTGTGCGGCGGTGAGCTCCGGAAAAATCGGCAGCGCGAGCACGTCGGCAGCCGCCGCATCCGCATTGGGGAATGCGCCCGCGGCGGTTGGGAGATGCGCGAAGCATGGCTGCCGGTGGAACGGAACCGGATAGTAAACCTCGGTCCCCACATCCCGCGCCGCCAGATGCGCACGCACGCGGTCGCGGCCGGGCAGGCGGACGACGAACTGATGGTAGACGTGCGTTCGTCCCGACGGTTCGATCGGCAGGCGGATGCGCTGCGTGAGGCCGCGCGCGGAGAACAGCGAACGGTAGCGATCGGCATTCGCGCGCCGCTGGCTGTTCCACTGCGCCAGGTGCGGCAGCTTGACGCGCAGCACCGCCGCCTGCAGCGCATCGAGGCGGAAATTACCGCCGACTTCATGGTGCACGTACTTCGGATGCGCGCCGTGGTTGCGCAGCAACCGCACCTTCGCGGCAAGCTGGTCGTCCGCGGTCGTGACCAGACCGCCGTCACCAAAGGCGCCCAGGTTCTTGGTCGGAAAAAACGAAAAGCATCCCATCGTCCCGAGCGCGCCGGCGGGACGTCCCCCGCAGGTGGCGCCGATCGCCTGCGCCGCGTCCTCGATGATCGGCACGCCGCCGGCGGCCGCACGCAGCGCATCGATATCGGCGCAGAGGCCGTAGAGGTGCACGGGGATGACCGCCCGCGTGCGCGGCGTCATTGCCGTGCGAAGGCGTGCGGGATCGAGCAGCAGCGTGTCGGGATCCACGTCGACGAACACCGGCGTTGCGCCAACTCGCGCAACCGAACCCGCGGTGGCGAAGAAGGAAAATGTCGGCACGATCACCTCGTCGCCCGCGCCCACGCCGAGCGCCATCAGCGAGACGAGCAGCGCATCGGTGCCCGAGGAGACGGCGATCGCATGCGGGACGCCGAGGGTCGCCTCGATTTCGGATTCCAGCCGGTCGACTTCCGATCCCATAATGAACTGCTGGGACTCGCAGACGCGCGTCAGCGCGGAGAGGACGTCCTCACGGATCGACGCGTACTGAAGTCGCAAATCGAGTAACGGAACCTGCATCCGGAGGCGTGCGCCGCGGCGAGGCGCGCAATCCGAGGATCGTACTTCATCGGTTGGGGGAGATGGAACAGATCGACGTCGTCGTGATTGGTGGAGGCGTGGTGGGGTTGGGCGCGGCGGAAGCGGTGGCACGCCGCGGGCGCAGCGTGTGCGTGCTGGAGAGAGAGCCGCGGCCGGGCATGGGCACGAGCACCCACAACAGCCAGGTCATTCATGCCGGTATCTACTATCCCGCCGGATCGCTCAAAGCGCGCCACTGTGTCGAGGGTGCGCGCATGCTCTACGAGTTCTGCGCCACACACGGCGTTCCGCACCGGCGGTGCGGAAAGCTGATCGTCGCGCACAGCGACAGCGAGGTCCCGGGACTCGAGAAGCTGCGCGCCACCGGCGAACGCAACGGCGTGCAGGGGCTGCACCTGATCGATGCCGCGGAGGTGCACAAGCGCGAACCGCACGTCCATGCCGCCGCCGCCCTGCTTTCACCGAATTCCGGCATCCTCGAAGCGGAGGCGCTGGTCCGCACGCTCGCCCGCCTCATCGGCGATCGCGGCGGGATCGTGCTGCCCGGAACGCCGCTGACCGGCGCCGAGACGAAGAGTGACGGCGTCGAAGTGGTGACGCCCTCGGAACGCATCTTCGCGCGCGCGGTGGTGAACGCGGCCGGTCTCTACGCGGACGATGTGTCCGCGGCGCTCGGCGGCGAATCGTTCCGCATCTACCCTTGCCGCGGCGAGTACGCGGAGCTGGTGCCCGCGAAGCGCCACCTCGTGAACGCGCTCGTCTACCCGTTGCCGCATACGCACGGACTCGGCACGCACATGAGCAAGACGGTCCACGGCAACGTGACGCTCGGGCCCACCGCCAGCTTCCAGGAGCGCAAGGACGATTACGAGAGCAACCGGCTGCCCGTAGAATCGTTCCTCGAGCCGGCGCGCCTGCTGATCCCCGCGCTGACGCTGGCCGACCTGCGGCTTGGCGGCACCGGCATCCGGCCGAAGCTGCACGGCCCCGAGCAGTCGTATTCGGATTTCATGATCCGCATAGACGACAAATGCCCGCGCCTGGTGCAGGCAGCGGGCATCGAGTCGCCAGGATTGACGTCGTGCTTGTCGATCGGCGAGGAGGTGGCGACGCTCGTCGATCAGGTACTGAACTGACGGCGTTCAGCGCACGCCGCGCGTCATCACCTGCAGCCAGCAGCGGCCGCGCAGCAGGGCGCGGGCGATCATGCGCTTCGCGGACGCGGCGGGCGCGACGTGCGTCGCGTAATACAGGTAGGCGCTGTCGTGAAAGGCGCGGATCGAGGCGACGCGCGCCGTGCGCGTCGAGTGACCGACGCGGTGAATCGCCGACGCGCTGGGCACGTATCGCACGTGATAGCCACGCGCGCGCAGGCGGCGGCAGAGGTCGGCGTCCTCCCAGTAGAGAAAATACCGGTCGTCGAAGCCCTTGACGGCCTCGAAGGCCTCGCGGCGCGCGAGCATGCATGCCCCCGACAGCCACTCCACCGGCATGCTCGGCTCGCCGCTGCGAATCACGTCGTCGACGACGACGTTGCGCCGCGCCACGGGCAGGAATGGCAGGTGCCGCCGCAGCATCGCGGTGCGTCCGAAGAGTCCCGTGAGCATGTCCGGATCGCCACGTGCGCTTCCCTGGATGGATCCGTCGGGATCGAGAATCCGCGGGCCGACGATCGCACATCCCTCGTGCCGATCGAGCTCGGCACGCAGCGTCGCCATCGCTCCCGCCACGAGCCGGCAATCCGGGTTCATGATGAGCACGTACGGCGCGGTCGTCTCGCGAACGCCCTGGTTGACGCCGCGCCCGAAGCCGACGTTCTCGCTGTTCCGCAGCAGCCGCACGGGCGCAAACGCCGCCACCGCCTTCGCGCTCTCGTCCGCCGACGCGTTGTCGACGACCACGCCTTCCCAGCGCACGCCGGTCAGTTCATCGGCGATCGAGCGCAGCGCGCGCTCGAGCTCGCTCCCCGAGTTGTAGTTGACGAGGACCGCCGCGACGACGGGCGCAGTCATGGCGTCCGCTCCGCAAGCCGCCCGTCGAAGCGCTTCTCGCGCAGCTTCGTCGCCATCCACCGTGTCTCGAGCAGCGGTTCAATGGCCGATACCGGAACGCGGCGGCTACGTTGAATGTCGCGTCGCTTTCGCAGCACGGCCGGCAGCCGCGCCATCGCCGCGGCCTTCGCGCGGAGGTACGTTCCCAACAGCCCGAGGCGTGCGAAGTGAACGGCTGCCGCCGCGTCGTAGACGAAGTGGCCCGGCAGCGTCCGCCAGAGGAGCGATCCGGGAGTGTTCTTCACGTACATCCACTCGAGATTGCGCTGCCCGTGAAACACCGAGAACGGTGTCACCGTGCCGAGCGTCGCGCTGCCGACGTGGTGGACGATCGCATCCGCCGCGTAGCGACAGCGGTAACCGCGCAGCCGCGCCCGGTACGAGAGATCCACGTCCTCGTGCGACGCGAAAAAGTCATCGTCGAATCCGCCGAGCTCGTCCCAGATCACCTTCGGGATCAGAAACGCGGCGCCGCAGACGCCAAACACTTCCTCGGTTATCGCCGCTTCGGACGCAGGCGCACCGTGATACCGCTTGAACGCTCCGCCCCACCGCAGCACGCTGTCGCCCGCGCTGTCGATGACCTCCGCGTCGTGCATGTAGACGATGCGAGAGGTGACCAGCACGACGCGTTCGCGTTCGTCGAGCGCCGCAACGAGATTGCGCAGCCAGCGCGGGTCGGCGGCCGTGTCGTTGTTCAGGAATGCGAGCAGCCGTCCGCGCGCGCGGCTGGCGCCGGCGTTGTTGCCGCCCGTGAAACCATGATTGCGGTCGAGAGCGACGAGCGTGACCCCCGGATATCGGGAGCGGATGAACTCCGCGGTCCCGTCGGCGGATCCGTTGTCGACGAGAATGATTTCCGCCGTGACGTCCTGCTGCGCGGCGACGCTGTCGAGGCAGCGCTCGAGATGCTGCCTGCCGTTCCAGGTCACGATGATGACGGAGACGTCAGGCTGCACGGACAGCCTCCCGGTATGCGTCGAGCGTCAGGCGCGCCGTACGCTGCCACGTGAACGTCGCCGCGCGTGCCAGGCCGCGCGCGCGCAGGTCCGCCCGCAGCGCCTCGTCGTTGACGACGCGGATGATCGCGTCGCGCCACGCGGCGCGATCGTTGGGATCGAGCAGCAGCCCGGCGCCGCCGAGCACCTCGGGAATCGACGCCGCGTGCGACGCGATTACCGGAAGTCCTGTAGCCATCGCCTCGACCAGCGGCAGGCCAAACCCTTCGTAGAACGACGGGTAGACCAGCGCCAGGGCGCCGCGATAGAGCGCATGGATGCGCGTCTCGCTCACGCGGCCGAGCGCGACGACGGCATCCACGCTTCCCTCTTCGGCGGCCATCTCGCAGAGGCCCGCCGTGATCCCTCGATCGACGCCGGCGACAACCAGCGACAGCGCCCCGGCGCCGCCGAAGTGACGCCGCGCCTCGAGCAGCGCGTCGACGACGAGCGGCAGGTTGCGCCGCTCGTGGACGTCGCCGACGTGCAGCAGGTACGGCTGGCTGATGGCTGCCGGCAGATCGAGCGGCATATCGGCATCCGCCGCCATGAACGTGTGGTGATCGACGCCGAGCGGCGCCACGGCGATCCGCTCAGCCGGGATGCCGTAGGCAGCCGTGATCTCCGACGCGGAAAAGGCGGACACAGTCAGGATGCGGGCCGCGGACGTCGCGCTGCGACGGTAGAACGTCCGCCGCAGCCAGTCACGGCGATAGGGGTACCACTCCGGATGGATCTCGTAGCTGACGTCGTGAATCGTGAGCACCACCGGGACTCGGCACCAGAACGGCGCGGTATAGGCGGGAGCGTGAATCAGGTCGACGCGGGCGCGCGCCGCCGTGCGCGGCAGACCGACGAGCGACCACCCCGCATTGCTCGGCGGGTGCGCCGCGCCGGCCACGTATTCGGTGCCTGGGGGGGTGAGGGCGGGATCGCCTCCAAGCGTGAGGATGTCGACTTCGTCGAGACCAACCAGCGCGCGCACCAGCTCGCCGGCGTATCGGCGGATGCCGGCGGCGGGCGATGTGAGTCCGTGCCCGTCGAAGCCGATACGCAGTCTGCGGCGCGAACCCAATTCAAAATGCAAAATTCAAAGTGCAAACACTACGCGCTACGCAAGAACGGGGTGAACGCCGCTAGCACCCTCACCACGTTGATACAAACACATCGTGTTTGCAATTTGCATTTTGAATTCCGCATCACTGAATGGTGATATGTAGCCGCCGTACCGGACGATCGAGCGACGCGCACACGTCGCGGATGCGATGCTCGACGCTGCCGTTGATCGACGGGCTGCTGATGATCACTTCGTCAACGCGGTAGCGCCGCAGCGTCGACTCGAGATGGTCGAGCGATCCGCGGACGGGCACACCCATGATCCAGCGGTGCGTCTTCATCGGGTCGTCGTCGATGAACGCAATCGGGTTCATGTGCCATTCCGCGTTGGCGCGCAGTTCGCGGACGACCATCTGCCCGAACGCGCCCGCGCCGTAGACCAGCACGCGCCTGCTGCGCTTGCTGCGGGACGAGGCGACGAGATTCATGCTGCGGAACGAGGCGCGGGTGCCGATGATGGCGACCGTCAGCAGCAGGGCGTCGATGACGAACACCATGCGCGAGAAGCCTTCGAAGCGGTAAAAGTACGCCGCTGCGAGCACCGACAGCAGCGACCCCATGACAACGCCGCGCAGCACGACCGCCACGTCGCGCAGACCGAAGGTGTCCCACGAGCGCTGATACAACCCCGAGCCGTAGAGCGACGCCAGCTTGCAGCCGAGCACCGCCGGCAGCGACGCGGTGAAATACGGGAAAAAGTGGACGAGCGCCTCGTCCTCGAACCGGAGCTTGTAGGCGAAGTAGTAGCAGGCGGCGATGAGCACGAGGTCGAGCATCACTTCGCCCGCGTGCCAGCGGAACGTCAGGTCTTTCAGCAGCGGCGCGAACGATGACTGCTCGAGCGCCTGGAAGTCTTCCGCGTTGTAGGCGCGGACGCGCGCCAGGTAGAGGCCGAGGAGGGTAACGACGACGGCGAAGAGTCCGGCCAGCGGCAGCGTCTGGCTGCCGCCGCCGTAGGAGAGTCCCCACGCGGTCAGGCCACCGACGATGCCGAGGAGGTAGAGAATTCGCACCGCGCTGCGCTCGGAGAAGCCGAGCGACACAAGGCGGTGCGACACGTGATCGGTGCCGCCGCGCGTCGCGCTGCGCCCTGCCAGCCGCCGCAGCACGAGCACGAATGCGGTGTCGAAGAGCGGCACGACGAGAATCGAAACGACGACGATCGACGACCAGGGGAAAGGCGATCGGTCCTCCAGCACGGGGACGAGCGATGCTCCCCCGAGCAGCGCGCCGATGAACAGGCTGCCGCAGTCGCCCATGAACACCCGCGCGGGCGGCCGGTTCCAATAGAGGAATCCAAGGAGCGCGCCGGCCAGGGCGACGAGCAGCAGCATCAGCGTTCCGCCGAGCGGCGCCGCGAGCAGCCACGCCAGAAACGCCGCGGCGATGAGCGCCACGCCAGCGGCCAGTCCATCCATGTTGTCGAGCAGGTTGAACGCGTGGCAGACGCCCGCGAACCAGACGGTGGCGACGAGCGTATGGGAGAGCGGAAGGCTGTCGGTCGGCTGCCGCGAGATCGAGAACACGAGAAAGGCGCCGACGATGAGCGACGACACCAGCTTCGCCAGCGGCGAGAGCTGGAACCGATCGTCGAGAACGCCGACCACGAACATCGCGGTGGCCGCGACGGCAACCGGGGCCCACAGGCCGAAGTCGGCCGCCGACGCGGCGCCGCCCGCCATCACCCCGAAGCCGAGCAGGGTCGCAATCGCAATCGCGATGCCGCCCATCGTCGGCGTCGGTTCGCTGTGCCAGCGGTCCGCGCGCGGCGCGACCACGGCGCCAATGGCGGGAGCGGTGCGGCGGACGACGGCCGCAAGCGCGACCGACGTGAGCAGCGAGATGAAAAAGGCGACTGAAAGGTAGATCACACCTTCGCCGGGACGCGGCTGTGTTCGTCGGAGGCGTCCGGCTTCGGACGCAGGTCCGGCTCGCGCAGCACGAACGGCGCCTGCGCGAGGATGCCGTCGCAGATTGTATCCAGACCCGGTGAGGCGTTGGGGAGGAGTTGCTCGAGCCGCTCGAGTTTCAGCCGGTAAATCGGATAGCCGGCCTTCGGCTCGATGAAGGGGAGGGGAATCATCCGCTTGAAGAAGAAGTGGTACGCGTAGCGCCGTGCCCGTGCCAGCTGCGGGGGTGAGAGACGCTCGCGGAACGGCAGCTGCGCGAGCAGCCGGAAGTACTCGTCCGGTGAGCTGGCGTCGAGCGTGATCCCCTTGTTGCGGATCCACGCCTCGCCCGCGACGATGATCGGCAGGCCGACGCTCGTCAGCTCCACGCCCATCTTGGTCCCGTAGATGATGGCGGAATTGCAGAGCGACATCAACGCGTAGGTGCTCAGACCGCTGTCGGGCGGAACGACGATGATGTTCGGCGGCAGCTCCGGCAGCCGCTTGCGCAGCTCGGGCAGGATCGGCTGACGCGACGGCGGGAACCCGCTGATCTCGGCGGGATGCACGCGAATGAGCAACTGCAGGTCCGGCCGCGTGGCGAAGTACTGGCACGTCTGCACCAGCCACTCGAGCATGTTCGGAAAGGCATTGGCCGGGTAGTGCAGCTGCGCGTCCCAGGACACGTTGGTCAGGAGTCCGATCACCGGGCGCGAGCGATCGATGCGCAGCCGGCGCGCGATCTCCGCGGGGTCCTGCGTCGAGGGGCGGTGGAAGACGATCCAGTCGAACATGCCCTCGCGGCGGCTGCCCAGGTACTGCATCAGCTCGCGTTCCCTGTCGGCGGACAGGTCGGCCTGCTCCCAGTGCTCGCGCGGTTCGTGCATGAGCGTGTGGTGATAGGTGTCGCCGTGGCTGAAGATGAAGCGGCGCTTGCGGTAGGCCACGTTCCAGTTCGATACGTGCACGCCTTCGCGCCGCGCGACTTCGCCGACGACGCCCCACGGCACGTAGATGCCGTGCGTGAACACCGCTGACGTGAAGTTGACCGCGCGCATCAACTTGCGCGTGGCGAAGGCGGTGAGCAGCGCCGATTCCAGATAGCGACGCAGGACAGCCTCGGCGTGCGGCTCGTCGAACAGCGAGCCGCTGGCGAAGAAGCGAAGCGCGCCGGCGTGCGCGTGCTCCCCGATCGCCAGCCCGTCCATCGTGAATCGCTCGATGTCCGCGAACGGCAGCGTCGTCGCGATGGTCCGCGCCTCGGCGCGATCGCCGGGCGTCAGCCAGTCGCCCATGCGATGCACCTTCAGCCCGAGCTGCTGATACACCTGCTCCGCCGGCCAGCGGCAATCGCGGCACAGGTCGCGCGTGGGGCCGTGGTCGACGAACTGCCGCACGTTCGGGTAGAGCGACGCTTCGCATTCGGCGCACGCGGTCATCGAGCCGTCGCAGAGGAGCGCGTGCACTTCGGCGCCACGCAGGGTCAAGGCCGCCGCCAGCGCGCTCTCGAGCGTGATGGCATGCGCGTAGGAGCCGATCGCCGAGGCCATGAGCACGCGCGGTCCGCCTTGCGCCGCCAGCCGTGCGGATCTCCACAACGGGCGGTTCGCGTCGATGATTGGCCCCCAGTGCGGGTAGGCATCCGCCCGCGCGTGGTACCAGCGCCGCGCCAGCCGCGTCGTGCGCCAGAGCGCCGGGAATTTCCGGATGAAATGTCTCACGCGGTTGCTGGAGCCGTCGTTACCGCGTCGATGAGCCGCAGGAACTCGGCGGGCGGCGGCAGCTGTTCGAACACACGCCACGGCCGGTGGGCTGACAGTTCTGCAACGGAATATCCGCCGGTGGCGACGGCAATCGTCCGCGCGTCGATCGCCGCGGCACACTCGATGTCGTGCGGTGTGTCGCCGATGACGAACAGCTGCTCCTCGTTGACCGGTCCGTTGCGACGCGCCAAATCGAGCGCGCGGGCGGCGATCGAGGAACGGGCGCGCTGGTCTTCGGCAAACGCGCCGTCGGGAAAATACTTGAAGAGATCGTAGTGCGTCAGCTTGGCGCGGGCGCCGCGGCGGGTGTTTCCCGTCAGCAGGTAGGACCGCACGTCGCTGCGCTCGCGCAGCGCCTCGAGAATCTCGCGCACGTGGGGGAGCGCACGCCCCTGCTTGAGTGGCAGATGCGAGGGCAGCAGATCCTCGTAGCGCGAGACCATCCGCCGCAGCGCGCCGTCTTCGGCATCGACGCCGAGCAACTCGAACGTGCGGGCGGCAATCTGGAAGTCCGTCAGGCCGGGCACGCGAATCGACGACAGCTGAAAGTCCTTCCCCGTGACTTCGCGGACCGCGGCTTCCCAGGCGGGGACGCCGGCCTTCCCTGTCGTCAGCAACGTACCGTCGATGTCCCAGAACAGGATGATCATGCGATTTGCGGGACGCGATCGAGCGCCGCGCGGAACTGCTTCACCAGTCCCGCGATGTCGAGGCCGTGATGGGCGAGCACTTCGTCGTTCGTCCCGCACTCCGGCAGTTCGGCGACGCCGATGCGTGTCAGGCGCGCCGACGGATCGAGGCCGAGCTCGGCGATGGCCGCGCCGAGCATCTCACCCTGCCCGCCCTGCACGTAATGGTTGTCGAGTGTGACGATCGTTCGGCAGCTCCCGAGCGTCTCTTTCAGCCAGGCGGCATCGACGCGATTGAGCCACGGCAGATCGACGATGCGCATGCGCGAGCCCGTCGCCTTCTCGATCTCCTCGGCCGCGTGCCAGGCGTTGGACAACATCCACGGTCCGTAGCCGAAGACGACGGCGTCGTCGCCCGGGCGCGCGACCCACCCTTTGCCGACCTCGACGCGATGGTTCGCCGGATACGCGAAGGGCAACGGCCACTTCACCGATACGAGACGCAGATACGCGCTGTCGCTCGTGCTGTTGATCAGAAAGTCGACGAGCGCGTGGACTTCGCTTTCCGCCGCCGGCTCGGCGAGCAGCAGGTTCGGCACCGCCGCCAGCGCGCTGATGTCGCGCACCGATTGATGCGAATGGCCGGGGCCACCGGGCAGCAGGCCGGCCAGCGAGCCGACGTAGATCACCTTCGACGCCTCGCTGCACTGGTTGTAGATCTGCTCGTTGGGGCGGGTCGAGAGGAAGCAGGCGAAGGAATGCGCGATGGGCAGGGCGCCGCGATGCGCCATGCCGCAGGCCATCGAGACCATGTCCTGCTCGGCGATGCCGCACTCGATGAACCGCTGCGGATACTTCGCGGCGAAGTCGAGCAGGCCGCAGTCCTTGATCAGATCGGCGTCGAGCACCATCAGGTGCGGATGCCGCTGCGCCTGCTGCATGAGCGCCTTGCCGTAGGCCGCTACCAGGTTGTGCGTCTCGCGCGGCTCGCGCCGCGGATTGCGCGTGACGGTTTCGGTCTTCAGCTCGCTGAGCCCGGCCGCCTTGAAGGCGCGCGTCGCGGAGGCCATGAGCTCTCTGAGCGCGTCGAGATATTGCTGCTCCGGCGGCGCGCCCGAGTGAAACAGATACAGGGCTTCGTCTCTAGCGAGCGCGTTCGGACCTTCCATGAAGGACACGCCGCGCCCCTTCACCGTGTCAGCAACGAGGACCTTCGGTTTGTCGGTGATCGCGTCGAAGGAGCGGAACGTGCGCTCGAGCGCAGCCACATCGTGGCCGTCGCAGCGCGCCACGTGCCAGCCGAAGGCGCGCAGCTTCGCTTCGATGTCGCCCAGGTCGTTGACCTTGCGCACCCAGGTGTCGGACTGAATCTTGTTGTGATCGATGATGGCAACGATCTCGCCGAGCTTCAGGTGCGCGGCTGACGCCAGCGACTCCCAGAACTGGCCTTCCTGCAGCTCGCCGTCGCCGGTGAGGACGAAGATGCGACGCGGCGATCCCGCCAGCCGGTTGGCAAGCGCCATACCTTTCGCCTTCGAGATACCCATGCCAAGCGAACCGGTGTTCGCCTGCACGTACGGCGTTTCGACGTGCGGGTGTCCGGGCAACCCGCCGAGCCGCCGCAGCTGGTGGAGCTTGTCCGCCGGCAGCAGGCCGAGCGCGATGAGCACGGAGTAAAGCGCCGGTGCGTCGTGTCCCTTCGACGAGAAAAAGGTGTCGCACTCTTCCGGCCCCTTGTCGAGGTCGCGCAGCTCGTTGAGGAACAGCCAGCTCATGATCTCGAGCGAGCTGAAGCTGGTACCGATATGACCTGACCACGCGCCCGCGATCATGTAGAGCACGTTGATGCGCGCGAGCGCCGCAAACGCCGCGGCCTTCGCTTTCGCGTCGGCCTTGGCGGCGACCAGGCGCGAGAACTCCCCGACCGGGACGTAGCGGAGCTCTAGACTTTCGCCGTGTTCTGTCTGTAGGTCGCCCATTGGTAAATCCCAAATCCCAGACCCCAAGTGCCAAATCCCAACCACTCGCAAAGCTTTGGGGTTTGCATCTCGGGCTTTGGGGTTTTCATGCGTGCACGGCGCCGTACGGTTGCGTCGTTACTCGTGGCAACGTCGCGGCGCCATCCGCCAGCAGCCGCTCCGCAATCATCCAGTCGTGCGGATCGTTGATGTCAAATCCCTCGTAGCCTTCGCTGACGAACGGCATCAGCACGTCGCCGGCAATCGTGTGCGTCTCGAGTGGGACGCGCGTCCAGGCGATCTCGAGCGAGGCATTCTGCACGTAGACGCGCGGCAGCGCCTGGTACGGCGTGCTGTGCCACGGCTGGGTGCGCGGTTCCGGCTGGTCGAGCAGCGGCCGCATGCGATTGCCGTTGATCACCCACATCTTGCCGGGATGCTGCGCGCACAACTCGACGGCGCGAAGCGAATCGACCGCCGTCTCGGCGGTGAACTGCCGCCACGCACGCCGCATCGTCTCCGCGGTGCGGAACGGGCTCGTCGGCCGCAGCAGCGAGAAGGCGTCCCACCGCCGCCCGCGCGCGCCGAGCTCGCGCAGCGTGTACTCCACCCACTCGATGTCCGGCGAGGTGTCGCTGGCAAACTCCGCCGGGCGGAGGAACGGCACTTCCGCGCCGTAATGACGCGCAATGGCCGCGGTCTCTTCCGAATCCGTCGAGACGATCACCGCGTCGAACACGCCGCTCTCGATCGCCGGCGCAATCGTGTAGGCCAGCATCGGATGGCCGTCCAGCACACGGACGTTCTTGCCCGGCACCCGCTTGGATCCCTGACGGGCGGGAATGAGAGCGAGGCAGTTCACGCGTCTCGGATCCTGGCTGTTCACGCTTCCCTATTCTCTCTGCTCGGTTCGTGTTCGGGTTCATGTTCGGTTCGGGCGCGCACGCCGCGAACACCGAACCTGAACCTCGAACATCGAACAATCAACCTGAACATAGAACCGAACATGAACACGAACGGAGAAGCGAGAACCCCGAAGTGTGAACTACACCTTTTCCGGGTTGTGGTTGATGTACACCGTCTTCAAGTCGGAATACACGTCGAGCGCCTGCGTGCCGGCTTCACGCCAGCCGTTTCCCGAGTTGCGCAGCCCGCCGAACGGCATGTGCGGCTCGCTGCCGTAGGTGCCGCCGTTGACCACCGCCACGCCCGCCTGGATGCGGCCGATGAAGGTCATCGCGCGGTGGATGTTCTGCGTGTGAATCGACGCCGTCAGGCCGAACGGCGAATCGTTCGCCAACGCCACCGCCTCTTCGAAATCATTTACACGATAGAGACAGGTAATCGGCCCGAACAGCTCGCTGCGCGTGATCTCGTCGTTCGATCCGACGTGCTCGACGATCGTCGGCGCGACGAAATAGCCGTCGCCGTACCGTTCGCCGCTCAGCCGCTCCCCGCCCGTCAGCACCACCGCGCCGGCATCCCTCGCCCGCCCGACCGCGAACAGCATGTTGCGCATCTGCTCTTCGTTGATCACCGGGCCGTAGTCGTCCGTATCGCCGGTGCCGACCTTCAGCTTCTTCGCCGCCTCGACGAGCATCGCCTTGAACCTGTCGTACACCGCCTCGAAGACGATGATGCGGCTGCCGGCGGCGCATCGCTGTCCGGCGTTGCTGAACGCCGAGCCGAGCGTCCACGTCACCGCGTTCTGCAAATCCGCATCGTCGCAGACGATGAGAGGATTCTTGCCGCCGAGCTCCAGGCAGACTTTCGCGAGCCGGCGGCCCGCTGTCTCCGCGATCCAGCGCCCGACTTCGCACGACCCGGTGAAGCTGACGACGGCCACATCTGCGTGCTCGACGAGCGGCGCACCGGCTTCCTCGCCAAAGCCGTGAAGCGTCGTGTAGACGCCGTCAGGGACGCCCGCTTCGCGCGCGAGCACGCCGAACGCCCACGCGGACAGCGGCGTGTCTTCGGCGGCCTTGAGAATCGCCGCGTTGCCGCAGAGCAGCGCCGGAAACGCTTTCCACGCGACGTTGGCGATCGGCGTGTTCGCCGCGATGATCAGCCCGGCCACGCCGAGCGGCTGGCGCATGACCAGCGCCGACTTGTTCGGCACCGCGCTCGTCGTCGTCTGGCCGTAGAAGCGGCGGCCTTCGCCGGCCACGAAGAATCCCATCTCGATGGCGGCGTCGGTTTCACCGAGCGCGTCCTTCTTCGACTTGCCCGTTTCTCGTGCGACGAGTGAAGCAATGTCGTCGCGATGCTCGCGCATCAGCAAGGCGATGCTGCGCAGGATGTCGCCGCGCTTGACAACCGTCGTCGCCGCCCACGCGGGCTGTGCGGCCTTCGCCTTCGCCACGGCGAGCTCGACGTCGGCGCGGCTGGAGCGCGCCACTTCGCAGAGCGTGCCGCCGGTCGCCGGATCCTTCTTCGTGAACGTGCGTTCGTCAGACGCCGGCAGCAGATCGTTGCCAAGCTGATTGAGGACCACCGACGGCAGGACCCCCACGCTGGGGTTTGGGCTTTGGGTTTTGGGATTTGGAATTTGCCCCGTCATCACCACGCCGTAAATCCTCCATCGACTCGGAGCTCGTGGCCCGTAACGTAAGACGAGGCCGCGGATGCGAGAAAGACCAGCGGACCCTTGAGGTCCTCGGCCTGCGCCATGCGGCCGAGCGGCACGCGCGCGCCATACTTCGACTTGAACTGATCGTCCTGGCCGCCGAGCACGCCGCCGGGCGAGAGCGCGTTCACGCGCACCCCTTGTTTTCCCCAGAGCGTCGAAAAGTACTTCGTCATGTTCACGACCGCCGCCTTCGACGCGCCGTAGGCCGGCGACTTCAGGAACGGCAGATCGCCGGGCAGGTGATCGTAGAACCGCTGATCCGGCGACACCGACGCATAAAGCGAGCCGATGTTGATAATCGAGCCGCCGCCGCGCGCCGCCATCTGCGCGCCGAACATCTGCGTCACCTGAAAGGTGCCCATCAGGTTCACGTCGAGCATGCGGCGGAACTGTTCCAGCGGCAGGTCCTCGATGCGGCTGCCTTTCCAGCACATTGGGATCCTAAGCTTAGAATTCCACGTGGACAAGTTGTCGCG
>JADMIO011701048.1_pt1 | contig 152901 bp, 126 predicted proteins | sample 8958161 | NCBI WGS metagenome assembly JADMIO01 (sample SAMN16585339, study PRJNA669376) | soil metagenome | isolation source: Crop rotation soil | place: USA: Cullars Rotation, Alabama | collected 2011 | reverse complement strand
CGCGACAACTTGTCCACGTGGAATTCTAAGCTTAGGATCCCAATGTGCTGGAAAGGTGATCGACTTCAACGATGCCGAGTCGAACCGAGTCATCGCACCGGATGCCGGCCTTGTTCAAAATGTAGCTCGCGTTTTTGCCGATCAACGAACGATCGATGTCGGCTTCTTTGCGCGGGCCGTATTGCTTTTTGAAAATAACTTTTTCAAGCGCGGCCAATTCGCTCTTCGTGATGAGCAAACCGCCGTTGTAAGTCATCGCGAGGATCAATTGTTCCGCGACGCTGTTGACGACGATGCATTCTTTTTCGTCGGCGCAGATGATGTTGTTGTCGAATGACGCGCCAAGGACAATGTCTTTGGCGGCTTTGTCGATGTTGGCTGTTTCGTCGACGAGCACTGGAGGATTACCAGGGCCGGCGCAAATTGCGCGTTTGCCGCTGGACATCGCGGCTTGAACGACGCCACCGCCACCGGTCACGACGACGAGGCGAATGCCGGGATGTTTCATCACGGTGTTCGCGGATTCGACGCTTGGATTCGCGACGCAAGTCACGAGGGTCTGCGGACCACCGGCAGCGGCGATCGCTTTATTGATTAGAGCAACGTTGTGACACGAGACGCGTTTCGCGCCAGGATGCACATTGAATACGACGGCGTTACCTGCTGCCAACATCCCGATCGAATTATTGATGATCGTCGAAGTTGGATTAGTCGTCGGCGTGATTGCCGCGATGACCCCGTACGGCGCAGGCTCAGTCAGCGTCAAACCGTCGTCACCTGTGACGGTTTGCGGAATGAGATCTTCGACGCCCGGAGTTTTTTCGGTAACGAGTTGGTTCTTGAGAATCTTGTCTTCGTAACGGCCCAGACCGGTTTCTTCGTGTGCTTCCTTGGCGAGCATCTTGCCGTTTTCGCGCATCGATTCGCGAATGGACGCGATGATCGCTTTGCGTTTTTCCAATCCCATTGATTGGTATTGGCAGAACGCCGTGCTCGCGGCGCGAACGGCTTCGTCGACGCTGTCGAACACGCCGAGTTGCCCGGCGATCGGCGGCGCGGATGAACGCGGTTTGTCAGCGGACGCGGGACGACCGCTCAATCCCGCGACAATCTTTTGGGCTATCGCTTCGATTTCTTGATCGGCAAGGCCTGCCACAAATCACCTAGTCTTTCTTGTATTTGTCGACGCCGTTGACTTCCCAATGATCGACGATGGCCATGATGACCGCGTCGACTGGGCGGTTGTTCGTCGCGACTGTTTGGCGCGCAGAACTGCCGGCGGCAATGAGAACCATTTCGCCAGGGCCGACACCAACGGCGTCAGCAGCGACAGTGAAACCACCGGTCTCTTTGCCTTCGGGATCAACGTTCTTCACGAGCATGAGCTTGAGACCATCCATGGTCCCTTCCTTGCGCGTGGCGACAACCGTGCCGACTACTTTGCCAAGATTCATAAACTAAATGCCTGCCGAGGTAAGATCATCCCGAAGGATGACCGGACGCAGCTTGCGCGGCGTCCCACACCTCGACACGGCAAAATTGTTTTACTTCTTGGGCGCGCCTTTATTGATATTGCGCACCACCGGCAACACTTCATCGACGCCATTGTGTGGGCGAGGAATGACGTGCACGGAGACAACTTCTCCGACGCGGCTGGCGGCAATACGACCGGCATCGGTCGCTGCTTTGACGGCTGCGACGTCGCCACGGATGACTGCGGTGACATAACCGCCGCCAGTCTTTTCAAAATTCACGAGTTCGACTTTCGCGGCCTTGACCATTGCGTCGGCGCCTTCAACCATCGCGGCGAAGGACCGTGTTTCGAGTAAGCCTAATGCTTCTGCCATATGTTTTCTCTTTGTTTTATTGTTTAGGTGACTACTTAAATTTCTAACTTCAATGTGCGTCTACCTTGATAAAGCTTGATAAAGCTTGATAAGGCTTGAATCGCTTTGATTAACCCCCGCTGCCGCCCTTCATTTCGCGACCGCTGATGCTCAAGATCGCGGCTTCGGCTGCTTTGGCGGCTTCGTTAATATCTTTGTCTTCGCCGCCGAGGTAAATACGACCGAAGGAACCGAACGCGCGGATTTCCAGGATGTTAACGTCAGCGGCTTTTTCGGCTTCATTCGCCGCGAACGCAGCATAAGCCGCGGGCGCAACTTCCATCGTGAACAGCGAGTGTCCAGGAAGGATCATGTTGCCGTGACGGGTGCGGTTGATGAGCATCGTGTGATAGTCATCGATCCGGCGAATAATGCTCTGGCTGTAAATCATCGGCTTGTAACGGCCTTCTTCCTTCAGTTCGAGCGCATTCAAGATCGCTTCGCCAGCGGCGCGAACGTCTGCTTGCGATTCGGAATGAATCTCGAGCATGCCGTAAAGACGTTCGATGATCTGCATGCCGGGCGTCACTTTGACTGTCTTCAGTGCGACGTCAGTGACTTTGTTGATCTCCATGCCCGGCGAAATTTCGACGAACAAAGAGGCCTGGCCGGCGATCGGCAAAAAGCCTTGCGACACGGTCGCGAAAAACGACGCGACCTGCGGTTGCAGCGAGTCGAGAAAAATGTATGAACGTAAGTCTGCCATATTGTTTGTTTCCTAGTATTTTGCAGCTTGTGCGGTCACAGTCTGGCCGCTGGCTTCCTGCATGATCTTGATTCCACTGCTCGTCCCGATGCGCGTCGCGCCGGCTTGCACCATCGCGCGCAAATCTGCGTAAGAGCGAACTCCGCCCGACGCTTTCACTTGCAATCCTTTGTCGCGCACGATGCGGCTCATCAGCGAAACATCTTCCACCGTCGCGCCGCCGGTGCTGAATCCAGTCGACGTCTTGACGAAATCCGCGCGAGCTTTGACGGACAATTCACACGCACGCGCTTTTTCAGCGTTGTTCAGGAGCGACGTTTCCAAAATCACTTTGCACTTGGCACTGCCATCGCGGCAGGCTTCGACGACCGCGCGAATATCGCGATACACCAAATCATCATCGCCACTGCGCAAGGCGCCGACGTTGATGACCATGTCGATTTCCTTTGCGCCGTTACGTATGGCGGCACGGGCTTCGAGAGCTTTGGTTTCGGGCGGTTGCGCACCGAGCGGGAATCCGACCACGCAGCAAACCTTCACTCCAGAGCCATCGAGCAATTGGCGTGCGAGCGGGACCCATGTCGGGTTCACGCAAACCGAGAAAAACTTGTATTGCCGCGCTTCCTTGCAGAGCTGTTCGATGTCGCTCTTGGTCGTATCAGGACGAAGAACGGTGTGATCGATAAGCTTCGGAATGTCCGCGGTTTTAATCGCAGGACCAGCTGGAGTCGGCACGGTTGTCGCAGCTTGAGCCGCGAGCAGTTCCTGCACCCGCTTGGTGATCTTCTCCATGTCGGACGCGCCGACATTTTCGAGTTCGGGTTGAATGACCTTCGGCTGTTCACCAGTCGAACCGAGCAACGTCGCCTGGTGCGGTCCAACTTCAATCGGGCCTTTTTCGATCGCATTAATCAACGCCACGCGTTTCTTGTGACGTTCTTCAACACATTCACCGGTCAGAAATGCTTCAACGATTTGTTGAGCGAGTTCGAAATTTGTTTGGCCGGAACCGAGGGTCAGGACGTTCGCGTCGTTGTGTTCGCGCGAATTCTTGGCGAGAGCGACGTTGTAACAAGCTGCGGCTCGTGCGCCGTCGACCTTGTTGATCGCCATCGCTGAACCAATCCCTGCCCCATCAATCATAATGCCGCGATTGACCTGGCCGCTGGCCACGAGCCGACCGACCGTATAAGCGATGCGCGGATAATCAACGGCATCTTTACTATGCGTGCCACAGTCCACGACCGACATCACTTTGTCGCGCAAGAATCCAATCAGCTGGTTCTTCAATTCGAACCCGCCGTGGTCAGAGCCGATAGCAATTTTAAGATTCTTCAAAGGGAAATTGGTTTTATATTTCACCACGCAGCTGCGCTCGCGCCGATTGGTTGAATTGTCTTAGTGACAATCATTGGGCGCGCATAGTCGATATAACTACATCCTCAAGCAAGGACAAATTTGTCACATATGTAGCACAGGATTGACATATGCCCGGCAGCATGTAGCATGGGCGCTACATATGAACTACCAAGCGGAGAACTTTTCTGGGCTCTTCCGGGCCTCCTTTGCTCCTGATCTTTGGCAGTATTTACGCCGTCCCGAGACCGTTTTAGCCATGGAAGTCGCCACAAAGTTGCGCAAGCCAGCGGTGGAAGCCATCGGCGACGATTTGATTCGCGACTTCGGCACGGTAGTTCAACAAAAGCGTGTGAAACAAATGATTGGACACATGGTTCGGCAAATCATGGAATCTCGCGGTTTCATCCTTGATGCGCAACGTGTCCCCTGCCGTTTCGACAAACTCTTCAGCAGCGGCACCCGTTATAAGCGTGACCCGCAAATAGCCCAAACGCGTTTTTCCAAACCTGGTTGGGCTGTGTGGGGAACCTCTTAACGTCAGCGATTCTCGAAACCGTTACAGTTGGGGGAAGCTCAAACGTTCGAAAACCTTCACGAACGGCACTTTAACGCGCAAGTTGTTCCTGTTGCCCAGTATCATAAACGATGTGCGGACATGCGCGACAGGCGGACGCACCTTCCTGCGCAAACCATCTGCACTCCGGTCGAATGATACAGTCAGGGAGAGTTTTTGGCTCCGCTACCTGAGCCGCCGCTTGACCAGCTAGTTGTCCCACGAGACACTTTCCGTTCTGCCATCTAGAGCAGGCGCTCTCCATACACCTAGCAGCAAAACGGAAACGCTTTCCTACATCCCCATTTTCAGCCGCAGCAGCAATGAAGGATTCGGGCACCGGTAGAGGTGACGCAGCATACGCTAATTCGCCCGCAGGAGTAAATCTACCGAGGCAAGAGAGCCCCCTCTTTTGGAGGAGCGCTTGGACACATGATCACGGGCGGCGTCACAACAAGAAGGGGAATCCAACAGAGCCGGCTTAAAGTTACGGAAGCTGCAAAAATTTAGCTAAAATCCGGCCACCGTTCGGATTGAGGACGATATTGAAATCGAGACCATTAACCTTGCCGTGCGCAGAGCTCAGCCGCAATTTCGTTCATTGCGGCACGATGAATAGCGCCGCTAATTTGCGTTTTCTCTGCGTCAGTTAATTTAAGGCCAGTTAAATCAACGGTAAATTTGTGGTCAGTCATAATAGTGGTAGTGAATTACTGGGATTCTAGGCGCATTGCATAGGCGGGCAAGAAGCGATGGTTATCTGCCGCGACCAGCGAGAAGTCCGCACCTCTGAATATAGCCGGAGGTTAATGGATACATTCCGAGACCGGATCGGCGTTAAAGATTTCGAGAAGGTGATGGAGTTTGCGACATGGCTCGCCCAGCACCCCAAGCGCCGGGATATTTGTTGCTTTTTGCAAGATCAGGTTGGGCAAGAGTCGGAAGCGGAGGCACCGACTGACGAATGACACAAAGCTAAGAATTGAAAAAATGAGGACCTTAAGGATTTTTCTGACGTGCTGCGGCTGATCCCGCAGACGGGACACAGCCGCGGTCCGATTAGACCGTTACTTACAGGCGACGAACGGACTGTCTTGCGGGACCAAGGTTTTTTCGATGGCGCTGGGGAGGCCGGATAAAACTTTGACGGCGATCTGGCGGCATTCGACCGGATTTAATCCAGCGCGGCGGGCGGCGATGTCGGCCAAAGCGAACATGGTTTGTTCGGCGTAGTGGCAGAGGCCTTGGCGCAATGGGAGGGAGTAGATGAAAAGAGTTAGGCCGAAAACCAAAGTGTGCCAAGCCTGAGCCTGTGCGGAATCGACGGCGGTGAGGTAGCGTTGGATAACGCGTTGGTCGCGTAACGGACGGAGGTTCGCCAATTGCATTTGGCCGATCTCACGGCTGGGCGTCGCGAAGAAAGTCAGGAGCGGTTGGTTGGTCAGTTCCTGGTCGAGCGCGATGAGTTCGCGGGTTTCGCCGCGCGAGGCGTGGGTCCAAGCCCGAGCGATGGCGGGCAGTTCGATCGGGAGGAGCAGACGTTGTGCGTAGGCTTCGAGAAATTTTTCGAGCGTGGCGGTGTCGCGAATGAGTTTTGGATTGAGCGACGGCGCGAGCGCGATGAGTTCGGGCGGGCGGCCGATCTGCTCGAGAAGACCGGTGAGGTCGCCGAGCAAATGTTGGAATCGCTTCTGTGGCGGAGCCTCGGAAGGCCGTTCCAAAGCGGCTTTTGGGTTGGAACTCATGTTTCATGATACCGTGCTTCATCTGCGTAAATGTCGCGAGTTTTTAAAGTGTTTTTTGGAAAATTTTTAAGTTGCAATGATGTGTGTGGGCACTTTTTGTTCATGGCAAATCGACTTGCTGGAGCAAGGACTTTAGTCCGCTTTAGCGTGGTGTTCAGTGAATATTCGGATGTCAGTTGTATTGACCCGATGCGAAGCGGACTGAAGTCCGCGCTCCGGAAGACGATTAATTGATGACTCTATCGCGCATTACATTTCCGGTTGAGGATTATGACCTCGACGCGACGCTCGCTTCTGGGCAGGCGTTTCGGTGGAAGCTCGTCGATGGATGGTGGGAGGGTGTTGTGGGCGAGCATTGGGTTCGACTGCGCGTTGATGGGAAGAATCTTTTGGCGGAAGCGATAGAGCCCGTTGGGGATTGGAGATGGTTGCGAGATTATTTGCAACTGGATGTGAACTTGGCCGCGATCGTGGCGACGTTTCCCGTTGATGAGCCGATGCGGGCGTCGCTCGCGTCTTGTCACGGATTGCGATTGTTGCGGCAGGAGCCGTGGGAAACTTTGGCGTCCTTCATTTGTTCGTCGACGAAGCAGATCGTGCAGATCCAGCAGATCATCGGCGAACTTTGCAAATCGTTCGGCACCGCCCTGCCCGTCCCGACTGGACATGCAACGGTTTATCGGTTTCCGACGGTGGAACAGATCGCGGCGCTGACGGAACCGCAATTGCGTGGGTGTAAGATGGGTTTTCGCGCGCCGTATTTGCTCGGCACGGCGAAGGCGATTGTTGCCGGTGAAGTTGATTTGGAAACGATTCGCAAGATGGAACTGCCGCGCGCGCGGGAAGAGTTGCTGAAATTTCCGGGAGTCGGCGTGAAGATTGCGGATTGTGTTTTGTTATTTGCCTATGGATTTGACCAGGCGTTCCCAGTGGATGTTTGGATCATGAAGGCAGTGCAGCAATTGTATTTTCCCAAACGGAAAGTTTCGATCAAACGGCTGCGACGATTCACAGAGATGCATTTTGGGCCGCATGCAGGGTATGCGCAGCAGTATTTGTTTCATTATATGAGAGTGAAGAAGAGAGAACCACAGATGAACACAGATGGACGCGGATAAAGAAAACGAATCTGTGTGCATCTGTGTTTATCTGTGGTTAACTGAACTTTTATGGCTACATCGTTGAAGAATAAATGGGTTTTGATCACTGGCGCTTCGAGCGGCTTCGGAGCGGCGGCGGCGCGGGCGTTTGCGGCGCTTGGTGCGAATATCGTCATTGGCGCGCGGCGTGTGGATCGATTGGAACAGGTCGCGGCGGATTGCAAGAAGGCTGGAGCACCGCAGGCTCTTGTTCATGCACTTGACGTTACGAAGACGGAGAGTGTGGAAAAATTTGTCGCGTTTGCGAAGTCGAAGACCACGGCGATTGATGTGCTAATTAATAATGCCGGTGGGGCGCATGGGCTGGATAAGGTTGCTGATCTCAAGGATGAGGACATGGAGGCGATGTATCAGTCGAATGTGCTCGGTTTGTTGCGCATGACGCGGGCGGTTTTGCCGATGATTCCGAAGGCGCCGGGTAGTTTGATTCTCAATGTCAGCTCGTATGCGGCGTATGAAGTTTATGAAGGGGGCGGGGCTTATTCTGGAGCGAAGGCGGCGGAGAGGATGATTTCAAGGACGTTGCGGCTGGAGTTGGTTGGGACGAATATTCGCGTTTGTTCATTTGCGCCCGGGTTGGCGGAGACGGAATTTTCGATGGTTCGGTTTAAGGGTGATAAAGAAAAGGCGAAGAAGCCTTACGTCGGAACGGAGCCGCTCACCGCGGAAGATATTGCGGAGGCGATGGTTTGGATTGCGACTCGGCCGGCGCATATGTGTGTGGATGAAATTTTGATCAAGGCGACGGATCAGGCTTCGATACAGAAGGTGCATCGGAGGACGTCTTGAAGAAAACCCGAAATTCGAAATCCGAAACAAATCTGAATGACTGAAATCATAAATTCAAAACCATGAACTCGCTGTCGGTTGTTGTCTTGTTTATTATCATTGGCGCAATGGTTACGAACGCTACTGAACCAGGAAAATTGCCGGGCAAAGAACATCTGCGCATTTATCTGTTGATGGGGCAGTCGAATATGGCGGGGCGTGGCAAGGTTGGGAAGGAAGATAAGACGCCAGATCCGCGCGTGTTGATGTTTGTTGAAACGAATGGCACTTGGGTTCCGGCGATCGAGCCGGTCACGAAAGATGACAATAAAACGCATGGTGTGGGGCCGGCGTTGGCGTTTGGAAAGGCGATGGCGCAAAAGGATCCTTCGGTGACGATTGGGTTGGTGCCGACGGCTGAGGGTGGGACGCCGTTGAAACGTTGGGAAAAGGGCGCGGACCTTTATGAACGGGCGGTTCATCGCGCTAAACTGGCGATGAAAGATGGTGGGTTGGCCGGAGTTATTTGGCATCAAGGCGAATCGAATACGGGCGATAAGGATCGTTCGGATAATTATGGCGAACGATTGGCGAAAATGGTTTCGGATCTACGCGCGGATTTGGAAGCGCCGGAGTTGCCGTTTGTGGTCGGTGAGCTTGGCGAGTTTTTGACGAATCGGAAAAAGCAGGCTCCCCTGCCCCGGGCAAATGAGGTCAATGCAGCGCTGCGCGATTTGCCGAAGCACGTTGCGCATACTGGTTTTGTTTCAGCGCATGGGCTGACGGATAAAGGCGATGAGTTGCATTTCGATTCCAAATCGCAACGCGAGTTCGGCAAACGTTACGCCGACGTGATGTGGAAATTGCAGCACGAGAAATAACACGCGATGCGATTGCCTTTCGATAACGTTCGACAGCTTGGAGATGGTTTGAGCGAACCGTCGCATGTCGTTGCCCAGGCAATGGCGCGGCTGAAGGGAGACATCATCGTACTCGGGTGCGGCGGCAAGATGGGACCGAGCCTTGCACGCATGGCGAAGCGGGCTTCTGATCAGGCGGAGGTGAAACGGCGTGTAATCGGTGTTTCGCGTTTCAGCGATGCAGAGCAAAAAGAGGAACTGCAACGGCACGGGGTGGAAACGATCGAGTGTGATTTGTTGAATGAGAAGGAGCTGAACCAATTGCCGGATGCGGCCAATGTCGTTTACATGGCGGGGATGAAATTTGGGTCGTCGGGCAACGAAGCGATGACGTGGATGATGAACACGGTGTTGCCGGTGTTTGTTTGTCGAAAATTTTCCAACAGCAAAATCGTCGCGTTCTCGACGGGAAATGTTTATGGGCTTGTGCCGCACACGAAACCTTCGGTTGAAACGGATTTGCCGAATCCGGCTGGTGAATATGCGATGAGTTGTCTGGGACGTGAGCGGGTATTGGAGTTTTATTGCAAAAAATATCAGATACCGACGGCGATCATTCGGCTGAATTACGCGTGTGATTTGCGGTACGGGGTGCTCGTTGATTTGGCGCAAAAAATTTATGCGGATCAACCGATTGATTTAGGGATGGGCTGGTTCAACACGATTTGGCAAGGGTCGGCGAATGAGATGGCGTTGCGTTGTTTTGAACAGCTCGATGACGTTCCGGTCGGGACGCCGTTTACGATCAATGTGACCGGGCCAGAGATTTTGAATGTTCGTGAAGTGGCGGAGAAACTGGGTGAACGTTTGCGCAAAAAGCCGTCGTTCACCGGCGAACCATCGAACACTGCGCTGTTGAGCAATGCGACGCGGGCGTTGCAACTTTTTGGTGAGCCGATCGTGAGCACGCAGGAATTGATCGAGTGGGTTGGCGATTGGATCGTGCTTGGGGGTGAGACTTTGAATAAGCCGACGCATTTTGAATCGCGGGATGGGAAGTTTTAGGGTGGATGAAAATTAAGGTTTTTGGGATATGCACGCGTCGCGTCATCGACGTTTCAACCCGAAATATCGCCATATAAAACTCGCGTTAGCTCTAGGGTCATCGACATGGAACGCAATCTGGATGTGCAACTCGATGGCTTGCGATGTTGCATCGCGCCGTTCGGCACGGTCAGGTGAACTTGATGAGTTAATTACGGGTTTTGCCCAATTGTTGCGAACTGCATGAATGTTATTTTTTCGCAGGCAATCGGAACGTGCCGACTCGCAGCGGAACGTTTCCGGAATCGCAGGTGAACAATTAACCGGAGGCAATTTATGAGCAATCTACGTGAAACATTTATCGAAGAACTAAAAGATCTTTACGATGCCGAAAAGCAGCTGACGAAGGCGCTGCCCAAGATGGCCAAGGCTGCTGAGCATGAAGAGTTGAAGGCCGCATTTGAAGAGCATCTCGACCAGACCGAAGAACACATCAATCGTTTGGAAGAAGTTTTCAAATTGCTCGATGAAACCGCCAAGGGCAAAAAGTGCAAAGCGATGGCCGGTTTGATTGAAGAAGGCTCGGATATTATCGATGAAGAAGAAGGCGACGCGGCTTTGATCTGCGCTGCGCAGAAAGTCGAACACTACGAAATCGCTTCTTACGGCTCGCTCAAATCCTGGGCGAAGTTGATGGGGGAAGACGAAATCGTTGACCTGCTCGACGAAACGTTGGAAGAAGAAAAACAGACCGACGAAAAACTCAACGACCTCGCGGAAACCGCGATCAACGTTGAGGAACAAGAAGCGGCTGGTAAAGAAGACTAAACGTCGTCCGCAATTTGTAATGCGGGTAACTTCACAATAGTGAGGTTGTCCCTTACACCAAAGTCCGACTGGAGAAATCCCGTCGGACTTTTTGCTTTTTGTAAGTAGCGCATTTCCAACGACAAACGGCAGGGGCGCGTCAATCAAATTTGGTGAATTGCTGATTGACTGGTATAAGTTTTTTCCCTATAAACGTCGTAATCTCAGCTGTGCCCGGTTCGAATAGTTTTGTGCTTCAGTGAAAAAGGCACCCGGAGCGCCGAAGTTTGGCAGGCAGCTCGGTTGAGATGTGATTGATGTACCCAAAATCCGCCCGACCCGACACGCTTATGCGACGACTCCGCACTCTCCTCGCTGCAACCACCCTTGCCCTAGCCGCAACCTGGCAGGCTAATGCGCTTACGATTGAATTGGATGCTGACTTGCTGAAAGACGCCAGCGGCAATCCGATGCCGTCCTCCGGACTGCTCGTGTTGGTCGCCAGCACTGATTCTACTTTCAATGGACCGACGCCGCTGAGCTTTGTCAGTGGTGACGACGTTGTTGTGGGCAAGTTGGACTTGAGTGCGTTCGCAACTCCCGGCGTGGTGATCGATGCGGTTTCGACCAGTGGAATTATTGGCAAGCCGATCATGCTTTATTGGTATCCGACGTTAAACATTAATTCGACTGCGCCTGGTCAAAATACGCCATATGGATCGTATACGGACGCTGTCGGGATCGATGGCAGCATGCCTTGGGTAGGTGGAAGCGATGCAGCGACGATTACGTTGAAGTTTTTGACGCAGGATGCAGATACGGATTTTCATTCCCCCGGCACGAATCCGAGCGCGGCTGGGTTAGCGAGCAGCACGACGCCGACGCCGATCGTGATCAATGCGCAACCGGCGAGCCAAACGCAGAATTATGCAAGCACCACGACATTTTCTGTCGATGCTTCTGGGACATCGTTGGTTTATCGATGGCGCAAAAATGGGGTGAACCTTTCTGATACTGGTAATGTTTTGGGTTCGGCGACTTCGAGTCTGACGCTATCGAGCGTCACGGCTTCGGACGTTGCCAGCTATTCAGTTTTTATTACAAACTCGTCAGCGTTCCTGACGAGTTCGAGCGCGACGCTCGCTGTTATTGATCCTTCCATCACGACTCCACCAGCGAGCACGGCGGTGAATGCCACCGGCAATGCGACCTTTAGTGCGGTTGCTGTTGGTTCCGGCACTTTGACCTATCAGTGGAAGAAAGGCGGTTCGGTTCTCAACAACGGATCGCAACCGAGCGGCGCCACGGTTTCAGGTGCGACTACGTCGGCTGTTACAATTTCCGGCGTTCAACAATCGGATGCGGCGAATTACTCCGTGCTCGTAACCGGCAGCGGCGGTACAACGACGAGTTCTGCTGCGAGCCTGACGGTCAATGATATTGCTCCGGTGTTCTCCAGCCCAACGGCTGATTCAACGACGACGATTGATGCGGGTGGTTCGATCACTCTTTCGGCTGCAGCCACGGGTAGCGCTCCGATTACTTATCATTGGAAAAAAGGCTTGAGCAATTTGGCTGATGGTAATTACGAAAATGGCGCGACGGTTTCTGGCGCGACTACTGGCACGTTGACTCTTACTGGCGTTTTGGCAGGCGATGCTGGCACTTACGTTTGCGACGCGCATAACGGCACTGGCGATACGCTGAGTTCCGGCACGACGATCAACGTCAATGACCCCATCATCTCGGTTCAACCGCAGAGTTTCACGGGTGAATGTGGCGATGTCTGGCCTTGCCTCTCGGTGACGGCTGTTGGCAGCACGAATCTGTCGTATCAATGGTTCTCGGGCGCGACAGCGATCACTGATGCGACGAATGCTTCGCTTTGCTTTGATGATAATTCGTTCGGGTCGGCTGGGAGCTACTCGGTGATTGTCAGCAATGTGTTTGGGAATTCTATTACCAGCTCCGTTGCGACGGTAACGGTGGTTGATAGTCAAGGGCCTTTCGTTAATATTCTCGGCGGACACACCGCGACGCTTTGCAAAGGGCTTGATAGTTACAACGACGCTGGCGCAACTGCCTTTGACGATTGTGACGGCACTGTTGCCGTTATTCCGACTGGCAGCGTTGATACCAATGCGCTTGGTGATTACACGATCACGTATACTGCGACCGATTCGCACGGAAATAGCAGTTCTGATACACGCGTGGTGACCGTTCAAGACTGCACGACCACGCCTCCTGGGATCGCATTGCAACCGACGGACAAGTTGAAACAATTGCAAGGCACGAATGTGGTGCTGTCAGTAGGTGCTACTGGACCCAGCTTGTCGTATCAATGGTACGAAGAAGGCGTAGCAATGGCTGGCAAAACCGATTATACGAATTCCTTCGCAGCCCATTCCAACCCTGCGTCATTCCATCTGACGAACGTCCAGTATTATGTGATTATTAGTAATACGGCGGGTTCCGTCACCAGCAGTGTTGCACACGTGACGGTGGTCGTCGACAAAGCCACTCCTACGCTTACTCTGAAAGATCCTAAAGCCAATGCTCGTGCCGCGGGTTTTGTCATTAACGGCACCGCCGCGGATGCGAATGGCAATGCTGCCAAGCTGATCTACTACTGGGACGGTCAAACTGTCCATGGCAACAGCGACTATTATACGAACGACTTGAACGCCATTGGAGCTCCAACCGTCACCGGAGGCCCAGCGTCGCGCACGATAACGGGATTTGCACTGAATAATCCACCACACGGCGGCACGAACATCCTTAATGCATGGGTTCAAGATCTCGCCGGAAAGACGTCAACGATTCAGAAGAGGACGGTATTCTGGCAAAAGCCGCATACCTATGCGCTGACCGTTTCTGGAAATGGCACGGGTACCGTGAACGTCACCACGAAGGGTGTTACCGGTGAACATGTGCAGAACGCGCCGACCTTGAACGCTACGTTGCTGGGTTCAGACAACACTACGTATAATCTGCAGCTCTTCGAGGGGCAGCAGTATATGATTAAATTCACGCCGAGCCTAAGCACGAATCCTGTTGCACCGAATTTTGTGCCACGCATCTCCTCGGTGGTCAGTAATGTTCCTGCACCGGCTTACACCGGCAGCACGAATAAGCCTGTCACGTTGCCATGGTTCCAGGCTGGCACTTCAGATGTGAGCGCTACGGTTTACTTCAATCGTAATCATGTGACGGACATGGCTGGTGCTTATAGCGGCGTGTTCTCGGAGACAGGCCATCCGACTGAATTATCATCGGGATTGCTGTCGCTAACGGTCGTGGCCAACGGGAAGTTGGTCGCTAAGGTGCTGAACCCGGGCCAAACCGGATCAACCGTTCAGAGCGTCATCCATGGTGATATTCAATCTGATGGATCGATCGACGCGAATAACGGTACCTACCGGGTCAATGGATACCTTGATTGGGCAAACTCAAAACAGGCCGGTGGCGTGAAGCAATTTATCGGTCAGGTTTCGCTCCTGTCACTTGGGGCGGGATGGATATCCGACGTGACGGCTGATCGGTTTGAGAAACAATTGCTCGCCGCAACTGCGGGCAAGAAGAGTTTGATGATTATTCCTCCTGTTGCTGGCAGCGGGCCCACGGGCGAAAGCTATGCTACTATTAAGGATTCTGCCAATTCGCGCACCTTCAACTTCAGCCTGGCTGATGATGAATTGCCGATCGCCGGTTCTGTTACGGTCAATGCAACCGCCAGTGGACGCTACGGCATATTCTTGTTTCCGAAATTCAAAGCGACGGATCCCGGCTCGAAGTCTGTGCTTTTTGGAACATGGGACACCAATTCAGGTAACACAGTAACGCTCAATTGGGTGAAACCGTGTTGCGGTCAGTTGAGGAGTGCGTTCTCCATCGCTCCGGTGGCGAACATCAGCTATCTGACGAACGGCCTCACCGGCAAGCACACTGTCGGCATCACGAATGGCACGTTGCAATTGAGCTATGTCATGGACTTCGGTTCGGGTACTCCCGCAGCGGGCACAGCGACAACGACGGCCTCGCAGATCAGTGCAACAGCAACGAATATCGTCAAAGTTATTCAAACGCCGACAGGCACGCTTAATGTGACGTTTGCGAACGGAAACCCGGCCGCTCCGAAAACAACGGTCGGGCATGCGGCGGTTTTGGAAGATGCGCAAACCGGTGGTGGGTATTTCTTGCCGAAACCGACGGGTTCGACGGATACGGGCATCATCAGTATCGGTCCGAAATTGCCGTAAGCGTTTTGTTTTACGTAAGCGCCCCGTTTCTGGATGCAGGAACGGGGCGTTTTGCTTTCTTGATGTGGATTAAGGACGGAATTGGATTTCAGATTTCAGAAAATTCCAATGGAAAATGAAAATGGAAGATGGAAAATGTGACTTCGCATGTTTGAAGTGCAGCATATTACTTCGTTTGATCTGCCGGAATTGGCGGTGTATCGGACGATGAAGTTTCAGGGGGAGCATCGTGCGCAGGGAATTTTTGTGTCGGAGAGTGAGAAGACTACGCGGAGGCTTTTGGAGAGTGAGTTGGAGGTGGTGTCGATGGTTTTGCCAGAGGCGATGTTGGCGGGGTTTGAAGAGTTGCTGAATGCGCGGAAGGAAGTTGTTCGGGTTTATTGTGCGCCGAGAGGTGTTCTGGAACGGTTGACGGGGTTTCAGTTGTATCAGGGAGTGATGGCGGTGGGGAGAGTGCCAAGGCAGCCAGAACTTGAGGTTTTGATTGGGAGTAGAGGGAATAGGCAATCGCCAATAGCTGATAGCCAAGTCGGGATCGCAAATCGAAAATCGAAGATCGAAAATATATTGTTGGTCGCGGCGGATGGGGTTTCGAATTCACAGAATGTTGGGGTGTTGATCAGGAATTGTGCGGCGTTTTCGGCGACGGCTTTTTTGGCGGCGGAGAATTCTTGTAGTCCATGGTTGCGACGGGCGGTGGCAGCTTCGGTGGGGACGATTTTTAAGATGCCGGCGATTGAGCTGACGAATCTTTGCGAGACGTTGAAGATTTTAAAGGAGCGCGGGATTTGGTGTGTGGCGGCGCATCCGCATACGGAGCGGCGCACGATTATGGATACGGATTTTCGGCGGGATGTTTGTGTGGTGTTTGGTGCGGAGGGCGAAGGGATTCGGCGGGAGGTTTTGGAGTTGTGTGATGAGGTGGTGGCGATACCGATGGGGAGTGAGGTGGATTCGTTGAATGTGGGGAGTGCTAGTGCGGTGTTTTTGTATGAAGTGGCGAGGCAGAGGGGGTTTTAAAGCCGAACATCGAACATCCAAAGCCCAACATCGAACATTGAACGAAACACGGAAAAGAAATCGACGATCGAAAACGCGCCCGTCTATAGGCCGAAAATTGCTTTTAGGTTTTGCCAGACGCCGAGGCGTTTTAGGCGTTCGATGCTGTGAGTTGGGGAGATTCCTCGGGGGCAGACGTCGCGGCAGTTTCCTAAGGTATGACAACGGAATGCGCCTTCTTCGCCCGTGACTAACTTCAGCCGTTCTTTGCGTTGGCCGTCGCGCGGATCGGTGACGAGGCTCAAGGCGCGGTTCAAGGCCATTGGCCCGACATACCGGCGGTTCAAGGTGACGACGGTGCAGCTTGAATAGCACGCGCCGCAGTCGATGCACTGGGGTTGGTTGTTAAGGGCTTTGCCTTCTTTGCTGGCGTGCGGGATGCGATAGAAATCGTTTTTATCCAAATCGGCGCGCGGAACGAAATAAGGCGTCGTGCGCATGTAAGCGCCGAAAAATGGTTTAAGGTCGACAGCAAGATCGCGAACGACGGGAAGATTTCGCAGCGGCTCGATTTTCAAATCGGTGCCGACGGTTTTGATCAAGGTGCTGCAAGTAAGGCGTTCTTTGCCGTTTACAACCATCGCACAAGAACCGCACATGCCGACGCGGCAAGAAAAGCGGAAGGCCAGATCGGGAACCGGGCCGCGTTGCAGGGCAAAGAGTGCGTCGAGGATGCTGGCGCGGTCGCTGACCTCGACTTCGTGCCGTTCGAAGGTTGTGGTTTCGTGAGTGGACGACGTAGCGCGGTCATCCCTGCCTGCGGAGCGTTGGATGGAGACGGAGACAGTTGGCACGGCGGGATGGTAGCTAATGGGCTGTTGGATTGGCTAGCGTTTTTGAACATTGGCGAGGAAATCGGGAGCGGGAAAACTCCTGATACAGAGTAATCCCTGAATGAATTCTCCTAAAGTTTACCCGTTGCGATAGTTACGTTCCTGTGTTACTTGACAAAGGCACATGATAAATCCGGCGAACGTCGTCATCTTGGTCGCAGAAGATAGCGAGGATGATCGTTTTATGTACCAACGTGCCATGGATAAAGTCGGACTGAAAAGCGTTCGATTTGTTGCGGACGGCGAGGAAGCGATCGCGTATCTGCGAGCCGAAGGCAAATATGCAGATCGCAACCAATATCCTTTCCCCAATTGGCTGATTCTCGACCTAAAAATGCCGCGCAAAGGTGGTTTTGAAGTTTTGGAATGGGTGCGCACGCATACGGAATGCAGCGTTATCCCCACAATTGTGATGACGTCGTCGATGATTCCGTCTGATGTAAAACGCGCATACCAGATCGGCGTGAATACCTTTTTTAGCAAACCGCACAGCCAGGCGGAACTGGTGGCATTATTCCAGGGACTGCTGGATTACTGGTGCCGTGCGGAGGTGCCCCCGACGCCTGCGGCTCATAAGTGCGATTGAGTTCGCGCTCCTTTTTCTATAGGCATTTTATCCTTTCCCGCTAAATTCTTTGCCATGCGAACGGCTATCTACCCGGGGAGTTTTGATCCCATCACCAACGGGCATTTGGATCTGGTTGAGCGGGCGGCGAAACTTTTTGACCGCGTTGTCGTGGCAATCGCGCGCAATGACAGCAAGCAACCTTTGTTTGATCCACAGGAACGTTTGGCTTTGGTGACGGAGGCGGTGAAGCCCTACAAAACGGTCTCGGTGGAGTGGTTTGATGGGTTGTTGGTGAATTATGCGGAGAAGCATCAGGCCTGTGCGATCATTCGCGGACTGCGCGCCGTTTCTGACTTTGAATTCGAGTTTCAGCTCGCGTTGATGAACCGGAAGTTGAATGACCGCGTGGAGACGATCTTTATGATGCCTCGCGAGACCTATACGTTTTTGAGTTCGCGCATCATTAAAGAAATTGCGCGTTTAGGTGGGGACATCAGTGGGTTTGTGCCGGAGCATGTTCAAATCGCGCTAAAGAACAAATTTCAAACTTCGAAATAAGAAGGCCAAAGTCCGAATTTCTAATGACAAAATTGTTCCAAACGTATTTCAGGTTTCGGATTTCGGATTTACATTAGGTTATGTCTTTGAAGTTCAACATTCGGCATATTGAAGATAACGACGTTCATCTCGACGGCGAGTTGAGCCCGGATGAATTGCAATTGGACAACAACGATCCGTTAGTAGTTGCTGGGCAACCGTTGAAGTACGATATCAATGTGCAGAAGAACGGCAGCGACATTTTGGCGCAGGGTCGCCTGGAGTTGCCGTTACAATGCGAATGCGCGCGTTGTCTTAAGCCGTTCAAACACAAGGTCCTTTTGGAAGATTGGGCGGCTTTGATACCGCTTCAGGGGGATGAAAAGGCACCGATAGAAAATGACTTAGTGGACTTGACGCCTTACGTCCGTGAAGATATTCTCCTCAACTTTCCGCAGCACCCGTTGTGCAGCGAGGAATGCACCGGATTGCCGGAACGCACCGATCAGGAGCAGACGAAGAGTTCGTCAGCATGGTCGGAATTGAACAAATTAAAATTTTAGACACGAAGATTTATGGGAGTCCCAAAACGTAAACCGTCGCACAGTCGCCAACGTATGCGCCGTGCCTACAATTCCAAGATGACCCTGCCGCAATTGAGCACCTGCCCCCAGTGTGCTGCACCGGCCGTTCCGCATCGGGTATGCCCGTCGTGCGGATATTATAAAGGTCGGCAAGTGATCTCGATCCAGGCTGCAGCTTAATCGCTGGCCTGATTGGATTTGAAAAACTTTTGATTTGCCGAGAGCGCGGAAAGCCGTCAACTTTCCTGCGCTCTTTTTGTTTGTGCAAATCGAGCCGCAGTGGCCAGAAAGCGTTTTTGTCACCTGACACAGCGAAATGTAAGCCGCCTGCTTTTGCGGGCTGATCTGCAATAAACAGTATGCGAATTGTAGTGGATGTCATGGGAGGCGACCACGGTCCGGAAGTTTTGATTGACGGAGCGCGACTCGCAATGGAGACCAGCGCTCATATTACCGATTTGTTTTTGGTCGGACGCCAGGACGAGATTCATGCTGCGATGAAGAATGTGGGTTTGCGGGATCGTCGCGTGCAGATCGTCCACGCCAGCGAAGTGCTGGCGATGGATGACAAGCCGGTCGAAGGTTTGCGGCGTAAGAAGGATTGTTCGATCCTGCGCGCGGTTGAGCTGGTTAAAGACGGTAAAGGAGACGCGATCATTTCCACCGGTAACACCGGCGGTATTGTGGCGGCTTCGACGATTCGGCTTCGGCAGATTCAAGGCATTGATCGACCTGCGATCGCCACAGTTATTCCCGCGCCGGAGAATGAATTTGTGTTGATCGACTCAGGGGCGAGCGTGGAGTGCAAACCGCATCACCTGCTCCACTTTGCGGTGATGGGGAAAATTTATTCGCAACACGTGTTGGGTTATAAGACTCCGCGCGTTGGGATTTTGTCGAACGGCACGGAGACCAACAAAGGCACGGAGTTGACGCAGGAAGCTTACAAGCTTTGCCAAATGGCGAATATGAACTTCATTGGTTACGTGGAAGGACATGATCTTTTTCACAACCAGGTGGATGTCGTCGTCTGCGATGGGTTTATCGGTAATATTGTTTTGAAGACGATCGAGAGTTTCGCGCGCGGGCTGGTCGGGTGGTTGAAGGATGAACTTTCCAAGAATCCAAAACGCATCCTCGGCGCGATGCTGGCATCGAATGCTTTGCGGACGATTAAGCGGCGGATGGACCCGGACGGGCCCGGTGGTGCGCCCTTGCTAGGTTTGAATGGAACTGTTATGAAGGTGCACGGTTCTGCGAAAGCAAAAGCAATGACGAACGCAATCCGGGTGGCAAGTAACGCGGTCGCCCATCAAATCAACCAGAGCATCCGCGAGGAAATCGCCGCGGCAAACGCGCGGATCGAATCAGCAAAGGCCACAGCGTGAGTAATCTTCCTGAACGTGATTTTAAAAATCCGCGCGCGGAGCACGGGTTCAAAGGACGGACCTGTTCCATCGCCTCGGTTGGCTCGTATGTTCCTGAACGGATCTTGACCAACGCGGAATTGGAAAAAATGGTCGATACCACGGACGAGTGGATCACCACGCGCACCGGCATCAAGCAACGTCGTATTTCGGCGGCGGATGAATTTACCTCAGACATGGCGGCCAAGGCGGCACAATTGGCTTTGGAACGGGCGCAGCTCGAGGCGTCACAAATCGATTTGATCATTGTCGCGACGATCACGCCGGACATGCCCTTCCCTTCCACGGCGTGTTTGGTGCAGCAAAAGATTGGCGCTTATCGAGCGGCGGCGTTCGACATCGAAGCGGCTTGTTCTGGTTTTATTTTCGCGCTGGAGATCGGCCAGCAATTTATCATGTCGCGCACGTATGACACGGTCCTGGTCATCGGTGCGGAAAAGCTTTCTTCGATCATCAATTGGAAAGACCGCAATACTTGCGTGCTTTTCGGCGATGGCTCTGGTGCGGCTATTTTGCAAAATCGGCCGGATTCACACGGGCTTTTGACGGCCTGCATGGGTTCGGATGGTAACAAGGCGGATTTGCTTTGCTTGCCCGGCGGCGGATCGCGCATGCCTCCTACTCCGGAGACGTTGGCGGCGGGCCACCATTATTTGCGCATGGACGGCAAAGAGACTTTCAAGAACGCCGTCAATGCGATGTGCAGCGCGGCCACGGAAGCGTTGCGTCGTTGCGAAGTGGAAGTGTCGCAGATCAAGTGCATCATTCCGCATCAGGCCAACTTGCGCATCATTGACGCGGTTTGCGATCGTCTCGGTGCGACGCCGGAGCAACGTTTCATCAATCTGGATAAATACGGCAACACCAGTGCGGCGTCGGTTGCGATTGCGCTGGATGAAGCGGTTCAGGCTGGACGGATTCAGCGAGGGGATTTGGTACTGCTGGTGGTGTTTGGCGCAGGGTTGACTTGGGGTGCGGCGGTTATTGAGTGGTAGGAGAAAGCTCCAAGATCCAAGAACCAAGCTCCTGAGAAGCTCCAAATCTCAAACTTCCTTAAAGCACCTTTACGGTGCGGACCGCAGCGGTATTTATTACGCACAGATTGGCCGGGTGGCCTTCTGCAATTTCGTTGCGCAGGCCCATTTGTTGCGCTGGAGTTTCGGACATTCGTTTCCAGGCTTCTTGCCATGGAACACCTAACATCTCTGCCGCGCGAAAAACGCCATCAATAGGACTCAAGGCTGATCCAGCGAAATTTGTTTTGCCGGGTTGGCGCACAATTTGATCTTCGCCAACTTCGAGTTCGAGCGGGCCAAGTTTGTATTTGCCCGGCCCTGCTCCGCCGGCGGACATTGCGTCTGTCGTATAGAAAATTTTGTCCATTGTGCGATGGACCAAGCGAAACAACGAAGGCGAAACGTGGATTTTGTCGGGAATTAAACTCACGGTTAGTTCCGGGCGCTCGAAGACTCGCCAGAGAATGTTGTCGTGACGATCGAGTTCGCGCGGGCAACCGTTGCCAAGATGAGTGAATCCAGTTGCACCGACATCGACGGCCTGTTTCAGAATTTCGGCGGAAGCGTTGGTGTGTCCGAGGCTCACTTTCGAGCCGCGCGAGACGGCATGTTTGATCGCAGCTATCGCGCCGGAGCGTTCGGGCGATATCGTCAACAATAGCGGATCACCTGCGGCGATGTCACAGAGTTCGTCGAGCTTATCGATGCTCGGATCGAGCATCAGCCTCGGATCATGAGCACCGTGGAAGCCTGGCAAGTGCGACAGAAACGGACCTTCAATATGCCAACCGGCGATCGCTGAACGAAGCTCGGCAGATTGTGAACGGAGTTGTTTCGCTCGTTGGAAACGAGATGTCAGTTGCTTCCATTTGGCTGTGATCAGGGTGAGAAAATATTTTCCGCAACCGTGTTCGCGGAGTTTGCGCGAAGCGACTAGCAGATCCTCAAGGGTGAAATCGTCGCGTTGAAAATCGATGCCGCCGTAGCCGTTGACCTGAACATCAAAAAGCGCCGGCGCGAGCCACAAAGAGTCGGGAACATTCCTCGCTTCACCCAAGCTTTCGAACTTTGTGACAACGCCATTTTGCCAGGAGACCCGGACGGGTTTGCGCGTTGCATAATGCCACGCTGCAATTTCGCCGTCGTTCATAGGGCGGCAAATATCGGGGGCGGACTTAAGGTTGACAAGGCGATTTTTTCAGGGTTTCCCCGATGGCTTTGTAGCAGTAAAACTATTGACAGTTTTTTTCTGGAACCCTATTAGCTGTGTTTACATTCGGGCATGTCACAAGATATGGGCCGGAAAAGCAAATTAAATGAAAAGGCAGGCCGACGGGCAGTTAAATCTGATTGCGCTTGATAATAACCAAGCCGCCCCTCAGCCTGTTCAGCAATCGACCGCCCCGGGAAATGGATGTCCAATGGTTCGCAAACGCGACGGAACATTTGAACCGTTTAACCAAGCTCGCATCGCCTTAGCCATCGAGAGCGCCTTCAAGGCGGTTCGCGATATTCCTGCCGATGCACCGATGACCGGCGTGTTGCCCGAAACCGTCCGTGGGTTAGCCGAAAAAATTGCCAAGCGATTGACGGAGGAATTTGCCCAAGGCACGCCATTGGAGATCGAACGCATCCAGGATGCGGTCGAAAACCAATTGATGTTGGATGGATTTTTGACTGAAGCGCGCCGTTTCATTTTGTATCGGGAAGATCGGCGGAAGATTCGGGAGCAAAAGGCTGAGTCAGCCAAACAACTGCCACCGAAGCCGGCTACGATTCATATCATTCGCAACGACGGGCGGCAGGAGCAATTTGATCCGGAACGCATTCGCCGCCGTCTCGTCGAGGCCGCGCATGGCCTCGAAGGTTGCGAACTCGAATCGCTGGTGCGCGATGTCACGAGCTTCGTCTCCAACGGCACAACGACGGCAGAAATTTCGGAGGTTCTTCTCGCGACGGTTAAATCGCGGCGAAAACAGAGCGCGTCTTACCACAAACTGGCGACGCGCCTGGTGTTGAAACGGATCTACGCCGAAGTCATCCCGGACATTTGTCCGGCAGATGAGTTTGCAGCCGTTCATCAGCTTTCCTTTCGCCAAGCGATTGAGGCGTCCGTTGATTGCTGCCAACTTTCGCCTGAACTGCTTGGATTTGATTTTGGCCGGCTGACAGCAGCACTGAAGTTAGAGCGTGATGAATTGATGGCTAGCGACGGATTGCGATGGCTCTACGAGAATTGCTTCGCACGCAACGGCCAGCGCCGGCTGGAAACTCCGCAATTTTTCTGGATGCGCATCGCGATGGCTTTGGCCCTGAACGAATGCGACCAGAAAGAAAATCGCGCGATCGAGTTTTATGAGGTGCTGTCTTCGTTACGCTTTTTGCCGTCTGAAAAATTGCTGCGCACGAGCGGACGTTCCCATGTCATTCTCTCGCAGATCGCTGCCGACGCTGATGAGAAGGAGATCACGTCGCGTCCGGTCGGGCATCTGAACCTTGGACCAATGATGCGCGGCGATATTCTCGATGAACTGTTGTTGTATTCAACGGTGAACACCGCGGTTCGTCTTTTGGACAACGCCATCGACATCGGCACCTATCATATCGCGCGAGAACACCGGGACATTGCCATCGGCATCGTGGGATTTGCTGCTGCGCCGCAAATAGCGGAACGTTGCACTGAATCGGTCGCCTTTTATGCGACATTGGCTTCGACGGCGCTGGCCGCCCAGCGTGGCATGTATCCGAGCCATAGCGATTCGAACTGGAGCATCGACGTGCTGCCGTTTGAATCGATGAAATATCTGCACGCCGAACGCGTTGGCTCCCAGGAAACGCGCGGGGCCAAGGATTGGCTGGCCGTTCGCACGGCGGTGCGCAGGCATGGTATGCGCAATAGTCATTTGCTGGCATTGACGCCTGCGCCGATGGCGGAAAAATTGGTCGACAACGGAACGCCGCAGACTTCGTTTGCAACAGAACTCGATCAACTGGTGCGTTGTCGCAAATGGATCGATGGCCCAGTTTTCATCACGCTTCCCGATTACCTGAGTGGTCCCGACCTCGAGCAAGCCTGCGTGCTCGCGCAACAACTTGGGATTCGTCCCTTCGCACCGACCGCGAAACAGGCCTCAGACTCAAACGTGCTCACTGATGTCGCTGCCGCAACCAAGGTGCTGAAGAGCATCGAGAAGTCGTAACCCTGGCAGTTGCTCTCGCCAGAACTCGCCGGCTTATTGCTTCAAATCCAACGACGCAAACGCGGTCTCAAGACTGTTGATCGCTTTGCTCGGTGGCGGATTGAGGACGTGCTTTAGATATTCGATTGCATCCGGAATGGTCCGAACGGAACGCGGCAAGGTTGCGCCCGAGGCATTCGCATGTCCCCCACCCTGCAGTTTTTCGGCTACTTTCAACGCTTCACCATTGCGGCTGCGAATGCTGACGATAACGGTGTTATTCGCTTTGCGGAATAACGTGAGCAACACCGGATATTTGATCGCGTGCTGTTCCAGCAGTTGATGGACGATCAAGTTGTTATTGCCGACAACGGTGTCGACAAATCCAACGGTCGGGCTCAATTCCAGTATGTTTTTCTTGCTCCACTCAAAGCCGAGTGGATCTTCGATGCGCCGCTTGACCTCCATCACCTGCAACAGTGGATGGTCGAGCAAGGCTTCCAGCTTGCCATCGATGACCGCATGCAAATTCCAAAAATTGTAGGTTTTAACCAGGTTGCCGTAATCGCTGGCGACGACAAAATCGGGGTCATTTTCGAGGAAGAGATCGCCGACATTGGTCAGTTTCACGAGCCGGTCCAATTGCGGTGAACCGAGGCCGTGTTGTTGGCAAAGTTCGTAGCACAGCAGGCTGGCTGACTTTTGCAAATTGTGGATGAGTTGCGCTGTTTTTGGCTGCGCTTCCGTCGCGTGATGGTCAATGACGAGCCAATCGAGTTTGTCGAGACGCGGTTCAAAGCTGAAATCGCAGACCCACCCGGATTTCTCGCGGATTTCACGAGTGCGCCAACTATTGTAATGATGCGCTTCCAACGTGACATCGACATCGAACAGATGTTTGGCCAGACGTTGGAGCAGCAAACCGGATACGAAACCATCCAAATCGCTTTCGTGGGTCAGAATGACTTCAGGTTTCGGCAAAGATTCCATCTTACGGACGTTAGCCCAAGCTGATGGGAGTGACTAGTCTTGAATTATTGTAATGGTCTCAAGCAACCATATGAAACGTCGTTATTCCAAAATAGCTATCCATTTGTAATTTACGCTCCAAGCCGGCAGTGGCAGTGTCTGAAGCCATACTGTTTATGGATTCGTTTTACGATCAATTGGCGAAATGGCAGTAGTTCTTTACCGTGGTCGCCGGGGCGACAGCCACGTCGGCCGGGCTGCTCTTTGTAGCGCTATCGATCAACCGTCAAAAGGTTGCCGCGCCGGGAAATGAAGAATTGCTGCGCCTAGCCAAGCGCAGTTTCGGTGATTATTTATACGCGCTGTTCATTTCCCTGATGTTCCTGGTGCCGGCTTATCATGCGTATGTTTTTGTGATTCCGCTTTCGTGCGTTGCTTTTTTCAAAGCCATCGGGTTGATCAAGGCCGTTGTGAGATTCAAAGCCAATTCAAATGAGACAGCTCCTGTGGGGCGATTGGCACGTGAATTTGGAATACAAGCTCTGACGTTTTTGGGAGTGATCTTTGTGATCATTGAAATCGGACAGGGTCATGTTGCGGCAACGTATATCGTAGTGCCGGTCATCTCGTTGCTGCTCTACAACGCGACAGCGAACGCCTGGTTGTTGCTAATATTGGAGGGGCGACCAGAAACAAAGATCGCGCCGCCCTCCACTTACAACGAGACAACGCTGCGCTGACGCTGGTCAAATCGCACTGTCTGTGCATAACCAACCGCGTGGGCAAGTTCGATTGCGCTTCGAAAATCCGCGCCGACCTCAGTCGTTGCATGGGCGTCGGAACCGAATGTGATCGGCACTTTGCGCGCATGCGCTAGTTCAAGAAACGCGCGGCTGGGATAAATCTCTTTGCAATCTTTGCGCAGACCGGCAGTGTTCAACTCCACTGCGACACCGACTTTCTGCGCGACGTCGAGGAACTTTTCGAACAAGGGCCGGCAGTCCTGTTTTGGAACGATACAGAATTTTTTGGGTAGATCAGCGTGACCGATGATCTCAAACAACTTTGTTTCGGCGGCCATGCGCAGACGATCGAAGTAGATGCTCCAAACTTCGTAAGCATCGCGCTCTTTCCATTTTGAAAGTTGCTCCGGATTATCCACCGCCCAAGTGTCGGAAATGTAGTGGACCGAGCCGATGAAGTAGTCCCAGTTGTGGAACGCAGCCAGTTCGCGAATCCAAGGTTCTTGTCCGGGCAAATAATCGACTTCCAGACCGATCTTTATGCTCAGACGTGGATTGTCCTTGCGCGCTTTTTCGACTTTTTGGATGTATTCTCCGAGTTGATCGAAGCGCATCCTCCAATTGTCAAAATCGTCCTGACGCATCGGCGAATGGTCGGTGAAACCGATTTCGGTCAGACCGACTGAGAGCGCATGTGCGGCATACTCTGTCGGCTCACCGGTGGCGTGACGGCACAACGGCGTGTGCATGTGGTAGTCTGGCGGAAGAGACATCGGCGTATGTTAGTCAGAGACTCGTTACCTCGTCTCCTACAATTTATTGAGTTTCGCCACGCGTGACGCGCAGGAAGACTTCTTCGAGACCAAGTTCGTCCTCCCAGAGGCCGCTGAATTTGATTCCACCGCGAACGAGCGTTTCCGGAAGAACGGTCGGATCGACGTCGTGGTTTTTGAAAGTGACTTTGACCTGGCCATCGGCGGCCACGGCGTCGCTGACATCGGGACACGTTTTGAGAAGTTGAATGGCTGGTGCGGTGTCTCCCTTTACCGTTACCCAATAGATTAGGCCGGCGGACATTTGATCGCGCACGCCTTGGACCGGGCCGCTGTAGATCAGCTTGCCGCGTTCGATGATGGCGACGCGATTACAGAGGTTCTGCAATTCGCTCAAAATGTGTGACGAAATGATGATCGTTTTTCCGAGGCGTTGAAGCTCCTCGAGGATGGCCATCATCTCAATACGGGCGCGCGGGTCGAGACCGCTGGCCGGTTCGTCCAACAGGAGAACCTTCGGATCATGGATGAGCACGCGGGCCAGCCCCAGACGTTGCTGCATGCCGCGGCTCAATGCCCCGATGATCGCACCACGTTTTTCACTGAGGCCGACGAGTTCGAGAACGTCGTTCACCGTTTTTTCACGTTGCGCGGTCGGGATTTTGTAACAGGCGCCGAAGAAGTCGAGATACTCGGTCACTTCCATGTCTTTGTAGACACCGAAGAAATCGGGCATGTAACCGATGACATGCCGGACGGCATCGGCATCCCGAACGACATCGTGGCCGAGGACTTTAGCGGTGCCGGAACTAGGGGCCAAAAACGTTGCGAGAATACGGAGAGTGGTCGTCTTGCCTGCGCCATTTGAACCGATGAAACCAAACAAGTCGCCGCGATTGATGGTCAGGTTCAGATTATCGAGCGCGGTCATCGCGCCGTATTGGCGGGTCAAACCGATTGTTTCGACGGCTGGAACTGGCGGAGCTTCCGTACTCATATTTTGTTATTCAATGGCTGAACCAGCCGCAACAGCGTGTTCCGGTGCATCCTGTTCTTTGCGACTTTAAATTCGTTAAACGGTTTGGTGAACGAATGGCCGTCGGAGCCGTCATCCCATGCAAACAAGATTGCGGCGCCGTCTTTGGCCATCGCGCTGAGGTCCAAACCATCAGTAGGTGAAAAATTATTCCATGCATTCTGCTGGTTGAATTGGCCGGCAAACGATGCGGCAATGGCTCCTCGAGCCACGTTGTCGACCGGCGCAGCGTTGCCCCCGAAGCTCTGGTTCCGTTGTTGCACCGCCTGACGGAAGCTTTCGATGTACGGCTGCGCAAACTGCTGCAGAGGCGTGCCGCTGGAATCGCTTAGCTCGATCGTCTTCGTTTTGTTTGCCGGCAACGCGCCCACTTCATAAATTCGACCGTTAAAAACGACTTGGGCATTTTTCAGCTCGCGATCGACATCGTTGGTGATCGTTAGAGTCCATTTATTGCCGTTGCGAACGGCGTCCATTGATAGGATCGGGCTACCGGGTTCGAGCCAGTCGCTAACGAACAGTTGGCTCGTCCAGACAGGAACATAAGCCTCGGCCTCGAAACCAGAGCCGTGCTGCAACACGCTGGCTCGACTGCGCTCAGTAGCCGCGCCGTAATTGCCACCATATTCACCGCGCAACGTCGAAAATGTTTGTTTGCCGACGAGTTTGTATTGCGCGTTCACGGGCGAGTAGATCGACAAATACGTTTGCCCACGAAACACTGCGTGCTGCTCGTTGTCGGGCAAAATATCGACAATGCTCAATTCGTTCAGTTCGAGATCACCCGCGCGCAAATGGAAACCGATCAGATAGATCAACCCAGAGAAAATTACCACGTAACACGGGAAGGTTATCCACGTGAGCATCTGTTTGTTGATTTTCTTGAGCCAATAATGGTCGAGCGGACCAATAACAATCAGGTAACCGCCAAGCAATAACAGTAACCAGGTGAGCGGCAATTTGCGGACCTGTTTGCTGTCGATCAACGAACCAAAAATCCCGTCGGTGCTGAAACGTCCGCCATCTGTTCGCACCTCGGCAGATTGAAAAAGTTCGTTCGAAACACCGGTCATCCGCACCCAGAACCACTCGCGATTTGTCCAAGACAGGAACGGTTCGCGTTCAGGACTGAACGTCAGCACGGTGATTTTTCCGCGGCCGCGCGGAGCTTCGATAGCAAGCGGATTGGCGATTGAGCCAATCGTCACAGCGCCATCGATCATCTTGCTTGTGGCAATCGCCAGAGGGGCGGCATTGAAATGTTCGTCGTCGTGAATGTCGGCATTTGCGAATGCGGTCGGCTTTCGTTTGGTGGCTGCGTTCTGGGCTTTCTTTGCGGGAGTTTGAGTAGGAGGAATTAAGGCCCGATTGGCCGCGTCCTGCACCCAATCCTGCAAATCCGAATGGTCGTTAACAGTCGCTGAGCCATCGAGTTTGCAAGGCATCAAATCTTTGAGCCACGGAGTGCCGTTGATGTCGGAGGCCTGCTCAACACCGACAACTAAATGCCCACCGCGTTGCAACCACGCCACCAAGGCCTGCGCGCGTGGCACGTCGAGCGCCACTGCTTTTTCGGAATTTAAATACAGAAGGTTGATGCCTTCGAGAGCCAGCGGATTGTCTGGAAACATTTCCGGCTGCAAACGCGCGGCGATCGGTTGTAAATCGGAATTGCCCGAGTGGATTGGCGGAAAGGTCGGCACGCCGCCAACACTTCGCGGAATGGCGACGACGATCGGCATTCCGGCCAACGTTCCTTTTCGAGGTCGCAGCATTCCCTGGTCTGCGATCACTTTGTGGCCCTGCACCAACTGCGCCGACCAGAATTTCGAATGCGTCGCGAAGACGGGAATAAAAATGCGTTTCTGCGTGCCGGTGGGAAGTTCTACAGGGACGCGCCGTGTGTAACCGCCGCCGGATATTTGGTCGGAAGAAATTTCAATATCCGCTGCAAACCCGGGCCCATCATTCTGCAGCTCGCATGTGATCGGGAACCACGCACAGGTCGGGACCAGGCCGTCGTAGCCAACGAATACGTCGAAGCGAACATTAGCGTTGGCGAGAATGGGGTTAAAAAATCCCAGCAGCGTAACGCAGAGCAGAAGCTTGCGCATGAAACCCTCACGAATACACATAACCTGCTTGGCAACCATATTGGGTATCTAGCCTGTCGCAGTTATAGTCCCCTACCCCCGCAAAGCAAAGAATTTTCAGGCACAGAGCAAAATGTCCACCTCGCTTGCCGAGGGGCGTTGTTGATAGGCGAATCTTATCAGGCCTCCACCGGTGATGAAATTCATCCACTCCCGCAACGAAAGCGCCGTCAGGGAACTCAAAAAAACATGGAGCAGAATTTGCAGCATCGCACCTACTCAAACCCGACGCATCCGCGCGGATGACCACCGATTCAAGAAATTTACCCAGCCTCTAGTCTGGTGCCATGAAACTGCGATCGCTTTGCGCATTATACTTTTTGTCGCTTCTATTGATCTCTGCGGCCACATCCAACGCGCAACTTCCCAATCCCACCAATTCCGGCATCGATCACATCATCGTCGTCATGATGGAAAACAGGTCCTTTGATCATTTTATGGGTTGGGTAACGAACGCAGACGGAAAACAACAAGGCCTGACCTACAGCAACAGTACCGGCGCATCCTTTTCCACTTACCCGCTCGCGCCCGACTTCCAGGGCTGCGCCTTCCACGATCCAAATCACTCCTACCAGGGCGGACGCACCGAATACGACAATGGCCTTTGCGACGGCTGGTTGAAAGCGACTAACAACGACCAATTCTGCATCGGCTACTACGATCGGACCAACCTGCCCTTCTTCGCCGCCATCGAAACAAACTGGACCATTTGCGACCGTTACTTCGCCGCGCTAATGTCCGAAACTTATCCCAATCGCATCTACCAACACGCCGCACAAACCGATCGTCTAGACAACACCCTCGACATCTCCAGCCTGCCCACGATCTGGGACCGGCTCTCCGATTCAAACCTCACTGCGCGCTACTATTTCAGCGACATCCCGATGCTCGCGCTCTGGGGATTCAAATATATTCCCATCAGCCGGCCGATCTCCTATTTCTTCGACGACTGCGCCAACGGCACCTTGCCAAACGTTTCCTTCGTTGATCCAAAATTCTTCAACGAAACCATCGGCACCTCGCAAGACGATCATCCTCACGCCGACATTCGCAGCGGCCAAGCCTTTCTCAGCCGCGTTTACAACGCTGTCATTAGCAGCCCAAACTGGAGCAATACCGTTCTTGTCATCAACTACGATGAATGGGGCGGCTTCTTCGACCACGTCGCGCCGACCTACGCACCCGTCCCACCCGCCGATGCCGCGCTTGGCGACGACGGACTGCGCGGCTTCCGCGTGCCGGCAATGATCATCTCCCCATGGTCACGACGCGGTTACGTGGCGCACCAGGAATTCGACCACACATCCGTTCTGCGCTTGATCGAATGGCGCTGGAACCTCGCTCCATTAACCATCAGAGACCAAACCGCGACCAATCTGGCGGAAGCCCTCGACTTCAATCAGACCAACTACGCCGCCGCTCCGATCAGCGTTCCGCAAGGCCCCTTCGGCGAACCATGCCTGAACACCATCACGATGAAACAACAGTCTACAAACCTCATCGTGACGTGGCTAAGCGATTCCACTTTGCAAACAAGCACCAACCTCGGCGACTCCTGGACCAGCATCACCGATGCCGTTTCCCCGTTTACTATCCCGCAATCGACCAACACCAGCAGCTTTTATCGAGCGATAGACAAGTGGACATCGTTGGCCGAAAAAGCCAAACAATACGGGTTCCCGGGATTTTGAGGCGACGACCGTTAGCGCTTTAAATCCTCTGCTAGTGTCGCGAATTGTTCGAGGCAGTCGTCTTTGAGCCAGAAGATGTCGAGCTGCAGCTCGGTTTCAACGTGACGATCGTGGCGCCGGTTCCGCCGTAAGCGGCGCTTGCCGTCGCGAAACGTTCTACTAAGGGATGTCGTGATAGGATGGCGTGGACGGCGCGTTGCAGGTTGCCGATGCCTTTGCCGTGGATGATTCGGACTTCGAGGATTCCAGCCTGGTGGCAAGCGGTTAGATAATCTGGCACGAGGTCGCCGAGGTCGGTGGGCTTGAATGTGTGCAGATCAAGCACGCCGTCGATCGGCATTTGCATTGGCTCATTGTCGTTCAAAGCGAGTTCAGCACCGTTCGCACGGCGACCACTAAACTGGCCACACGCACGTTGATCGGAAAATCAGACGGCGCTTCCAGCGTGTAGGCGAGTCGGGTTTTGTTTTTGATGAGATAAATCGATTCGGGCCATTGCGGGCGTTCGTCTGGATTGACGCCGGGATTGATGATCCCATTTTTTGCCGGCCAACCTTCGATCACGTCGGCTCGGTCGATCGGGCAGACTTCTTCAACGTCAGAAATGATTTTCTCGCCGAACGATTGTTTGTGATCTGGATTTTGTTCGAACAAATAAAACCCGTGTGATTCCCAATCCTCGTGCAGGCACAGGGTGACATCAAAATTCGGTTGCTGATCGAGCCAGCTCACGTGTGTGCGGATCTCTTCGGTTTGGAGATGGCGATAGTCGCGATTGAGGTCAACGCCTGCATAATTCTCGCGACGATTGGACGGAAAGCCGGTCAGGTTCAACACCGGGCACAACCAGATCGCGGTGTCCGCCGGCCAATTATTTTCGCGAAGCAATTGCAGGACGGCGAGAGGTCCAGCGGGTTCGTCGCCATGAATACCGGTCGAGAGATAGATGCGATTGCGCGCGTTGGGAACTCCTCGGCGATGTGCGATGAACTCAGCCTTACGCGAACCGGTAATGCTTTGCAGAGTGATGCGGTCGGTCTGCCAACCTTTGTTGGCGATGGCTTGATCGATTTCTTCAAGGACAGCGTGAATATCGATCGATTCACCGAGATATCGTCCTATATTCTTTCCGAGTCTCTGCACAGTAAAAGCTTACCGTGAGGCGCGGCGGGCGCAAGTTGTGGGATGTAGCCGCCGACGTGAGGGGGCGGAAGGCCGTGAACGAAAATCCGCATCGTTACCTCGGCGGCTACGTAGATTACTATTGATCGACGAAGCCGTGGCTGTCCCAGTCTGGGTCCAGACCGAGGTCTTTTAACATCTGCAAATCTTTTTCAACCGGCTGATTCAGCGTGGTGAGGTAATTGCCGACCATCAACGCGCTCGCGCCTGCGGTGAATACCATGCTCTGCATATCGCGCAGGTTAATGGTGCGGCCACCAGCGATCATGATTTCCTGCTTCGGCAAAATGAAACGGAAACAGGCGATCGTCTTGAGGATTTCCATCGGCGGCAACGGCGGATTGTTTTCAAACGGCGTGCCTTTGATCGGATTGAGAATGTTGATCGGGACAACGTTGGCGCCGATTTCGCGCAAGGACATCGCGAGGTCGCAGCGATCTTCGCGGGTTTCGCCCATACCGATGATTCCGCCGGAACAAATTTTGATACCGGCTTTTTTCAGATAGCCGATGGTTTCCAGGCGGTCGTCGAATGTGTGCGTCGTGCAAGTTTTCGGGAAGAAGCGGCGGGAGCTTTCGAGATTGTGTCCGTAACATTCCAGGCCGGCGTCTTTCAAACGATCGGCAACATTCTGGCTTTTAATCAAGCCAAGGGACGCGTCAGGCCGGGTCTTGCCACTGGCTTTCAGTTCGCGAATGCGGTCGCAAACTTCATCAAGCATCGGGCCTTCTTTAAGACCGCGCCAGGCAGCGACCAATCCAACAGCGGTGACCGAATTCTTGTTCGCTTCGTCAGCGGCTTCCAACACGGGTTCAGGATCGACAAAGCCGTATTTGGGCGAGCCAGTTTGGTGAAAGGCAGATTGCGCGCAGAAACTGCAATTCTCGGAGCACGCACCGGCTTTGGCATTCACGATCGAGCACAGGTGAATCTTGTTGCCCTTGTAATGCTCGCGGATGCGGTTGGCACCAGCCATCAGGTCGAAAATATCGGCGGTGTCCTCCAATTGAAAACACCACATCGCGTCCTCGCGCGAGATTTGCTCGCCGCTAAGGACAGCACGGGTGAGCGCGCCGATGCGCTCGTGATTGGACATGACGGGTGTTGCGTCAACCAAGGTTGCTGTCATGGTTGACACAATAGCAAAGCCGCCTGCGGAAGCAAGCGGCTTGCGGTGTAAGTCTAAAGTTTTTTTTACTTAGCAGCAGTCTTGGTCGTGGCGGGCTTTGCCGTAACGGTGCTGTTCGTCTTGCTGGTCGTGTCCGCTTTCTTTTCTTCCTTCTTGTCCTCTAACAACTCAGCGCGATTGCGAACGAGAGGGTTGACGGTCCAACCGGAAACCACATACGTCCATTTATCCAACTTCTGTTCGCTCGCGAGTTTTTCCTGCAACGGCTTTTGTTTGTCGGCAAACTCTTTGTCGAGCTTGGCTTTGTCTTCGGCCTTCTCGTCTTTGCCGGGAGCGCGTTCCTTCGGGAGGTTCGCCGTCACGGAAACCTGCGTATAAAAATTGTTTTCCGGAGTCTGTTTACCGACTTTGAGGTTATAAGTGAAATTGTCGAACGTCTCGATCACGAGCGTCATCGGTTTATCCAAACCAGCATCCACCGCCGAGTTGGTCGAAACATCCACGAAGCTCGGGAAACTCAGTGTGCTGCCGAGCGACGAAACTTTGTTCGTATCGACAACTTCGCCTGCTTTCGCATCGGCCAGTTTCCACGGCGCCGATTCGGTGTCGCGGGTCAGTTTCCACGAACTCGCTGCGTTCGTGGAAGTGAGTGCGACGCTCTTAACCTTCTCCACTTTGAAAAAGTCTTTGTTGATCCAATGATCGGCATTGGGCTCGACGTTGCTCATAGGATCGGACACCAACAGCACGTTCTTGTTGTCATCTTTGCGCATGACATAACGGCCGTCGGAGGATTCACCCATGCCATACGGATCCGGGCGATCGGATTTGCGCGCGTGTTTTTTGCCGAGCAGAATGGATTGCAACGGTTTGCCGCCGGCGCCTTTGAACTCCAGCAAGGTCGCGCTCTTGCCTTCTTCCAATTCCATGCGCGCGAGCTGCGAAGCGCCGATCGGCTCGGACTGAACGATCTTCAAGTCAGCGGCTTTCAGGATGAAATCGCTAATCTCGTTGTAGTTCGCGGGATAATCGCCGCGTTCTTGCACGCGCCAGCTATCGTCCTTTTTCACAAGGTTCAATTCGCCCGAACCTTTAATGTGAATCGCTGTGACGTCGTTGACGGGCAGATTCGGCAACAGCTTTTGGCCGAGCGACGCTGATGATTCATGCCAGGATTCCTGACGGTGATTCGCCGCCCAGAAACCAATGCCACCGAGAACGATGGCCAAAACCACGAGGATACTGAGTTGTTTGCTATTCATTTCGCAAAAAGTTCAAAGTTTAAAGTTTGAAGTTCAAAGTTGAAACTACTTGGCCGCTGTTTTTTTGCGCTTCACCATGGCCAACACCACGCCAGCAAAGGCCACTGCGACCGGCATCGCGAAGATGTTCCACATCTTGGTGTGGAATTGGACCGATTCTTTTTCGCGGGTCAGATCTTTGCGGACCTGCTTCAATTCTTTGTTGGCGGCGACATTCGCCTTGCGGAACTCTTCCAATTCCTTTTGTTGTTCAGGCGAGAGGATGAACTTCTGTTGTGAGCCATCCTTCTTCTGTTGCAGTTCACTGATCTTACGCTCGGTGTCCTGTTTCTTTTCTTCGAGCTCTTTCAGTTTCGCCTGGAACTTGGTGCTCGCGGCAGCGTCCATGTCCATCAACTTGGTGAACGGACGCGTCACGCTCGCGCGGCTACGCATCGAGATGAGATCGCTGTCGCCAGCGAGGTTTTCGACGAAGTTCTGCACCAGCGCGAGATTGCCATTCTTCGGCTGGACCAACTTGTATCCAAGAATGTCCTGCACTTGAACGCAGACCTGGTCGTTCAACATGTCGGAGTCCGACACGAGAATGACCGCGCCTTCTTTGGTGGCTTCGGTTAAACCTTTTTCGGTATCAGCAGGTTTATCCTTTTTATCTTTATCATCCGCCTTGGCCGGAGCTGGCTTGCCACCAGGGAAAGCGGTCTTGAATTTTCCGGTCAAACGAACCGCCAACGCATAATTGGTGTTCGAATCCTTGAAATCCTTCATGATGTTGTCGCCGCCGATGCTGGAGATCATGCCGTCGACAAGCTGCGAATGTGGGGAAGTCTTGAGCAGAACGGTTTCCTTCAAACCATCCGCCGGCTTGCCAGTGAACGCTCCTGCAAAGGCCATTACGATGGAATCGGCCTGGCTCGTTGCGATGTCATCCTGATTAATGCCTTCCTTTGGCAACATGATGACAGTCGGCATGTTTTGTTGGCGCGTATTGCCGAACGTAATGTCAGCCGCGACCTTGTTGGGATCCATGTCGAGTCCCCACGCCTTGAGCAATTTGTCCATGCTCGATTGGCCGGAGCTTTCGCCGAGGACCTGCGCCATCTGATCCTGCTTCTGGTCGAAGTAGGCGTGCGGATCAAGGAAGGCGATCAGGCGTCCGCCGCGCAGGACGAATTGGTCAATCGCATATTGCGCTTGTTCGCTGATGTCACGAGGATGCACCACGAGCAACACGTTGATGTCATCGTCAATTTTCTCGGTCGTCATCGGGACTTCCTTAACCGTGAAATCCTTCTTCAATTCGCTGACGAACACATACGGATCTTGACTCTGACGGCCCATGCGACGTGCCAATTGCGCGGGCATCTGATTGCCGAAAACAGGCAATGCGCTCATGACACCGATGGTCGCCGGTTTCGGATTGACCACGCGTGCGATGGCGCGGGTGATGTCGTATTCCAACAATTTTTCGCGATCAGGCGACAGCCACGGAATAGCGACTTTCTCGTCAAGCATGCTGACGGCGATACCGAGGTAGAACTTGTCGCCACCCATCGGGGACGTCGGTTGACCATCGATGCCGTTGATGTGCGCGTTATCTTCCGCATCGGAATCCGGAGTTGGATCGTATTTCTCGACCTTGATCTTGCCGTGCGACGCTTGTTTGTATTCGCTCAGCAAATCGTCGATACGTTGCGCGTAGGCTTTCAACGGGACCAATTGCGGATTGTTATCGCTCTGCGTGGCGTAGAAGCGGATCGTTACCGGCGTGTCGAGTTTGCTCAGGATTTTCTTCGTGCCAGGCGACAAGGTATAGACCTTATCGGCAGTCAGATCGACACGCGTCTTGAACGCGCTGGTCACGACGTAGAACGCCAGCAGCACGACGAACATCGCCAGCACACCGGCTGTTGAATACAGAATCGTTTCAAAATTCTTTTGTTTCATTTCAGGAAAAGTTCAGGGTTGAAATTTCGTTTAGCCAGCGCGATGACCGCGGATGATCACTCCAGTGCTGAACAGGGCGAAAACGATGATCGACAAGAAGTAGACCACGTCGCGCGAATCGAGGACGCCTTTCATGAATCCGTCGAAATGCGTCAACGAACTGAAACCAGCAACGACGTCCATCAGCCAATGATTGTCGAAGCGAGCGAAGAACTGCGTAACTGGAGGAAATCCGCACAGCACCAGCAACAGGCACGCGACAACCGCAATGATGAAGCTGATGACCTGGTTGCGCGTGAGCGCTGAGGTTAAACAGCTGATCGCGAGGTATGAACCTGCCATCAAAAAGCTGCCGACATACGCGGCAATGATGACGCCGTTGTCCGGCGAACCGAGCCAATTGACGGTGATGACGATCGGGAATGTCAGCACCAACACGATCGCGAGGAAGAACCATGACGCGAGGAATTTGCCGACGATGGCTTGCCAGGGCGTGATCGGCATCGTCAGCAACAATTCCAAAGTACCAACGCGCCGTTCTTCAGCCCAAAGACGCATGCCGACCGCAGGCACAAGCACCAAATATAACCACGGATGCCAGATAAAGAATCGGTCGAGGCTCGCCTGCCCCATTTCAAAAAACCCTCCGGCCATGAAGGTGAAAAATCCCATCAAGAGCAGGAAGATAACGATGACTACATAAGCGAGCGGCGACGTAAAATAGCCGGCCAGTTCGCGTTTAGTTATGGTGCGGATATTGGAAAAGGTATTCATTTCTTCACCTCGGCGGTGTCAGGCATCGTGATACTACGGAAAACTTCGTCCAACCGGCCTTCTTCGGTGTGAAGCTCTTCAACAGTCCAGCAATTCGCGGCAGCCATAACGTTGCGGGCCAGCTCGCCATTGCGATTTTCGGATTTTGGATAAACGCGCACGTATGCTTTGCCCTGTTCATCCTTGACCACTGCGGCGCGGCGCACATTCGGAACGCTCGCCAAACGATCGGCCAATTGACCACCGCTGACGCCGCTCGCCACTACGAGCACAGCGCCCGCGTATTCGGATTTCTGGCGAAGCTCGGACGGCGTGCCGTTGGCGACGATTTGGCCGCGATCGATGATGATGGCGCGCGAACAAACCGCGTCGACTTCTTCGAGAATGTGCGTTGAGAAAATGATGGCCTTCTTCTCGCCCATGCGACGAATCAAGCCGCGCACTTCATGCTTTTGATTCGGGTCGAGGCCGTCCGTCGGTTCGTCGAGGATGAGAACGTCTGGATCGTGAATAATCGATTGTGCGAAACAGGTGCGGTGGCGATAACCTTTGGAGAGCGTGTCGACGCTTTGATAGCGGACATTTTCCAGGAAGCACATTTCGATCGCGCGATTGACGGCTTTGAGTTTGGCGTCGCCGCGCAATCCGCGCAGTTCGGCGATAAAACTCAGAAAACCTTGCACGGTCATGTCCGCGTAACACGGCGCATTTTCCGGGAGGTAACCGATGAGGCGCTTGGCTTCGATCGGGCTGGAAGTGATATCAAAGCCGCCAACGGTGATTTTGCCACCGGTAGGCGGGATGAAGCCGGTGACCATTCGCATCGTGGTGGATTTTCCAGCGCCGTTCGGCCCGAGGAAACCCAGCACCTCACCGCGTTCCACGGTGAACGAAATGCCGTTTACGGCCACTTTTGGGCCGAAATGTTTCGTTAAGTTCTCAACTCTAATCATTTCAGTTGCTCTCCGATGACCGGTATGGCGTCGCTCCGCGAGCGCCGATTAGGCCAATAACTCCGCAGGTTTTTCCACAGCGCGCGCGGAGCGGCACGCCTTACCAATTTGCCTAGAATCTGACTGTCTACCCTCAGCCTTGCGCAAACACAAGACCTACTAAGGGTTCTGAAAACGCAACGCAATTTGGACAATCCGCACGGGAAATGTTCAAAAAAATTTGCAGAATTTTCGCGGCAGCTGAATTCCTCGGCAAAAAAGTCGCGAACTATCGCACAGATTGCGAAGTCCGCCAGTGTTTTTTTTGGAAATACGACATACAAAACCAGCCTCCGGCAGTGTCTATCTCATGGATGCAAGCCTCCACCAACGCTACGCGTGTGTTTACCAAAAAGGATTGGTTGGCGTGCGCGGTCACCTCGACCGTGACTATAACCGTTTACCTCTTCACACTGGCAACAGATGTCGGTCTGGAAAGTTCAGGGTTGTTCGCAACAGCCGCGATGCATGCAGGCATCGCAATCCCTCCCGGTTATCCTCATTGGACCTTATTTGCATGGGTTTTCGCAAACGCTCTGCCCATCGGAAATATCGCGTGGCGTGTCAGCTTGAGTAGCGCAGTAGCGGCATCCGTCGCGTCGGGCCTGATTGCGCTAATGGCGTCGCGAGCAATTCACGAACTGATGCAGAAAACAAACTTCGCTTCCCATCTCGGCGATTCGCAGAGAAGGTGGCTCGCTCTTGTTTGTTCGATCGTCGGCACATCGTCGTTCGCCTTCAGTAACGGCTTCTGGGGCGAAGCTGTGATCGTAGATGTAGTTACATTTAACATCCTGCTATTTTCTCTTGTTCTCACTCCTGATGAGATGGATGCTTCAACCTCGACAACGACGATTCATCTACGCTGCATCCTTTGTTTACGGACTCACCATTGTGGATGGACAAAGTTTCATCAGTCCATCAGTCGGGTTACAATTTTTCGCCCTATTGGCAAATCGTGCATTCGGCCGCGATCTATTGCTCGTTAACAGTTGTCTGCTTGCAATCGGTCTCGTGTTGGCACGAATCGGTTGGATACCGCAACTCGAAGCAGGCCTCTTTCATCTTTACGTAGGCGTCACTGCCCTCACAATCTTCGCCGCACTTTTTGCCATCGTAAAAACAAAACGCGTGTTGACCCATTGGAAGCCAGTGTTGGCGGCATGCACTTTTCTTACGATCGCGACTTCGACCTATTTCACCGTCCCAATATTATCGATGACAAATCCGCCGGTTAACTGGGCGAATACACGAACGGTCGAAGGCTTCCTACATGCATTGACCCGGGGGCAATTTGAAAAATTCCATCTATTCGATGGGCCATCCATTGTGGATCAGCTAGCAGTCGTAGCCAAAATAGCCATCGACGATCTTGGCTGGCTCAACCTCTTTTTCGCAGTGATCCCCTTGGTCTTTTCGAGGCACTTTTCAGGTCGTCTTCGGACATTCCTTATCGCACTCGTAGTGATCTTGATAACAACTACGCTTCTGCTGATTGCGGTTTTGAATCCGAATTTAGACCGTCAATCAGTGGCTATGATCAGAATCTATTTCGCGCCGGCATATATAATTGTCGCGTTATTCGCGGCTTGCGGTCTTGCAATCGTCGCCGCAATGGCGACCAAACCAAAGACGACTCCTGTGTCTCGCCACGTTTGTAATTGAACCGCTGTTGCGCTATCCGGTAACTTTGACGCGTGAAATTATCCGTGAAAAGTGATTATGCGGCACGCGCCGTCTTTTGGTTGGCGCAACATTACACGGATAAAGCGGCTCACCGGGTTGAAGAGATGGCTTCCGACCAGGATATTCCGTCGAATTATCTTGTGCAGATTTTGATCGAGTTGAAATCGGCCAATATCGTTCGCAGCGTGCGCGGTAAAGAAGGTGGGTATTTATTGGCTCGTCCGCCCGCTGAAATCACCTTGGGCGATGTGCTGCGTTGCATTCACGGCCAGGTGTTCGATAGTCCGGCTTTGAGCGATTCTGATTGTCCTCCGGAATTGCGCAAGGGCTGGGAGACATTGCAAAAATCTCTCAACGACGCAGCTGACTCGATCAACTTCCAAAAGCTCGTCGAACAGTCGGCGGAAAAAGGGAAGATGTATTATATCTAGGCACTCAACTATGGATATTCCAGTCAATATGGCCGGCTTCAAAAGTCGAGTAGTTGCTTTGAGACCGCGTGGAATCTTCTCCTTAGGACCGAAAATTATTGTTGATGGGCAACTCTTACGACGAATCGGATCAAGCTACAAAGCTCGTAACGATTCCGGCCAAGAAGTTGAATTCCGAATCAAGCATTGTTTTTGGGATCCAGTGCCAGATTTAATCGTGGCAAACCAGACCGTCGAATTGCTTCCTCCATTAAAAACATATGAACACTTCTGGGTTTGCCTTCCGTTCATACTTATGATGATCGTCTTTCGTGGCGGTTTATTCCCCGGTGCTTTTGGTGCTGTAGGTGTCGGTTTTAATTATGCGGTTTTCAGAAAGGTCGGGCAGCCTTTTCTAAGATATCTGTTTACTGGATTGATAACGGTTTCCGTCCCCTTGATACTTTACGCGATATTTTTCAGCCTAGGATTCAGGATGCATAGATAACCAGCCATCTGTCAGCTTTTCTTCAGTGATGTTTTCCTGGCCACCTCCAACATAGGTTGATTACGGCTTCGGTACAGCAGCTTGCCAACCCGCACGCAACTGTTCACTTAACTTTGCTATCAACTCACTGTTCTCCGGACGATTGGCGATGTTCACGTTTTCGTCGGCATCGGTTTTGTGATCGTAGAGTTCCCTGCCCTGTATCTTTCGCTTTGCGTCGTGCGTGACCCATTCGACATACCGATAACGATCCGTGCGCATCGCATAACCCATCAACTTGCCTCCGTTGCGTGGATATTGGCTGAACGCGGCGGTTTTCCATTTCTTTTTCGGATTATCCAGCAGTGGCGCGAAACTGGTTCCTTCCAATCCATCGGTCAGCTTCAATCCAGCCAATTCGCAAAGGCTCGGATATACATCAACAAACTCCACGAACGCATCGGTCTTTGCGCCGCGATGTTTTTGACCCGGGACATCGATCATCATGAACGTGTGCGTCGAAGTTTCAAAACACGTATGTTTGCACCACATACCGTGCTCGCCCAATTGCCAACCGTGATCGCCCCAAGCTATGACGATCGTTTTCTCACGCAGCTTTAGCCGATCCAACGCCGCTAACACACGGCCGATCTGCGCATCGGTATAGCTCGTCGCAGCGTAATATCCGCGAATCAATTCACGCGCCTGTTCATCGCTGACCGGCCCTTCCTTTGGCATTCCTTTGTAACCACGCAACTCACCCCAGCTCATCATCGCAGGTTCGAACACGTCTTTCGGCGGAAACGGATTCGACGCCAATTTCATGTCGTCCAATTTGTATAAATCGTAATATTTTTTTGGCGCATCAAAAGACAGGTGCGGCTTACGAAATCCAACAGCCAGGAAAAACGGCCCGTCCTTATGTGCCTCGAGCGCTTCAATGGCGCGGTCCGCGGTTTGACCTTCGCCAAGTTCATTATCTGCGACATCGGGTGCGGACCATGGCGGACGAGCAGCCTTGCGGGCGGCGTTGGCGAGTTGCTCAGGAGTCTTTTGCCGGGCACGATTCGCACCTGGCGTATTCGCAGCGAAAATGAACGGCGGATAGTTGTCGCCTGTGTTGAAGGCATTGTGAATCGGAAAAAATCGTCCGTCTTCAGTTTCGATTTCAAGATTAGCTGCCACCGACGGCGCGCTCCAAGATTTTGGATCATCCAACCCATCGTGATAAATCTTCCCGAACGCCTGGCAGAAGTAGCCGTTATTTTTGAAATGCTGGGGCAACGTCACGACATCAGGGATCGTGTTGCGAAAGTGATCTTCCAAATTGTAGATCTTCGTCGTATCCGGACGTCGGCCAGTCAGCAACGAAGTCCGCGAGGGCGAACAAACCGCTTGCTGACAATATGCGCGTTTGAAGAGCAACCCGTGCTTTGCCAGCGCATCAAGATTGGGCGTATGAATGTCTTTCACTCCATAACAACCCAGTTGCGGACGCAAATCGTCCACTGCGATGAAAAGCACGTTCAGTTTCTGTTCCGCCGCACGCGTGCACATGGCCAGCCCAACAACGAAACAGATCACCGATCGAACGATAAATTTCATGCTTTCCCGAAAAGACATAACGAATGCGGTGTAGGTTACAGAACTGCAACAAGCTTGATTCCCTGCGGCACGGTTATACATTTTTACAATGACAATCACGCTCACTCCAGAGCAGGAGAAAATCATCCATGAGCAAATAGGCTCAGGCCATTATCATTCTCCCGAAGATGTCATCATCCAAGGTCTGGGAATGCTCAGGGCGCAGGAGGAATTTATCCGCACTAATGCCGCGACTTTGCGCGATGCTATCGGCAAAGGCTTGGACCAGATCAATCGTGGCGAGGTTACTGATGGCCCTACGGCGATCAAAACGCAGATGGACAGGATCAAGGCACGATTGGGCGGCAAATGAGTTCGTTTCGGTTCTCGAGCGAGGCAAATCTCGATATCGCGAACATCCGCGATTACATTTTAACTTGAACCCTTCGGCGGCGTTGAGCTTTCTCGTAAATCTCAATCGCGTTTGCAAAATCTAAGCAGACAATCCACTTATCGGGAGAAAACGCTTTGAACTCAGCGAAAATGTACGTTCATTCCCGTTAGGTAATTACTTGATCTTTTATATCCCTGAAGAGGACGGCGTTGCAGTAGTTCGAATTATTTATGGCAGTCGCGACCTGCCCTGGGTATTCTAAAGTGCCGCTCAACCAATTTTCTCGACGCGCGTCCTAGACAAATGTTCCAATGCGGAATCGCAAAATGAAACGACTCTTCGCGTTTATTATTCTACTGACTGGTTTTGCAGCATTCGCAGCTAAACAGCCCAACATCATCATCATTCTCGCTGACGACATGGGCTACGGGGACTTGAGTTGCTACGGCCACCCAACGATTCGCACACCGAATCTCGATCACATGGCTGCCGAAGGCATGCGATTTACGGATTTTTATGTAGCTGCGACCGTTTGCACGCCGAGTCGCGCCGCGCTCATCACTGGGCGTCTGCCCATTCGTAGCGGCATGGCCGGAGGACCGCACAAACGCGTGATCATGCGCGATTCCAAAGGCGGACTTCCGGAAAATGAAATCACCATCGCACAGGCTTTGAAGCCGCACGGTTATGCGACGCAATGCATCGGCAAATGGCATCTCGGACATCAGCCGCAATATTTACCATGCACGCGCGGTTTCGATCATTGGTTCGGATTGCGCTATTCGAATGACATGGAGCCCAACGAAGATGCTCCAAAAGGCGCCGCACGACGACTCGATCAACAGCAGAAATGGTGGAACCCCACGCTCTTTCGCGATGACAAAATTCTCGAACAGCCGACGCAATTGAACCAGCTCACTCGTCGCTACACAGAAGAGGCGATCAAATTCCTTAAGAGCAATAAGAACAAACCATTTTTCCTCTACTTCGCGCACACTTACCCGCACGTTCCGCTTTTTGCGTCTGAAAAATTTAGTGGCAAAAGCAGACGCGGGATCTACGGCGATGCCGTTGAAGAACTCGACTGGAGCGTCGGACAAATTCTCGAAACGTTAAAAAAAGAAAAACTCGATGAGAACACGTTCGTATTTTTCACGAGCGACAATGGTCCGTGGTTGATCGAAGGTCTCGCGGGTGGTTCTGCTGGACCGTTGCGCGATGGGAAAGGCAGCAGTTACGAAGGCGGTATGCGCGAACCAGGAATCGCGTGGTGGCCGAAACACATCAAGCCCGGCCAGGTCACGCACGAACTCGCATCGAGCCTCGACCTCTTTCCAACTATCATGAGACTCGCTGGTGCGGCGATGCCATTTGATCGCGCCTACGACGGTTTCGACATGAGCGGCATTTTGTTCGGTACAAATCCGAATCAGCGCAAAGTGATGTTCTATTATAACGGCAACGAACTTTACGCCGCGCGCAAAGGTCCGTTCAAAGCGCACTACATTACGTGGTCTGGATACTCCAAAGAAAAACCGGAGAAGCACGACCCGCCGATATTATATAATGTCGAAGAAGATCCGGGCGAAAAATTCGACATCGCAGCGCAGCATCCCGATGTCATCGCGGACATCAAAGCCGAAGTCGAAAAACACCTTGCCGGCGTTGTGCCAGGTAAGCCACAATACTAGAGAACGAACAAAATGTTCCACGGCAGAGGCTTTCCTCTGAAAAAGAGTGCAAAAGAGTCGCGAAGAAAGTCAAATTACCTATTGACTTAGGTTCTTTCTTTGATACGTTTTGCGCTCCTTTGTTAGGCTTTGGATGAAAACGCATTTACCTAAAATTAATTTAGACGAGCGCAAATGGCACGTAATCGATGCCGACGGCGCAGTCCTTGGACGTCTGGCAGAGCAAGTTGCTAACGTCCTGCGCGGCAAAAACAAACCGACTTTCACGCCGCACCTCGATGCTGGCGATTTCGTCGTCGTGATCAACGCTGAAAAAGTTCGCGTGACCGGCACGAAAGAAACGGACAAGGAATACATGACGTATTCAGGTTGGAAAGGCGGCGAAAAATACGCCACCGTCGCACAACTTCGCGCGAAACATCCTGAACTGCTCATCGAACGCGCAGTCAAAGGCATGATTCCAAAGAACCGCATTGGTCGCGTTCTGCTCACAAAGCTGAAAGTTTACAAAGGCGCCCAGCATCCTCACGGCGCGCAACAGCCGGCCAAGTTGACTCCCAGGACTACCACTGCTCCGGCGAAATAACGAATTACCATGGCTACTACTGAAAAAGAATTTCTTGGCACTGGCCGTCGCAAGACCGCTGTCGCCCGCGTTCGTTTGGCGACTGGTTCCGGCAAAATCACCGTGAATGGTCGCACATTCGAAACCTATTTCCCGACCGAAATGCTCCGCATGGTCGTCCAACAACCGTTGGTCACAACTGATAGCGTCAGCAAATACGACGTGCGCGTGAACGTCGAAGGCGGCGGTCCTGCTGGCCAGGCCGGCGCTGTTCGTCACGGTATTGCTCGTGCGTTGCTCGAAGTCGACACCACTTTGCGCGCTCCGCTCAAGGCCGCTGGTCTTCTGACCCGCGATCCTCGTATGCGTGAACGTAAGAAGTACGGTCAACCCGGCGCCCGCAAACGCTTCCAGTTCAGCAAGCGTTAATCGGTTGCAAGTTTTGCAAACCCCGCCGGATTCCGGCGGGGTTTTTTATTGTTCGGGCTTGCGCGCTGCGCGGGCCGCGCTTGATTTCCCAGCCCCAGCCGTTATTCATTAACTGACATGACAAAGACAAAAGTAGCGATCGTCGGAGCCTCCGGATATTCCGGCGAGGAACTCGTTCGGTTGCTGTTACAACATCCCCACGCCGAACTTTCCGCCGTCACCTCACGCCAATACGCCGGACAGACGCTCGCGCAGATTTTCCCGAAGTTCTCAGTTTACAGTCGCTCGAAAGCGCTCCGTTTCAGCGAACCCAAATCCGAACTGATTGCTAAAGAAGCCCAGATTGTTTTCCTCGCCTTGCCCCACGGTGTCGCCGCCGAATATGCCCGCCCGTTGCTGGAACTCGGCTGCCAGGTCATCGATCTCAGCGCTGACTTTCGTTTGAAGAGCGCTGACATTTACAAAGATTTCTATGCGCACGACCACCCTGCTCCGGAGTTGTTGGCGAAATCCGTTTACGGGTTGCCCGAAGCTCACCGCGCAGAAATCAAGAACGCCACCTTGATCGCATCACCCGGTTGCTACCCAACGAGCATTCTGTTGCCTTTGATTCCGTTGCTGAAATCCAAGCTGATCAAATCCAGCGGCATCATTGCTGATTCGATGAGCGGTGTCAGTGGCGCCGGCCGCAAACTCGAAGTTGATTATCTCTTCGCCGAATGCAACGAAAGCGTCCGTCCCTATGGTGTGCCAAAACATCGCCACGTTTCGGAAATCGAAGAACAACTCAGCGGCGCAGCCGGTGAGAAGGTCGTCATCCAATTCACACCGCACCTCATTCCCGTGAATCGCGGTATCTTGAGCACCTTGTATCTTTCGCCCGAAAAACATTTCACCAACGCCGCCGAAATGGCCTCGTTAGGCGAACAAATCTCAAAGTGCTACCAAGCCGCCTACGGCAACGAACCATTCATCCGTTTGCTCGAAGGCAAAGCACTGCCCGACACCAAAAACGTCGTTGGCACAAATGTCATCGAAATCGCCTGGCGCTTAGATCCGCGCACCGGCCGCCTAATCGTCATGAGCGCCATCGACAACGTCACCAAAGGCGCCAGCGGCCAGGCGATCCAGAGCATGAACATCATTTGCGGTTATCCTGAAACCGCCGGTTTGTTGTAAACACGCGCGACATGAATCGTCCAAATTACACGGTTGAGAGTGCGAAGCACGCGAAGGGATACGTAACTGTGACGATGTTTACGGGCTTAGAACTGCGATTCCCGATTGCTGAAAATCCGCGGCTGTCGCGTGGCACTTACAAGCAACTCAACAATATTGAAATCTCTCCATACGGATTGCATTGGCCCGACCTAGACGAAAGCCTGTCAATCGACGCCCTGAAAGACGGCGACTACGGCCAAATGCCTAAATGGCATGTGCGCGAGCTTCGTAAAACCAAACGATTGTTGAAGGAAGGTAAGCTTAAGTTTTCGGATTGGGAGACAGCAAAGAAGCGCATACGGCGTCGGGTATTGTTGAAGTCGAAAGGTTGAGGATGACACCTGGGCAACGCTTTCGCCAACTTCGTGAAAAAAAGCATCTGCTTCTCGACGACATTGTACAGAACTGCGGAATATCGAGTATCGGCACCTCGAGTATTCGTGATTTGGAATCACACGATGGCGACATGGAAGATTGCTACAGCCCTGTACAACTTGCAAAGTTCTGCCGCGTACTGGGCGTGCGCGCTGTCGACGTATTTGCTCCAGATTTTGCCGAATCCTCCATTTCCGCTGAGACGGTTGTCGACCTAATTCGGAGCGAGTGCGCAACACGAAAGATTTTAGTTGAAGAATTCGAAGCCATTGTCGGCTGGCGTTTGGTTGAAGTTTTAGAACAGCCACAAACGCTACTTGAAGACATGACGATTGCTGGTCTTCAGTGGCTCTGCAAAGAACTTAGAATAGACTGGATACGGGTGATTGCCACACTACCTTGTGAACCGATGGATTTCGCGACGAACTATAAGTTGATTCAACAGCGCATGAATGGTGCTTGCGCTCGTGCCGGACGGCCTTGGAATTCCGTAACTCTCGTGGCGGTGAGCAAGAATCGGACGCCCGACGAGGTCCGCGAAGCCGCAGCTCATGGACAGACATTGTTCGGCGAAAACCGCGTGCAGGAAGGAAAGCTGAAGACATCGCTGTGCCCGGGGCATCTGCGCTGGCACATGATCGGGCATTTGCAGTCCAACAAGGCGCGCGATGCGGTTCGTTTTTTTCAGATGATCGAGAGCGTCGACAGTCTGTCGCTCGCGCAGGAAATCAATAAGTGGGCAAATACGTTAGCGAAGACGATGCCGATTTTGCTCGAAGTGAATATGGCGGGTGAATCGAGTAAGTTTGGCTACAAGCCCGATCAGTTATTGGCCGAATTTGAACAAATAAACGCTTTGCCGAAAATCGAGATACATGGGCTGATGACCGTTGCTCCATGGGCAGAAGACCCGGAAAAAGTTCGGCCGGTATTTAGACAAATGCGCGAATTGAAGGAAGAGTGTGAGAAGATTTTAGGCGCGCCATTGCCGCACCTCAGCATGGGTATGAGTGGAGATTTTGAGGTAGCGATTGAGGAGGGAGCGACTATCATTAGAATCGGAACCGCGCTCTTCGGTGCGCGACCGAAAGCAACGAAGAAGCCCAAAAGCGAAGATTCGAACGATGGATTTGACGGTTGAAACATTTCAGCAGGAGATCGCCGAGGCAGTTAAGACCTACGACAAATTCGTTGTTTGCCTGGATAAAACCCCTGAGGATTGCATGGCCTCGCTGGTTTCGCTGATGGAAAAAGCCATCAAAGCCTATCGCGAACGCGGTCCGAATCTCCGTCACGGCATCGCCCTCGACAAACAAGTCACCATCATTCTAAGCCAGACCGAAGGCGACAAACCGCTTTGCGGAATCTATTTCAACCTTCACTCGCCGTATAAAAAGAAAGCGGCGCCAGCGAAGGCTGCAAAGGAAGATTGAACCGTAGCCGCCGCGGTAATGAGGCGGATCTTGTTCATTTTTTCAAAATCCTCCTCCTCACGTCGGCGGCTACGATTTACTCTTCGCGCACGTCGTCGTCCTTCTGCGCCGTGCCGGTCATCAAATCTGCGACGACGTTGTTGTCCTTCTGTTGCGACGTTGCGCGCAGTTCTCCAACCTTGAGTCCTTTTCGATAAACGCCCAGGGTGTGATCGGGCTTCGGCAAAACGCCAACCGGAAAATTCACCACGGCAAATTTTGCTTGTTCGTTGAACGCCACAATTTTTCCGGCGGCTTTGAAATCTGGCGTGACGATTGGTGTCGATTGATTCGCCGGCGCGGCTTTTTTTCCTTTGAGGAAGCAGCCGGTCATCGCGAGCAATAGACACAAAAATACGATTCGCATTGATGCAGTTAAAGCATGACCGGCTATCAGGTCAAGCGGCGCGATTGTTCGGGTTTTTAGCGGATGCTCGGATTCGGATTTCGGGATGACTCGTGGTCAGCCACAAAGCCTGACCGAATTGTCGGAGCAATTTGATGCCTCTTTCAGGCACGGCACGGATGTTCACTTTTGAACGTTTGGATAGACTGGTCACGTAATAAGGAACGGGACGCAGGGAGGTAGAGAGAAAAGGAAAGTGGGGAAAAGCTGGGGAAACGGGAACGGGCAACAGGGGAAATGGGAAAATGGGACAGGGTCAGAAGGGTTGAAAAGGGAATACAGGGATAAATAAAAATTTGGGTTGCCGCTTGGGGTCGCGGCAAAGGGGGAAAAAAGGCGAGCCATTGGGGTGTGGCTCGCCTTATCTCTTTTAAAATTAAGAAGTAAGAGCTAAGAAATGAAAAGCCGCGCATTTTCGTGCGCGGCTTTTCGATTTTAAGTTTTTAGGACGCTTAGGCTTTTTGAGCCATTTCTTTTTCTTTGTCTTCCATCGCTGCTTTGCGCGAGAGGCGGACGCGACCTTTTTCGTCGACGCCGAGGCACTTGACCCAGATTTCGTCGCCCATCTTGACGATGTCTTCGGTCGACTTCACGCGGAAGTTGGCGAGTTCGCTGATGTGGACGAGCCCGTCTTTTCCAGGGAGGAATTCGACGAAGCAGCCGAATTCTTTAATTGTGACGACTTTGCCGCGGTAGATCTTGCCGACTTCGGCTTCAGCGGTCATGCCTTCGATCTCAGCGCGGGCGACTTTCATGCCTTCTTCGCTGACCGAGTAGATGTTGACTGTTCCATCGTCGTCGATGTTGATTTCGCAACCGGACTCTTCAACGATGCGTTTAATGTTCTTGCCGCCAGGTCCGATCAACGCGCCGATCTTCTCAGGGTTGATCTTCACCTGAACGATACGTGGTGCGTATTTGCTCATCTCGGTGCGAGGTGCGCCGAGGGTTTCAGCCATCTTGGCCAAGATCTTGATACGCGCGCCTCGAGCTTTTTCGATGGCTTCGGCCATGATGTTGTGCGGGAGACCGCGCAGCTTCAGGTCGAGTTGGAAACCGGTGATGCCTTTCTCGGTGCCGGCGATCTTGCAATCCATGTCGCAGAAACCGTCTTCCCAACCGATGATGTCCATCAACAGTTTATAGGCGGAAATTTTATCGACGTCATCGTGCTCGGTGCAGATGCCGACGCTGATACCAGCCACAGGGCGAGTCATCGGAACGCCAGCGTCCATCAACGCGAGGGTGCCAGCGCAAACTGACGCCATCGAGCTGGAGCCGTTAGATTCCATGATTTCGCTGGTGACGCGGATCGCATAAGGATACGTGTCGAGCGGCAGCATCGGTTCGATGGAACGTTCCGCCAAAGCGCCGTGACCGATCTCGCGACGGCCTGGACCGCTGATACGGCCGGTTTCGCCCACCGAGTAGTTCGGGAAGTTGTAGTGCAACATGAACTTCTTGGAGGTTTCACCGCCGGTGTAAGAATCAAATTCCTGCGCGTCTTCGCTAGTGCCGAGGGTCGCGAGAGCGAGGGCCTGGGTTTCACCGCGTGAGAACACTGCGGAACCGTGAGCGCGCGGAAGCAATCCGACTTCGCTCCAGATCGGGCGAATGTCGTCAAAGCCGCGTCCATCCAAACGCTTGTCCTGCTTCATGACGAGGCCGCGGACAGCTTCTTTTTGGATGTAGTAGAACGCTTCTTTCAAAACGTTCGGAGTGACTTTTTCTTCGCCAAATTTTTCGACGAGCTTCTTGGCCACGTCATCGGTGACGGCGCGGACATTGGCTTCGCGTTCCAATTTCTTATGCGTGAGCAACGCGGGGATCATGCGATCGCCGGCGAGTGCTTTGGCTTCCTTGAGAATGTCTTCAGGAACAGGCGTGAGAACGATTTCGCGTTTTTTCTTGCCAGCTTTGGCGGCGAGTTCGCGTTGGGCCTTGATGAGCGGGATGCACATTTCCTGGCCGAACTTGAGAGCAGCCATGAAATCGGCTTCGCTGATTTCTTTAGCGGCACCTTCGAACATGACGACATCGGTTTCGTTGCCGACGTAGATCAAATCGAGGTCGCTTTCGGCTTGCTGCGAATGAGTTGGATTAGCAACGAATTGGCCGTTAACGCGACCGATGCGGACAGCTCCGAGCGGGCCGGCCCATGGGATGTCGCTGACGCACAGCGACGCCGAAGCGCCGATGATGCTGAGAATGTCGGAATCGTTTTCGCCATCGGCGCTGAGCAGGATGCTTTGCACCTGAACTTCATTGAACCAACCTTTTGGAAAGAGCGGGCGGATTGGGCGGTCGGTCAAACGGCTGGTGAGAATTTCCTTTTCCGTCGGGCGACCTTCGCGCTTGAAGTAGCCGCCGGGGAATTTACCGGCCGCGGCCGCTTTTTCACGGTAATCGACCGTGAGCGGGAAGAAATCCTGACCGGGCTTGGCATTGATCGCGGCGACTGCTGCGACCAAAACGATTGTCTCACCGAGCTGAACGGTCACTGAACCGTCGGCTTGTTTGGCAAGTTTGCCGGTTTCGATATGAATCTGACTAGCCCCGAGTTGGGCTGTTACTTTTTCTGCTACCATAAATAATACGGGTCCTTTGAACCCGCTGACTCGGGGAAATTTAAGAATTAAGAAGTAAGAAGTAAGAATTAAAAATTAAGATCGGCCCGCCCGGCGGTCGGGCCCTACCTTTAATGTTTAATTCTTAATTCTACCGTTTCTCGAATTACCCAAGACCAGCGGGTCTTGTTAACATCTGCGCGATCTGAACTCTGATATCAGGCCGCACGCGCTTCGCGGCCTGACGAAATTTCTAAACGGGTTGGACTTGTTACGCAAGTCCGAGATTTCAACTGCGAAAAAGCCGCCTTCTTACGTTGGCGGCTTCGTGATTAATGGCGCAGTTTGAGTTTCTTCGTAATCGCCTGATAACGAGCGACGTCGGTCGTGCTCAGATAATCGAGCAAACGGCGCCGTTGACCAACCATCATGAGCAAGCCACGGCGTGAGCTGTGGTCCTTGGTGTTGCCTTGGAGATGCGTCGTGAGGTGATTGATGCGCTCGGTCAAAAGGGCAATTTGCACGTCAGCGGAACCAGTGTCGCGCTCGTGCAGTCTGAAACCCTCAATAGTTTTACCTTTTTCCATATAAATTCTTGTGTCTCGAAATGAGAAGACAGCTAACAAAATTGAGCGGGGAATGTATCTGCATCCCTTAGCCGTGTAAAGGGCGAATTGGGACAATTTAGTTCAACCGCTCAATGGAACTGTTTCGGAAGAAAAAGTTCCAAATCCCGGTTTTATCCCAAAAATTTAATTTTTGGTCCGATTCGGTCATATCTACTCATACTTCTCTGACCATTTCGGATCTGACCCTCGATACCTTACCCTGCCTTTTCGCCATGATATCTTTTTCGGATTGATCGGTCAATTATCGTTTGATGCGATCGGAATTCGGGGGTGTCAATTCAGTTCCAAATGATTACGATGCACCTCAGGCAGAACCAACATGAAAATCCATCTAGCTTTTTTGTTAGTCTGTTGCATGGCGCTCGTTGGCTGCATGTCGACGGAGCAGTATCAGGCTCAGCGGCGTCTACGGTTGCTCGAGATGTATCCGCCGGGCACAACGACGCGTGCGGATGTTCAAAAGAAATGGGATACAATTCGGCCAGACCTTTCCGTGACGCGCCCGGCTGCTGGATGGAATGCGTGTAACGAACCGTGGATACGTGCGTTCGTCGAGAATAGTGAGCGGCGAACGGGAAAGCCGGTTTACCAGGTCGACCGCTATATGGGACCTGATGGATTTCTTAGTTTATGTTGGTGCTGGTTTTGTTTCGATGAGCACGATCGGTTAGTGGATGCGGAGTGGCAATATCATAGTGACTGAGCATGTGAGCAACGGCGCTTCAAAAGATCCGACGAGAGAAGATTATCTCGATAGAGTAACCGTCGGTGAACGGAAACCTCATAATGGCACTATCCACTTAACGTCGTATGACGCCGGATGGCCCGCGCACTTTTCTTTTTTGGCTGAACAGATCCGCGCGAGTCTCGGAGAAAAAGTAATTCTATTAGAGCACGTCGGGTCAACATCGGTGCCGGGTTTATCCGCGAAACCGATTATTGATATGGTTTTGGCGGTAGCGGATTCGAGCGATGAATCTTCTTATGCGCCAGAGCTTGCGCAGGCCAGGTTTGTCTTGAGGATTCGTGAACCGGATTGGTTCCAGCATCGGCTTTTCAAAACACCTGAGATCGACGGCAATCTACACGTGTTTTCCCATGGGTGTGAAGAGATTAACCGGATGATTCGGTTCCGCGACTGGCTGCGCACGCATGAAGACGATCGGCGTCGGTATGAGGATGCCAAGTGTGAATTGGCAGCACGGATTTGGACGCACGTGCAGCATTATGCCGATGCGAAGTCGGAGGTTATTCGACAAATCGTCGCCCGCGCGGGAGGATGACACTCGTAGCGCAAACCGCCATTTGCACCGCCAATAACGCGTGAACGATGCGGCAGATATTATTCCTGGGGCTGCTTGTCGCGCCAAATGCTGTAAACACCTTTGCCGATGAAGAATAAGCCCAATCCATCAAAGAAGAGGCTCATGACTCCAAAGTGACCCGTAAATATCGAGTCGCCATACACGAAACCGAGAGCAATAAGAATTGCGCCTGAAACGATACTTTTCATAATTGTGTCAACGAAATAGCAGTTCTTATACCAATGAACCACTAGGAGAATCCTTGACTCAACGGAACGTCCGGATTGAGCTTTAGAACATTCTCAAATGCATTGTGTAACCGGAATCGGAGGTTTGTTTTTCCGCGCGAAAAATCCTGAAGCGCTGGCGAGGTGGACAAAACCTTGGTGTCGATCTCACTCCAACAGATTACGGCCAGAAGCCATGGTCACAAGAAGCAGGCCCGACAGTATTTGCTCCATTCCCCGTGGACACCGACTACTTTGGCGACGCGACGAAGCAATGGATGATCAATTTTCGCGTGACCAATCTAAACGCGATGGTCGAACAACTTCGCGCGGCCGGAGTTGCGGTCACGGTCGATCCAGAAAATTATCCGAACGGACGTTTTGCTCGATTATACGATCTTGAGGGGAATCCGATTGAGTTATGGGAGCCAAAATAAATATTTCCGCGGCCAGAATTACAACACTCCTGTTTACGGCTCTAAGCCTGACATTCTCATCCGTTCATGCGGCTGATGCTGTTTTGAAACCGCGAATCGTTGGAGATTGGTGGCAAGTGGCAGGTGATCCCGATTTGGGAGAGCTAATGAGCGCAAAGCAGCAACCGGTGGATTTCGCGGTTTGGCAGGCCACCGATGGTAGTTGGCAATTGTGGTCGTGTATTCGCGGGACGAAAGAGCGTGGACACACGCGACTTTTTTATCGGTGGCAGGGCGCGCCGTTGACGGATGCGAATTGGAAACCGATGGGCATCGCGATGCGAGCGGATCCGAAAACTGGAGAGCAAGAAGGTGGGTTGCAGGCACCGTTTGTTTTTCGTGATGGAACGAACTACATAATGTTTTACGGCGGGTGGAATGATATTTGTTCCGCAACAAGTGTTGATGGGAAGAACTTTGTGCGCAGAACGAATACCAATGGAAAGGTCACGTTGTTCGGCGCAACGAATGGAAATACGCGCGATCCAATGGTGATACGGATTGGCAAGGTTTGGCACTGTTATTATACGGCGCATCCGAACAATCACGGAGCTGTCTATTGTCGAACCTCCAAAGATGTAAAAACGTGGAGCGAAGTGCATCTCGTGGCAAAAGGCGGACAATCGGGCGATGGCCCATGGTCGTCGGAATGCCCGTTCGTGGTGGAGTTGGAGCCCGGGAAATTCTATTTGTTCCGCAACCAAATCTACGGCAAAGACGCGAAGTGCAGCGTTTATTTCTCAAATGACCCGATCAATTTTGGGGTGAACCATGACGAAGGACATTTCGTTTGCACATTGCCCATTGCAGCGCCGGAAATCATCAAGCAGGAAGGACGATATTATATCGGGGCACTATTACCGTCGCTAAAAGGCATCCAAATCGCCAGGTTGGAATGGAAATAAACGGAGTGAGCAATTGGATTGATGCTCATCCCTTGTTCTCACACAATTCACGAGCAATTTAATTTTTCGATATGGCTCGGCGTCCCAAACAGCAAATTCCAAAGCGCAACGCGCGCGGCTGGGTCATCGCCATTTTTGCGGGAGTGCTGGTCGTTGGTGGATTGGTTTATGGGATTCTAACTGCCCATAAAAAAGCATCGACGCAACAGCCCTTCGCAGCGTTTGGCGGATCGGAGAGCTGTCGGGAATGTCACGCTGACGAATATAACGCCTGGAAAGGTTCGCATCATCAGTTGGCCGAGCGCGGCGTCGATCCAGCGCTCGATTCACAGTTCTTCAAAGGTGAAAAAGTTAAGCACGGGACGCAGTCGACAGTTTTCAAAATAGACAACGGCAAGTTTCAGATTTGTCCCGATTTTACCAATTGCATCGCATTGACGCGGGTCATCGGCGTCGATCCGTTGCGGCAGTTTCTCGCGCCGACGACGAAGGGTCGGTTGCAAGTGACCGAATTGGCGGTGGATCCAAAAAAGGGCGATTGGTTCGATGTATTCGGCAATGAGGATCGGAAGCCAGGCGAATGGGGCCATTGGACGGGGCGCGGGATGAATTGGAATAATATGTGCGCGGCGTGCCACAACACCGCGTTGCAGAAGAGATACGATCTCAACACCGATTCCTACTCGACCATCATGGAGGAACTCGGCGTCAGTTGTGAATCCTGTCATGGTGCGGTGGGTTCTCACGTTGCGTGGCAACGGCAGCATCCCGATCACAAATCGAAGGAGCCATATGTCGCGCCCGTTCAAGGCAAGGCGATGGTGGACACGTGCGGCTCATGTCATGCACGTCGAGCTGAGTTGACGGATACATTCAAACCCGGCGACCAGTTTCTCGATGATTACCTTCCCACGATCCCGGATGAAACGGATGTCTATTATGCAAACGGCTTGGTACGGGATGAGGATTACGAATACGTCTCGTTTCTTGGAAGCCGCATGCATGCCGGCGGTGTGATGTGCATGGATTGTCACGAGCCTCATTCGGGCAAACGACGATTGCCCGGCAACGATCTTTGCATGCGGTGCCACGGCGGAAGTTCCAACATCCAAAACCAGCCCGCACGTGCAGACGTGGCGAGCCGAGCTCCTGTAATTGATCCAACAACGCACACGCATCATCCCATGGGCAAGGGTGGAAGTTTGTGCACCGATTGTCATATGCCGCAGACTACGTATATGCAGCGGCACGTGCGGCATGACCATGGATTCATCATTCCCGATCCCGTGCTGACGGTCGAAGCAGGAATTCCGAACGCCTGCAACAAATGTCACACGGACAAAACGACGCAATGGGCCGTCGAAGCGACTGAGAAATGGTATGGCACAAACATGCAGCGCTTCACGCGGACGCGAGCACGCGCAATGATCGCAGGTAAACGCGGAGAGACGAACGCGCCGGACTTGTTGCTCCATACAATTGCTGCGGAGACCAATTCAATGTGGCGAGCTTCAGAATTGACCGTCCTCAGTCGATGGATCAGTGAGCCGACCGTGCAGAAAAAGATTTTTGAAAACGCGACGGCGCACGATCCCCTGCCCCGCGCGATCGTAGCTCGTGCGCTCGCGCCGCTGGCCGCGCGTCAGGACACTGAAGCGATGCGGGTGTTGCAAATTTTATCACGCGATTCAATCCGCGCTGTTCGCATCGAAGCAGCGCAATCGATGCGATCGTTGTTGGACACCAATTCACCAGCGGCACATGAATACTTTGCGTCGTTGCAACACAATGCCGATCAACCAACCGGCGCGCTGCAATTGGGCGGCTATTACTTCGACCACGGCGACGCGGCGACCGCATTAGCGTGGTTCCGCAAAGCAGTAGATTGGGACCCGAATTCGGCACCGATACGACATGAGTTGGCCGTTGCTCTGAGCGCGATCGGAAAAACGGCGGAAGCCATCGAGCAACTTCGCGCCGCCTGCCGACTTGCACCTAACGAAGCTGAGTATCATTACAAGCTTGGCCTGGTCCTCGCTGAGACAGGTGATTTGAACGGCGCGACGACCGAGCTTGAACAAGCGGTCGCAAAAAATGCCGATTTTGCTGACGGTTGGTACAATCTCGGACTGGCGTATTCTCAAGCCGGACGCCTCGATGACGCAGTGCGCAGCATTGAACACGCAGAAAAGGTGACCCCGACCGAACCGCGTTATCCTTATGCGCGCGCCACTATTCTCGCGAGGATGAATCGGAGCGCCGAAGCGAAGGAGGCCGCGCTTCATGTCTTGTCGATCGACCCCAGGAACCAACAGGCTGCGGATTTGTTGCAATCGCTCGACCAACGTTAACTGGGTTTTCCGCTTCACAGGCGCACGCGATTTGTCTTACGCTCGGCCTATGAATCGAGTGCCAGGGTGGCTTTTGATCGCAGTATTCGCCTTGTGCGTCGCCGGCTGTACGGAAACTCCGCAAACACAAAACGACGAACAGAATCCTCATTTCCAACGCGCGCACGATTTGATCAATCTGCAGGATTACAAGGGAGCGATCGCCGAATACGAGAAAGTATTGGAAACAAATCCACGCTCCTCCGCGACACATTTCGAGTTGGGTTGGATCTGCGAGAACGACAAGATCCGCGATTACGCAGCGGCGATGTATCACTACGAAAAGCATCTTGAACTCAAACCAGACTCCGAACGCGCAGCACAGGTTCACGAACGGATCCGTGCTTGCCGACGCGAACTCGCCAACGGCGAATTCCCCTTGCCGACTTCGCAAAATTTGCAGAAGGAAGTCGATCGATTGAACGCAGAAAATCTGATGCTCAAGCAACAGTTGGAAACGTTGAAAGGTCAACTTGCTTTAGCGCAATTGGCACAAACAAATTTGATGGCCGCCGTGGCGAATGCGCGGGCGGGAGTGCCGGCAGTCCAAGCCGAAACAGCGCCGGCTCGAATTCCGCGCAGTTACCAAATCCAGTCCGGCGATACGATCAGCGGGATTGCCTTGAGATTTAAATTGAAAACATCGGCGATCCTCGCGGCGAACCCAAAAATCCGTCCGGAAAAACTGCGACCGGGACAAAACATTAATTTACCCATACAATAGTGCCGCTCCCCGGCAAAACCGGGAACACAAATCCGTGCTGTCGCGCATAACATTTTTTTTTGTCCTGGCCTTCTGGCTGGTCATGAATTTTTTATTGTGGCGCTCGCTCCAAAGTGGGCGACAAATCATGGGCAACAAAGTGCCGACCGCGATGGTTTGGAAAAAAATCATGACCGCGCCGGACAATTCTTCGTTGGAGATTTTGCACTACAACGAACGCATCGGCTTTTGTAACTGGGCGGTGCAAGCCGGCGAAGCGCCGCTCGTCACGGGCAAAGCCGAGTCCGACGAATATTTGCCCGAGGAACTCACGAAAACCGTGACGGGCTACACGGTCAGCTTGGACGGTCGCGCAACCATCTCCTCCAACACAGTGGTGCACATGAATGCGTCGCTGAAACTTTCCACCAACGAAAATTGGCAGGAATTTCATGCGCACGTGAATCTGCGTCCCAACACGTGGGAAATCTCCGCCAACTCGATCCAGCAACGATTAAAACTTCAGGTCACCGACGAATCCGGCACCTGGCAGCGCACGTTCAAATTCACCGACCTGCAGGACCCGGATAAATTGATGCAAGACCTCGGCATCGATTCCAGCGTAGGCATGCTCAGCGCATTGATTCCCGGCGGCAAAAATGGTTTCGCCTCCGTCGCCAATTCAATGAAGTGGGAGGCCTATGCCGACACGATGCAGTTTGGCCATTCCCGCGTCGGTGTGTACCGGCTCGAAACGCATGTATTGGGACACAAGATTTTCATTTTCGTCAGCAAGGTCGGGGAAATTTTGTGGGTGGAATTGCCTGACAAAATAATTTTCCGCAACGAGGCGTTCGGACATTTCTAATGCCGTCGCAAGATTAAGCGATGATCGACTCGCTTCGTCTGTGAATATTCCAACGGCGGCAACTCCGTGAGCGTCGGCGACTCCGTTTCATTCACGATCGCTTTTGCAATCGCCTGCAATGCGCGCCAACGCGGCCACTCCAGGTCCGCCGCGTGGCTGATCTGCCGCAAGGTGCTGCGCCACTCGATGATGACGCGATCGATGTCCCCAGCCCCGAGCAACTCCGTCACCCACGAATGTTTGCTCATCGGATTTTTGTGGATGCCCGCCACGACCTGTTCTGCGCCGAAACCATATTTTGGCGGGACACCATTTTCCAAATAGCCGGAAATATTATGATTCCCGTAAAGCTTATGACACGCTTGCGCCAATCGGCCGGCCCAACGATTGTCTTCACCACAGAATCGAAAACTCGCATCGAGGTCCGCCAAATCGTAAACGAGTTCATCAATCGGATACGATTCATCTTCCAGTGCCGCAGCGATAGCCAATCCGTCACCTTGCGAAAAGAAACTGACAATCTTTCCACGCAACGTCGGCGCACCACCGGCATCAACAAGCCCAAGTCGACGCCATAAAAGCGCTACGCCCGTCGTTGTCGGCAATTCGCGACAGACCGGAACAAGCGGGCAAATCGCGCAATCCGGAGGAAGCACATCGCGTTCGATCGGATGCCAAATCGCCACACCATGTTGATCGACCGGAACGCGAACGATTTGTTCAGCCATGCTGAGATGAGCCACGACGCGATCCTCGCGATTGATAAATTGCACCACCGGCGTTTTCTGGTTCGTCAATTTCTGCGACAGCAGCGGGATGATTTCTTGTTCCCAAACTTGCGCGGGAACTTGCCGTCCATTCCAATTCGTCAACCGCCGGACCCATTTTGCGATCAGGATCCGATCGGCATTCAAGCGATCCGCAACAGTGACTTCGCGCCCGTAAGTTTTCTCAGTTTCGTTCTCGCTAACGATGCAAAGGGTCCCCTGCCCAACTTTTTCGACGGCTGCGGGATGAGTCACCGCCGGCACCAGCTTTTCAAATTTGTTTTCGACGACGCCGTGTTGGACGAACACATCGCGCAAAAGAACCTCCGCCGGATGCGGATAATCCTGCCATTCATCGCGACTGTTGAGCATTTGGCGAACGCGCTTACGAACGTGACGCGCGCGCTCCGCATCGGTCATCAGTCCGCAAGGCACAACCGGATGCTTCATCGATTCCTCAACGCCGATCGCGATACGCTTCGTCGTAAACAATCGGTCCTGGACCCGAACTGCTTCTGTGAAAGGATCGCGCTGCTGTTCTGAAGCCGCCCACATCAACCCAAGCAATGCATTCCAATCGATCAGCCCCGACCGCGACAGATGACACGGACGACCATCAAGCAATCGAAGTTGATTCGCGCTAATCAAAACAAAACCTGTTTCATCAAGACCACGACGCCCAGCCCGTCCAAACATCTGCAAAATTTCATCTGAACGCAGCGGCTGCTCGATGCCATCACGTTTGTAAGACTCCGCCGCGAGCGCAACGCTGCGTAGGGAAAAATTAATTCCCGCGGCCAACCCCATCGTCGCTACGACGACACGAAGCTGACCGGCTTTCGCTAAAGGTTCCACGACACCCGCCCGCGCAGCGTAACTCAAGCCACTATGATGAAACGTGATCCGGCTCTTGAGCATGCGTGCCATGCTTTCGCCAACCAACGTGCGCTGTTCCATAGTCAGGGTAAGTGGATTTGGATTCGGCAACACACGCGCAAGTTCAGCCGCCAATGATTCAGCCGCTTGCCTTCGTGGTGAAAAAATTAAGATCGGACCGAGATCCTCCGCCAGCGCTTTAGCAACTAGACGAGGCCAATAGCCACGAATTTCGGAAGGCACATTGTAATTCAGATTATTGGCGTGAACTTCTTCGAGCGGCACTGGACGCTTGTCGTGTTTGATCAAAACAGCCCTGCGCCCCAATCGCTCCAGCCAATTAACGACTTGATGCGGATTGCCAACGCTGCCGCTGAGCAGCAGAAGTTGCGTTTGCGGCGGCGCAAGAGCGATCGCGAGTTCGTAATTTAAACCACGATCGGCGTCCCCGATCATTTGATATTCATCGACGATAAGAAGCGTCGGACCATCGCCACGAATCAGTCGATTCTTCTGCGTTTCCAAGGTCGCGACCAAAACGGGAGCGGAAAGGTTTTCCGACAGGTCACCGGTGGCAATGCCCACATCCCAACCACGCGCCCGCCATTCCGCAAGTTTGTCATTGGCCAAGGCGCGCGTTGGAACAGTGTAAATCGCTTGCCCTCGATTCTTTCCTTGTCGGGACCACAGTTCGAAGATGAGCGTCTTGCCCGCGCCGGTCGGAGCGTGCACCACCACATCCTGACCTTCGCGTAATGCGGAAACAGCCTGCTGCTGCCAAAGGTCGGGGATGGTGATTCCGCCTAATGCCGACAGATTTTTTTCCAACTTTTCCGCGAGCTGCACTGTGACAACATACGGGAAGTTCTGCGAAGGTGAAAGCGCTACCGTCAGGCCGAAGCCAACTCGCGCTCGGTCTTCAAACGCAACTGTCCGCACGCCGCATCGATGTCATGCCCCTTCTCGCGTCGCAACGTCGCCGTGACACGCTCATTCTCCAACGCCGCGAGAAACGCCTCTTGCGTCGTTTCATCGGGCCGTTCCCACGGCAATCCCTCCACTTTGTTGTAAGGAATCAAATTCACCTTGGCGTGCAACTTCTCCGCGAGGTGCGCCAATGGCTTCACCTGGTCGAGCCCGTCGTTGACGCCCGCGATCAAAATATATTCCAAAGTGATCATCCGCCCCTTCTTCTCTTGGTAATACTCGCAAGCCGCCGTGAGATCCTTCAGCGGATACTTTTTGTTCACCGGCATGATCTTGTTGCGCACTTCATCCGTCGCGCCATGCAGCGAAATCGCGAGTCGAAACTGCAATGGATCGTCGGCCAACTTGCGGATTTGCGGCACAAGCCCACTCGTCGAAATCGTAATTTTTCGCGCGCCAATTTTTCCACCCCATGGCGCATTCAATATCCGCAACGCATTCAGCAAATTATCATAATTTGCCAGCGGCTCGCCCATTCCCATGATGACCAGATTATTCACCACGCGATCATCGGTCGCGGTCGATTTTTGTCCCGCAGTCGTTGCCCATCGCTCGACCGCCAGCACTTGATCAACAATTTCCTCGACGCGCAAATTGCGTTTCCAACCTTCCAACCCACTCGCGCAAAACCGGCATCCATACGCGCACCCCACCTGCGTCGAGACACACAGCGTATGCCGATCGCTCGCTTCCCCATAAAGCGCCGGGTTAGCCGGGATCAGCACGCTTTCGACGAACGACTGATCATTCAACCGCCACAAAAATTTCTGCGTCGTATCCCGCGAACCCTGTTTGCGCGCCAGTTCCAAAGAATAAAATTCGTAAGCCTCCGCAAGCTGTTGCCGTAGGGCCTTCGGCAAATTCGTCATCGCATCCCAACTCGCCACCCGCCGCACGTAGATCCAGTCGAGCACCTGCGAAACGCGATAGGCCGGTTGCTGCCAATCTTTAAACTGGGCCTGCAACTCGTCCAACGTCACTGAGCGAATATCGCGCTTCACACCTGCAATCTACGGTGCGAAAGCCTCAAATGGAACTCGTTTATGCGCCGCGCCTCGCACTTGGTTTTTCACAAACGCCGCAGCATAGTGAGTTATGGCCTCGGCCAAGACCGAACTGGTAGTGCGCGGGATGAACTGCACCGGTTGCGCGAACAGCGTGACGCAGGCGTTGCGCGCCGTGCCCGGTGTCGCAAACGCCGACGTCTCGCTACAGGAAGGCCGCGCCCGCGTTCGCTGGAGCAACGGACAACAAAGCGGCGAAAGCCTCATCACCGCAATTCGCGAAGCCGGTTTTCAAGCCGAAGTCATCACCACCGATCAATCGCCGAAAACAAACAAGTGGTCGCCATTGGAAGGCTGGCGCTTCAACGCGCTCGTCGGCGGAATCGTTACCGCGGTGTTAATGATCGGCGAATGGCTGCTCCATCTCAATTCCGAGCCATGGTTCAAATGGACATCGTTCGCGCTCGCCACCATCGTCCAGATTACCTGCGGCGCACGATTTTATCGCGGCGCATGGCGGCAATTACAACAAGGAGCCTCCAACATGGACACGCTCGTGTCCCTCGGTTCGACGACTGCATATTTATATAGCGTTTGGGCGCTGTTCTCGCGCGCAACCGGCCATCTCTATTTCATGGAATCAGCCGCGATCATCACGCTGATCAGCATCGGTCATTGGATGGAAGCGCTTGCCGCAACTCGCGCCGAAAGCTCGCTGAAATCATTGATGCGCCTCGCGCCGCAAACCGCTCGCCGCATCGAAAATAACAACGAACGCGAAGTCGCTGTCGACGATCTGCGCTCCGGCGATCTGATCCGCGTCCGGCCCGGCGAACGTATTCCAGTCGACGCCGATTTGGTCGAAGGCCACTCGACCGTCGACGAAGCCATGCTCACAGGCGAGTCGCTGCCCGTTGATAAAGAAATCAAGTCGAAGGTCTACGCCGGCACGATGAACATCACCGGCCAATTCACAGCGCGCGTCAGCGCCACGGGCGAAGGCACGGCCTTGGCCCACATCATCGCCGCCGTTCAACGCGCCCAAAATAGCCGCGCGAATATCCAACGTCTCGCCGACCGCGTCAGTAACGTCTTCGTCCCGATCGTCGTCTGCATCGCGCTCGCCACCGCGCTATGGTGGGCATTCGCTCCGCAAACCGCGCATCAAGTCGTCAATTTTCTCGGCAAATATCTTTGGCCCTCGCACGTGCCAAATTCCGCTTGGACCGCCGCCATCATTTGCGCCGCGGGCGTCTTGATCGTCGCCTGCCCATGCGCCATGGGTCTCGCCACTCCAATATCTATCATGGCCGGCAGCAACGCCGCTGCTCGACGCGGCATTTTGATCCGCGATGGCATCGCGCTGGAACGCGCCGGCGAAATCACCGCAATCGTCTTCGACAAAACCGGCACCCTCACCAAAGGCAAACCCGCCGTCGCAAATTTCGAAAACTTCGGAGGGACGAGCAACACGAGTCCCAAATTCCCCAAAGACCTGGCCGCCTCGCTTGCCGGCCATTCCAATCATCCCTTAAGCAAAGCCGTCGCAAAAATCTCCGACACAAATATCCCATTACAAAACTGGCGCGAAATCCGCGGCTCAGGCCTCGAAGCCGAGCACGACGGTGCAAAAGTGCGACTCGGCTCCATCACGTTCCTTCAGCAAGCCGGCATCGATACAACACTCGCCGCAGAAGCCATCGACCAATGGACCAATCGCGGCGCGACCGTCCTCGGCCTCAGCATCAAAAACAAAATCATCGCCACCATCGCACTGGAAGACACCCTGCACGAAAACGCGCACAACGTCGTCTCGCAAATGAATCGCGGCGGCTTAAAAACTTATCTCATCACTGGCGACAATCCCGTCACCGCAAAAGCAATCGCCAAACAAGCCGGCATCAATCCCGAAAACGTTTTCGCGCAAGTTCGTCCTGAAGAAAAAGCGAAGCTCGTCAAACAACTTCAAGAAAAAGGCGAACGCATCGCCTTCGTCGGCGACGGCATCAACGACGCTCCAGCGCTCGAACAAGCCGATCTGGGAATCGCAGTCAGCCAGGCCAGCGATGTCGCCAACGAAGCCGCCGACATCATCCTGCTCAAATCAGAAATCACCGGAATTGTTGAAGCCCTCGACCTAGCCCGCGCAACCCTGCGCACCATCAAACAAAATCTTTTCTGGGCCTTCTTCTACAACGCCGCCGCCGTGCCACTCGCAGCATTGGGCTTCTTGAGCCCGGTTCTCTGTGCGGCAGCGATGGGATTGTCCGACTTAGTAGTGATCGGAAACGCCCTACGCCTAGCCCGATTCTCAGGCCGACGATAATTTGGACTTTGGATTTGGATCTTCTCTGGAGCTTGGAGCTTGGGATTTGGAGCTTCCTAAGACGCTCCAATAATCTTCTTCACCAAAACCCGCGCCGTCGTCACCGGATTACTCGCCACAAAATACGCTTCCTTCAACAACGCCATCGCCTCTGGCAATTTCAACTCAGAATTATAATGCACCGTCGCAATCGGTTCTCCGGCCTTCACCGCATCGCCCACCTTCTTGTGCAATTCCAACCCGACCGCAAAATCAATCATATCCTCCTTCTTATTGCGCCCGCCGCCGAGCACCAGGCTCGCCACGCCGACCTTCTCACAATGCACACTCTGGACATAACCGCTCGCGTCCGATTTAAATTCGATCTGATTCTTCGCACGTGGCAACCGCGACGTGTCATCGACGATCGCCGCATCGCCCTTCTGCAAGCGCACCATTTCACGAAAGCGATTCAGCGCCTCGCCACTCATGATCATCTCCTCGGCGAGCTTCATCCCATCACCAGCCGAAGTCACGCGACCACCCAAATAAAACATCGAAGCCGCCAACCCGAGCGACAACGACCGCAAATCCTCACTCATCGGCTTACGATCGCCGTTCAAAATCTCAATACACTCCAGCACCTCCAGTGAATTACCGACGCACCGGCCCAACGGCTGATCCATATCCGTGATCAACGCCGCCATCTTCTTGCCCATCCGCTCGCCCGTATCCACCATCATCTGCGCCAAAAGCTCCGCATCTTCCTGCCGCTTCATGAACGCACCCGAACCCGTCTTCACATCGAGCACCAGCGCATCGATCCCTTCCGCCAACTTCTTGCTCATGATACTCGCGCAAATCAGCGAAGGACTCTCCACCGTCCCCGTCACATCGCGCAACGCATACATCTTCTTATCCGCCGGCACGATCTCCGCCGTCTGGCCGACAATCGCACAACCGCACTCCATCAACACCGACATAAATTCACCCGGCGAAAGATTCACATTAAAACCCGGAATCGCCTCAAGCTTATCGAGCGTCCCACCCGTATGACCAAGCCCACGTCCAGAAATCATCGGCACAGCCAACCCACCCGCCGCCACGATTGGAGCGAGAATTAAAGAAGTCTTATCGCCCACCCCACCCGTCGAATGCTTATCCACCTTCACCCCGCGCACATCCTGCAGGTCCATGACCGTACCCGAGCGCAACATCGCTTCTGTCAACGCCGCCGTTTCCGCCGTGCTCATACCTTTCAGCAACACCGCCATCATCCACGCCGACATCTGATAATCCGGCATATCACCTTTGGTAAACGCCTCAACCAACGAAGAAATTTCTGTTACGGAAAGCTCCCCTCCATCGCGCTTTTTGCGAATCAAATCAACAGGACGCATAAAGTTCTAATCTCTAATTTGTAAATTGTGATTTGCGATCAATGCGTGACCACCACTCCAAAATCTGAAATTTGTAATTTGTAATTTGTAATTCGTGATCAGTCCCCAATTTTAACCGCAATCGTCCCCACCAACGCAAAGCAATTCAAAGTCGCGTATCCCCTCCAAGAAAGGCTTTTTTCTCCCTCTCCCCCTAGAAGAGAAGGCCGGGGAGAGGAGGCAGTTTAGCATCTAAGCGTCCCGAATTACTTTGCGACAACCCACTCCACAAGGTACGTTTAATCAGCCATGAAAACGTTGACTACCATCTCATGCGCCGTGGCCGTTTTCCTCCTGCAAATACTTTTCCTCCACGCCGACCAGGTCGAAATGCAAAATGGCGACCGCTACATCGGCAAAGTCCTTTCCGTCGATTCGAAAACGGTCCTCCTGAAGAATGACAACCTCGGCACCATCCGATTACTACGCACCAAAGTAACCAACGTCACCTTCGGCACAAACGCCCCAACCGCGACATCGTCGCCCGCCGCCATCACCAATCAACCAGCCGCACCCGTCGCAACAACCACCAACGCCCAACCCGATCTCTCCGCATCACTCCAGGCCCGCGGCACCAACTCAAACACCATCAAACAAATCCAATCCCAATTCCTCGCCGGCGCCGGTCCCGAAGCCAACGCCAAATTCAACGAAATGGTGAGCGGTTTGATGAGCGGCAAAATGGACGTCAACGGCCTGCGCAACGAAGCCAAAAAGGCCGCCGCCAACCTAAGACAAATGAAACGCGAAGTCGGCGACGACACCGGCGTGCTCGACAGCTATCTGTCCATCCTCGACAACTTCATCCAGGAAGCCGAACCCACCACCAATTCCCCACCGGAAAAAGCAAAGCAGAACTAAAGTCCACTCACATAATCCCCATAGCAATCAAGCAATATGACGTTAGCCATATTTGAAGGTAAGGCGTGGGTTTCAACCCACACTCTGCCGCATAATCGCCCCCATGGTCGCGTAGCGACACCTCAACCTAGATGCTTTGTCGTTGAAGAACATTTTGCGATTTGTTCGCGGCCGATTTTTCCACAAAACGAGCCAAGTCACTAACCCACAACCACTTGCTTCAAAAAAGATAAATTTCACTTGGACAGCTTTTGTCCAAGTGAACTTATTAGTCTTCTCCGCAAAAACTAAAGATATGAACACAAAGCTCGCGATTTTAGGTGTCCGCCAATGCACACTGTCGACAACGATAGTTGGGGCGAATCACCCACTGAAGCATCAACCTCCCGACCTCAAATCGCCGAAAAATCAAACTCTTGCCCTGCAAACCACACGAACTCCCTTCCCTCGAAGCATCAAACTTCATCAAACTTCATAAACCCTAAAAAAAGGAATCCTTTATTTTCGCCAGCTAATGTCGTCCAACGCAACCAGAAGAGCCCAACAATGTTTTCCCAAAAGCCACCTCCAGCCACCTGACGACACTTCTCGACACTATTAATAAAAAGATTGTTTAACACGGATGAACTCCCCACATCCCACCTTCTGTCGCCTTCTGACACCAAAAAAAATTCTTTTTACGTGATGCATCCTGCAAGAGTCGGACGAATCGCCGACACTCGCCTAGTGGTTTCACTACGTCCGAATATGCGTGAAATTTCATCGGTTTATTCGCAATTTTTTGCCACTATACAACGTCTAAGCTATTGACCATGTTCGGCTATCCCAAACAAGCCATTGTGTTGTCCGCAGCGTTTGCGCTCATTTGTAGCGGAAAAGCAGAGCCGCTGCATTTCAACGGCGACATTCGTCCCATCCTCAGCGAGAACTGCTTCCGCTGCCACGGCCCGGACAAAAACCAGCGCAAAAAGGGCCTGCGCCTCGATGTGCGTGACGTCGCGCTCGAGAAAAAAGCGTTCGTCCCCGGCAAACCCGACGATAGCAAACTGATCACCCGCATCTTTTCTACCGACCCTGAGGAAATGATGCCGCCGCCGGACTCGAACAAAAAACTCACGTCCGAACAAAAAGACATCCTCAAACGTTGGATCGCCGAAGGCGCGCAATACGAACCGCACTGGGCCTACATCCGACCAATCAAAGCACCCGTGCCGAAAGTGAAGGAACAAAAATGGGTCAAAAACCCCATCGACGCTTTCATCCTCCAACAACTCGAAGCGAAAAACTGGAAACATTCGCCCGAAGCGGACAAAGGCACCCTGCTCCGCCGCCTCAGCCTCGATCTCATCGGCATGCCGCCCACGCTCGCTGAGCTGGACGCCTTCCTGAAGGACAAAAGTCCGAACGCTTACGAAAAACAAGTCGACCGATTGCTCGCCTCGCCGCATTACGGCGAACGCATGGCCGTTCCGTGGCTCGACAACGCGCGCTTCACCGACACCGTCGGCTATCACGGCGACCAGAACCAACGCATCTTCCCGTATCGCGATTACGTCATCAACGCGTTCAACAAGAACAAACCGTTCGACCAATTCACCATCGAACAACTCGCCGGCGATCTCTTGCCGAATCCAACTCCCGAACAGCGTGTCGCCACCGGTTTCAATCGTCTGAACATGATGACCCGCGAAGGCGGCGCGCAGCCAAAGGAATACCTCGCCAAATACGGCGCCGACCGCGTCCGCACCGTCAGCGGCGCATTCCTTGGTTCAACCATGGGCTGCTGCGAATGTCACGATCACAAATACGATCCATTTCTCACCCGCGATTTCTATTCGATGAAAGCATTTTTCGCCGACGTGAAACAATGGGGTGTTTACGCCGACTACGGTTACACCCCAAATCCCGAGCTCAAAGGCGTCGGCAACGAACATCCATTCTATCCTGAAATCGAAGTCGATAGTCCATATCTCGAAGCGCGCATGACAGAGTTCCAAAAGAAGGTCGACACCGCCATCGCCGATTCATCCAAGAAAATGGATAAGAAACAGAAGCAGGATTTCGAAGCATGGCGAAAATCATCCCTTGAGTTCCTCAAAGCCAACACCAACGGCTGGCTCACTCCCACGCCTGCGGTCCAATACGTAAAGAAGGAGATGAACACCACGCCGAATACGAACTTCGTTGTCGATGCGAACAACAACATCGAATTCCTTGGCAAACCCGGCGAAACCGAAGTGACCATCCCGCTCACTAACAAGATGTGGCTTTCCGCGATTCGTGTTGAACTTGTTCCCAACAAAAACCTGGCCGTCGCCAAAACCAAAAAAGCCCGGCGCGAAGGCGAGATCAGCCTTTCGTTCAGTGCGGAACTTCAACAAGGCACGAATAAAACTGCTCTCGAGATTTACCATTCCGACGCTGACCACAAAGTCGAACGTTTCAGCAACGGTTCAAATATTCTCGGCGTGAATGACATGTGGAAGCCCGACCCGAACATCACCAACGAAACACAACATGCCGTTTGGGTCCTCAAAAAACCGGCTCAACTCACCACCAACGCAACGGTTAAACTCCGCTTCAAAGAAAACGGCGTCGCCGCCCTGCGCATTTCCGTTTCACCATTCGCATCATTCAAGCCAATGGAAAGCGGCGCAAACACCACTTTGGTCAAAGCTTTGAAGAGCCACTTCGGAGCCGGTCGCGATCAACTCGACAAGACTTACTACATCAGCACCGCTTGGGACACCAATACCCTCGCCGACGTCCGCAAATGGCATCGCGAAATCCTCGAATGCCGCAACGGCCGCGCATACACCATGGTCACGGAACAGGTCAAACCGTTGGTCACACACATCCTGCCGCGTGGCAATTGGCAGGACGACAGCGCACCGATCGTCGAACCCGCCACTCCTGCATTCCTTCCCGGCCCAAAACCGGTCGGCACAAATCGCCTCACCCGTCTCGACCTCGCGAAATGGATCGTCTCCCGTGACAATCCCCTCACCTCACGCGCCATCGTCAATCGCTTGTGGAAACATCTTTATGGCAACGGCATTTCGGCCAATTGCGACGACCTCGGCGCTCAAGGCGAACCACCGAGCCATCCTGAACTCCTTGATTGGCTCGCGGTCGAATTCGAAGACAGCGGCTGGAACGTGAAACACATGGTGAAACTGATGGTGATGTCCTCGACCTATCGCCAGTCCTCCAACCAACCAAAAGAATATCGCGACATCGATCCGAACAATCGCCTGCTCACCGCGCAAAATCCGCGCCGTCTCGACGCCGAATTCATCCGCGACAACGCGCTCACCATCTCCGGCCTCATCAACCTCGACATCGGCGGCCCGAGCACATTCCCGTATCAACCGGCCGGCTACTACGCGAACATCCAATTCCCCAATCGCGATTATTACCCGGATAAAGACGATCGCCAATATCGCCGCGGCGTCTACACCCATTGGCAACGCACATTCCTTCACCCGATGCTGGCCAACTTCGACGCCCCAGCGCGCGAAGAATCCGTCTGCACCCGCAACATCTCGAACAGTCCGCAACAGGCCCTCACGCTGTTGAATGACCCAACATTCGTCGAATGTTCTCGTGTCTTCGCTCAAGACGTATTGGAGAGCGGAAATAAAACTGACGAGTCTCGTCTGCAATTCGCTTTTGAAAAAGCGCTCGCTCGTCCGGTCAAGCAACGGGAAGAACAATCCTTGTTGAAGTTTCTAAGCGAACAACGACAGAACGCGGCCGAACACAAAGACGATCCCGAAAAGCTGATGCAAGTCGGCGTCGCTCCAACCCCGAGCACACTCGACAAAAACGAACTCACCGCCTGGACGGAAGTCTGCCGAGTGATTTTGAACCTGCAGGAATCCATAACGCGCTACTGATGTGAAAAAATCCAAACTCCAAACTTCAAACTTCAGAGAAGCTTCAAGCTCCAAGGCCCCAAAATACCCGCAGCACGAAGCCGAAGCTGGGGACGCGTTGACGTTGCGAGATGGCCCGCTTCACTCGTTCGATTTGGAAGAACGAACGGCAGCTTTTGCCGAAGCAGTCATCAGATTCGCAAAAACGATTCCGCGACATCCGCGCAACGATAGGATCATTGACCAACTTATCGGCGCCTCGACGAGCGTTGGAGCAAACTATTTGGAAGCGAGCGAACGAGTGTCGAAGAAAGATTTTCGAAATACAATCGCGCGTTGCGTTAAAGAAGCGAAGGAAACAAAGTTCTTCTTGCGCATGGCTGCCGCCTCAGAGCCGCAGGTGGCCGACGAAGCACGCAAACTGTACCGCGAAGCCAAAGAGCTTCATCTGATTTTCGCAGCTATTTACCGAAAGTAAGAGGATGTGAATGTTGAATGTTGGATATTGAATTTTCTCTGAAGTTTGAATTTTGAATTTTGAAGTTTATGAGCATGCCATTTGATCTAGACCGGTTCGAACGCTCAATCAACCGCCGAACCTTCCTCCACAACGCCGCCTACGGCCTCGGCGGCCTCGCCTTAGCATCATTACTAGAACCAGCGCTACTTCGCGGCGCACAAGCGGCAACCGCTCATACCGGCAAATGGCACGGGATCGTGAACCCACCGCACTATCCGATTCGCGCGCGTCGCATCATTCATCTATGCATGGCTGGCGGCGCATCTCAGTTAGAAAGCTTCGATTGGAAACCGAAGTTGAAAGAGCTCAACGGAAAGCCATTTCCAGAATCGTTCACGAAAGGTCAACAACTGGCTCAACTTCAAGGCGCAGAATTAAAAGCACGCGGTGCGTTTTGCGAATTTAAAAAGTTCGGAAAATCGGGACAGGAAATCTCCACGCTCTTCCCTTACATCGGCAACATCGCCGACAAAATTTGCATCGTGCGCTCCATGCACACCGAGCAGATCAATCACGATCCCGCTCACGCTTTCATGAACAGCGGCTCGCAGATCAAAGGCCGTCCCAGCATGGGCTCGTGGCTGCTCTACGGTCTCGGCGCGGAAACCAACGATTTGCCCGGTTTCGTTGTCCTTACTTCGAGCGGCAAGTCTGGTCTGCAACCCATCTCCGCCCGCCAATGGTCGAGCGGTTTTCTCGCGAGCAAATTTCAGGGCGTTCTCTTCCAATCCAAAGGCAACGCCGTTCACTACGTCGGCAATCCCGATGGCGTTTGCCAAAGCACGCAACGCCAGGTCATCGAAGAGATCAATCGTCTCAACGGCATCGCCGAAGAAGATCATTACGATCCAGAAATCGCCACGCGCATCAGCCAATACGAACTCGCTTTCCGGATGCAAACGTCCATCCCGGAACTCACTGATTTAAAAAGCGAGCCGCAACACATTCTCGATCTCTACGGCATCAAACAAGCCGGCGACGGCACCTTCGCTTCCAACTGCCTCCTCGCCCGTCGTCTCGCCGAACGCGGCGTCCGCTTTATCCAACTGTATCACCGCGCCTGGGACCACCACAGCAACATCGAACCCGATTTCCCAAAGGCAGCCCAGGACGTCGATCAAGCCTCCGCCGCGCTGGTAAAAGATTTGGAACAACGCGGCCTCCTCGACGACACCTTGATTCTATGGGGCGGCGAATTTGGTCGCACACCCATGGGCCAGGGCACCGGCCGCGACCATCACATCAATGCTTTCTCAGTCTGGATGGCGGGCGGCGGCGTCAAAGGCGGTCTGACCTACGGGCAAACGGATGAACTCGGTTACAAATACATCGATGACAAAGAAAAGATGCACGTGCACGACCTGCACGCGACGATGTTGTATCTATGCGGCATCGATCACAAACGGTTAACGTATCGATTCCAGGGCCGCGACTTCCGCCTCACCGATGTGAGCGGCGACGTCGCCCACGGCATCATTGCTTAAGCCGATAATAACGCTGCGGATTACGAGAAGCGTTTGTGTCAGTGAATTGAATCGTGCCCGACGTCGTGTTGGTAAGAACGAACCAAAGCGCAAGATTGGTCGACGCTTCGAGCACATTGGTTTTATTAATCGTGCCAACGGCATCGATACGAAAGTTGGGCGGAACCTTCGTACCTTTTACGATGATGTCACGTTTGGTTTCGCTGGCGCCGATGTCAAAGCCGATGCCCTGGGCGACGCTGGTACCGTAAAAATCACGAGTGCCGGCATCGACGCCAAGCATTGGCAAATTCAATCCGGTGTCGAGCATCGGCGAGTTTGTTTGCAATCGATAGGCCGTGAGCGTTGGCAACAGTGTGGCATCATTAAAAGTGCCACCTGCGCCAGCGTTCAGCAGTCGCGGATCGACATTGAAACCAGTGTTTGTTCCGTTGAGTTTTTCGCGTCCAGTCGAGCCGCGCCAACTGGTGAGGTTGGGATACGTCGTGCCGCTGTCCGTGATGACAAACGAGCTTGCGCTGGGCCAATAGTCGTTGCCTTGCATGGCAAATCCGCTTTGCCCGCTGGCGATCGAGGCCAATACGGCACCGCCGCTGGTTTGGAAGATGTTGTTCTGAACCCGCACATTCAACGTGCCAGCAGTCAAAGCGATCGCCGACGGGGTTGGCGAAATGTTTGAGATAAAGACAGTGTTATTGAAGATCGATGCGTTTCGGATAGCGCCGTAGGTTCGGATCGAGCTGTAACCATTTTTACGCGCATCGTTTTGGCTGATGTTGTAACGGACAACGTTGTTGCTGTTGTTGCCATCGCAACACAGCAAATATCCAGCGCCATCGTTGTCGTGCGAGTAGTTGAATTGAACGACAGAGTTCTTTGTATTGATGTCTAGATCGAGCCCGCCGCCATCGAACGTCGATGTGTGGTTATGGTGTGATTCGTTGAACTGCAATGCGACGGACTGCGAATCATAACACCAGATGCCGACAGGCCCTTCACCGGGTGCAAAATTATTTTTGCCGTTATCGTGCGCGACACAGTATTCGATCGTGCCTCCGTTTATATTACCAAGGACGATGCCGTTCCCGGTATTTCCGGAGGCAGCGGGATCGCCAAAATTATTGTAGGCCTGGCAATAACCGACGTAGACGTTTTTGTGGGTATAAGGATTTTGGGCGTATGTGAGAATCCCACCCTGCAGATTGTTATGTACCGAACAGCCGATGATGGTGACATTGCTATAACCAGTGCCGCTGTTGATTGCGCCAAGAGAAATACCTTGGCCGCCGAAGCCACTCACCTCGACTGCAGAGATAATGATCGCAGGTAGCAATGGAACATTTATTAGATCGCTAAAGAAGAGGACGCCATCATTAGTGTTAACTGTCGGACCGTTGCCGACAAAGTTCAGGTTGGAAACGAGAAGGCCTGAGCAGTTATAAGCGAAGAAGCCGCTATCCTTGCCACCATTGATAGTCGCGTGTCCTGTGCCATATGAAGAAATGGTCACTGGACTTGTGGCAGTGCCGCTGTCGGGAGCACCAAACTGTAAAGTGCCGACAAAGCTTTGGCCGCCGAAAAATCGAATAGCGTCGCCAGGATGAAAATCGTTGGCGTTCACTTTTTGGATCGAACGCCATGGAGTGCTCACTGAAGTGCCGGGGTTAGTATCGCTCCCTGTGTTCGAGACGTAATACGTCGTCGCGCCGCCACCAGCACGGCAGATCAGGAACGCCAAAATAAATTGCAGAGCACAACACCTAACGCTCATCGGTTGTTGGTTCAGGGAGACCCATGTCTCGAACCACCAATAAGCGTTGGCGGGACGTGACGCCGAACGCTACGACTGTCGTCCGGTTTATTTCGTCAGATAATATTTGTTGGTATACTCCCGCACCATCCGCCACGTGTTGTATTTTGGTACCAGCGTTGCCATGGCTCGGCGAATTGTTTTGATCCATTCGCGCGGAATGCCCTGGGCATCGCGATTGTAGAATCGCGGGATGACTTGCTCGGTCAAAGTCTTGTAAAGATTTTCGCTATCGCGCCGGTCCTGTTCTTCGACTGATCCGGGATGACTATCGTCGCCGATAGCGAAGCCGTTGGTCTTGTCGTAACCTTCGCGCCACCATCCATCGAGAATGCTCAGGTTCAAGCAACCATGGCAGCCGGCCTTCTGACCGCTGGTGCCGGATGCTTCCAGAGGACGCCGAGGGTTGTTCAACCAGACATCGCAGCCGGAAACCATCTGACGCGCGACATGGACGTCATAGTTTTCGAGAAAGACGAGGTTGCCCTTCAGTTCGCTGTATTTGCTGAGATGAATGATGCGCTGGATGTAGCGCTTGCCGTCATCGTCACGCGGATGTGCTTTGCCGGCGAAGATAAATTGCACTGGTCGCTTGGTGTCCTGGACCAGTCTTACGATGTTTTCGAATTGATCGAAAATCAGCGGGGCGCGTTTGTAAGTCGCGAAGCGGCGCGCGAAACCGATAGTCAATGCGTCTGGATTCAAGAGTTGATCGAACGCGATGAAGTCGGATTGCGAAAGACGTTGGCCCTGGATAAGCAAACGGCGGCGTGCGAACTCGATCAACTCACGGCGCAGTCTGTAACGGAGCGCCCAGATTTCCTCGTCGGACAGGAAATTAGCATCCTCCATTTTCTTCCAGAACTCCTCCGAATTGACTTCATGTTCCAAAGACAATTTGCCCCGGGCGCCCGGAGTCGTGCAGCCAGCACCAGAAAGTTTCCGTTGCCAGAATCGGCGGACCGGCCCTTTCATCCAGCCCATGAGGTGGATGCCGTTGGTGATGTAACCGATCGGCACTTCGTCGACTTTGCGATCGGGCCAGAGGCAATGCCACATTTCGCGGCTGACATGGCCGTGTAGTTCGCTGACACCATTTGCGGCACGAGAAAGTTTTAAACCGAGCACCGTCATCGTGAACGGTTCGTGGTCGTTCTTTGGATCGACGCGACCGAGCCCCATCAACTCATCGATCGACATGTTGAGTTGGCTGAGGAATTTCGGCATCGCGTAGTGCATCAGTTCCTTGTTGAAACGATCATGGCCAGCTTCAACGGGAGTGTGTGTGGTGAAAAGGCATTGTTGCGTTGTCGCCGCCTTGGCTTTATCGAGCGACATGCCTTCACCCAACTTCTCGCGAATTAGTTCAAGAGTGAGAAACGCCGCGTGGCCTTCGTTCATGTGGAACACGGATGGCTTTATGCCGAGCGCACGGATCAATCGGACGCCTCCGATGCCCAACACGATTTCCTGCATGATGCGCATCGTATTGTCGCCGCCGTAAACACGGCGGGTCAGGTCGCGATGATGTTGCGAATTTTCCGGGCGATTGGTGTCGAGAAGGTAAATGATGCTGCGGCCGACATTGACGCGCCATGCCTGGAAATGAACATCGGACATGTCGATCTGGACGGTGCAAACGAGCGGCTGCCCTTTGCTGTCGAGGACCGGTTCCATCGGCAGATTTTGAGGATTCAGCAGCGTGTAGTATTCGGTCTGCCAATTCTCCTGGTTGATCTGTTGTTGGAAATAACCTTCGCGATAGAAGAGGCTGATGCCAACGAAACCGATATCGAGGTCGCTGGCCGACTTAGTGTGGTCGCCGGCGAGGATACCGAGGCCGCCCGCGGCGATCGGCAACGTTTCGTGGAAACCGAATTCCGCGGAAAAATAAGCGACAGGATTTTTGATGAGCGCCGGAGCATGTTGGCGACCCCACGTATCCTGCGCGTTCATGTAATTGTCGAAATCTTGCACGACGACTTTAACGCGGCGGGCAAAATCTGGATCAAGCAAACGCACGCGCAATTCGTAGCGGGACACTTCGTGGAGGACGGCGACGGCGTTGTGATAAAGATTCTGCCAGCCGCGCGGGGAGAGTTCCTGGAAAATTTCCTGGGCACCCTGATTCCACGTCCACCAAAGATTGTGGGCTAAACGGTCCAGTCCTGAAATTGTTTCGTCGATCTCGTTCTGCGATAAAGGCGCAAGGCTCATAGTCAAATTCAACACTCTTCTGTCAAGTTGCGGACATAACCTAGTCGTGTCGAGGAACCACCGCAACCGGTTTTACCCTGAACACCAATCGGTGCGCTCACCGTGAATACGAGAATCTCTCAACCCGAAATACGACATCGTGACGATTGTAAGGAGGATCGTGTCGTTCGTTATTCGTGGCAATGACGGCAGACTTGGTTGTGGGTTCGATTGGATGTTCGCAAATTTTCGGCAGGAGTATCCTTAACGTGGCATCTCCATTTTCGACTGTGGCCGATGATGCTTGCGGTTCCGCTGAGCAAACGGTTGCTCAGTTGGACAGAGCTATCATCGAGAATGGCGGAAGATCCTTGGTCATCGCCAACGAATCCTCGTCGGTTGGCGGAACGTTGATTCCAATATCGAAAGGACAAACATGGAGCGACCTGCAAGAAACGATCGAAGACACGTTGCGCTACGGATCTATCGACTTGATCCACTTTCACGACATAGATTTCCACCGCTACTTGCCAGACACGGAAATCCCAAAGCTGATCACATTGCACTCACCACCGACTCGTTATCCTCGCTCGGTTTTTACCGACACGCGCAATCAGAATGCCTTTCTCCATTGCGTCTCTCAAACGCAGCATGAGCAATGTCCGAACTCAGACGCATTGTTGTCGCCCATAACCGACGAAGATTTCGCTCCGAAATATCTGCGCCGATATGAAATCATCATTCGCGGTTGCGCCAAACACGCTAACGCGCATTGCTGAACCATAAAAAGAATGGCATGGCTCGCAAACGTTCCGATAAACTCGCGTCGTGAAATCCTTTCTGCGTCTACGACCTTTTTGCACCTCCGCCTCGTTGTCTCGGCGGCCACGTGATCAATGATGGAACAGGGAGTCCCACATTTTTGGACCGTATTCCCAGAAGATCAATCCAATGCCCATCAGCGAGCCGCCGACGATAATACCGGAAGCAATAGTGAAGAGGTATTCGTCGGCTTTTTTCGGGGACTTTTTGGTGAACATATAACCAATGAGTGCCCCCAGAAAGAACTGGAAACTCGTATACCATTGAAACGTCCACGCCAGTCCCAACCCACTGGGAGAAGGGATGTATTTTTCGTATTTCGGAAACAGCTTGCTTAAAAGCGGCAAAATGATTCCAACGACACCGCCGATGATGATCGACCAGACCTTGATTGGGGCGAGGTCGTTCAGGCCCTTGCTCATCGCTTCGGCGACTGCCCTCCATGTCTGAGCGGCCGGAGCAGGCAACTGTTTTGTTCCAAGCACGGAACCATCGCCGACAAGCAGCGAGAATCCGATGACTGTCACGACTGTGCCGAGAAATATTCCGGAAAACTGTGCGATAAATTGTTTGCGCGGATTTGCGCCGATGAGATAGCCGCTTTTTAAATCGGTCAAAAGGTCCGCCGAAGAATTTGCGGCGGAAGCAGTGATGTTGGCGGAGAAAAGATTGATATCCATTTTGCCGGGACTGATCGCGCCAAAAAGCATCTGCGTGACTTTACCCATCGGGCCGACCGGCGTGGTGTCGGTTTCGCCAGTGATACGGCAAGCCACCAAGGCGAGGAAGAATGATAAGATCACCGCCAGCGTCGTCTGCCACCAAGGCATGCCGAACGTGATTTTACCAAGGTAAATAAGCCCGACCAAACCGATCAGTTGGCCGATCAAAAACCATGAGAAAGGCGTTTCGACCTTTTCTATTTCGTCTTCTTCCATTTTGCCGCGTGCAAAAATCCGCGCCAGACTGCGGAAGGCTCGCGCCGTCGTCCGCCATTGCAGCACGAACGAAAACAGCCCCGAAAACACCATGCACGACACGCCGCCCCAAAGCGTCCATTGAACGATGTCCCGATAAGCGGTGCCGGTGATGATTCCTTTGTTTTGCAAAATCGGCACGAAGACGGCCCAGCACAGTGTCCCACCCAAAAGCATGCTGGAGCAAACGCGCAACCCGGTGATCGATCCAAATGCGATCATCACGATATCCCAATTGAACACGACGGTGCGAGTTGCCCACTCCTGACCGAATACCTTGTCATTGAAGTAACCAATGAACACGTCGATCGAAACTTTCCCGGCCCAGGCCAGGGCTGTCACTTTCTCGCTTAAAAGGCGCAAGCCGTCTCCGCAAAACGCACTTACCGCTCCAATGATTCCACAAATGCCAAGGACTTTGGCGGCGCGCATTCCTTTGGTGCCGTGTGCATGCAGCGCTTGCAATGTTTCGGCGATCGCCGTTCCTGTGGGAAAGCGCAATTGATCGATGTTGACCATTTGCCGCTTCATCGGAATGGCCATGGTCACGCCCATCAGCGCCAACATAAAGACCCATGCCATCAGCAATGGAAGGGAAAGTGAATGGCCGTAAATCATGATGTAAGCAGCAAAGGCAGAAATCAACGTTGCGCCTGTTGAAGAAGCGGAAGAGGTTGCCGCCGACTGCATGCAGTTGTTCTCCAGAATGGTCATCGGCGTTTTTGTTAAGCCGATCCGGAAGAACACTGTCCAGATTGCGAAGGAAAGAATACACGCTGAAATCGGCGCGCCGAGTCCCCACCCTGCCTTCAAACCGACGTAAAGATTAGCCAGCGAAAGAAAGGATCCCAGTAACGTGCCGGTGATGATCGCGCGCCAGGTAAGTTGGCGCATGTGCGCACCGCGCTTGAGATAAAGCTGCTCGAACCACTGTCGCTCGATCTCTTCGGGAGAGCCTTTGAACGGCTCGACAGGAATGGGAACGTCCTCTAACGGGACTTCAGCTTCTTCAAACTGATGCTGGCGCGGCGGTACTTCCATTCAGATAGCCGCCAAAAACCTAACGCAAATCGACTATGTGGCAATGCTCAAACGAGCATCGCCAGCCAAACATTTGTATTAGGGAGTAACGTCGATCGACACATTGAAATTGGATTTCGTGCCACAATGTGGGCGGAACCATGCGAAATCCGCATCCCCAGCTGGGCAAGTTACGGTTCCGGTATGAATGGGATATTTATAAGGCACAGTGGCCAAAGTGCCCACCCATCGATGGGGTTCACCGTGTCCATCCGCAAATGCAAAACAAGCGCCTTTGACATGGTAATTCGCAGGTTGATTTGGAATAGCGTTAGCACCGGGGGCGGGCGGTTGCATATATGCGTCGTCCATCGAATTCATTGATTCATCGACGAAAACGAAGATATTTGCGGGGGAAGGAGAATGGATATCCGTCAGCTTCTTGTAGGTGTGCATTCCACTGAAATTTTGTCCTCCTCCATTCACGGGCCCCCCAAGGGATGGCCCTTGTTCGTAGGCAACACTGGCAGGGCCCATCTGACCATTCATTGAATAACTGCGAATACGCTGCCCGTTGAGGGAAGGGATGGTATCAGCAGGACATTTATAGGCTCCGAATTGATTGGCCATGTAAGGTGACAACAAGCACTGGCGAAAAAGCTCTTTGTCAATATTAGCCGCCGACGCTAACCAATCTTCGGCACCGGGGCACCATGCGTTGGTCCCGGTCGTAATGCCAAATCCAGTCGGAGCGTTTGGCACCAGAGTATCGCGATTATCCTCAGCATAAAGCCGCCAAGCCATACTCAGTTGTTTTACGTTGCTAAGGCACTTGGCTTGCTGCCCTTTTTGTTTCGCCAATGACAACGCCGGCAAAAGCATCGAAGCAAGAATCGCGATGATCGCGATCACCACCAGCAACTCAATCAAAGTAAACGCGCGAAGAGTCTGTTTTCTGAAGTTCATAAGCTTATTTGAAGCTTGCACCATAATTCTGGACTGAGTCAATAGTTTGCTGGCTGTGCGTCTGCGCGCACACGCGCGCGGGTTTTCCACTACAAATCACAGCCGCAGGAAAATTTTCCGCTTATACAAAAACCTTGCGAACCAAAACGCAAGCAGTAAACCAACAATCGCGATGACCATATCTCCGGAGCCTTTCGCGACGTGGTCGTCAAAGAATGTTTTAACATTTCCGCCGACGAACCGTTTTGCCGGAACACGAAAGCCGCCGATGATGTTACTCGTCAGATAAATTGTGATTGGATTCATCCCAATCCAAACGAATGGCTGACACCAACCCTTCCATTTCCACATGTCGACAACGGCATAAAACGCAGCAAGCAGTAATGCGCTGTAACCACCGGCGACCAGCACATAGGACGACGTCCAAATCTTTTTAATAACGGGAAATGCTATCGGCGCAGTCCTTGTTCCAAAACCAAAGTGCCATGCCCAACCCAACCCAACCGCTATCAGGCCCGCAGCAAAGAGATATCCAACCTTTCGATGGTCGTTGTAATTTCCGCTGAGCAACAACAATCCGGCAAATACGCCAAATAGACATGTGACGATCGCTGGCAAATTGCTGAGGTAACCTTCCGGATCGAAGTAGGTGTCGTATTTGCGCCCGGGCAAATATTGAAAATCGAAATGGTTGGCGACATTCAATCCGTGGTCGTATTTGGCAGTGACGCGTTCGGTGGTTTCATTAAAAAGCCTGTGCGGGTCATCGGTCCCCTTCTCTTTTGCCAACCGGGCCATATTCGCTTTTTCGAGTTGGATATTGCGGATCGGCACAAAACTCATCATCGCCCAATAACCAAGAAGCAAAGCAACGCAAATCCCAATCATCACTCGCAAGTTGCAGAACAGGAAAATCAAACCCGTGCATAAATAGCAGAAAGCAATGCGATTCAGCACGCCGGCCCAACGGATATTGGCCCACCCATCGGAAATTCCGCCGGAATAGAGAATCCCTACCACGTATAAAAGCAGACCGCGACGGATGACGCGTTTGATGGCTTCAGCGCGGCCATGCGTTTCGAGCAATCGCCGCAACGAAAACACGGTCGAGACACCGACCATGAACACGAAAAGCGGAAATATCAGGTCGTAAAAATGAAAGCCAACCCAGTCGGCATGCGTCAGTTGATAGGCAAGAAACCGTGCGAAGCTAAATGGCGCGTCCGGTGGAACAGTGTCGGAGCCGCCGTTGGCGATCCGTTCCAGGGCATGGACCAACGCATCCGCGCCAATGATCCAAAACATGTCGAACCCGCGCAAGGCATCGAGCGACATCAAACGTTGCGGTCGGGATTGCGGAGTGGACGGAGCGTCGCGGTGGACGGAAGGCGGCGCGGAAGTAGCCAGTTCGCTCATGAGCGGCATTGTGCGAACCGACGATTAAAACGCAACGCTAAACGCGAATTTTACCAACGCGGAGCGTAGTAGTTCGGGTAGCCGTAATCGTAATGCTCGTAATATTGATTTGGCGCTTGCGACCCGTAGTAATTGAAACCGCTGATTCCCTGCTCCGGCCCGGTTTGAATATTTCGCGACTTATCTTTTTGATACCAATAATAGGTATCGCGATTTTCCGGCGTCGGGAAACGATTGGATTGCGCGATGATCTGGTCGCGTTGAACGTGCGGCCGGTCGGCAGTGTAGTAAGAATGTTGCGGCGATTTGCACCCGGCGAGCAGCAGAACCAATGGAAGGATCAACGCACTCTTCATACGACAACTATCATTCCGGACAGCCGTTCTGTCAACGAAGCCAACCGCTAGTTCGCGCCTAATTCGCGCACCCAGCCGCCCGCACTCTGCGCGTAAGCGGTATAGACCTTCTCACCAAGCGTTTGCCGGAGCGTCTTTTCCGTTTCGGCCTGAATCGCCCGCAAAGCCTCGGCTTTTTTCTCGTCAGATAAATTGTTGTCGGCCAAGAGCTGACCGCGTTGCTGTTCAGCAACCGTCCGCATCTCAACGAGACTTTGCGACACGGTGTTGGGAAGGTCGAACCGTTCGCTGAACGCGAACACTTCGCGATAGTCGGGATTCTTCACCGTTTGATAATCCGCCATCCGCCCCTGCCCCAGCGCGGAAAACAATTGGTCTTCCATCTGTTTTTCCGCGGCGGCTTTTGCAGCACGCACAGTTGGGTCACTCAAATCCTGGTAGGCAAACGCGGCGTCGATCGCTTTCTGGCGTTGGTAAATCTCGCGAAACTCGGATTCGCTGGGATTGAACCCGACCAGGTTTTTGCGCAAAGCATCAGCCGTTGGCGACGTAGATAACTCGAATTGGAATTGTTCATCCGGCGTGAGCATCTGCCCCAGGCGCGCGTCCATCTCCTGCTGCAATCGCTGCAAGCGCTCGAGGTCGGCGGCAGTCGGATGCCCGCCGCTTGCGCTCAAGATCCGTTCGCGGGCCGATTCATACTGTTCATGCAACGCGATGGCCGAATTGCGTTTGTCCTCCGGCAGGAACGCCAACCTACGCTCATCCTCGTTCGTATCGATGAAATATTTATCCAACTCCTTTTCGTAATTGATGCCGAGCAACTCGCGTAACACCGCCGGCAATTCCTTGTCGATCTGTGCCAGCGTCTTTTCGCGCTCCTCGACCTGACGTTGTTTCAACTTACGTTTCTCGTCGGTCTCCCAATAGTGAAACTCGCGACCGTTCACCGATGCTTGCCCGCGCCTTTGCGCATAAAGCTTCATCACGTCGGTCATGATGATGTCTTTGATCGTCGCTTCGGGGCAACCGATAGCGCGCAAATTGGAAATATAAATGCGATAATCGGCAGATTCGACCTGGGCCCAATTGAAACGATTTGTGACGTAAACGACTCGTTCCTGAACCGGAGCCGCAGCCGTCGATCTCGATGCGCCTTGCTGTTTTTCGCGCGCAAGCTCTTCCCGGATCAGAATAGATTTTGTTGCGACTTCATCCGCCGCCAACCAGCGAAAGAAAAAGAAGCCAGCACACAACACCGCTGTGTTGAGCAAGACGATTACCAGCACCGACCTCAATTTCATCGGCGCTAATGGTAAAGCCGATGCCGAAAAATTCCAAGCGCCTACGGCACGGGCGCATGGCTCTCATCTGTTCCACGATACCAACTTCGCATGAAATCGCGCCGCGCCACCCAGCTCGCATGGCCGTCGCAAAACGAAATATTCGCACCGTCCGCGCCGTGATTGTCACCGGGATCGGGGTAATCATTATTTGGACGACCGTTGTCCGTGATCCCGGGTTCGTCTTCATCGTAGAATATCCAAATGTCGGCAGGTCCACCGTTCTGCCCGTGGAAATCATACTCCGGGGAACCCATGTTGGTCAGTTGATACACATAGCCGCTAATTGTGTTCAGTGTCTTGCGAGTGTTATTCAAACCCTTGCCCCAATCGCCGTTGAGCCAGCCGGCCACCTCGTAACTGGTGCCGCCGGAATTGCCATTGCGACCGCCCGGCGCAACTTGTTGCAGATCGGAAATGTAAAAAGTGTTACCGTGCAGTCGCTCGCTGTAGGTCAATCCCGTCCAATTGTCCGACGGCGCAACGGGATCGGCACCCAACGGTGTTTTCGTAGGATCGATGCGATTCATTGTGGAGGGGCAAATCGCCGTCTTGAGGTTCGGCACGTAGACCGGGAATAGCCAATTCAGGTCGTCCTCTTTAAAATTTGCAACGCCCGACATCGCGCGCTTCGGATCCTCGTCCGAATAATTCTGGCTACCGGTCGCCATCTGTTTCTGGTTATTCAGGCACGCGGCGCGCAATGCTTTTTCTTTCGCCTTGCCCAATGTCGGCAACAAGAGCGACGCCAAAATTGCAATGATGGCGATCACGACCAGGAGTTCGATCAAAGTAAACCCGCGCGTTTGTCGTGAAGTGCCCATATCAATATTGCGTCTTGAACATATACACGCCTTCAAAGCCGGTTTTCTCGATCCACACACCTTGCGTGGATGGGCGCTTCTGTCCATCGGCATAGACGTGATAGCCGACCGAAAATTTGCCGCGTTCATGCGTGACAAGGATTTTGATGTTATCGGTCTCGCGAGTGACGCTTAATGGATTGAGCGCCTTGATCGATGCCGGCCACTGCGTCTTCGGCACATCACCAGCGGGTAAATCTTTCAAAAGTTTGATTGCATCCGCGCGCAGTTGCGCCGGATTGTTCAATGGCGGAATCGTTTCCTTGTGACACGCCGAAAAAACGAGCGCGCACAACATCAACGCAAAGGCAAACAGTCCACTCCTTATTTTCAATTGAATCCTCATTCGAACAGCCATCAACCCGGCCGCATGCTGAGCCGAACAGCCGTTTGTGTCAACAAATCAACCCCGCCGCAGGACAAATAATCAACGGTGATAGTGCCCGTGTCCGTAGTAACCGTGGTGAAACCCATCGCCGAAACCTAAAGTAGCGCCGACGCCAATCCCGATCACCACTGAAACATGATTATGATCTGAGTTATCGAACGTTTGATAGTAGCTTGGGAAGGCAGAGTAATCAGGATAGATCACGGCTCGAACGGCAGGAAGTTCGCTTTGTTCCGGCGGCGCAACATTCTCGGCCGGCTCAGCTTTTAACCCCGAAGAAACCGTCGGCGCATAATAGCGATCATCATCTGACCGCACCGCGAGCGCCTTCTGATGTTCCTTGTCAGTTTCTATCATCGCGTTGATCACTTGGCTCGAAACGCCGACCGACTTGAGGTAAATGACGTGTTGTGCGTTGAGATGAAAATCCAATCCGGAGTAGCTGACATAGAAAACTAAAACGCTGTCCTTCTTGCCCATTCCAAAAAGTTTAACGACGTCTTTTGCGCCTTGTGGAAGATCAGCCGGAGCGATCAGGGTATTTGCGGAAACTATCCGCGCAGGGACGTTGCTTTGCCCGTTGGTGATGATCGCTGTGGACAACAACGTCGCGGCAACAACGCCCAACAAAGCTGCACGAGTCGCGCTCATCAGTGTTGATTATGTGACAAACGCTCGCTCGTTTCAATGATGGTTATACAGCTTGTAGTTCGAGCGTCACTTCGAAGCCGGGCTTCAGGTTCCGACATGAAACGACGCCGTGACATGATTCGACGCACGTTTTGACGATTGCCAAACCCAACCCGACGCCGCCGCTCTCGCGATCGCGTGCGACTTCTGGGCGATAGAACGGATCGAACAATTGCGGCACAGATTCATCCGGAACTCCGGGCCCACAATCGCGAATGTGGATTCGGACCAGATCATCGCTGCGCTCTGCACGGATCGTAATCGGGCCACAATTCCCCGCGTAACGAACCGAGTTACGGACCAGATTGCCGATCGCTCGCGCGAGCAATTCGGGTTCGGCCAATACGCCGACGTCATCCGCAACCTCGAAGTTGATCTGCGCATCAGGAATCGTTTCGCGCTTTGCTGCTTGTTCCGCCGCGGTCTTTACGCGCACCGGTTGTAGTTTGACCGCGGCCGGTTCGAGCGATGCTTTGCTGAATGACAACAGCTCATTCACCAACGCGGACATCTGTTGGATCTCTTCGCGCAAATCTTCGATGCGCTGTTTGTCTTGAGAATGCGCGTTTTCCTCAAGAATGCCGAGATGCAGTTGGATACGCGCAATCGGCGAACATAGTTCATGCGCCGTGTCGCCGAGAAAACGTTTTTGACCCGTGACCAGCCCCTTCAACCGGATCGCCATTGCATTGATTGCTTCGCCTAATCGCCCAAGCTCGTCACGTCGTTGCTCGGCGACCCGAGCGTCGAAATCTCCAGCGGCGATGGATTGCGTCGCCCTGGTCATTTTCGAAACGGAACTCGTCACGCTGCGGATGAGCGGAAACCAAAACAAAGCCGAAACGATAACGACAACTATTCCCGCGACCATCCAAGGCCGCGTATCCAAAAATAATCCACCAGCCGAAAGCGTTGGTGAAACCGCGATCAATGTCATCGGCCCAGGCGGCACGTCATGACGTTGAATACGCGTGCGTAGGCCGGCCCAATATTTGCCATCGGCATGCGCGAAGAAAATTCCACCCGCGCCGCCGGGCAAACGACCGGGTCGTCCACGACGATCTTCGGCAAAACGTTCCATCCCAAAATTCTCTCCCGGCGGTGGACGAAACTGGTCACGATCTGGATCACCAACGCCGTCTTCGGGCGGACCTTCACGACGACCAACCGGAGCCGCAAGTTGCGTCACCACTTCCTTCGGCAAGGTTAGTTCCTGCCCTGCCACCTGTTCGCCAGAATTTCGATACAAGGCAAAGGTGACTCCATACGCGGCGCTAAAACGTTTTAAGACATCGTTCCAGTCGCGCCTTGGCGCGGTCGTCAGTTCCGACATGACCAGTTGTTCGACCGGCCGCAATCGATCGTGCACCGTAGTCACGATCGCCGAGTTGAGTTGCAGTTGGAAGAACAACAGGAACCCCGCCACGAGAATGAGCAGGTTCAGGAAGAACCAAAGCAAAATTTTCGCGTAGAGAGGGAACCGGACGTTCATTTCAATAGGGCGCATCGGGATTGATCAACATATAACCAGCCGCGCGCAATGTCCGGATGTAGCGCGGAACCTTCGGATCATCTCCGAGCTTTTTTCTCAACCCGGAAATGTGAACGTCGATGGATCGGTCGAACACATCATAATTACGATCGCGTATCTCTTCCAACAACTGTTCGCGCGATTTCACTCGGCCACGTGCGCGAGCCAGCGAAAGCAACAGGTCAAACTCAACTGGCGTCAGCACGATGGGCTGTTCATTCAACAACGCCACGCGCGAACCCGGCACGACACGCAGTTTGCCGATAACGATATCGGCTTCCGGCGCGTCGCTCTTCTTCTTAGCTGTCGCACCAGAAGTGCGTCGAGTCACCGCGCGCAAACGCGCCAGCAATTCGCGCGTCGAAAATGTCTTCGGCAAATAATCATCCGCGCCGATCTCGAGGCCAACGATCCGGTCGGCTTCATCACCGCGCGCGGTCAACATCAGCACTGGCACGCCCGATGTTTTGCGGATCTGTTTCAGCACTTCAAACCCATCCATCCCCGGCAACATCACGTCGAGAATCACCGCCGACCATTCTTGCTTCGTCGCTTCTTCGACTCCGCCCGGTCCGGTGTGGACAAGCGAGACGTCGTAGCCGAGCGGCGTCAGATAATCGTGGATCAACTTCGCGAGCTTCTTGTCATCATCGATCACAAGAACACGCTGCTTGGCGGCGTCGATCGCGCTGGATGTTGTCGGCTTGAGCATGTAGCTATTTACAGGGTAACGGGCTCGTTGGGAAAGTCCGTAACTTTTACATTCCCTTAACAATTTTCCACGGGACCGTGACCTGGCCCCGTCTGGACAAAACCCAAAACTGCGCTTGGTTACAGTAGACTTTTGCCCCACCGCCACCGGGTGGCGACGGCTCGGAGCATCAGTACTGTGTTTACCTCCGTTGCAGGCATGCAGCGGAGGTTTTTATTTCTCTGACTCACCCAGCAGAAACGTCATCAGATCGCGGCGCTGCGATTCGCTCATGCCAGCCCACAGTCCTTCAGGCATCAGTGACATTTTCGATGGCTTCACTGAGTTCACGTCTTTTTTCAGGAGAGTTCGAACCGTCCCGGAGCCATCTGCAACGGTGTAGGATGTTGAATCCTCCTTGTGCACGATCGCCGTCAGGACATCGCCATCGTTCAATTCAATATTGCTGGCGACGTGATCTGGATTGATCGCAGCGTTAGGGAACTCGATGTCTTTGCGAACACTGGCGTAATCGCGTTGCGTCAAATTGGATAGATCGGGGCCGACATGCCCGCCTTCGCCTCCGATGGTGTGGCAACGCGAACACGCCAGCTTCGCGCTGAAAAACAGCTCACGGCCAGCTCCCCAATCGCCGCCGGAAATTTCAGGGATATCGCGGTGCGTTGTCGCCATTCCCTCATCGGGTCGCGCCCATGGCAACAACAAGCGCCGCAAAGGAAACGGACGCTCGCGATTGTCATCAGCCGTGGACCACGACGTATCGAGACTGTAAAGACCCCGCGACTCCAATTCTATTTCGTAAGGCACCCAGATCTTTCCCGGAGCGTCGATCGTCTCGTCGAAAACGAACGTTTGCGAATCGTGCATTTGAGCCGCGCGCCTGGATCCATGACCGACCGCCGCGACAAATGGATCTGAAGCACGGAAGTGGACAGTCACTTTTTCAGAGGGCCTGACCCAATCGATCGATGCTCCCGGCTGAATTGCCGGTTGCAACATTTGGAACAGATCAAGTTTCCCCTCCAAAACAATATGCCCGGCTTGCTGGATTGAACGCCGTCCGAGCGCCTCATTCACCGGGGTATCCAGATGCGGCAACCATTGACTGTGCGTCTGCCCTGCGGCAGTCCAGGTGCAATGAACGCCGGTCAAGTCAGTCAAAAAATCAATCGGCGTGGAGCCCCCGAGCGTTACTGCGTAATTGAACGCTGTTGCGCGCGGTTTTGTAATAAGCGACAACATCGAGCCATCATCCGACAGTTCGGTAGCGATGATGGGAAAGCGAAAACGTGGTTCGGCCAGTTGATCGTACACCGCTTGATAACCCGGGCGAACTGTTTCGAACCGGTCACCGGCAAACACATATCGTCCACCTTCGATTCGCGCGCCGTTGGTAAAGATTGTCAGTTGCGAAGGTGTCAGTGCGTAATCAAACAACACGCGCAATTCTGTCGGGCTTTCGTTCCACGCAATCACTGGTTGCGGCGTATTGGTGTCGTAGTGAATGCGAAAGAGCTTACCTTTGCCGGTTGGACCGCTACCCCAATCGGGTTGGCCACTGTGCGTAGCCGCGATCAAATCGCCACGCGGCGAAACGCAAACGTCGACCACCATGTGTTGCAAGGTCGCCAGCAAATTATTTTGAGCGACGTAACCTGCGGGCGTTTTGACCAACTTCGTTCGCCAAATCTTCCCGCGTGAATATCCCGCGACAAATGCATCGCCTCGCCAAGTTGCCGGGCCGAAGGTCGGGCCGCCGTTCACCGGATCGTTAAATTGCAATCCGCAGGTCGATTGGTGTTGGGGCGCAAAGTCGAACGTGCTCGGCTCATCGATCACGTTGGGCAAATAGCGCGGGTGTCGCGGTGGAAACCCGTAATGCCGGCCCTCCTGGATGTGCAGCAGTTCGTCGAATGGATTGCCGTCATGACGCCAGGTTGCGCCTTCCTGATCGGTCGCAAATAGGTCGCCTTGCGCGTTGAACGCGAGTCCGACTGCGAAGCGAATGCCAGTGCAAACGGTCTCCCGCTTTTTGAAATCAGGACTGACACGCTGGATTGTGCCCCGTTCCATGCGAGTATTGTAACGCGCTTTACCGGTCGACTTATCTACGAGAAATGGCTCGGTAAAACTCGCTGCCCCCAAAGAAAAATAAATGCTCCCATCTGGGCCGACCGCCACGCCGAGAGCATCGACCCCTTGCTGTTCGCTGCGCTCCTTCCATGTCGCCACAACAATCTCCTGGTCTGCTCGATTGTCTCCATTCGTATCGACGATCAGGCACAGCTTTTCCTTTGCTGCGATAAACACGCCGTCGCCCAATCGGTAGTGCGGCGGCGTCAACGCTGCGCCAATGGGGGCGCGAATCGTTTGTTTGACCCAGAACGGTTCAACACGGTCTTCAACACCATCGCCGTCACTATCGGAGAGCAACCAAATGCGTCCGTCGTAGCCAACGGCCATGAGTTTCCCATCTGGTCGATAACGAATGTTGTTGATGTTGTTGAGTTCAACCGGCAACTCTCGCGCAGAAAAACCAGGTGCAAAAACCTGGATCGGCGGCGGATTTGAAACTGTCACCAGGGGCGCCTCACCTTCCGTCACAAGGCCATCACCAATTCCGTGGAGCAAGAAGTCGTATTTCCGCTCCAAGTAGCTTTGCACACGTTCGCGTTGTTGCGCACTCAAAGCATCCCCATAGAACAGCACTTCCGCTACGCCGACGGCGCCGAAATTCTGCACCGACGGCCGCTCCGCGGTATTCGAGTACAGTCGCGCGCCAATGACAATTTCATCAACGGCCATTTCTCGATCCCGGTTGCGCGCGCGACTTCCCTGTTCCACACCGTCCAAAGCGGAGAGCACTCGCCCATTGTCAACAGTCACCGCGAACACATGCCATTTCCCCAAAGCCGTGTTCATCCGCATCAAATCCACCGTGCCGTTAAAGCCAGCGCCTTCCACGTTCAAAGTCATTTTTTTTGCATGCGCCAAACCCAGGTCAATATTGAGTCCCGTCCGGTAGTCGTTGCGTCCATATTGAGAAGCTGAAAATAACCCGGCGTAATCACGCGCTTTTTCAACGTTCGCGACAATCAACACCGTCGCACGCGAGAACCGCAACTGACCGGCCTGCGCGCCGAGCCAATCGTTCACGCCATCGAAGTGCAACGAACTGTTCGGCGACATTAAAAACGCGGGACGCGACTCGAGCACAGGCTGTGTCAGGTCACGCTTGAACCCGGACGCGTCAAAGATTACATCGGCGCCATCGTGCGATGATTGTAACCCGGGCAAACGGCGCGTCGCGCGAGCGGCGTTTTGCCGCGACAAGTCGTACCACGCGAGGAGGTTGTTGGTCACACCCAGTCGCGAATCGGCCCAACGCTCCGCAGCATCGGCCGTAAAGCCGCAAATCAGCGTTGCCAACCCGAACACTGCGCGCATTCTGTTGGTGACAAACACGTCCCGATCATATCGCCGTCGTTTCATGGAGCAAGACAACGGATGCGTATTGCGCCTCAAGAAATGTTAAGTTTTTTAGCTTCATAACTTATCGTTCATCGTTCTTACTTTGTTCATGGTCCGCATCGCCACGCTTAAAACGGTCGAGAACTTCAAAAAGATCCTCTGCGATTTGCAGATCGACTTGCCGTGTGACGAGGCGCTTGCACCGCGGGCGGAATCGCCGTTGGCCAAACCAGTCACCACAACGACCATCAACGGCAAACAGATCGGCAACCGCATCGCCATCCATCCGATGGAAGGATGGGATGGCACACGGACGGGCGGCATCACTGATGATGTCGTGCGACGTTGGCAACGCTTCGGCGAAAGCGGTGCGAAACTCATCTTCGGCGGTGAAGCGATGGCTGTCCGGCCAGATGGTCGCGCTAATCCCAACCAGCTGATCATCACTGAAGAGAACAAAGTTGGTATAGCTAAACTGCGTGACGCCGTGCTCAACTCTCATCGCGCGCTTTACGGCAACACCGACGACCTCGTCATCGGCTTTCAACTCACGCACTCGGGCAGGTTTTGTCGGCCCAACTCAAAACAGCTTGAGTCGCGTGTCGCGTATCGTCATCCGATTCTCGACAAAAAATTCGGCGTCACCAGCGATGCGCAGGTCTTTACCGATTCCGAGATCAAGACGTTGATTGCGGACTACGTTCGAGCCGCCAAGATTGCTGCTGATGTCGGGGCGGACTTCGTCGACATCAAACATTGTCACGGCTACTTGCTGCACGAATTTCTCAGCGCCTACACGCGACCTGGCGAATACGGCGGGTCGTTCGAAAACCGTACGCGTATCCTGCGCGAGATCGTCGCCGGCATCCGAGCCAGCGGGAACCAGATCGATCTCGGCGTGCGCTTGAGCGCTTTCGATTTCGTCCCGTTCAAGCCGGATGCCACTCGCGCTGAACCGGGCAAACTCGGCCCAGGCATTCCGGAAGAATTTCCCCTGCCCTATCCGTATGTTTTTGGCGCGGACCGAAACAATCCGCTCCAAATTGATCTCACTGAGCCGGTCAGGTTCATCAAACTTTGCGCCGAGCTCGGCGTCAAAATTGTGAACCTGAGTGCTGGTTCGCCTTATTATAATCCGCACATCCAACGTCCGGCGGCGTATCCGCCGTCCGATGGTTATCAGCCGCCGCACGATCCGCTGATTGATGTTGCGCGACAGATCAATGTCGTTCGCCAGATCAAAGCTCAAGCGCCGAAGGACATTGCGATCATCGGCACCGCCTACAGTTATCTGCAGGAATTTCTGCCCAACGTCGCGCAAGCGGCGGTGCGCGAGGGTTGGACCGACATGATCGGTCTCGGTCGCATGGTCTTGAGCTATCCCAATATCTTTGCCGAGGCTCTCGACCGCCAGGCGCTCACGCCAAAACTGATCTGCCGCACGTTCAGCGATTGCACGACCGCGCCGCGCAATGGATTGCCGAGCGGTTGCTATCCGTTGGACAAATATTATGTCGTCAAACCGGAAGCCGCGGAGCTGAAGCAAATCAAAGCTCGCACGATGCGTGGACAATGAAAATCGTCATAGTCGCAATTCTGCTTTCCGTTTTGACCAGTGGCAGTCGCGCGGCTGATTGGCCGCAATTTCTTGGACCGACGCGGAACGGCATTTCTGCGGAGACGAATCTTAGCAAATCCTGGCCGACCGAAGGTCCGCCAGTTGTTTGGCAGAAAAAGGTCGGCGCTGGGTTCAGCGGGCCGGTCGTTGCGGCGAATCGGCTGATTCTCTTTCATCGGCAAAACGACAAAGAAATCGTCGAGTGTTTTAATGCGACGAAAGGTAGTCCAATTTGGCGTTTTGATTATCCCACGGCTTATCGCGACGACTTTGGTTTTGACGAAGGGCCGCGTGCTACGCCGACGATTGCCGATGGCCGCGTTTATGCGTTCGGCGCGGAAGGCATGTTGCACGCGCTCGATCACCAAACGGGCAAAAAAATCTGGAGCGTCGATACCAAGCAAACTTTCCATGCGCCCAAAGGCTTTTTCGGCATGGCTTGCTCGCCGTTGGTCGACGGTGACCTGGTCATCGTGAACCTCGGCGGTTCGGACAGCGCCGGCATTGTTGCCTTCGACAAAAAGACGGGCGCGGTACGTTGGAAGAAAACCGGGCATGAGGCCAGTTATTCCTCGCCTGTCGCTGCCGATATTAACGGGACGCGTTACGCTTTTGTTTTCACGCGAGACGGTTTGACTGTGCTTCGTCCGAGCAATGGCGACATCGCGTTTGAGTTTCCGTGGCGGTCGCGCATGAATGCGTCGGTCAACGCCGCTACGCCGCTCGTGCAAGGCGACTTGGTTTTTCTTTCGGCCAGCTACGGGACCGGGGCCGCGTTGCTGCGATTCAAGAATGGCGTCGCCGAAAAAGTTTGGTCCGGCGACGACATTCTGTCCGATCATTATGCTACGAGTATTTTGCATGACGGTTTTCTCTACGGCATTCATGGCCGGACTGATCCTGGTCTTGAACCGCGGCCGAGTTTGCGTTGTGTCGAGTTCAAGACCGGCAAGGTCCTTTGGTCAACCGACCAGGTCGGGCCAGCGACGTTGACGTTTGCCGATGGCCAACTGCTGATCCTGACTGAAACCGGCGAACTGTTGCGCGTGCCTGCGTCTTCGACCGGATTCAAAGTCACGAGTCGCGCGCAGATTCTTGGTTTTGGCACCCGCGCGTTTCCTGCATTGGCCAACGGGCTGTTCTACGCTCGCAGTAAGGACACGCTGGTCTGCATTCAGCTAAGAGACGCGGCGACGAACTTCTAATTGTCCTTATTCTCGAGAAGGCAAAAGTTAGAGCGTCGTCACCCCGTCTCCTACAACCATTAAAGCATGCGCATGGCTTCGTGAATTTCGGCGATTTGTTCTTTGGTGAGGCCTTCGGCGCTCTTGTTCTTTACTTTGCTTTTTTCAATTTCCGCGCGGTGTTTCTCGAGCAGGAGGACGGAACGGCTTAGGCGCGAAAGGGAGTTGGTGATGCGGGCGCATTTTTCGGCGTCGGTTTCACCGGCTTTCGGGTTGGTGAGTTCGTCCATGAGTTTGCAGATCTGGATGATCGGATAAGGAAGCGGTGGGTGGGCTGAGTTTTCCAAGTCAGCGATGATTTCCGGATACGTTGCACCGTCATCGAGCATGGAATTGATCTTGTCACGGAACTGTTTAGTCAAACGTGCAACGTTGCCCTTGCGCCGGGTAGTTTCAAACGGAGCTGGATTGGCTTGTTGGTTGGTGTTCATAGGCTAAATATTTTTAAACTTTGGTGATAGTTGGTGATATCTACTGATATTTGGTGATATTTCCGTCTTCGGGCGGTCGAAATCCAAAGCGCCGGACGGCGGCGCACTCCAAGACCTGCGGAGGCATTGAATCGGTTTTGCATGGCGGACCTTTCATGGTTTCAATAGGCGTTAGTGCCTACGGCGCTTACATCTGTAGTAAGCAAATGGGTTTTATCATGAAGTCTCGTTCTGTCAAAAACTGTAGATACAGGAGAGACAGCAGAAACAAAACCATCACTTTTTCTTGTCAAAAAGTGACTATTTTTGAGTTTGGCATGGAAGTTGAGGATGGGCCTTTAGACGGCCTTCGGATGAATAACAGGAGCAGGAATGGCACACCTAATCAGGTCAACTTTTTTGCTTTCCGCGTTGCAAACCCCAGCCATAAGCGTAGTCTGTCAAATATTTTTCAGAAGTTCTGTTTGCACTCTTTTTTACCAGTTAACAGCCGACAAGGAATGACCTCCCACCTCCTCAAATTGTGCGCGGTGATCGCATTGGCAACGGCTTGGTTTGAACCCGCAAACGGCCAGGTTCCAGGCATCGTAAGTCAGCCCACCAATGTTGTTGTAGCCAAGAACGGAACGGCGGTCTTTACGGTTGGAGTGACAAACAACGGGCCCGTTTATTACCAATGGCAATTCAACGGCACGAATCTGCCGGCCATTTTTATCACTGTTGCGGGAACTGGTGCGTATGGATATTCAGGTGATGGCGGACCCGCCACAAACGCCGTAGTCATCGCTGGAGGCGTCGCTGTGGACAACATTGGAAATGTGATCATCGCAGACAATGCCCGCATCCGGAAGGTGGATACGAACGGGATCATCACAACGATCGCCGGAAATGGCACGAATGGTTATTCTGGCGATGGGGGCCCGGCTACCAACGCGATGGTTTCCTTCGACAACGGCGTTGCTGTCGACAGCGCGGGAAACATCTTTGTTGTCGATGAAGGCGATCGGCGTATCCGCAAAATTGGAACCAACGGCATCATCACGACTATCGCCGGGAATGGAACTGCCGGCTTCTCAGGCGACGGAGGACAAGCGACCAACGCGATGTTAGACGCTCCCCTCAATGTGACGGTAGACGCTATTGGAAATGTTTTCTTCGTGGATGGGTTCAATCAGCGCGTCCGAAAAGTTGGGACCAACGGAATCATCAAGACCGTTGCGGGCAATGGAACCGAAGGTCATTCCGGCGACGGCGGTCAGGCAACCAACGCAGCCCTTGGCTCGCCGTGGGGTGTTGCGGTCGACAATGCAGGCAATCTCTTCTTTACGGAGGCGGCCGCGCAGTTCAGTTCTGTGCGGAAAGTCGCGACGAACGGGATCATCCGAACCGTTGCCGGGACGGGAACTTCCTACGGTTACAATCCGAACACCGTCGCGACGAACACGCCTTTAAATTCGCCGGAAAATGTGACGACGGACAGCCTTGGCAATTTTTATATCGCGGACAGTAACAACAAGGTCATCCGCAAAGTTGGGACGAACGGGCTCATTTCAACTGTAGCAGGAATACCGGGCGCTAATTGTTCCGGATGTTATTCCACCGGATTTGTCGCGACCAATTTTCCATTAGCGGGCACGCCGCACGCCGTTGCACTGGATAGCGTCGGGAACATGTATATTGCCGATGGCATTGTGCAAAGAGTCGGGCACTTACCCACGTTTACGATCAAGAACGTTGATATAACCAATATCGGCAACTATTCGGTGATCATCACCGGAACGGGAGGAAGTGTTACGAGCAGCGTGGCGTCGCTGAATATGAAACCGTTCATTTCTGCGCAGCCGAAAAACGTCTTGTTGTGGCAGGGAGCGAGCATGGCGTTAAGTGTTACAGCAGGCGGGTCGACGCCTATGAGTTATCAATGGACTTTGGAAGGGACGAATATTTCCGGAGCAACGAACGCGACTTATTTTATTAGCAGCGCTTCAACCAACGACGCTGGTTCGTATACGGTCGTCGTCACGAATTCATTCGGCCAGGTGACCAGTCAAACCGCTACTGTCACGGTCGGATATTTCATTCAAGGCCAGGGGAGCCAGGTTGTGACCAATGGCGCCGCAACGACGTTTGGTGTTGGGGTGGCTGGCCCCGGGACGTTTTCTTATGAATGGCTTTTCAATGGAAGCGACATTGGCCCGTTGATCACGACGGTTGCTGGAAATGGAACGGCTGGATTTTCCGGTGATGGCGGCCAGGCACGCAATGCGCAGCTGAACGCTCCAAACGGAGTGGCCGTTGAAAAAGCAGGACAAATATTGATTGCTGATACGGTCAACCAGCGCATCCGACTGGTCGCGGCTAACGGAGTTACCCGAACAGTTGCCGGGAATGGATCTGTGGGCTACACCGGCGACGGAGGGTCCGCCCTGAACGCAGCATTGAATTATCCTTTGCTGATGGCATTGGGCCCCAATACCAACCTTATTTTCGCTGACGGCGATAATCGTGTCATCCGCCAACTGACTGCACTGAATAACAAAGCCCCGACAATTTCGACCGTTGCAGGCGGCGGGACCAATTTCGGCGGCGTGGCCACAAATGCTGCGATCGGTTTCCCCGGTGGTGTCGCAGTGGATGGGATCGGTAACATTTTCTTCTCGGATGCGGATGCTTGCCTGATCTGGAAAGTTGACACAAACGGAATCATGACGGTTGTAGCCGGGTCCGGGACGAATGGTTTTGCTGGTGATAGAGGAGCGGCGACTAATGCGCAATTAAGCATTCCGATGGGAATCGCCCTCGATACAAATGGGAACTTGTTCATCGCCGATTTCGATAATCAGCGCGTCCGCAAAGTAGATACCAATGGGATCATCACGACGGTGGCAGGAAATGGGTATTCGTATCTATACGATTACCAGAGCTACGGTGGGTTTTCTGGCGACGGCGGGGTCGCAACAAACGCGGAGTTGAATCAACCTTACGCCGTCGCTGTCGATGGATCGGGCAATCTATTTATTTCCGACGCAGCAAATAACCGTGTCCGGAAGGTGGATACGACCGGAATCATCACGACGTTTGCCGGCAACGGTTATGTTAGCGGAATCGACCCGTTCGGATTTCCGATAGGAGGATATTCCGGTGATGGTAACATCGCGACGAATGCGGCACTAAACAATATCTGGGGCATCGCAGCAGACAGCGCTGGAAATTTGTTGATTGCCGATGCAGGCAACAATCGAATCCGCAAAGTCTATCCACTTCCAACAAATTCACCGGCATTGACCCTGTCCGGTATTACAAGCAACAATATCGGCAATTATTCAGTAGTGCTCATTGGCACAAGCGGCAACATCACAAGCGTTGTCGCGACTCTGGACATGCCACCAGCTATCGTCGCACAGCCTTCAAACTTTTTGGCGTTAGCGGGTGTTCCCGTGAACTTTTCGGTCGTGGTCGCCGGGTCTTCGCCGCTGAATTATCAATGGACGTTTAATAGTAACAATATTTCGGGAGCGACTAACGCGAACTATCTGATCGCGAGTGTTTCGACCAACGATGCCGGGACCTACGCGGTGACGATCACCAATGCGTTCGGCAGCGCCACGAGCACAAACGCGACGATGACGGTGGCTTACATCGCCCAGCAACCGATGAGTCAAATGGTCAACAACGGCGGCACAGCGGGGTTGAATGTTTTGCTCTCCATTCCTGGAACATATTCGTATCAATGGCAGCTCAACGGAACGAATCTTCCGCACAGCGGAATCATCACGACGGTCGCGGGGAACGGCACCAACGGTTATTCCGGCGACGGCGGCGCGGGCACGAACGCAAATTTGGGTGGGCCTGAAGGACTGGCCATCGATGCGAGCGGCAATTTGTTCATCGCAGACCACGGCAATTCTCGCGTCCGAAAACTGGATACTAATGGAACCATTACCACGGTAGCCGGGACGGGAGTTTATGATTATTCCGGTGACGGCGGGTTTGCGACCAATGCAGCGGTTGTGGTCTGGGACGTAGCAGTAGACAGCGTAGGAAACCTGTTCATTGCCGCCGACAGCCGTATTCGCAAAGTGGATACAAACGGAATCATTACGACGGTCGCGGGAACAGGAACAAACGGCTATTTCGGCGACGGCGGCAGTGCGACGAACGCAAAATTCAATACAACTTACGCAGTCGTTGTTGATCCGATAGGTAATCTTTTTATCGCAGACGCTTTCAACTACCGGGTGCGAAAGGTGGATACGAACGGAATCATTTCAACCGTCGCAGGAAATGGAAGCCATGGATTTTTCGGCGATGGAGGCCTCGCCACAAATGCTCAGCTGTATTGGCCTAACGGCCTCGCGCTTGACAGCGTCGGAAACTTGTTCATAGCGGACTTGTACAACAATCGTGTTCGCCGTGTTGGAACTAACGGCATCATCACGACCGTAGCCGGTAATGGCGGAACATTTAGTGGCGATGGTGGCCCAGCAATAAATGCAGGAATCGACCAACCACAAAAGGTGCTGGTCGATAGCCATGGAAACTTGTTTATTTCGCACACGGGAATTCCGCACGTCCGTGAAGTTCTGTCCGACAACGGTGTCATTATTTCTGTGGCCGGGGGCGGCCAGCTTCCATACGATGGCCTCTCCGCTACTGATATGAACCTTGACTGGCCTGTCGGAATGGCGCTGGACAATGCGGGAGATGTTTTCATTGTCGAGCAGTTCGGCAATCGAGTTCGCAAGGTCACAGCCGTGCCTTATCCACCGATTTTCCCCGCCTACAATTTATCTCCAGTATCCGGCGCCTCCGCGGGCGATTATTCGTTGGTCATCAGCAACGCCAGCGGGAGTATTACGAGCGCCGTAGCGAGGGTAACGGCGATCTTATCCACCAATACAACGATCAATTTGGAACCGTCCGTAGTTTCCACAACGAATTTTGCGATCACCTGGAACACCTTGAATTCTGTGCCGCCGCTTTCCTATCAATTGCAGTATTCGACGAATCTGGATTCGGGTGCATGGCTTAACCTGGGCACGGCTGTAAATAGTAACAACGCTTCCTTTAATTACACAGAGCCTTTTACGGGCGATCTGGAAAAATTTTATCGCGTGCATGTAGAGCAATAGTTTTTGAAAAACATTTCTGTTGACTGTTTGGCGGCGAATGGGTCAAGGTTTTTCACATGAGAACCCAATGCTCTAATATTGCACTATCGTGCCCTGCCCTTGTCCAAATCACTCGAATCCCCGCGGTGGCGTCATTAGTTTGTGCGCTCGCGCTGGTTGCTTCGGCACCATTAGTTCGAGGCGGCACATTGTATGTCGCGACTGCGTCTGGCTCGGCTGGTGAACTTTACATTGTAGATCCTGCCACTGGCGCGACGTTGAAGGATGTCGGGCCGCTCAATGATTCGAGGAGTGTCAATTATGCCGTTACTGGATTGGCGTTTCATCCGACGACCGGCGTTCTGTACGGTTCGAGCGCATCGGCTGTTGCCGCGACGAGCACGAGGTTGCTCACGATCGATCCTGCGACCGCGCAAGTTACTGTGATCGGATTGTACAACGCTTCCGGCGCTACGATGGCGGATATCGCATTTGATTCGACCGGGAACCTATATGGCGTCGCCTCAAAGAATGGTCCGAACTTGTTTTCGGTCGATCTCGGCACCGGCCAAGCGACCCAGATCGGGAATACGTTTTTGACGTCGACCAGCGGCGGCGGGATTGCGATCGATTCGACGGGTGTTATCTATGGAGCTCCGACGGCGTCGCGGTTTGGAACGTATAGTCTTTTTGACGGCACTTTTAGCAACAACGGCACTTTGGATAAGCCGGCGGGCGGCGGCGCTTATGCTGCGCTGGCGTTCGACGAGCACGGCGTGCTTTATGGTCTGAATTCCGGTCCCGGCACTCCACCGCCGACGCATCTTGTCACGATCAATACCAATGATTTGACGGTGACAGACATCGGTGTTTGCGTGAGCGCGGGTGATGCGATGGCGTTCCAACCTGTGGTAGCGCTTCCACCGGCGTTGAAGATTGCTGCAACAAGCGTCAGTCAGGCTACTTTGCGCTGGCCGGATTCGCCGGGTTTTCAATTGGAATATAAAGGAGATCTTAATAATGGTGTTTGGTTGACGAATACGACAACGCCGACGGTGGATAACGGGACGAATGTTGTGACGGTGATCATGCAGGATAAGACTTTCTTTAGGTTACGGAAACCTTGAGGGGTGCTCTTGTTAGCTCACCGATTGGACGACCTCATAAAAATGCGAGAATTGGTAATGGCTACCAGAGCTTCCACCAAGGCTTCTTATTTGAGGACTGGAGAGCACGCGATTTCCAGGTAAAGCCGATTAGTTGGTTATTTTGGAAGTTGAGTTTCAGGTGGTAAAACTCTGAGCCAAAGATTGCGTTTGGCCATTCGTGGATTTCGTCGGCCACTTCCCCGGTCATCGTCAATAGATATTCAGGTGGAAGTTCTTCGACCTTCATCTCCCACTTAGGTTGCATTGGAGCGATGATGGTTTGCAGATCTTCTTTGCTGCAATTAAACAACGAAAACAAGTTTTTGCCTGTGAGGTCCAGCGGTTCTGGGTATTCGCAAAATGGGATAAGTTGCCATCTATCTTCCACGTTGGGATATCAGCATGGCTTTGAACATTTCGCAACGACATAAAGGTTTTCTCAACACCGCTTAAAAAAAATGCTCAGTAAAGCGAGATCGGCAATTTTTAAGCGATTACAGGTGCGATTCAAAGTAATGGGTTATGAAGTCGAGAAGGAGTAGGATGGCCTCCTCTCCCCGGCCCCTCTCCTCCAGAGGAGGAGAGGCAGAACGCGACCAGTTTTAATCGCACCCAGCGATTACCATTCTATTGACAAAATAGACTGATTACTCACACGATTCACTATTCCCCTGCGAGTCGATTGGAAAGGGATGGCAGTATGAATGAAACATCACCAAATATCGCCGACATTTCTGCTGTTCACGAACAGACGAAGAAAATGCATAATAAACACATTGCGTGGCACGACATACTTAACTCGCCGTTCGTAATTACACTGATAGGAGGACTTTTGCTTGGCGGATTCAGCGCCTATCTCCAATACGCGATAGCGAACGCGCAAAGGCGTGAAGCGGAACGCGCAGAACATGCGGCACGTCGAGTCCAATTGGTTTACGATTTTGCCGACAAATTTCCACAAACGCTCAGCTTGGCGGACCGATGGCGACAACGTCAATTGTGGCTCGACACCAACACCGCCGCATCGACAGGCCGCTTCACTGATGGGCGAACGTTTGAGGAAACGCGGAAGCTTTGCGATGAATTATTCGAGAGGTATATCACGCAGAAGCCAACAGCTTCGTTGTGTAACCAAATCATTACGGAATTCAGCCCTAACTATGCGACTGAGCCCAATGAAGCGTTCGCATGTGTCCAACGGATCAATGCAAACATAGACGGACTCCTGAACGCATCCAACCAGGAGCAACGCCTGGGTTTCTTCGCAGGCGCCAATACAACTTACCAAGAACTCACGGTGATACTTTTCGAACAAATCAACAACCCGGTTAACCACAGATAAACATGAAAATACAAAACATAATTATAGCAGGCATAATTGTCGTCAGTCTTCACACCTCGTGCTCTAAAGACTCCGCCGCAAACCAGCCAAATCCCGTCACGACTAAAGCAACTCCTCCACCTCCCGTAACACCACCGCCACCTTCCGTTTCTCAACGTCAACCCGGGAGCATGACATCTGCGAAAACGCCAATCAGGCCTCCATCAACCAATAGTATCCCTTCCCATTAGTATTTGCTAAGTGCAGACAAATCATCGCGCCGCGATGCATGGACGCCTAGACAAAAAAATCCGTTGCGCCCCACGTGGCTGACGTCGTAGGCTCGCAAACTGTCAACGCAACGAACTCATAATTTTTATTTTTATGGCTGACTCTGTATTTCATCCGTCTATCGAAGGTGCTCAACATGGCGCGAAGGCGCTTGGTGATTTTCTTGATTATGCTCGCGTCTCCGGGGCGAAGGGCGCGCAGCCTTCCAATTATATGCTCCAGGCGGAGAAAGGGTTTAAGTCGGCCAAGGAGATCAAGGAGACGTTCGCGCAGCGGCATATGTCGCTGGATGGGATTTCGGCGCATTGCCCTTTTTGGGTGCACACGACTGCATGGACGAATAGCCCGACGATCCGTCCTTTCCTCCCGCCGGATGTAGCGAAGAAGGATGCGAAGGCGATCGAGAAATGGAGCGAGGATTATTTGTTGAAGTTGCTCGATCTTTCGGCGGAGCTTGGAATCAAAATCGTGCCGATGTTTTGGGGCGTGGCGTTTGGTTGGGAGTTGGCGACCGGTTATCCGTGGGGTTTCTGGAAGGGCGGCGATTATGATTTGATTGAGGAAGGCAAGGAACGGTTTGTCACGAAGACAGCGAAGATCCGGGCGCATGCTAAGAAGCTTGGAATTTATCTGGCGCACGAAATCCATCCTGGCACGGCGGCGATGTGTGCCGATGATTTTAATATGCTCGTGGATGCTTGCGACGGAGACAAGGTGCTGGCGGTGAACGCTGATCCGTCGCATTGCTGGGAAGGTGAATGTTGGGAGACGCGTTTCACGAAGGTGGCGTCGCGTATCTATGCGTGTCATGTGAAGAATTTTACGATCCGTTACGGGATTCCGTTGCGCATGATGGAACCGTCCTGGCAAAAGCGCGCGATGCAGTTTTGTGATATTCCGACGGGTGATTTGAATATGACGCGTTACGTTGAGTTGCTTATCCATACTGGATTTGTGCAACGGTATTGCAAGGTGATGGGGAAGAAGACGGCGCCGTTGGTGGTTGAAGCGGAGAGCGCGTATCGTGATTTGGATGCGACGAGTGCGAATGGGATTGCGTATGTGCGCGACAATCTTTGTTTCCCGATTGCGGCTGGGTCGTTTGAGGAAGGGATGGGGGCGTAAAATCTGAAATCCGAGATCCGAAATGGGAAATTTCAATTTCTGATTTCAAAAATTTGACGGAACGGTGCGAAAGGCGGATGGAAAAGTTGGGTCCGTTTCGACGTGAAGCGGGCTGAAGTCGCGTTCCTTGTGAAGATGAAAGCTGGTGCTTGGATTGGGATTGGTATGGGAGTTCTGATGGGCGTCGCGGTGGTGGCGTATGTGGTGATTCGAAAGGAACGTGAACGATCGGCGCGATGGGTGAAGATGACGGATGGGACGACGTTGGAGATTCGCGCGGTTCATTTTGGAACGAACTTGGTCGCGTTAGAGACGCCGTTGACTCAACTGGCACGGCGATTTTTACCTCAGAAATGGGCGACTCGCTGGCTGCCTCAGCCGATCACATCCCTCGGTGGCGGCACGAATGATTTGAGTATCGCGTTCACGCGTCGCGATTCGGCCGGCAAGAAGCTTCGGGATTTCTGGGATAAGATCGAGACCATCGATAGTCAAAGCGTTGTTTATATTGACAATCAATCCAACTCGAGCATCGATGCCGGCAATGAATTGCTGGAATTTTCCATTACTACATTTCCCCGGCGCGATGAACGTTTTCTGGTGCGCATGTATGATAGGAAGGACACGTTGCAGGCTCAGTTCATGGTGAAGAATCCCCTGTTCCCCCGTGAGTTTCCGGTTTGGAAAGCGGAGCCGTTGCCGCAGACTAAAACGAATGCGGATGTGAAGGTCACGTTGAAGGGTTTGAAAGCGCACAAGGAGGATGACGGGTTTTATTGCAATCCGGATATCAAGATCGAAGCGGATGATCCAAGTTGGCGCAGTCGCAAACGCATGTATCACTCATTCGTCGATGCGACGGGAAATAGAGGCGCGTTCTTGTCGACAAATGAAACGGCGTGGCGGATGGATGTGGCGTTGTATCGGCCGGACGAGGCGAAGTTCCCGACGAATCTAGTTTGGAGCTTGCCGCTCGTGAGTGTGCCGGCGGCGCTGACGTTCACGAATTTGCAGGCGAGTAATTTGATCGGAGGGGTTTCGATCCAGGTGCCGGTCATTTGCGGTGCGGGCACGTTGACTATTTCCAATTTTACGAATTTTTCAGTACTCGGGCCGGTTTCTCGGAAAAATGGCTGGAGTTATTCTGAGGGCGGGAGGAGCGGCAGAATAGACAGGCATTCGTCGGATCGGCCATACGCGCTTGTCGAAGCGGCTTCGAGCGGCGGAGACGTCGATCTCGTGCTCCGATTCGTCGATGCACAAGGAAAGGTTTTGAAGTCGAATCGCGGGGGGGCGTTTGGGGCGAATGATCCGAAACGCGGACTGGTTTGGCGTCATGCGGTGGAGTTGCTGGAAACGAATGTGGAAGCGGCGGCGTTGGAGATCAAGGTGAACAGGGCGTTGAACTTTCAGTTTATGATCGATCCGCGGGAGATTGGGTATAGGAATAAAAGGTAAATCCGAGTCCGAAGGACGAACCAGGCAAAATTACAAATCACAAATTTCAGATTTCAAAATGAGCAGAATCCGGAAGTTCGTGGAATTCTTCCTCACTTCGGAGCTGGATCGCTTAAGGCGTTTTTTACTTGTTGCTCGAGGATGGTCAGTTCTGGGTAGTCGGCGCAGTGCTTTTTGAATTGCTCGAGTTCTTCCGGGACGTCCTGGCGTTTGCCCAGCATCAGCGATTTGTTCATGATGAGGAGGCGCAGGCGGACTTCTTGTTGCGGCGTTGGGCTAAGCTCGAGAGCTTTGCGATACTGCGCGATGGAATCTTCGGTTTTACCCTGCATCTGGAAGAGGTCACCTAGTTTTTCAGTGAGGACGGCGCTGGTTTTTGTCGCGGGCTCGTTTTGGAGGTATTGGATCATTTCGCCAATGGGCGAGCCCATGACGAGGTTGATGTTCACAATTTTCAAATGGGACCATTCGATGAGTTTGCTGCCGCTCTTGCTCAGTTCTTCGTGGAGTTTTTGCGGCGCTTTGCGCAACGGACGATAGAGCGGATCGCCGATGACTATCGCTTGCCAGGAGACGGCGGCAAGAGAGCTGTAGGCGGATTCGCCGTAGGTCAGATTGAGCATCAGCCATCGCGTGAAGAAAATGGACATGTCGGGCAAACCGCCGAGAAGAGGTTCGTCGACAGCGCCCATGGTGGCAGTTGCGCCTTTGGCGAGAAGCGGGCCGGCCCAATGGGTAGTAGTAGAACGGATGTCGGCGGCGTTGTAGGAATGCAAATGATATGCGAATGCGCCGGGCATGAACTCGACCTTCGCGCGCGTGAACGGACCGGAAACATTTTCTTCATACCAACCGGCGTAGAGGGCGATCTGACTCATCGGGTATGCGGCGGAGAACGTTTGCGGATTGCGATCCAGGACGGTGTCGAAGCCGGTGCGTTGGGCGACTTCGGCAGCGGTGAGGAAATTGGTGTCTTCCGCACCATATATTTTGTTCGTCATTCCGCGCAGGTCGAAATAGGCGCGGCCCCAAAGACCATCGCGCTCAGCGGTGATCGCCTTGTCCACGAGTGCGCGAGCGATTTCAGGGGTCGGGCCGTCGAGACGGGCGACCATTACGACACCGTTTGTTGGATCAAAGATGGCGGTGTTTGTGCCGCGATAAACGGGATTAACGAGTGGGCCTGAAAGTAAAAGTTTTTGGCGGGCCCAAGGCAGGACAGCCAGTTCGGAATCGACTGAAGCAGCGTTGTTGGTGAGGAGACCGGTGAGTTTTGGGTCGCTGATTTTTTCTTTAATGGATGGATCGGCTTTGATGTGCCACGGGACTCCGTAGCAAAGGACGAAATAGCGGAACTTGGCGTCTTTTAGTTTTGAATTCCAACCAAAGGTGAACAGCTCTTGTTTTTCGAGGACCTTGAGGAGCGGGTCCTGGAGTTGCTCGCGGTATTGTTTGCGCGAGATGGTTTCGGATTTGGGAAGGTCGAAACCGATGAGCTGATTTGTGGGGACGCCGCGCATTTGGGCGTAATGATCAGCGATGTCTTTGGATTCGGGCATCGATGAGTTGTAGATGACGACGACGTCGCGGCCATCGTTGGTGGCGTGGGCGGTGACGATGTCGAACAGGATGATGCAGAAAACCACGAGAATTGAGGACAAGGACGAGGGACGAGGACGGGTGGGAGTCATAATTATTTCGAGACCTCGACTTTCAGGCCGTCGTAGGCGAACCAGATGCCTTCGGGCAACTCGGCCTGGGCGAGGTCGTGGTCGTAGTCGTGGGTTAAGTGAGTGAAGTAGGTGCGGGAGGCGGCGATGCGACGGGCGGCGGTGAGCGCTTCGTCGAGGCACATGTGGGTCGGATGAATCTTGCGGCGCAAGGCGTCGAGGACGACGACTTCACAACCGCGGACTTGTTCGACGACGTGCGGCGGGACTTCTTTGCAATCGCTCATGTAGGCGAATTGCTTTTTGCCGTTTTGGATGAAAAGAAATCCAGTCGATGGGATTGAACCGTGCGGCAATTCGAACGGATGAATCTCGAGATCGCCGATGGTGAATGGGCCGTCGATGATGCGCGGATCGGGTTTGAAATAGCCGGCTGGAATCGGGCCGTCGGTGAAGGCGTAGCGGAAGACGCGCTTCAGGTCGGTCATGGTGCGATCAGTGGCGTAGATCGGGAGCGAGCCACCGCGGTTGTCGCAGAAGCGGCGGCAATCGTCCAGGCCCATGATGTGGTCGGCGTGCGAGTGCGTGAAAACGACGGCGTCGAGCCACATGATTTTTTCGCGCAAACATTGGATTCGAAATTCAGGCGTGGTATCGACGACGAGTTTGACTTTGTCGCTGGTGACGTAGATCGATGGGCGAAGGCGATGGTTCTTTGAGTTCGCGAGGAATTCAGGTGAATATTCTTTGCCGATGAGCGGCACGCCTTGAGAAGTTCCCGAGCCTAGAAAAGTAAATGAAAGGGACATCGTCCGTTACATTAGAATACCACAAAACCGAGAATCGCGACGAATAAGCCGAACGCGAATCGCGCGGCGCTGAAGGCGCGCAGGCGTTGTGGCGTGGCGGTGTCGTAATTGATCCAGTCGCGCATGCGCCACGGTGAAACGGTGAGCCACATGCCAACGACGATCAGGATGTAAGCGAATACAACCATGACCAGGCGCCAATCGGTATCGACCCAGCGTGCGCTATCTACGATGAGCTTTCCAAAGAGCAACATCAGGACGGCGAGTCCGCGCACAGCCAGAAAATCTTTTACGAAGAGGCACGTGCCAACAGCGATGGCGATGAAAAGGCCGTAGAGAAATTTTTTCATCGATTCGAAATCGGCGAGCGACTCGATGCTGACGTTGTAAAGAAACCAAACGGTTCCGATGACCATAAGGACGTAGCCGATGGCGACATTGCGCGGGAATTTACGCGCGAATGCGGTGACTTTATCCGGCGCGAGCAAACCTGCGAGGTTCACCAACGCGACGAACAATCCCATGCAAATGGCTAGTATCGACAGTTTTACTGTCATAAGACGCGGGAAAAGGAACACAAAACGCGCGGGTTCGCAATGAAGAACTCGGACCATGCCAAGAACGACTGATAGGGCGCGCAGGCAAATTCCGAGCATCTTCTCCAGCGTGTATTAATTGCTTCGCAGGCGACATCCCGATAGAATCGGTCCGAGTTGGCAGCGTGCTTTGCTATGAAGATTAAAACAGCGTCCCTTTTCGGCTTGGCACTTTTTACGTTAGCGGCGGTTCCATCCATGTTCGCAGCGTCCCCTGCCCAACCGCAGGTTCTCCATGGGCATGTGCGGAAGATCACCAAAAATCTGAAACCAGTGGGCAGGCTTGATGGCAAACAACATTTGAAGATTGCCATCGGATTGCCGTTGCGAAATCGGGAGCAGCTCACGAACCTGTTGGAAGATATTTATAATCCTTCGAGTCCGACCTTTCGGCACTTTTTAACAGCGGATGAGTTTACGGCCAAGTTCGGGCCGACAGCGGAGGATTACCAGGCGGTGATTGATTTCGCGAAGGCGCATCACTTGAAAGTCGACCATGCGCATCCGAACCGGACGTTGGTAGATATGAGTGGCGAGGTGGCCGATATCGAAGGCGCGTTTGACGTCCATTTGCATAGGTTCAAACATCCGAAAGAAAACCGTGAATTCTTCGCGCCGGATGCCGAACCTTCGTTGAACCTGAAGACGCCTGTGCTTGCGATCAGTGGTTTGGACAGTTATGTGAAACCGACTCCAAGGTTACATCATTCTTCCGCGCTGCCAGCAATTCGTCCGATGGGTGGAGGTGGCACCGGCGGTGGCACATACACTGGACCGTATCAAGGTTATCAGTTTCGCGACGCTTACATTCCGGACTTGTGGCAAGAGGGCGAAGGTCAGATGGTCGGGCTGTTCGAACTTTATGGTTACCAGATCAAAGACATCGAGGCTTACGAGGATGAGTCTGGGATATCTCACGTTCCTGTAGAGTCGGTTTTGATCGATGGAGCTACGGATGATGATTCTAACGCGCTCGATGCGGATGGTTATCTTGGTTATGCATTGGAGACCACCGGGGACATCGAAATGGCGATCGCCATGGCGCCGAGCTTAAGCAAGGTGTTGGTTTATATCGGGCCGACGCCGCAGGATCAGCCGCCGCTTGGCACAAGTTATATCCAGGATGCGACTACGACCGCGCACATCAACGACGTGCTCAATCGCATGGCGACGGATAATTTGGCCAAGCAACTGAGTTGTTCGTATGGGATGGATATCAATCTTTCCACCGTGCAAATCTTCCAACAGTTCGCCGCGCAAGGTCAGAGCTTTTTCCTGGCCAGTGGCGATGCTGGAGCGTTTGCGTCGGCTACTGATGAACCGGCCGACGATCCTTACATCACGGTTGTGGGCGGAACAACTTTATCGACGGATACAAACGGCTTTTATAAATCAGAAACGGCTTGGCTTACACCGGCGGCGAACGATCCGTTGACGGGTTCCACTCCGGAATACGCGACAGGAGGCGGCGTCAGCACTGCTTACGCTATTCCATCGTGGCAGCAAGGCATCAGCATGACGGTTAACCAAGGTTCCACGACGATGCGCAATGTGCCGGACGTCGCGTTGGTTGCCAATCGCATCACGATTACGTGGGGTTGGGATCTACTTCTCGACGAGTATGATCTTGAAGAGCTGGGAACGAGCCTGGCCGCGCCGCTCTGGGCGGGTTTCATGGCGGCTGTTAATCAACAGGCGGCACTGGATGGCAAACCGCCGATCGGTTTCTTGAACCCAACGCTATACGCCATCGCCAAAAGCACAAATTACCTTTCGAGTTTTCACGACATTACGACCGGCAAGAACACCAATGCTGCGAGTCCGACAAAGTATGCTGCGGTCTCGGGTTACGATCTCTGCACCGGGTTGGGGACGATCAACTCGAATTTGTTCAGCGCGCTGTTGTCGCCACCAGTGGACAGGTTGCTGGTGATGTCGCAGTTGGGTTTTACTTCGTTCGGTAAAAGTGGCGGGCCATTTAGCGTGACGGGCCAGACTTATACACTCGCGAACACCGGCTCGACGCCTTTGACATGGCATGTGTCCAATAATTCGAGCTGGCTGAATGTTTCCGCGACGGATGGCACTTTGAATCCAGGCGCGACGACGACTGTGACGGTGAGCCTCAATGCAAATGCCAATGCGTTCATGATCATGCACGCGAGCGCCAACATTGCTTTCAACAACATCACCACGGGCACGACCCAGAATCGGCTGTTTGATTTGTTTGTCGGCAATGGTGATTTCGAAAACGGCAGTCTTGATTACTGGACGTTTGTGGGCGATCCGGCTGGAACTTTCGCGCTCGCGGCTGATGACCTTGATGTTGCTGGTCAGGAAGCGCTGGACGGGCAACCGGATCCGCTATTTGTGCATGCCGGAATTTATGGCGGATACCTTGGCGAGCCTGATAGCGGATCGCTTTCGCAGACTGTTCCGACGATCCCCGGGCAAAAGTTGTTGGTTTCGTTTTGGCTGACGAGCGTTCCTGATGGCCAGAATGAAACTACCCCGAACAGTTTCACTGCAAAATGGAATGGTTCGACGCTCTTCACGGGCACTGACCTGCCGGAATTCGGCTGGACGAATATGCAGTATATCGTTTCGTCCGCGGGCGCGAGTGGGACGTTGGAATTCGATTACAATAATTCGCCGGGTGCGTTCGGTCTTGATGACGTGACCGTGCAACCGATTCCGGGGCCGGTTCTTTATTCTGCGACGGTTGGCGGTGGCAACATGGCCTTTAATTGGAACGCTATCGTGAATGGGTCTTACCAAATTCAATCATCCATCAACCTCACACCGAATAGCTGGGCGAATGTTGGCGGTTCCATTGTCGCAACCAACCCAGTAGAGCACGTTTCGTTGCCGATGGGTAGCAATCCGACGCAGTTTTATCGAGTAGTGCAAGCGTTGCCGTAAACATCTTCAATTTGCGGCCATCAACTGCACCGTCCCGAGGGACTATCGCCTTGCAGGTTATCGAGCAGCACCTGGAGGAAGGGAATAGTCGCCAACGGCGCCCCCTTGATGTTAGCGTCCCGGTTGATATGCCAACGGTTCCGAAAATTTCCGGCGTGGAAAAAATCATCGAGATTTTTGGTTACTGGCCATCATTCCACGATGCTGAAGTCAAATGGTTGCGACTGGACAGATGTGGCGGCACTGAAGGCGACGTAGGACCTGTCTTGGAATTTGCGATCCATTGTTTCGAAATTACCAATCAAGTTGCCCCGTCTGGGCATTGCGTTCTCGGCAAGCACACGCTTGTTCATTTCCGCTTCCGAGAAGTTACCGATTTGCGAATTGAGGAATTCAATCAGCAGAATGCAATTTTTGGATTGGAGATAGTTGATGAATCAGACACTACTTGGGAACGCCATTACTTCAAAGTGTCGATAGAGCCTGCGTTCGGTATAGGTGGCAGTTTCCATTCGGTTTGCCCTGAGGTGCTATCAGCAGTGCCGTGCAATGAGAGAGGCGAGACAGACAGCGCCTCATCCTAATATCGCCGGGTCGCCGTAAAGCGTGAAGGAGCCGGTGCGGGTGATTTTTACGTCCATTAATTCTCCGTGATGACGTTTGCTGCCATCAAAAAGGACGATCTTGTTGCAGCGGGTGCGGCCCATGGTCCGGTTGGCGTTTTTGCGGCTGGGGCCTTCGACCAGGATTTGCAGTTGTTGGCCGACGTGCGATTCGTAGCGGCGGGCGGCGATGCTATTTACTAATTCTAAAATTTTTGCGTGACGGGCTTCTTTGACTTCGTCGTCGATCTGGTCGGGCATCGAGGCGGCGGGTGTGTCCTGCCGCTGGCTGTATTTAAATAGGTAGGCGTTGTCGAATTCGACTTCGCGGCATAACGAAAGAGTTTGTTCGAAGTCTTCTTCGGTTTCGCCGGGGAAGCCGACGATGATGTCGGTGGTGATGCCAATGGTCGAATCGACGGCACGGAGTTTTTTGACGATTTCCAGGAAGCGTTCCCGGGTGTATCCGCGGTGCATGAGTTTTAAGAGGCGATCGCTGCCACTTTGCAATGGGATGTGAGCGCTGGGACAGAGTTTCGGGAGACGACCGTAGGCTTCGACGAGGTCGTCGCCGTAGCCTTTCGGGTGCGGGCTGGTGAATCGGATGCGTTGGAGACCTTCGATCTCGTGAACGGCTTCGAGGAGTTGGACGAAAGCGGATTTGCCGTTGATCGGTTTGATATCGCGTTTGCCGTAGCTGGTGACGATTTGGCCAAGGAGCGTGATTTCTTTGACGCCGGTCGCGACGAGTTGGCGACATTCGGCGACGATGTCTTCGATGGTGCGGCTGCGTTCTTCGCCACGTGTGTAGGGCACGATGCAGAAGGTGCAGTATTGGTTGCAGCCTTGCATGATGCTAACGAAGCTGGCCACGGATTTGCGGTCGCCGTTGCCGAGCAAGATGTGCTCTTTAATAGTTCCTTCGCTCCCCTGCTCTTCGGCGGTGTCGACGATCTTGTCGCGTTTGCCTTTGAGGAGTTCGTCGAGGTAATCGGCGGCGCGATGGAATTTTTGGGTACCGAGAACGAGGTCGACGTCCGGCAATTGATCGATGAGTTTTTGACCGCGACTTTGCGCCATACAACCCATGAAACCCAAGACAACGTCGCGTTTCTTGCGCGTTTGACCGGCTAGATTGCGCATTTTGTTGATGGCTTTTTGCTCGGCCATATCGCGCACGCTGCAGGTGTTGAGGAGAATGATGTCGGCGTTCGCCTCGGTGGAGGTGATTTCGTAACCCTTGGCGACGAGCTGGGCGGCGACCGCTTCGGAGTCGCGCTCGTTCATCTGGCAGCCGTAGGTTTTAATATAGACGCGTGGCATCTTTGGAACGGGAAGTTTAATGCAAAAGAGCAAAGGCGCAATGATGGCGTGTCGCTACTCAAGCGATTGTGTTCCGTGTTTAGAACTCGACTTTCATCATTGGTGCTGCGATGCTGATGACTTCCAAATGGAAGTGCGCGTTTTGCGAGCCTCGCGAAACTTTCAGCCAAACGCCCTCCACTGTCTGACGGACGTCAGTTTATCGGATTATGAAAAAAGCAAATGGTCGAACTTCCATCCTGTACTGCTTTGCAGTTTTCTGCTTTCTCACGGCTCATACGCTTTTCGCAACCACGTTCGTTGTCACCACAAACTCTGATGAGTTCAACAACCCGTCCGGCCCGAACGTTTCGCTGCGTGAGGCGATCCGCGATGCCTATAATAATCCTGGCGCGGACACGATTGTGTTCGATCCTTCGCTCAATGGCGCGACTATCACCGCGACGAATAGCGGCGTTCCGATCAACAATAGCGATACCGGCGGACTGATCATCGATGCGACCTCGTTGCCGGCTGGCATTACGATTGATGGGAATAACGCCGTACGCGCGTTTGATAATTTGGGGATCGTCACCGTGCGCGGGGTCACTTTCACGCACGGTTTTCTCGGGACTTGCTGCGGCGGACAAGGCGTGCTCAATCGCGGCCCGAGCTTGACGCTGGAGCGTTGCACGGTCACGGGTAACCTTGGCGGCTATGGCGCTGTCTTCACGGAAAACAACTGCGTCACGACTCTCAAGGAGTGCACGGTCGCAGGAAACACCGGATGGACTGAAGCGGGCGGAATTTTTAATCGCGGCACGACGATTCTGGTGCATTGCACCATCAGCGCCAATCAATCGCAGGGTGACAGCGGTGGCATTTACAACCAGGCTGGTTGGTTTCTTAGTATGCAGAATTGCATCGTCTGCGGGAATACGGCGGCGACGACGGGGCCGGATATCAATAATTTCGGCACGCTCACGAATCTTGGCGTGAACATTGTCCAAGCTGGAGTGAATGGCACCGGCACAAACACAGGTGGCGGCACGATCAGCACGGTGAATCCATTGCTCGGTGCGCTCGCGAACAACGGTGGTCCGACGCGCACGATGTTGCCTCAAGCGGGCAGCCCGGCGATCGATGCGGCGGTGGGCTCGACCGAGACGATTGATCAACGTGGTTTTTCGCGGCCGGTCGATAGTGATAATAACGGGACGGTCGCAGCGGACATTGGCGCAGTTGAAATACAACAGACAACGAGCGTCAACTTCGCGGGCTCGATCTCGACGCAAAATTATAAATTCAATCGGCCCGCCACGACTTTTAGCCTTTCCGGAACCAACGTTTATTTTACGGTGATTTCTTTCACGACCGTTGGCACCGGAAATCTTTCCGTAACCACATCGAGCAGTTTTCCGGCGCGCCTGCATTTGTATAACGGTATCGAGATGAATCCGTTCGATGCGAAGGACGCGCTATTTCAAAATCCAACCCTTGGCGCTCAAACGGCGGCGAGTTTTGGCGGCGTTTCCCTTGTCACCAATCAACTGGTGATTTCCGGAACCAGCCCGACAGACGTCGGCTCGTTCTCCGGCACATTGACCTTTGTGGGGCCGGGACCGGTGGCATTGCAGACGGATTACCATGACAAGATGGCGGAAGTGGCGACGACGTCGACGGAGATTGTCGCGTTGCCAGGAGCGCTCGTGACCAATTCGGTTTATGCCAAAGGGATTTTACCGCACAGCTTCCAATGGTATAACGGCTATCGCCCGTCGCTCGGCACTGCGCCCGATCCCGCGAACATCATCGCGGGCGCGACGAGTTCGACTTACGTTCGCACGGCGACAAATTCCGGCGGCATCACGCAACCGTATTGGTGCTGGATGACCGGAAAAGATTATCCTGGCGGGACCGTCACAAATGTCCGCAGCAGCACATTTCTGCTCAACGTCGCGAATACAAACGTCGCTTTCTCCGGTTCAATCGACGCAGGCGATTGCCAAATCACCAGCGCGGGTTGCAACGGTTTTCCCGGCAGCGGTAATTTCGAATCGCATCGTTTCCACATTTACACGGATGGATATTACAGCTTCTCGTTGACGCCCGGTTTCAGCGCGATGGTTTACCAGGGCTTCTATGATCCAGCGAATGGTAACGTGAATTGCTGGGGCGGTTTGAGCGGCATCTATCCGCCGGGCGATTTTGAATTGGTCGTGACCGGTTCGGGAAATTACACCGGCACCATCAGCAGCACGAACGCGCTCAGTTTCATTCCGCCGATTCCCCCGAGCTTTTTGCAAAATCCTTTACCGACGACCATTCCGCCGGGTTCATCGGCAGTGATGACGTGTTCGACGACGTGCGGCACGCCGCGCAGTTTGCAGTGGTATAAAGGAATTTCCGGCGATACGAGCAACCCGATTCCGGGAGCGATTAACTCCACTTACGTCACTCCGGCGCTCAACGTCGACTCATTTTATTGGGTGCGATTGACGCATACCGGTGGAACGGTCGATTCCGGCACAGGGCCGGTTTATGTGACGAGCGGGCCCATTGAATATTACGGCGCGTTGACCGATTGCGACAAAACAGCCGGTCGCGCGGAACGGATCAATCAACAGATCGGCGTGACCCCGGATTGCCATTACAAATTGTTTGTTTTCACCGTCAGCACCACGGGCAACTACACGTTCGACCTGAGCGGCAGCGCAGTGAACGCAAAGCTAGTGATGTATCAAGGCGGCTTTTTTACGAACAACCCGATAGTTAATCTTTATCAAACCGCTGGCACGACGATGACGGTGAATCTCGCCCAAAGCGCGCAACCTTGGTACCTGATCATTGCTGGCAACACTGCGAGCGACTTGGGCAATTTTCATCTGGTCGCCAGCGGTCCGCAATTTGTCACTAAATTTCCAGCGCCGATCATCAACACTCAACCGCTCACAACCAATATATATAAAGGGCAGATCGCGAAATTGTCGGTTGCTTCGACCAGCTTGAATCTTGCGTATCAATGGTTCACCGGCTTGGATTGCCCAAGCAAAACCGCGATCTCCGGCGCTTACTCCAATAGCTACACCACGCCACCGATGACTTCCTACAGCAACTATTGGGTCGAGTTGGATAACAACGGCGGCTATCTGTTCAGCCAAATGGCCTCGGTGCAAATCATCCCGCAGGCTTTGAACGATAGCGTCACGACCAGCGAAGAAGTTCCGGTTACCTACAACGTCGTTGCCAACGACATCAAGGCGGACAATCGAACAATCGTTCCAATCATCACTACGAATCCGGTTCACGGCACGGTCGTTAACAATGGCGACGGCACGATAACTTATACGCCAGCCACCAATTATTATGGCCCGGACAGTTTCAGCTACGCGGCGTACGACGGCGCGCTGACATCGACGAACGCAACCGTTAGCATCACGGTTCAACCGGTGGCCGACACGCCATCGGCAACTTCAGCCGCGACGCAGTCGGGGCAACAAACCACGAACGGCTTGGTCCTGTCGGTCAATCCCGTCGACGGCGCGTCCGTGACGCGTTTCAAAATCACCGGCATTCAAAACGGTTTCCTTTATCAACACGATGGCGTCACGTCGATCAACAACGGCGATTTCATCACCGTCGCTCAAGGCCAGGCCGGCTTGAGGTTCACGCCGCCCTCCGGCCAGTTCAACCCGTTCTACACTTTTGGATTCACGGTGCAGGCGGCGATCAACGCCAGCGACGTGGGCCTCAGTCCCGCAATCAATGTACCAATTACAGTGGGTTCCGCGCCGGTCATCATCACGTCGAGCGTGACAAACATTTCGATGTTGCAAGCGACCGTGAACGCCTTGGCGCAACCGCGCGATACGAATGCGACCGCGTATTTCGAATACGGCCGCACGACGAGTTACGGCAGCAAAACGCCGACGCAAACTCTCACCGTCACGAGCCCGCCAACGCAGGCCGTTCCGTTCTCAGCGCAATTCCGTCCGCTGCCGCGCGCGGCGACGATTCATTATCGCATCGTCGTTTCGAACTCGACGGCCGTCAGTTACAGCACCCAAACGTTTTCTACGCTCGCGGTTGATCCGAGCATTCTACCGATGACAACAGTGAATTATTATCGCCTGGGCGACGCCGATCCCGGCGCGACCGATGGCGGCTTCATCATTAGCATCAAGGATTCTGTTGGCACGAACGATCTACATCAGAACAATTCTCCGACTTATTCCGCAAACGTGACTCCGGCCGCGACGGAATGGACGAACAACGGCCTTGGCATCGTCTTCAACGGCTCGACCCAATCGGTGTCTGGCCCGGGCTTGTCGCCGGTGACGAATAATTTTTGCCTCGAAGCGTGGGTCAACCCGCGCTCGGGCGGCGGCGTCAACCGCGTCATCGCTTACAACGGCCTCGCCAACAACAGTGGTTGGGGCATGTTCCAAAATAATGGTAACTTCGGCGGTTATTACGCCGGCGTCGCCGCGATCCCGAACATCACCGGGGTGCCTTTGCCGGTGAACACCTGGACGCATCTCGCCCTCGTACAAAGCAACGGCACAGCGCGGTTTTACACGAACGGCGTTCTCGCAGGCACACCTGTCGTAGCGACGCCAAAACCGCCGGACGGAAGCGGCTTTGGCATCGCCGCAGACGCGAATTCGTCGAATCCGAATGTTTCGAAATTCGACGGCTGGATCGATGAAGTGCGCTTCTCTATTTTTGCGTCAGGAAAATTCGATGAACGCTCCCTCATGGCCATTGCCGGTGCGATACCGTTTATAAAAACGTCGACGTCATCGAGTTCGGGCTTGTTGAACGCGAGCGCTTTTGCGAGCGGAGTTCCGGGCGCTGTCTATTTTGAATATGGCGACACGACTAATTACGGATCGTATTCTACCACCAAACAGCTCACGACGAATCTGAACTTCATCCAGCCTGTTTCCATTCAGTTAACGGCGCCACCGGGCTCAGCAAATATTCACTATCGCGCCGTGCTTGATTTTGGTGCTTTAGGAAAGGTTGTCGGCGTCGATGCCATCGCGTCCTTGTTGAAAATTACCGAAGCAAAAGTCGCTGCCGGTTCGCTGGTGATCAAAGCCACCGGAACGGTTGGCCATTCGTATCAATTGCAGTCGACAACCAACCTGACGCCGCCGGCCAGTTGGGTGAATGTCGGTTCCCGGATCAACGCTGCGGCGGATGGCGGAATCCAATCGACCAATACCATTAGCGGCTCACCGCGATTTTATCGTTTTAGCGAGTAGCCAAATTGTTGCAGCGAATGCGTTCCGCTTTGCTCGAGAATATTACGCGGAACATTCAATGCGTTGGTCTTGTCGCCGTCCATCTCGTTTCCTATAGTTGATACGATTTAATTGCAGACTTACAAACCCAACGAACCCAACGTGCAATCATGATCCCAACGGAAGTCGAGAACCTGTCCCGCAATCACACCGAAACTCAGCCCGTCCGCTTTCTTGAAAAAGTCGCCCACGGTTTCGAGAACGTGGCCTTCATCTGTGGCGTGTTTTGTATTCTCTGCGCGTTCCGTGCGCTCATCGCGCGCATCCATTACGAATCCAGCAACGCAGGTTGGATCAGCCTCGGCTTTTTGGCGGCAGCCTTTCTTTCAGTCATTGTCGCGCAGCTAATGTTCATCCGTCTGGCGCTCGAATCCCGTTGCACCAATGAGGGAACATCAGAATAGTCACGAGTTTTGAAGAAGGTCTTCCACTTTTCAAAATCTGTGTTCCATCCGTGTTTCATCTGTGGCTAAATTAATCCCATGATTTTGACCGGTATCGGAGACGAAGCAGGCGCCAAACTCGACGCCCAGATCAACGCCACCAAAGAACTCGGCTGGAAACACATTGAAATGCGCGTCGTCGAAGTCGACGGCTTTCCCAAAGGCAACCTCCACGACATTCCCGACAAAGCCTTCGACATCGTCGAAGCCAGGCTCAAAGAAAACGGTCTCGGCGTTTACGCATTCGGCTCGGCCATCGCCAACTGGGCCAAGAAAATCACAGACCCTTTCGACATCACCGTTTGCGAAGTCAAACGTTGCATCCCGCGCATGCAACGTCTCGGTACCAAATACGTTCGCATCATGAGCTTCAAACCTGCGGACACCGACGAAAAAACGCCCCAGGAAGTTTTCACGCGCATCCGCGAAGTCACCAAAATGTTCACCGACGCCGGCCTCACGCCCGTGCACGAAAACTGCATGAACTACGGCGGCATGAGCTGGCAACATGGCCTTGAGCTTTTGGAAAAATGTCCCGGCCTCAAATGGGTTTTCGATACCGGCAACCCTGTCTTTAACGCCGATCGCATGAAACCCAAACCTTGGCCGCGTCAGGACGCCTGGGAATTCTGGGAACACATCCGTGACCATGTCGCCCACATCCATGTGAAAGACGCGACCTATGTCCCGGCGAAAAACGATTGCGACTACAACTACCCCGGCGAAGGCCAGGGCCACGTGCGCAAAATCTTAAAAGATGCTTTCCAACGCGGCTACGACGCCGGCATCTCTATCGAACCCCACGTCGCCGTCGTCTTCCACGACGCCAATGTCAAAGCCGACGATAAACACGTTTACGACAGCTACGTCAAATACGGCCGCCAATTGGAAAAAATGATCCGCGAGATCAAGGCTGAGCTGAAGTAGCCTTCAATTGAGCGTCCAACGAAGAAGCGGCGATGACACGCCTAAACCGTAGGTTCGTTCTGAACGGCTCCGCAGGCATCATCGCTCACTTCCTGAAATCATTTCCGTCGGCTCACGATGGCCACCTCGAAACACATCTCCTCCCAACGCGGAAGAAGAGGCTGAATACTTGGAACCGAGTTCCGGGATACCTTTTTAGCACGCTTGCTCGCCTTCAGACGCAACGTGATCACAAACCGTCGAGCACGCGCCTTTGTCATCACCGTTCTCGGCCTATCCATCAACAAATCCGCCATCATCATATTCCTTCCCTTGCTTTGATTTTAACCTGAGGACGCCCAAGCCTAAGCGTGCACGCAGAATGCAGCTATTGAGTCAGAAGCTCGACAATCGGTAAGTATGACTTGAAGTGCGACGTAAGTCTTCGGCTTACATACACAGACTACTTGGCATATCCATTCGCCCGAAACCACTCGATCGCATCAACGAACGCCTGCCTTGGAGGCGTTTGGGGCATGCCCAATTCCTTCACCGCTTTCGCCGGATTAAAGAACATTTTGTATTTCGCCATGCGCACTCCAGCAAGCGGTGCTTTCGGTGGCTTGCCTGTAATTTTCGCGAACGTCTCATCAAAATACGCAGCGGTCAAAGCCACCGCATACGGCACCTGGAATTTCGGCGCAGGCAAACCAGTGATGCGTCCCAATTCTTCCAACGATTCTTTCATGGACCAATTACCGTCCACGTTCCCGAGAATATACCGCTCACCGATGCGCCCCTTCTCCGCCGCAAGAATATGCCCGATCGCCACATCGCGCACATGCACCCAATTCAAACCCGTATCGAGATAAGCAGGCATCTTGCGATTTAAAAAATCCACGATCACCTGCCCCGTCGGCGTCGGCTTCACATCACGCGGCCCGATCGGCGCGCTCGGATTCACGATCACGATCGGCAAACCTTTCGACGCCAACTCGCGCGCGACCACTTCGGCCTCCCACTTCGACTTCTTATAATGATTACTCATCTGCGCGCCACTCACAGGCGTCGCTTCATCAGTCGGCGTGACTTTGCCATTAACCTCTTTCGGCAAGCCGATGCAACCCACTGTGCTCGTATAAACGATCCGTTTACATCCGCTTGCAGCGGCAATTTCCAAAACAGTTCGCGTCCCTTCGACATTCGCCGCATACATCGGCGCATAATCGCGGAGCCAAAGATGATAACTGGCCGCCACATGAAAACACCAATCGCACCCGCGCAACCCCTTTTCCAACGCCGCGCGATCCAGCACATCGCCCTGCACAAATTCACAATCCACTTTTCCCATCGCGCGCGTATCGCTGCCTTTACGCACTAGTGCCCTGACCTCATGTCCACGCGCCCTCAACTCATGAACAAGGTTCGCGCCGATAAATCCAGTCCCACCTGTGACAAAACACTTCACTGCGAAAGCTTGTGAAAGTGAGAGGGAAAGTGAAAGTGAAAACGCACCGTTCGACAGCAAGTAATTTCACTCGCACCCTCACTTTTCGCGGGGCCCGCCTGACCCTGAGCAACAGCTTTTTCCAAAAATATTTTGCGCACTGACCCAAAAAAGAATCGACTTAGCAGTTCACCTGAGGCATCTATCAGGCGTTCACTATGGCAAAAAAGATAGCCAGCTCGCGCAAGCGGCCTACACGCCAGGAACTGCGCGATTTGGACTTTGAAATTCAGTTCATGGAAGGGATCGTCCGCCGGGATCCGGGTTACGTGGATGCACTGCAAATTCTCGGGGATGATTATACGCGTCGTGGTCGTTACGAAGAAGGCCTGCGCGTCGATGAAAAATTATCGCGGCTCAAGCCCGATGATTCCCTCATCCATTACAACCTCGCCTGCAGCTACTCGCTCACCAACCAATGCGACCTCGCTGCTGAAGCCTTGGAACTGGCCCTCAACCTCGGCTATCGGGACTTCAAGTGGATGATGCAGGACCCTGACCTGAAAAACCTGCGCGAACACAGCGACTATAAACGCATCCGCGCCAAAGTCCGCGAACTCCAGGTCCGAGCCCGCTAATTCGTAGCTGGTAAGGACGACTTCCACGTCGTCCCAAATTTTTCTTCAAGGGAGATGGTCAAAATTGCTCCTTGAATTTCCAGCAGTAATTCACGCATTGTGCTTGTAGCCAATGACTCCCCGCCAGCAAGCCCTGGTTGATGATACCCTCGCTGCATTGCGTTCCGAACTGGACCAAAACCTCTATTCCTGCTGCCTTTACGGCAGTGCAGTTCGCGGCAATTCGATCGAAGGCGTCTCCGACATCAACCTCCTCATCGTCCTGAACAAATCCGACGCCATTGCCCATGCCGCGATTGCGCGGGTGCTCGGCAATAGGCCGGCCATCGATCCGTTCGTCCTCGGTCGGGTGGGCTTCAATCGCAGCGCTCGCGCCTTCGCCACAAAATTTGCCAGCATCAAACGCAACTACCGCGTCCTGTATGGTGCCGATCCACTCGCTGAACTCAAAACCGACACTCAACTCGAAAAATTCCTCTGCGAACAGGCGGTACGAAATCTGCGCTTGCGAATGGTCCACGCCTTCGTCACACGCAACACGAACAAATCCTACGACCGGTTCGTAAATCGCAACGTCACCACCATATTCGTCCAATTTGCCGAAGCACTTCGCCTCGGCGGCATCAACGTTCCGCAAGACTTTCAAGGTCGCATCGCCGTTTTCGAAAAAGAATTCAACTGCGACGCGCAAGTTTTCCGCGACCTTCTTAACCTTAAAAAATCCTCGGCGCGCTTCTCCGAAACCGAAACCGTCGCATGGCACGAACGCCTCTTTCCTGTCGTCAATGCCGTTGTCCAATGGATGGAGGGAAAATGGTCGCAATAACGGCTCCGCAACCAAAAGCCATGGTTGCATTTCTGGAGAGTATCAAGGGAGAAGACTTCTTAGTCTTTTACATCATTTGGTTCGTCGTCTTGTGGATCGGCGTCCTCACAATACGAAACAAACACGACACTCCGCTCGTCAGCATCGCTGGCGTCGTTCTTTTTGAATCAGTCGGATTTATCCGCTTGTTCGACGGCATCGACCATGGCATGCACCGTTTCGGATTCATGATACTCATGATGCTTATCGGCTGGTTGTTCTTCGTCATTCGCGTCGAACATTTTAGCCAGGGCGGCGGCTTCTTCGGTGGAGGTTGTAGCGGTTCCAGTTGCAGTAGCGGCAGCAGTTGTGGCGGAGGTGGCGGATGCGGTGGCGGCGGCGGCTGCGGAGGTTGTGGAGGTCACTAATGCTCGTCGGACTTGGATATCGGCGGCCTCTGGCAAATTGGATTCAATCGCATAGCCAACAGGTCGACTGCCTCGAAATCACGGCCGAACACTTCTACGCTGGCGGCGAAAAATCATTGGCATCACTCGCAAAAACTTTCCCACTGTTCGTCCATGGCCTCGGTCTCAGCCTCGGTACTCCCGGCCCGCTCGACAAAAATCGCCTCAACCAGTTCGCCGCCGTCTGCAAAATTGCCAACCCGCAATGGATCAGCGAACACGTCGCGTTTACGCGCTCCGAAGAAACCGATCTTGGCCATCTCAATCCCGTTCCCCTAACCCACGAAGCCTGCCAACTTATCGCCGACCACGCGCGCGAAGTCTCCGACACGTGCGGCAAACCAATCATTTTAGAAAACATCACCTCCCACATCGCCATTGAAGGTGAACTCAGTGAAACCGATTTCCTAAACGAGCTCTGCACCGCAGCCGATTGCGGCATCCTTCTCGACGTCACCAACCTTTTCGTCAATAGCCGCAACCACAATTTCGATCCCATCACTTGGCTAAATCAAATCGAGCCCACGCGAATCATCCAACTTCACATTGTCGGCTATTCGCGCGATGGCACCCGCTATACCGACGACCATGGTGAACCCGTCCAACTCGAACTCCTGCAACTCGCCCAAGCCACTTGCACATACGCCAACCCGCGCGCGATCATCTTGGAGCGCGACACCAATTTTCCCGAAAACACTCAACTCAGAACCGAGCTCGATAAATTGAGAGGTCTTCGTGCAAACCATTGACCTCACCACCGCGCTGACCCGCTTACTCGCCGACGGCAAGCTCCGCGACACTTTCGCCGCCGATCCACAAGCCGCAGCCACGCAACTTAAAGTTCGCCGCCAGGACATCCCCGCATTCCTGCGCATCAAACCCGAAGAGCTCGAAATTCAGTCCGACATCCTCCTCCGCAAACGCCTCGGACGGATCAAACACATGCTGCCCTCTTTCGTTCAATCGGCCGACGACCTCTGGACAACCTTCCGCAATTACGCTCGCGTCACCGTTTGGCAAAACGACATCGCTGACACCCACCATTTCTGCAACTTTCTCCTCCCCTCAAACCCGCGGATCGCAACGTCCGCGGAATGGAACCGCCTCGAATTCACCATTCGAAGAAAATCCCTCTCCTTCCATCTAACACCCCATCCGAAACACAATCACCGCCGCCTGCAAATCTTGCTGAAGATGAGCAACAACCGCTGGTGGGAACTCAACCTATCCTTCGATCGATTTCGATAAAATCCAATCAAGCAGTTTTACACCTTCAAATCTTGTAACTTTGCCTAAAACAATGAAGTGACTTGACAATCTCATCGTTTAGGACACAATCTTCCCTGCAAGGCACGGGTGTGCCTGAATACGCGTCCCACACGCGTGCTTTGATCGATTTCCTTTCGTTCGTGGCAACCTGTGTGGCCCTCGCGAGAACCGAAAAATGAACAAAAAGGCCACCAGTGAAACTTGGACGAATAACGCAGGTTATATCCATGCCACGGGTGTGTCCTTCGCAGTTTTGCATGTCGTCCACAAAACATCTGCAACTCTTTGCAACACTTTGTAAGACTTCGCAGGATTTTGTAACACTTTGCAACTTTCGACCCCTTAGGCCCACCCCCCCTTAAAGCAGCTGGTTTTGTCACAAGCACATTCAACTCAACCGCTTGCCGCAATCAAAAACAGCGAAATATCGCGTTTTTTGCAGGTTTTTTTCGTCATTTTTTCGCGTTTTATCTGTGCAAACCCGTGTCCATCTGCGGTTAACAATTCCGTCCTCTTGCGCAATCAACTTTTTAGCTTAATCCTGTCACGTATGAGATTACGTCAAAAGCTGGCCCGCGGGCTTGCGTTCACTTTCACTGTCACTCTCGCTCTGCCCATGTTCGCCGCCATCCCAGATACCGGCGCTACCCTCGCCGATTACGAAGCCGCCGCCAAAAACTTTAACGAGATCATCAGCGTCCCGAAATTCGAGAAAACACCAGCCGAGATCGGCAATACCGTCACTAACCTGATGAATTCAGCCAACGCCGAACTCGACAAAATCGGCCAGCTCAAGCCTGACCAGGTCAATTTCAACAACACCGCGCGCGCCCTCGACGACATCGGTTACCAGATCGGCACCGTCGCCAACCGCTTGGAAGTGATTAAAGAAACCAGCACCGAAGCCGCCTTGCGCGACGCCGCGACCGAACAGGTCAAGATCCTCGAAGAATGGAGCGTCGGCCTCGACTATCGCGAAGATGTTTATCAGGCGCTCAAGGCCTACGCCGATACGCATCCGAAACTCAAAGGTGAAGACAACAAACTGCTCACCGAAACCATGCGTGATTATCGCCGCGCCGGCCTCGAATTACCCAAGGCGCAGCGCAACGAAGTCGAGCGCCTGCGCAAAAAACTTTCCGGTCTGACCACCGATTTCGAGAGCAACGTCACCAAGGCCCAAAAGAAACTCGTCTTTACCAAAGCCGAACTCGAAGGCGTTCCTGAAGATTTCCTGAACAGCCCTGGCGTCAACCAAAGCAACGGCACCTACGCCGTCATGGCCAACATCACATGGCATTACACGACCGTGCTCGACAACTGCAAAGTCGAGGCCACGCGACTGAAATTCCAGACTGCGCGCGACAATCTTGCCCGCAAAGAAAACGTTCCGCTCCTGCAGGAGATCCTCGTCCTGCGCGATGACATCGCCTACAAGCTCGGTTACAAGTCCTACGCCGATTACGCGACCGAAACTAAAATGGTCAAAAACGCCAAGACCGCCGAAGATTTTCTCAACAAACTTAAGGTTGGTCTGCAACCTAAGTTCGACGCCGAACTCGCCGAATATCGCGCGCTTAAAGTCAAAGAAACCGGCGATCAAAACGCCAAGATCAATATCTGGGACTGGCGCCTTTATGCGAACGAACTGAAGAAACAAAAATACAACGTCGATGAAGAAGCGCTCAAAGTTTACTTCCCCTACCAGCGCGTGCTCGATGGCATGTTCTCGATTTACCAGAGCATCTTTGGCCTGAAATTCGATCGTCTCGAACCTCCCTACAAATGGATCGGCGACCTCCAACTCTACGGCGTCCGCGATGCCAAGACCGGAGAACCACTCGGCCTGTTCTACCTCGACATGTTCCCGCGCGAAGGCAAATACAATCACTTCGCTCAATTTGGCATCATCGAAGGCAAACAAAACGACAACGGCACCTATCAACGCCCGACCGTCGCGCTCATCTGCAACTTCCCCTCGCCCAGCGCCGACAAGCCGTCTCTGATGTCCCATCGCGATGTCGAAACCATCTTCCACGAATTCGGCCACGCCATGCATTCCATCCTGACCCGCGCGCACTATTCCCGGTTCGCCGGCACGAGCGTCCCGCGCGATTTCGTCGAAGCTCCATCGCAAATGTTGGAAAACTGGGTCTGGGACAAGAACGTTCTGGACAGCTTCGCTGCCGATTACCGCGATCCATCCAAAAAAATCCCGACAGCGATATTGGATAAACTCAAAGAAGCCCGCATGGCCACCGAAGGCACTTTCTATCGTCGCCAATTGAGCTTCGGCCTCGTCGACCTCGCGCTCCACACGCGTATCCACGAGAGCAACAAAGAAGAGGTCGTGCCGATGGCGAACAAGATTGAAGGCGAGGTATTCCTGCCCGAACCGCCTGGCACCGCTTTCGTCGCTTACTTCGGCCACCTCATGGGCTACGCCGCCGGTTACTATGGCTACGCCTGGGCCGACGCCATCGCTTCCGACATGGCCAGCATTTTCGAAAAATCTCCCGGCGGTTACTTCGACAAAAACGTCGGCATGCGCCTGCGCAACGACATCTACGCCGTCGGCGATTCACGCGACGTGAATATTTCGATCGAAAAATTCCTCGGCCGCAAACAATCCATCCAACCGTTCCTGAAAAAAATCGGCGTCGGCAAAACCTCCGGCTCAACCCAGGAAACCAAAGGCGACATAGTTCGCCCGCCAAAACAAACGCCTTAAAGGTAGGGACGACGCGCTGCGTCCGCTCAAAATAAAGTCTTAAGCAACCCGGAGATTCCTATGGCGAGCGCCGCCAGCGAATCTCCTGCGATCAACCCGCCACCGACCAGAGAAGTCGTGCTCATATCCGAAGGCACTTCGCCCTCGGCCGGCCGCGGCTTGTCTCGGTCCTGCCATTTAAAAAATCCTTCCAGACAATCCGTCAGCACCCCACCCGCCCCGAACCAAAGCGCCGCGCCCAGTTCAACAAACCCGCCAAACGACGACGCATACGGGCTTGGCAAAATAATCGCATCAAGAACAAAATCCGAAACCTTCCCACCCGTCGAGCTGGTCGCGAACTTTTTGTAACCCGCATTGTTCCGGATCAACTTCCGTAACACCTCAATCACAATCCCCGCTCCTATCCCAATCAACAGCGCCTTCATCACAAAGGGCTTTGGATTTTGCAACCCCTGCAGCGCTCCCACAAACTTGTAAGTCATCGCCGATTGCCATTTCTCCCCGCCGGCCGGATGAGGATGGTCAAAGCTGTTGATCGCCAAAACCGGATACGACTGCATGAAGAGCCGCGCCAACATCACCGACATCGCCGCGCCCATGACGATCCCTATCACCTGAAACCGAAATTGAATCACACGATTCGTCCCGAGCCGCCAACCGGTCGACCGATCCTGCTGCATGTCACATCCAGTCCCGCACGAGATCAATAGAATCGAAGCACACATCAACCCGATCCCCGGACTCTTGAGTCCAAGCATCCCCATCAGCACTACCGAAATTACAAATGCACTCGAAATCGGATTACTGTCCGAGATCCCCTGTGAAATCCCGTTGATCATGACAAAAAGAAAAACCAGCCCGATCGCAAACACGACAAATCCAATCGGCTGCCCCAAAACCTTCGAAGCAACAAATGCGGTTGCCGCTGCCCAGAAGACAACCCAGGCAAGCAACATCCATTGATTCACCTTCTTCCAGTCCTCTGTCGGTTCCGGTTGATGCTTTTCTTTCCAACGTTGCAACGCCTGATACGCGATCAGCAATAAATCCACGATTGCCGCGCCAAGAATCGTTCCCAGCGCAACGATGAAACCGATCTTCCGAAACGGATCATTCGGCCCAAGCCAACCAATCTCTCGCAAGTGCGGCGTCAGCGCCCAACCGATCACGGCCACGACAACAGCCGGGATAGTGATGCGCGCGCCCACGATCATTCCTGCTCCGACATTCGATGCCGAAAACCCACTTTCATCCAACCACCCAGCAAAACTCTGTAACTGTGTTACCGAAACCTTGCTGAACCAAAACGGAATCAACCCTCCGAGAAAACCGCCACCGATTCCGCCACCCAATTTCGCGACTGAACGTTTCAACAACGTTTTGTCCGTTAGCGCGCGTAAAATGTTCGCCACGGCAAACCCAGACGGGTAAGGCAACTGCATTCGATCGACCAGGATCGGTGTATAAAACATTCCGACACCCACTCCCAGCATCCCGATGCAGGTGAAATAAACGATCAATTGCCAGGCTGGCGGTTGCGGCAATCCAAGCCAAACCATCGCTTGCACGAGCACAGCCATTCCAGACATCCCCGCAACAGAAGCGGCCATCGTCTGGATATAATTCGCACCGTGTTTTCCTTCGGAGCCGTAGCCATAGGTCACAACGCTTCCAAGAATTCCAGCGAGGACCTGTCCGCCGACAAAAAAGCCCAGCGAAAAATTCATGTAGGCGGCAGAAATGCCACCCAGTGGTCCAAGGATGAAAATTGCGACCGCGCCCAGAAGGATGTAATAACCTGCCGACCCGATCTTCGGCAGAAACGATTTTGGTTTAACGTCGTGTGACTCTGCAGGCACGTCGCAATGTAACGAAACACCTTTCAGGCGCAAAAGGTAAATTGGATTTTCACTTCAGTTTTCCCCTGACAAAACTTTAGAAATCTTTCACGTTGTGAGCGTTCGGAAGCGGCGCTAACGTTCGGACGACATGAATGTATTCGTCACCGGCGGCGCCGGCTATATCGGTTCTGTTTGCGTCGAAGAGCTACTCGATGCAGGACACAACGTTACTGTTTACGACAACCTCACCGAAGGCCATCGCTCAGCGGTCGACAGTCGGGCAGTTTTCATCCACGCCCGCATCGGAGACAAGGACAACATCAATGAAGCCGTCCGCGATGCGAAGCCCGACGCAATTATTCATTTCGCCGCCAATGCGCTCGTCGGCGAATCGATGACCGATCCGGCAAAATATTTTCGCAACAACGTTTGCAACGGCCTCAAGCTCCTCGAAGCCGCCCGCGGCGCGAACGTCAAAAAATTCGTCTTCAGTTCGACCTGCGCAACCTATGGTCCGCCGGACAAGATTCCGATGACCGAAGATTTACCACAACGCCCGATCAATCCTTACGGCGAATCGAAGTTGATGTTCGAAAAGATTCTCAATTGGTATCACCAGATTTTTGGTTTGGAATTTGTCGCATTCCGCTATTTCAACGCCGCCGGTGCGAGTGAACAATTTGGCGAACATCATCGCATCGAAACACACCTGATCCCGAACGTGCTTAAAGTCGCGCTCGGCCAGGCGACGCATTGCGATATTTACGGGACCGATTACCCGACCCCCGACGGCACGTGCATCCGAGATTACATCCACATCATTGATTTGGCGCAGGCGCACATCGCGGCGCTCGAATCGGGCAAACAAGGTTTTTTCAATCTGGGCAATGGCGATGGTTACTCAGTTCGTCAGGTCATCGAGACCTGCGAAAAAGTTACCGGCACAAGGATTAAAACGATTGAAAAGCCGCGTCGCCCGGGCGATCCACCGCGCTTGATAGCTTCGGCGGAAAAAGCGATCCGCGAACTGAATTGGAAACCGCAGTATCCGAAGCTCGACCAAATCGTTGGCACAGCGTGGGAATGGCATCGCAAGCATCCAAACGGTTATCCGGATTGATCGTAGGGAGTTCCGGCTTAGCCGGTCTGACTTTGTAAATTCGAAAACTGCCCAGAGCGGAACCGGCTAAAGCCGGAACTCATACAACATAGAACAAACACAGAAAACGCTGTCGTCTGTGTTCCTTCTCCGATTACTTATTCGGTTGGTGCGGTTTCCTGCGGCACGGCGCGGTAGTATCTGATTCCATCGCCTTGCGCATCTGGATCAACGAAGTCGATTGAGCCGTTCACGACCTGGTTCGTGCACAACGGCGACCATGTGGTGAGATCAGTCGTGTAATCAACACGGAACCATGCGCCATCAGGACCATCACCCTTGAGATGGAAGCAACGATCAGATGTGACTTCTGAGGTCGCGCGGATTTGTGGGCCATCTAAAATGTAAGCGGCAGCGCGTTGCGGGGAACCGACGAAGTAATTCGTGGACAACTTAATCTTCAAAATCACCGTCATGTTGATTTCGGGTGGACCGTCGTCGATTGGGACAATTGGAACAATTACGCTATGTTCACCGGCTTGGATGGTCACGGTTCCGGGCAAGGTCACATATTGGATGCCGTTAGTCGCAGTTCCGCCAATTTCATAGCTCACGGTCAAAGCATCGTTCGTCGAACCATCACGATGGACAACGAAGGTTGCCGATTTTGGACCGCAATTGGTGATCAACTGCGGCAACACCGCTCCGGCAACCCAGTTCGACCAGGTGTTTGCATTCGTCGGAGCAATACGTGTCCAACAATTCGTGCCTTCGATGGCGATTGGATCCTTCGCCGTGATGCTCACGACTGGCGGATGATTTGAAGGCGGCGGAGGCGGCGGCAGGATCGTAACATTGATCTTCTCGGAAATCTTCGTCGCACCGACGTTATCGGTCGCCACAGTCGTCAGTGGATACGTGCCAAGGGGCGCATTGCTCCAGACCAACAGGAAATAATTCGTCGGACAGTTTGTAATCGTCATTCCGGCGTCAGCCGAGACACAGGGGTGCTGTGCCGCGCCCAAATCATTGGTTCCAGCGAACACTTCGACGTTCGCGACCGAGCCATCCGGGTCAACGGAGTAGACGTAGATTGGAATATTCACCGGCGCGTGGAAGGTGCTGTTGTTCGCGGGACTCGAAATGCGCACGACTGGAGGATAATTCGTCGGAGGAGGAGGCGCATTGGTCACGGTGACGTGAACGGTCGGTGATAATGTGGTAGCTCCTTTGTCATCGGTGGCAAGAGCGGTGAGGTCGTAATCGCCGATCGGAACATTCGTCCAGTTCACAAAAAACGGATTGATGACATTCATCGCCAGCGGATTGTTCGTTTTCACTCCGAGGCTGATTCCGTTCTCAAAGAATTCGACCGTCGCCACGTAGCCGTCTTTGTCCACGGCTTCCGCGCCGATGAAAATATTGGCAGGCGCAACGAACACGGAAAGATTGGCAGGCGCATATATATGTACCGTGGGCGGAGTGTTCGTCACCGGCGGCGTCACGTCGTCGATAATCGTCACTGTCGCTGCGTGCGGATTGCCGAGCGAATACGTCGTCGGCATTCCCATTCCCGTCGGCGGAACCCGTAACTCCATTGTCGCTGTCATGTTGCCTTTGTCCGATGGATTATTGATCGGTTGCAAAACAACGCGCTCGGAGGCGTCGCCAACATTAAAAGTCACACTTCCCGGCAACGTTGCGTAATCCGCGCCATTCGTAGCTGTCCCGCCCATGCCATACAACACCGTCAATGAATTGCTCGTCGAACCCGTTCGATAGACGGTAAAGATTCCCGTGTCGCTGCCGGATTTCTTTGCCGACGCATCAGTCGCGACGACCGTCACCACCGGAATGATATTATCAAGGTTCGACTTGATGGAGATGAATACAGGGCCAGAGGTCGCGCGATGTTCCATGAAATCGACCGCAACGGCCGTGAGCGCAAAATCCCCTGCGGGCGGATTCGTCCAAGTGAAATCGTAAAGTTTGTCTCCATCCGGAGCCATCGTCGAACCGAGCAACGTGCCGAGCGACGGCGGATTTGCCGGACCGGCATTGATCGCAGAACCGGCATAAAAGTTGACCCGCAAAATATTATTGCTGACCGAACTGGTCGTGACCGTCGCGCGCATCAGGACATTCACCGGTTTAGTGAACGCCGCGCCATTCGTTGGGTTAACAATTGCCACCGACATATCAGCGCGCGTGACCAGTGGGAGAACGAGTAGTGAGCAAACGACAGACAGACGGAACCAGCCAGTTTTCATAACGGTGATTTGATTAAACTACGACTCTGGACCCAGTTGTAGAGAATGCCTAAATCCCGGAAATAGTCAAGCGAAACGCCTGTGCGTTTGCTCGCACATTCAGTCAAAAAACCTTCGTTTGACTCCGGTCATGGCAGGATTCGACCGGTTAAGCCCACCTACGCAGGATAGTGCGCAGTTTCGTTCTCGCCTTTCCGTGCTCTTTTATTAGAGTCAGGGCAAATCGCACTTAAAGGAATGGCGTCATGAACACCGAAGAGCAAATCCAACAGTTCCGCAACGCTTACGAATCGCTTCGCGCCGAAATCGGCAAAGTCATCGTCGGCCACGAAAGTATCGTTGAAGGCACTTTGATCGCAGTGTTCGGCGGCGGCCACGTTCTGCTCGAAGGCGTGCCCGGTCTTGGTAAAACGTTACTCGTGCGCACGCTTAGCGAAGTGCTCGACATGAGCTTCAATCGTATCCAGTTCACGCCTGACCTGATGCCTGCGGATATTTTGGGAACGAACATCGTGATGGAAACGCCGGACGGCAAACGCGAGTTCCAATTTCAAAAGGGCCCAATTTTCGCCCACCTGATCCTCGCCGACGAAATAAACCGCGCGACGCCGAAGACGCAGTCCGCGATGTTGGAGGCGATGCAGGAGAAGAGCGTCACCGCTGGTGGATCGATCCGTAAACTGGAAGAACCGTTTTTCGTTTTGGCGACACAGAATCCTATCGACCAGGAAGGAACGTATCCCCTGCCCGAGGCGCAACTCGACCGTTTCTTTTTCAAGCTGGTCGTGGGATATCCGACCGCTGCTGATTTGACCGAAGTTCTCACTCGCACGACGGAAGGTAAAAAGGAACAGGTCAATCGCGTGTTGACCAGAGACCAGATCATCGAGCTTCAAAAACTTGTTCGTCAGGTCCCCGTCGCATCGCATGTCAAAGATTATGCGGTTCGTCTCGTTCTCGCGACCCATCCAAAAACCGACACTGCGGTTCCGATCACAAACCAATACCTGCGTTTCGGCAGCAGCCCGCGCGGCGCGCAAACTTTGATGCTCGCTGGGAAAGTCCGCGCACTCACCCACGGTCGCTTCAATGTCAGCTTCGAGGATATTCAAGCTGTTGCACCCGCGACCTTGCGCCATCGCCTCATCCTGAATTTCGAAGCCGAAGCCGAAGGGGTCACCACCGACCACATCATCACGCAAATCCTGCAAGACGTTCCGCGCGATGTTGCGGCTGTTGAGGTTTAGACGCTTGAAACACGTCCTCATGAATATTGCACCTGGCTCTTGCGGCCCGGAGGGCCCGCGGATGGTAGCCAGGGACAAGGTCCCTGGTACGCACGTGATAATGAAATGCGCCCTGAAAGGGCGCGGGAGGTGGTAATGCCGTCGACGCATACCAGTCTGCATTTCCACATTGTTTTCAGTACTAAAGATCGTTTCCCGTTTATCCATCCAGAGTGGGAAGAGCATCTTCACGCGTATCCTGGCGGATCAAACAAAACGGCTGAAGGTATTCCTCTCGCCATAAACGGCACGCAAAACCACATTGATTTGCTCGTCGGCTTGCGAGCAACGCACCGTCTCGCCGATTTTGTTCAGGACATCAAACAGACGTCGTCACGGTGGGCGCACGAAACGATAGGTGTTAAAAATTTTGCATGGCAACTTGGATATGGCGCATACACCGTTAGCGCATCGAGCTTGGATCCAGTTACGAAATCCATTGGCAATCAAAAGGAGCATCATGGAAAAAAATCGTTCCAGGAAGAATATGTCGAATTTTTGAAAAAGAGCGGGGTGAAATATGACGAACGTTATTTGTGGTGAACATTCCCGCGTCCTTTCAGGACGTGTTTGGTTTTTTGGGACGACCTACCAGGGACCTCGTCCCTGGCTACCATCCGCTGTCCCTTCGGGACGGCACGAACGCAAATAATCATGGCACTCCTTACTCCAGATTTGTTGCGACGATTGGAACAGTTCCAATTGCTCGCCGCGCGTCGCGCCAAAAGTTCGGCCAAAGGCGAACGCCGCAGCAAAGCACGCGGGCAATCGGTCGAATTCGCTGATTACCGCAATTACGTTGCAGGCGATGACTTTCGTTATCTCGACTGGAATCTCTACGGTCGTCTCGAACGTCTCTTTCTCAAGCTCTACGAGGAAGAACGCGAATTGCCCGTTCGCATTTTTCTCGATGCCAGTGAGTCCATGACTTTCGGCACGCCACCGAAGTTCGACTTCGCCCGACAGGTTGCTGCCGCTGTTGGATACGTTGCCCTTTGCGGTTTCGATCGCGTCACTGTTTATCCATTTCCAGAGTTAGACATGCAGAATCCCAACGTGGAACGTCAGGCGCTGAGCAATGAATCGGCAGCACGTGGCGGGTTGCGCCAGGTGCGCGGGCGCAAGTCTTCGATGCAGTTCTTTCAAAACATCAATGCCCTCACTGCTCGTGGTGGCTGCGACTTCAACGAATCGCTTCGACGCGGTGCGCTCGCGGCACGACAAGCGGGCGTGGCGGTGGTGCTGAGTGATTTTCTGGATCCGGCCGGTTATGAACCCGGGCTTAACGCACTCATCGGTCGCGGATTTCACATCAATGCGATCCAGATTCTCGCTCCGGAAGAATTGAATCCGCCGACTTACGGCGATTTGAAACTCGTCGATTCTGAAACCGGGATGATACAGGAAGTGACGTTTGGGAAATATCGGCTGAAGCATTATCAGCAAACGGTTCAGAACTATGTGCAGCGTCTGCGCGAATTCTGTCAGGCGCGTGGGATGAATTTCTTTAGCGTCAGCTCGGATACTTCGCTTGAGCAATTGCTTTTGAAACAACTGCGTCAGGCGGAAGTTTGGGGATAGTTGTGCTAGGTTTGGCACATGGCACAGGTGTTGAACACACCCGTTCGAAAGCGCGCGAGTAAGAAGGTTGAAACCGCCGCGCCGCTGATTCCTGCAAATCCGACCTACGAAAAACTTCGCAAAGCGGCTGCGCATTGCACGGCGTGTCCGCTTTGGAAACGTGGCACGCAGACGGTGTTTGGCGAAGGGTCGGTCAAAGCAAAGGTCATCTTTGTCGGCGAACAACCTGGGAATGAGGAAGACCTCGCAGGACATCCGTTTGTTGGGCCGGCAGGCAAAGTTCTCGATCGCGCGCTCGAAGAAGCAGGCATTGATCGCAGCGAGTGTTACGTCACCAACGCCGTTAAACATTTCAAATGGGAACCGAGCGGCAAGCGACGCATTCATAAGAAACCGAATTCTAAAGAGATTGCGGCGTGTCGACCGTGGTTGGATGCGGAAATTGAATTACTGAAACCGGACGTTGTCGTCTGTCTCGGCGCGACGGCGGCGCAAGCGTTGCTCGGGCCCAAGTTTAAGGTGACGGATCGGCATGGAGAGTTGATTGAAACGAACTCAGGCTTCCACATTATGGCCACAGTGCATCCGTCTTCCATCCTTCGTGCCCCAGACGAAGAGACGCGGCATCGCGAGCGCGAGAAATTCACGGATGATTTGAGGAAGCTCAAGAAAGTCCTTTAGTGAAAGTCGTAGGACGGCGAGGCAGCCAGCGACTCGTTGGGCATGGGCATGATTCGCTTCGCTTGAACCAAAACAACGTTCTCTCGGTTTTGAACAATGCCTTCGATGATGAGAAATGGTTCTTGAGTGATGACGAGGCGGAGGTCTTCGAAGAGGTCTGGATTGACGATGGCGTTGCTGATTCCCGTTTCGTCTTCGAGACTGATGAAGACGAAACCTTTGGCTGTGCCGGGGCGTTGGCGGCAGATGACGTTGCCGGCGATGCGGATGGTTTCGCCGTGACGGCTTTTGGGGAGATCGGATGCGCGCCAGACGTCAGGCAGGTCGGCACGCACGAGAGCCATCGGGTGTGGACCCGTCGTAAGATTCGTTCCGCGATAGTCTGCACGGACGCGTTCGACTGCGTTCATGACGGTGAGAGGAGAAATTTCGTGTGCCTCGTCCCTTCGGTAATTGAAGAGGTCGAACTCGCAACTTTCCTTCTCCACTTGCCACAAGGCGTCGCGACGATGTTTTGCGAATGTGTTTAGCGCGCCAATTTCGGCGAGCGTGCGTAATTCGGCTTTGTTCAGACCAGTGCGCCATTTGAAATCTTCCATTGAACTGAAAGTTTTTTGGGCGCGTTGGTCGAGGATGCGTTGGCCGTGTTCGTGTCGGAGGCCCTCGACGATGCAGAGGCCAAGACGGATGCTGTTGTCGTCTTCGATTTTGCAAAACCAATCGGAGCGGATCACGCAGACGGGTCGGACGGTGACGCCGTGGCGTTTGGCGTCTTTGACAATGGTGGCCGGGGAATAAAATCCCATCGGTTGATTGTTCAAAAGGCTCGAGTAGAACTCAGGAGCGTAGTGGACTTTTAGATAGGTGCTGCCGTAAGCGAGAATGGCAAAGCTGATGGCGTGCGATTCCGGAAAACCGTAAAGCGCAAAGGACGCGATCCATTTGAGAATTTTTTCGATGATGTCGGGTGCGATGCCTTTCTCTTTCATCTTCGCCTGCATCTTCACGACAACTTTGTTCATGCGTTCTTCGGAACGATGAAAGCTCAAGGCGCGACGTAAATCTTCGGCTTCGCTCGGAGAAAGATCGGCCATGACCATGGCGATCTCGAGAAGTTGTTCCTGAAACAGAGGCACTCCCTTGGTGCGTTCCAAGACCGGGCGCAGGCGCTCATCATAATAGACCTCGGGTTCGCGTCCTGCCCGACGATTGAGATATGGATGCATAAGGTCGCCCTGGATCGGGCCGGGACGGATGATGGAGACTTCGATGACGACATCGTAAAAGCACTTTGGCTTCATGCGCGGCAAGGTGGCCATCTGCGCGCGGCTTTCGATTTGGAAGACGCCGATAGTGTCGGCTTCCTGCATCATTTTGTATGTCTTCTCGTCATCGATCGGAATCTTAGCTAGGTCAAAAAGTGGAGTATCTTGGTCGCAGTGGGAAAGCGGCAGAGGACTGCCGCACTCCAAAAGCTTCGCCTCTCCATTAGCACCTGGTAATTCGCTTTGCGTCTTGGAGTGCGGCAGTCCTCTGCCGCTTTTGTCTCGATTGATCAGACTAATAGCATCCTGCAAGACCGACATCATTCCCAGGCCGAGGAGGTCGACTTTGATGATTCCCAAATCTTCGCAATCGTCCTTGTCCCATTGGGCGACGACGCGACCGTGCATGGAGGCGTTTTCGAGTGGGACGACAGAACTCAGCTTGCCCTGGCAAATAATCATGCCGCCGGAATGTTGGCCGAGGTGGCGCGGCAAGGCGTAGATCTGTTTGTAGAGATTTACGAATGAGCGAGCGCGCGGGTGATCGATGGGCAAACCCGCTTGTTCCATTTGTTGGGCGAGTTCCATCGTGTGCGGGAAATCGCCGTTGGCGAACAGGTGCGAGAAACGATCGATGACATCGGTCGATAGATTCAGCGCTTTACCGATTTCGCGCGCGGCGCTTTTGCCACGGTAGCTGATGACATTGGCGGTCATGGCTGCACCGTGTTTTCCGTAACGTTTGTAGACTTCCTGGATGACACGTTCGCGTCGGTCGCCACTGGGCAAGTCGATGTCGATGTCGGGCCAACCTTTGCGACCTTCGCTCAGGAAACGTTCGAACAAGGTGTGGAACTTGAGCGGATCTACGGCGGTGACGCCGAGGCAAAAACACACGGTGCTGTTAGCGGCGCTTCCCCTGCCCTGGCACATGATGTCACTTTCACGACAGAATTTTACGAGGTCGGCAACGATGAGGAAGTAACCGGCGAACCCGAGCTTTTCGATGAGCGCGAGTTCATGTTTGATTTGTTTGGCGACTTTCTCGGGAATTTTGCCGTCGTAACGATTGCGCGCGCCGGCAAGAGTTTGTTCGCGCAGAACACCGTCCATGGTTTCACCTGCGCCGATTGGAAACTTGGGAAATTCATAGCCGAGGTCGGCTAAGGTGAATTGGAGGCGATCGGCGAGGAGAGCGGTGTTTTCGATGGCTTCGGGTAAATCATGGAAGAGCGATTCCATTTCGCTCGCGGTTTTCAAAAAACGTTCACTGTTAGGTGCGAGCAAGGTGCCAGCGGCGTCGAGGTGCGTGTGATTGCGGATGCAGGTGAAAACATCGTGGACCTGGCGGGCGTAGGGTTTGGCGTAGAGGACGCCGTTGGTGGCGAGGAGTGGAAGGCGCGTGTGTTGGGCTAGTTGGATGAGAGCGTTGTTGATGCGTTCTTCGCCGCGAAGGTGGTGGCGTTGGATTTCGATGAAGACGCGGTCTTGGCCGAAGGTTTCGACTAGTCTGTTTAAAATTAGAGACTCGTCATCTCGTCTCCTACAAAGATTGTTGATGAGCGGGCCTTCTTCGTCGCCAGTCAATGCAACCAGGCCTTCGGCGAATTCGGGGAGTTCGCTCCAGCGGATTTTGGTTTCGCCTTTGATGCTGCGCAGGTGGGCTTGAGTCAGGAGTTGGCAGAGGTGTTGGTAGCCTTGGCGGTTTTCGACGAGGACAGGAAGGACGGAGCCGTCTTCCATCGTTAGTTCTGCGCCGATGATGGGGCGGAGATTTTTTTCTTTGGCGGCGGCGAAGAAGCGTGGCGCGCCGTAAACTCCATCGCGATCGCAAAGTGCCAACGCGGGCATTTGCAATTCGGCAGCGACTTCGGCGAGGTGCTCGGGCAGAGAACTGCCGCGCAAAAAGCTGAAGGCGCTGCGGGTATGGAGTTCGACGTACATATTTACGTTCGGGCCTCCGGTTCAATCGTCGCTACGCGACGAATTCTTGTTTGGTTCGCTTTATCCGTGGGTTGAAACCGGGTTGAAACCCACGGCTACCTTCAGCAACCGCTACGCGGTTGAAGACAGTTGCGGCGGGTGAATTCACGCGATTGGAGATGCTTATTGTCAATGCAGTCATCTCAGTCCAACGCTCCTTCTATCGTCCATTCGTCGTTTTGTTGGACGAGGCGGAACAATTCGCCATTTAGGGTTTCGATGTCCCACTCGTCGCGAGCCCAGGCGTTTTCCCACCATTGGCCGGAGATGCGACAGGGGCCGCGGGCTTCTTTGATCGGGCCGGTGAATTGAGGGCTGTGCATCAACACGGGTTTGTTGTTGCGCATTTCGACGGTCGCATGGATCGGCGGACGGAAGCGGCGCAACGCCGGGCCGAGGACTTTGAATTTGAGATTTGAAATCTCGGATTTCAAAAGTTGTTTACTGCGCTCGTCGGGTTCGAAGTTTGGGGTCTCCATCTTGAACGCTTCGGGGCGATGGCTTTGTTCCAGGCGCGGCGTGCCGGCGCGGTCGGGTCCGAGGAGACCGGTCAGGCGCGCTAAGGTTTCGTGGAATTGATTTGGATCGCGCAGCGCGACTTCGAACAAACCGAATTGATGGTTGCCCGCGCGACAAGGTTTGGCGGCGAGCGTTAACGAAATGATTGGCGCTTCGGTGCGGATGTTTTCCAGATGCGTGTGGAGCATACGGAACAACGTTTCGACATCGCAGGTTGGCGCAGGGACGCGAAAGGTGTGTTCGTAGGGTTGGCCGGATTGGAGGCCGATGCGCAGGTGGAGTTCGCCGGCGACCAGGTAAATCACTTCGAGACGGCGACTGAGTTGTTCGACGAAACGTTTGAGCATGAAGAGGAGTGGCTCGAGCATTTCGATCGGGTTTTCGAATTCGACTGCCTCTTCGAAAACGGCGGATGGGACATACAAATTCAGCGGGCGGATTTCGTGAGCGGAGACGGAGTCGAAAAGTTCGACGGCTTCGGGGCCAAGGCGTTCGGCGAGTTTGTCTTTACCGAGAGCGAGGAAGGCGCCGACGGTGTGAATGCCCCAGTTTTGCAGGACTTCGAAAATTTCGGATGGTGGAGAGAGGCTTTCAATGGGGAGTGAGGTGATGAATTCGTTTGGATCCTCAACGAGCAAAAAGCCTCCTCTCCCCGGCCCTCTCCTCCCTTCGGGAAGAGAGGGAAAAGACGGTGCGTGCTTGGCGGCTTGCAGTGCTAAGCTCGGAGTTTCGGCAAGGCCGAGTTGGGCTTCGAAGCCTAATTGCGCTAAGCCAGTAAGCACTTTGTTTGCCCAGTCTTGTTCGTAGCTTTCGTCGAATAAAGTTAGAGACTCGTCACCTCGTCTCCTACAGATATTGAGACCTTGCAGGTCCATTGTGCAAATTCCTGGGCCTGTGGATTCGATGTTTGGTGAGAAACAATAGGCGCATTGCAACAGTGTTTCGGTGGCGGATTCTTCCTGCGGAATGGAACGGGAGCGGATGATGATGTTGCGGCAGCGAGCCATGGCTTGAGTTGAGGTCAGGCCAGGAACGACGCCGAATTTGGACGCCGTTTCGGTGAGTTGGAAAATGGTGGCTTTGGGGATGCGGTCGTCGATCAAAGCGACGGGGCGAGTACGTAGCTCGGGCTCAAGACGCAGGGCGGCTTGGAGGTGGAAGTTGGGGATGTAGATGACGGCGAACATCTAAAAAGCTCCAAGATCCAAGCTCCAAGATCCAGAGAAGCTCCAATGACCAAGCTCCAATTGCGAGGAACGCATATTAGCCGACCTCCACGGTTTTCAAATTTTCGCGGTCTAAATTGAAATGGAGCTCTGGGATCAATTCCTCTGGTGTCTGTGAAAGTGCGCTGATGTTGAGTTGCGAGTCTAATGACAGTCGCACTTCGGTGCTGCTGACCATGGCGTTTGGGGTGAAGACGACGAAGGCGGTGCCGTTTTGTTGGACGATGCGTTGGAGGCGATACCAGGTTGTGCCGGAAATTTTTCGCAGCTGCGCGGCCGGGTTCATTTTCAAGTCGAGCAAGACCAGCGGTAGGTTGCGATCGCGCAAAATGATGTCGGTGGCTTTCAAGGCTTCAGCCGCGTTTTTGCAGCGGACCCAGAGCAGGCGCGTTAAGGTTTCCTGATCGAACGCGCACGGATCGAAGGAATCGTTGGCATCGATCAAGACGATGATTTGTTGGGTGGCGTGGGCTTGTTGAATCAGGGCGTGTAACAACAGGCCGGAACCGGATCCTGAGGCGGAACGTCCGCCTCGCGTTGCGCTGACAACTTCTGTGATGGAGCCTTTGGCCAGGCCACCATGGAGCAACGTGTCCAAGCGTTCGACGCCGGTTTTCCACAGAGTCGGTGCAGGCGGCGCATCGGTCCACGAGCGCAGATGCGGGAAGCGGTCCACTAGAAGCTGACGGAGTTGGACTATTTGCGAGTTCACGGCAATTTTTCCGTTTCTAAATTATACGCGTGTTGGTGCGGGACGGGAACAAAGGATTATTCACACGGCGCACAAAAACATCTTTAGGGTCTTTTTGTTGTACTAAGCTGTACTAGGCCGATTAAGTTGTACTGGGTGCCCTTAAGTTGTACGGTTAGGTGAAATTTGAAAACCGACCAGCTATGGTCGCGAGTTTTTGTAAGTGGTTGTGGGGCAAAAGCCGGCCAAAACTGAAATCCAATTTTTGGACCAGTTTTGGACCAGTTTTTAGCAGACGGACGAGGAAAGCGGACTGAAGTCCGGGCTCTTCTGACAACATGTTTTCTATTCATATTGCGAGGAGGGTAGCAAGGTCACTTGGACAAAAGCTGTCCAAGTGAAATTATTTTTTTGATTTTTTTTGCATGGCTAAAGTCTCGCATGTTCAGGCTTTGCCAGGTTCTTACAACTGAGGCGGGTATTTGCAGGCGATAGAATATTAACGCAGTAATTAGCGGCTTCGCGGCTTTCCTTAAGGCAAACCCTGAGTACAATGTGGGCTCGCATGTCGCATTGCAGAATTATTTCAAAAGTCATTTCGGGGGTGGCCCTCGCAGTTGTTTCGATTGTCGTAGCCGGATGTGGCGATCAAAAAGAAAACTCAGCTTCTTCTACCGCTGGGTCGGCTAAAGCTCAGCCTGCTGCCTCAATTTCGTCCGACAAAGGTTCGACGAATGGGATGGCTTTCATTCCGAGCGGTACGTTCATGATGGGAAATACAAATGGGCAGACGGATGAAATTCCGGTTCACGAAGTGACGGTGGACGGGTTCTGGATGGATAAGACGGAGGTCTCCAACGAGGAATTTGAAAAGTTTGTGAAGGCGACTGGTTACGTTACGATCGCGGAACGCAAACCGGATCCGAAAGATTTTCCAGGTGTGCCGGAGGAGAATTTGGTCGCGGGCGCGATTGTGTTTAGTCCGCCGTCGTTGGATGAATTGAATGCGGCGCGCAAGGAAGACGGGCTGGAACCGGTGACGGAATTTCCGTTGGATAATCATTCGCTCTGGTGGAAGTACGTGCCGGGTGCGAATTGGCGGCATCCGACGGGACCGAAGTCGAGCATCTCTGGATCCGAAAAACATCCGGTGGTGCAGGTTTGTTGGGACGATGCGATGGCGTATGCGAAGTGGGCCGGAAAGCGTTTGCCGACGGAAGCGGAATGGGAATACGCGGCGCGTGGTGGTTTGACGAATGCAACTTTTACCTGGGGCAACGACCTGACGCCTGCCGGCAAGTGGCAAGGCAATATTTGGCAGGGCAAATTCCCGATTGAAAACAATTCGGCGGATGGTTTTCCAGGCACGGCGCCGGTGGCGTCTTTCGCGGCGAATGGTTACGGGCTTTATGACATGGCCGGGAATGTTTGGGAGTGGTGCGCGGATTGGTATCATCCGGAGTATTACGCGCAGTCGCCCGCGAAGAATCCGCCGGGACCGGAAGATAGTTATGATCCGAATGAGCCGGGAGTTTTGAAACGTGTCATGCGTGGCGGTTCGTTTTTGTGCAGTGACGTTTATTGCACGGGGTATCGACCGAGTGCGCGCATGAAATCATCGCCAGATACGGCGCTTTCGCACACTGGGTTTCGGTGCGTGAGGAATTAGTTTCCCGGTCGGTGGTCAGTCGTCCGTTGTTCGTTGCAAGATATGAAAGCGGCAGCCAAACAACAAAGTCCGCCGGTCAAACGCGCCACCGTGACTACGGTTTCGCAAACGCGGACTATTTTGCTGATTTGTGCGGCACTGGCGCTGGTGACGTTGGCGGTTTATTGGCCGGTGACCAAGCATGGGTTCGTTAATTTCGATGATACAGATTTCGTCACGGAGAATGCGCATGTTAAAGCCGGACTGACGTGGGAAGGGATCAAGTGGGCGTTTTCGCCGCATACGGAGGTGGCGCGCAATTGGCATCCGCTGACGATGTTGACGCACATGCTCGATTGCCAGTTGTTCGGGCTCAACGCCGGCATGCATCACCTAGTCACCCTGCTCTATCACGTCGCGAATACGATTTTGTTGTTCTTTGTTTTGCGCGCGATGACGGGTGCGGTTTGGCGGAGCGCAATTGTGACGATGTTGTTTGCGTTGCATCCGTTGCATGTGGAATCAGTGGCGTGGACGGCGGAGCGCAAGGATGTGTTGAGCACGCTGTTTTGGATGTTGGTGATGTGGACATATGTCCGTTACGCGCGGACGCGCAGCAAAGGGACGTATTGGTTGACGTTTGTGTTCCTGGCGTGCGGATTGATGTCGAAACCGATGTTGGTGACGATGCCGTGCGTGTTGTTGTTGATGGATTATTGGCCGTTGCGACGAATGCCGTTTATGCGGGAACCGACGGCGAAAGGTCCGACGGATTCGTATGTTTCGCTGTTGGTGGAGAAGATTCCGTTTTTCGTGCTGAGTTTGTTGCTATGCCTGGTGACGTTCAACATCCAGAAACAAGGCGGAGCGATGCAGGCGAGCGAAATCATGCCGCTGGGGTCGCGCATCGGGAATGCGTTCGTTTCTTACGGGAAATATGTCGGGAAGATGTTTTGGCCGGAGAATTTGTGTGGGTTGTATTTGCGGCATGGGGATTGGTCGCGAGGAACTGTCGCACTAATCGCCGTGTTTCTTATCGCGATAACCATTCGGGCGCTCCTTTGGGTGAAAGCAAAACCGTATTTCACGTTTGGCTGGTTTTATTTCGTCGGAACGTTGGTGCCGGTAATTGGCATCGTTCAAGTGGGGATGCAAGCGATGGCAGATCGATTCACTTATATCCCGATGACGGGCCTCTTCATCATCATCGTTTGGGGGAGTTGGGAGATTGCGAAGGCCTATTCGATCCCAAAACCAGCGCTCGCAGGCGCAGCAGTCGCGGCATGCATCGGATGCGCGGCGGTGACGGTTCACATTTTGCCGTTTTGGAAAGATAGCGAGTCGTTCTTCAAACGAATGATTGCGGTGGATGATCGCAATTACATGGCGCACTACAATCTTGGCAACACTCTCAATCGACGAGGAGACAAGACTGGTGCGATCGAGCAATTTCAGGGGGCGATCAAAGCGGAGCCGAATTACGCGGAAGCTTTCAACAATCTGGCAGGTGTGTATCAGGACCAGCGTCGGTTCGATGAGGCGATTGCGGCCTATAAAGAAGCGGCGCGAATCCATACGGTGCCAACTTACGTAATCAATTTCGGCAATGCCTACGTGAACGCGCAACGTTATGCGGAGGCGATTCCGATTTATGAACAGGCGCAAAAACTGGACCCGAGTTCGGTCGCGGCGCGGACAAATGCGGCGTTAGCGCAGGTGGCTTGGGCGAATCAGTTGTCGACGTCGAATCGGGTTAGCGAAGCGGAAACGCATTATCGCGCAGCGTTGGAGTTGAACGCGGCGTATCCAGATGCAGCGGCTGGATTGGGTTTGAGCCTTGCGCGGCAAGGACGAATACAGGAGGCGGGAGAGCAATTTGTTGCCGCAAGTCGGATGCGTGGAGAAGTCAAGAGCGGCAATCCAGTGGCATTGGCGGAATTGAATTTGGCGAATCATCTCGCCAGTGAAAACAATTTACGCGAGGCGATCGCGCATTATGAATCTGCGAGGAATTTGGAGCCGAACAATGCTGAAGTTTTGAACGGGCTCGGCATTTGTTACGCGATGTCAGGCGATATGGTCAATGCGGCGAAGCAATTTACGGAGGCGTTGAGCATCAATCCGAACGACACGGCGGCGCATGGGAATTTGGCGAATGCCCTGTCGGCGCAGAACAAGATCGACGAAGCGATTCCGCATTATATGGAGGCACTGAAGAGCAACACGAACGATTACCAGGCGCATTTTAATTTGGCGCTGTCCCTGTCGCGCATGGGCCGCAAGGAGGAGGCTATTGCGCACTATCGTGAGGCGTTGCGGATCAATCCGAATTATGCGGAGGCGCAGCGAGCCTTGACGGAATTGTCAAAGCACTAAAATTTTCAATGCAATCGGGCGCAATTTCGTCTTTGATGAGATACAACGAATGATTTTCCCATGTGCCCGATCATTCGCCGTAGCACTACTGTGCTTTGCGGCGACCGCTTTTGCCCAAAACGTCCTGCCTGATCCCGGCTTCGAAGCGCCGGAAGGAAATGGTCCATTGCATGATGGTTGGTGGGTTTACGCCAAACGCGGCGATGGCCATGCGGAGGTGGATAAAAAGATCGTGCACAGCGGCAAGCAATCGGTGCGGCTCTCCGGGACGCCAGATGCGCGATTTGTTTTTCTCAGTCCGAAACTGCAGGTTGCGGCAGAAGACGAAATTTCGTTCAGCGGCTGGATCCGTTGCGACCAAGCGCATGATACAAACCAGACTGGCATCACCATCATGTTTCGCGCACGTGATGGAAAAATCGTCGACCGAAAGACCATTCAACCTTCCCAGATCAAACCCGGTGAATGGATGCTTTTGAGTGCCACCACCAAAGCACCCGCGCAGGCAGCGACGGCGGATTTTGATGTGTTTTGTTCGAACCTGGTTGGTTCAGTTTGGGCGGATGACGTCAGTGCGGTTATCACGAGTCCGCAATCGATGTATTTGGAAAGCGAACCGAAGCTCTGGCCGGGACGGCATGAATTGGAGGTTCGCGTTTTGAATCGCGAGGCGGCGACATTCAGCGGCACGGTGCGGGTGGATGCGGGCGAATCGGCTACGGATGTGAAGGTTGCGGTGCCGAAGTCGGCAGCGCAGAAAATCAAAGTGCCGATCACTTTGTCCACGCCGGGTTCGCATCGGTATACGATTTCGTTGTTGGATAAATCAGGGAAACGGTTGCGAGGGCTTGAAGGACATTTTCGCATCAGCGAACCGTTGACGGTTTTCCCGGCGTGTCCATCGTATTTGAGCGTCGGCCCGGCCAGCGCCGAGGTGCGTGTCGATGTGCGCGTGGTGATCAATCCGGCGCAGCGAGCTGGCTTGCGTTTGAAAGCGACTCTGCGGGATTCGTCTGGGAAAAATATTGCGGAGAGTTCTGTTGATGCTGGGCGTGGGGAATTTGTCGGGACGAAATTGCGGGTGCCGACGGCAATGCAAACTGCGTATACCATTTCGGTCCAGTTACTCGACAAGACTGGCAAGCAGATCGCCAGCGGCGAGACGGATGTTCATGTGCATCCGGCGGCGGAGTCGATCGTTACGATGCAGAAGAACGGGTTTTTGAGTGTCGCTGGCGAACCAGAATTTCCGATCGGGATGTATAGCTGCTCGCATTATGACGAGATGGCGGCGGCGGGGTTCAGCGGGACGCATAGTTATTCTATCACGCTTGGGGATGCGAAGGACCCAATCAACTCGACGGATAACGATGTCAAACGGTTGCTCGATCTAAATGCAAAATATCACCTGCGCATGATGGTGGAGTTGCCACGGCACGCGATCGAGAAGGCGCAGTGGGCTCAGGTGAAGCGGAGGATTGAGACGTTCAAGAATCATCCGGGATTGTTGTGTTGGGGATCGGAAGAGCGCGTCGCGCGTGGAGAAGCGCCGCTGAAAAATACCGTCGCACTTTATAAACTGGTTCATCAATTGGACCCGAACCATCCGTTGGTTCTCGGCGATACGCGCGATGTCATTCAGCATTTGATGGTGGATCGACGAGATTTTTTCCCGGACCAGGCGATGAATGCGGGGATCTGGTGGTGGTATCCGATTCCGTTGGATGGCATGGATGGAGAACCACTCGAAGGACATGAGAAGGCGAGCGTCAATCTCGAACCGCCTGGATGGTTGACGACGACGTTTTCGAAAAAGCCGCTTTGGATCGCGATCCAGTCGTATCAGCATCCGAAGAAAGACGCGCGCTTCCCAACGCCTGCGGAATATCGATGCATGGCTTACCTGAGCATCATCAACAAGGTGCGTGGGCTTTGGTTTTACACTGGTTCAGGACAGCGAGATTTCTATGGAAGACCGGCAGGCATCTTGAACAAGCCGGAGGAAGGACACTGGGATTACGTGAAGAAGCTCGTGGGAGAATTGAAAGAATTGAGTCCGGCAATCATGGCGCCGTTGAAGAGCGGCGTGGAATTATCGCCGGCGAATCCAGCAATTGAATTCAGCGTCCATGAGTTGGATCACAAGCTCTACGTTTTTGCGGCGAATAAGTCTGCCGCAACCCAGACGGCGAAGTTCCGTGGGCAGTTCTCGGGCAAGAGCGTGCGAGTTTTACACGAAGAGCATCCCGCGAAAATTGAAGGCGAATATCTGGCCGACACGTTTGCACCGTTTGGGGTTCACGTGTATTGCATCCAATAAAAAAAGCGCGGCTTATGGCCGCGCTTTGAAGTTCGGAATACTCGGAACCGTTATTTAACGGAATCCGCTGGAACAATTTTCACACTTTCGACGGAGACGCGGCTCATGGGCTTGCTGCGCTCGCCGCTGTTGCTTTGGCCAACGGGCGTATCGCCGATTTTGCCGAGGACATCGTCGCCTTTGAGCAATTGACCGAAGGCTGTGTATTGGCGGTCGAGGAAACGGGCGTCGCCGAGGCAGATGAAAAATTGGCTGCCGGCGGAGTCGGGATGCTGCGAGCGGGCCATCGAAAGGACGCCGCGCACGTGCGGTTTTTCGTTGAACTCGGCTTTGACTTTGTAGCCAGGATCGCCGGTGCCCCAGCGGTCGGCCATGGCGGGATCTTTGGTAAGCGGATCGCCGCCCTGGATCATGAAGCCTTTGACGATGCGATGGAAACAGGTGCCATCGTAGAAACCTTTTTTCGCCAAGGTCTTGAAATTTTCAACGGTTTTCGGGGCAACGTCCGGCCAAAAGCCGACGACCATTTCGCCTACGTTAGTTTTGATGACTGCGACTTCTTCCATAAATAATAATTCTATTAACTGCTTGCTGACGCGCGCTGCTCTGTTCGTTAGCCCTTCAGTGCGTCGGCGCGCGGCACGATGGTGATGCTTTCGATGTTAATGCGTTTGTCGGGACGATCCGGCGGGTGAGTCGGGGTGTTCGCGATCTTGTCGAGAACATCGTCGCCTTTGATCAGCTTGCCGAACGCGGTGTATTGGTGGTCGAGGAACGTCGGGTCACCGTGGCAGATGAAGAATTGGCTGCCGGCGGAATCAGGGTCTTGCGAACGGGCCATCGAAAGGACGCCGCGCGTGTGGGACTTATTATTGAACTCAGCTTTGATGGTGTAACCGGGTCCACCAGTTCCCCACGCGGCTTCCTGGCTGGCATCTTTCGTCAGTGGATCGCCGCCCTGGATCATGAAACCTTTGATGACGCGATGGAAGGCGGTGCCGTTATAAAATCCTTTTTTGGCGAGAGTCTTGAAATTTTCAACGGTTTTTGGAGCAACATCTGGCCAGAATTCCGCAACCATTGTGCCCTCGGAAGTTTTTATGACGGCGACTTCGTCGTTGTTGCCGCTCGTCGTAGAAGCGGCTGCGGCAGCATCGGTCTTAGTGTCTGAGGATGCTCCAGCAGATGCTTTTGGTGCGTTGGTGTTTGATTCGATGGAAGATTTTCCGGGAGTCGAAGACGGCTCCTGGTTGCAACCGGCAAAGGCCAGCGCTGCGATGACGGGTAACAAAAGTGTTTTCAAAACTTTCATGGATAGGGACAAGTGCCACAACATCTGGCATCTGTCGAGCCCCCACTGTTTGACAGCCAATGAGAGACTCAAGGACGAGGTCGGAAGATGAACGTTAATGGACCTGAATATTGGGACGATGTGGAAGTCGTCCTTACCGAAAAATGGTTTAGCCCTGCTCTTTGACCCAATCCATCACAGCTTGCACACCGGCGGCCAAAGCGGCGGCGCGGCAAGCGAGCGGGAGTTGGGATGGGGCCTGGAGGGTGTAGGAAAGTTTTGTTTTATGCGTCGCGAGGAACACGGCTTCGTTCCATTCGAATTGCGAGTATGGGTTTCCGTGTGAACGGATGACGCCGTTGTCGGCAGGCAAATTGTTAATGACGTCGGAACGGTCGATCGGGCAAACGCCAGCGACGCGGCTGATGATGCGTTTGCCAGGCGACGGAGCGTCATCGGGATTCATTTCCCAGACGTAGAAACCTTTTGTGGTGTGATCTTCGTGCAGGCAGATTGTTACGTCGAAATTCGGTTTGCGCTTGAGCCAGGAAACGTGCGTGCGGACTTCTTCCGTTTCAAGTTTGCGATAGTCTTTATCCATGTCCACGCCGGTCGGGTTCTGGGGCGAGTTGCGCTGGAAACCGGTCGGATTCAGGCATGGGCAGATCCAAATTTCAGCGAAGTCGGGAAACGTTCCGGACTCCATGATTTGCGCGATGGCGAGAGGACCTGCCGGTTCATCACCATGGATGCCGGTGGAAAGGTAAATGCGTTTGTGTGGGAAACGGCTGACACGTCGATACGCTACGGCGGTTGTGCGCCGGGGAAGACGTTCGTCGCTGACGCTGACGTTGTCCTGCGCCCAAGGAGCTTTGGCCGCGCGGGCGATGCGGTCCATCACAGATTGGATATCAATCGGTTCGCCGCGATAAAGAGGAGTTGTTACTTCGCACTGTTGCATAGCTTTTACAACAGCTTCCATTTAGCAAATCTCAGGCCAATCGCACCCTTGGTTCAGTGGTTTATCTCGTAATTGCCGCCGTCGTTGCCGGTCCAAACCAGCGAAACTGTTGTGTTTGGCGCAGTTGCCGATGCTTCGGAAGACGAGCTGTTTACGCTAAAGTGCGTTGTTACAGCTTCATTGATAGTGCGAATGTTACTTCCTGTCGGCAAGCCGATGAAACTATGGCCAATGTGATATGGGAATGCCGGGTTGCCATCTTTGTCGATGGTCACGAAATAAGCCCACGTTCCGTTCGGGAATTCGGGTGTCACGCAGTAGCGGGCATTGTATTCGTCGAGATCGAAATCAGTCCCTTGCTTTTTGCCAAGGTCGCCTAGGTAATCGTGGTCTTCGATGTATCGGCCCAAGGGCATGCGCGTGGAGACTTTCGGGCCGTATTCACTTTTGCGGAGTGCGCCGGTCATGGAGTAGGCGCGTTGAGCCCATTTTGGCAATGAGGTGCGACCAGTGAGGGCGAGATTTTGGGTGTTGTTTTTGCCATCGCGAATGACGTAGCCGGAGGTCATGCGACGGATGGTGCTCTTGGGATTTTTGCGATCCGAATAGCCGTAGGGTCCGTAGATCGGCAAGCCGTCGCGAGCCCAGGCCAGGATGGGTGAATGTTTGGTGACGGGTTCGACGCTTTCGGTGTAGCGATTTTTTTGTGCGTCAAAATCGACGTGGTCGCCGAGTTGGTAACGTAATGCAATGGGATTGGCGTGGTAGTGGTATTGGGCTTGGGCCTGGTGCGCGAGGCCGGAATCAAAGGTGATGCTTTCGTTGACGTAAGCGTCGCGGTTCCAAATCCCCTCGCCCATCGCGTCGGTTTGGCCGTCCCAAAAGTGAGCGTCGCGATTATCGAAGAGTGCGACGCCGTTGACGAAATAGCCGATGGGGCCGAGGCCGGTCAGATTTTTCTTTTGAGAAATGGTGGGTGTGCGTGGGATGCGATAGGTGGTTTTGGTGTCGGACGGATAGCTGGGGAACATTCGCGTCTGTTGGGCGTTGAGATACCACGGGCCCATGACGTAACTGGCGAGGCCGCTGGTTTTGATGTAGACCCAATCTTTGGAGTAGCTGACGTCGTGGACGCCGGCGAGCACGGGCTCGGTTTGGATGCCCATACCCCAGCGCCAGGTGGTGATGGCATTGCCTTTTTGTTCGTCACGAGCGGTTGGGTAAAGGCGCGCGAATTTTTTGGAGTCTTTGGTATACCAACTATCAAGGCGTGGGTCGGCGTGAAGGGTTGTCTCCATTGTTCCGATTACCAATGCGACCATGAGCTGTTTCATGCCTTTAATAGAGCAGCGCACTGTAAAGTTAGTATGAGGGGTAAAATGGAAAATTGTTAAGCGAATGTAAATCGGGCATTGGTTTAGGAAATGCGTGAAACGGGTTTGGCCTCCTCTCCCCAGCCCTCTCCTCCTTCGGAAGAGAGGGAGAAGAAACTGCGCGGGTTGAAACGTGTGATGATTGTGGTGACGACTCTGGCTACTTTCCAGCACAGTGGGATCCGAAGCTTGGAATTCACGTGACTTGAAGTCGCGGCCGCACTGACCCTATAGTGAGTCGTATTAATTTAAATCATACCAACATGGTCAAATAAAACGAAAGGCTCAGTCGAAAGACTGGGCCTTTCGTTTTAATCTGATCGGCACGTAAGAGGTTCCAACTTTCACCATA